>Ga0070741_10004016_pt1 | contig 35075 bp, 45 predicted proteins | sample Coa_R1_4_FD_66440 | JGI IMG/M metagenome (GOLD analysis project Ga0070741, IMG submission 66440) | Surface soil microbial communities from Centralia Pennsylvania, which are recovering from an underground coalmine fire - Coalmine... | ecosystem: Environmental > Terrestrial > Soil > Unclassified ... | reverse complement strand
GAATGAAGCGCCAGTTATCGCATCGCTCGTGCGATCGCTGGTCCCGAACGCCGGGGCGCGACGGCGACCCGTCAGACCTCAGATCGGGTGCTCGCTCGAGAGCGGTGGCCCATCCAGGCCGCCGCTCATTTCGACGAAATGTGGCGAGAGACGATCATCCACGACCAGTGTGACGCCAAGCGCGTCGCACCGCCTGCGGTAGGTGGTCTGCGTCTCGTTTGGCAACATAGTCCACCAACTCCGATTGACGGCGATCCGAGTGATGGCGTCCACTGATCCGGTCTCAATGTCACTCAGCGCCACACTGAGCGACTGACGTCGATGCGTTGTCATGAAAGTTGCCTCAATGCGCGATCGGTGTTACATTCGGCGTGCGTAGAGTGATTACGACGCCCTCCAAGACCAGTGAAGAAGCCGGGATCTGGCCGTTCGAGCCGATCCCGGTTTTTGTTTTCGGTGGTGTTGCCCGGTGCCATCGTCGCTCATATCCGACAACACTTCCGCACACAGGTACAGACCAATGCGTATGACCGGAACAGTCAAGTGGTTCAACGACGCCAAGGGCTTCGGCTTCATCACTCCGGAGGGCGGCACGAAGGATTGCTTCGTCCATCATTCGGCCATCAACGGCAGCGGCTTCAAGTCGCTGGCCGAGGGGGAGCGCGTCGAGTTCGAAGTCGTGCAAGGACAGAAAGGTCCCGCGGCCGAGAACGTAACGAGGCTCACGCACTAGCCGACCTTCAGGCATCGGTTCGCACCGGCGGGTCGGGCGTACGCTCGATCCGCCGGCACGCATCGAGGTACAGGCGATGGGCGCCGTCGGCGACCCGCTGGTGCAACGCCCCGCGCTCGAGCGCGCGCAACTCATCGGCGCAGGCATTCAGGTCGATCGTGGTCATTGCGCCACTGGTGAGCAGAAGCTCCAGTGTTGGAAGCGGTTCCGTCATCCGCAGTGCGGCGTGCCACGGATTGCCGTCCTCGCCCCCTTCGCGCACTCGTCCACCGAGACGCACCAGCCAGCGCACGGCGCTCAACTTGCGTCCCACTACGGCGTCATAGAGCGGCGTGTGCCCGGTGAGCGGAGATACCTCGGTCACCACGGCTTGCAACCGCACCCGATCGCGCCAGATCACTTCCCCAAAGTCGGCTTTAATCAGCCTGGCGAGCTCGGAGTGCAGGTCGGTTGCCATCATAAAGAAAGGGAGCCGGTCGCGCACGCTGCGACAATGGGTCAGGCGAAATAGTTGAGCCGACGCCTGATTGCCGACCGGGCCGTCCCGGCCCACGTCCGCCATACCGGGCTCAACGCTCACCACTCTCAGAACGCGATCCACGCCATCAAATAGAGCGTATTGTTGTTCCAGGCGTTCCGACCGAAGCCATCATAGCCACGCCCGCTACCATTGAATTGCGTGAACTGAATGGCCTGCACGGCCAGCCGCGTATTCTCCCACGGGTTGAAGTCGAGCTCCTCGATGGTCCCCGTCGTCCGCGGACGGCCACTGCCGCTGCCGAATACCGCGGCCGGCGCGTAGAGCACGGTGTCCCGTGACCCGTCAGTCGAGAAGTACCCGATCGTCCCACCATACCGAGCATTCGGCTCGTACGTCGCGTTGACCCGAACGGTGTTCAAGTGGTTCCGCACGTTCGCGGCGCCCGGCGCGCTCTCCGCGACGACCGCATCGAGCCGTTGCCACTCGTGGATCCACGTCGCCCGAAGGATCGCCGCGCCGCCGCCCTTGGTCGGCCGCTCGAGCTGCGAGTCGAATCCAAGATCCGTGAACGTATTCGTCGCGCCGCTGACACCCCCGAGGAACTGTCGACTGCTCAACCCGTACGTGCCGACCATGCCGTAGAAGGTCGTTCCGAATTGGTGCTGCAGCGCCGCTCGCCAGTACGGCGTGATGCCGTTGATGGCCCCCGTGGCCGTCGAGTCGAGTGGCACCGGTGCCCCTTGTTGCGCCGATCGATAACCCGTCCCTTCGAGATACAGCATGTTGTTCCAGAGGGCATAGGCGCCAACCCCCAAAACTTGCTGCGCCAACCCGCCGTCGATCATGGATGCCGCAAGGGAGCCCGGCGTCGCATCGGCGCTCGCGAACGGATAACCCCACGCCGGTGTCGTATTCCACACGTCCTGCGCGGTTGGATTGTTGTGCGCCGTAACGCCGAAGAGCAGATCGGATCCAGCCAACCGGAAATGGTTCACGAATCGGATATCGGAGTTGTCGATGCCGAACGTGCCCGACGAACCCTCGTACGTCGCCTGGATGAGCGCCCCAACGTGCGGTGTCAACGACCCGGCCAAGAAGAGACTGAACTGCTGAGGAAATTCGGTCGCATCGTTTTGCGTACCGGGCAGCTTCTTGGCGAGACTCGTCGTCGACGTCATCCACATGAGCGACAGCGGCGGAAACGGAATCAGATTGAGCCCGGCGCCCTTGCTTTTGTCGGGCTCGACGATCGCCTTCACGCCGAACAGCGAGTAGCCATTGAGCTTGAACAACCGGCCGAATGGCGTCAGCTGCGGGAATTGATAATGACACGCGCTGCACGCGAGCCCGGTCTGTCGAGAGAAACTCGGAACACCATTGCGCGCCACTTCGACCGCCGTCGCGAGACCGGCCGGCATCGCCGCGTGGCGCGACGACACATAGGGCGCAGGTCCAGCCGTGCCACCCAAAGTGACGGCGACGAGCACTCCGGTAACGAGCATCATGGCTTGGCCTTCTTGTGGCTCACGGCCCATACATAGGCGGCAACCTGCTTCAGCTGCTCGTCGCTGATGCCACCAGGGTGCGACACCATAGCCGTGCCCGGGACGCCGTTGGTGATGACGCCGACGATCGCGTCATACGATCCATCCTTGGCATCCTTGAACGTGCCAGTCGCGAGCGCCGGCGCGATCGGACCACCTTCGAGATTCCCGCCGTGGCACTGGAAGCAATTGCCGTCGGCGTGAAAGATCTTGCGGCCCGCGTCGATGGCCGCCGCGGTGACTGATGCTGGCGTATCGCCGGATTGAGCCGCGAGCGGCGCGGCGATGAGCCCAAACAGGAACGAACAAGCCAACGGCAACGGTCGCATGGTGTCCTCAGGAGTCAGTTCCCACACAATACGACCGGCCGAATGCCTCGGTGGTCGGTGGAATCCCCGCTCTTCGTCGGGGATTCCCCTACATCTTCAGCGGAGGAGCGAGCTGAGAGATGTGCCCAGGTACAACGGCCACGCGAAGAGCGCGAACACGCCCTTCCAGAAGGCGAGATGCAGGAAGCCGATCGTGAAGAGCCACCCACCGAACCACGCGAGCCCGACACCGCCATGCTGCTCGATCCGAATCTTGTCCGTCATTGGGGTTTCTCCTCCGCGTGGACAAGTGGAACAACCAGTACCGAGCAGCCGGCATGACGCAGCAGCGACTCGGCGACACTCCCCACGATCACGCGGTCAGCCAACCCCGGACGATAGGTCCCGAGCGCAATGAGATCAGCATACTCCTGCTCGGCCAGCCGGCGAATCGCCTCAGCCGGTTCGCCATACAGCACGTGACGTTTGACCTGCGCGCGCGGCGGCAATGGCAGCGTGTTCGTGAACTGCTCGAGCAGCTCGTAGGCGGCCCGCTCATAGCGCTGTCGTCTCGGGGCTGACCCCGGCAAATAATCGACCAGGGGCGAGACATGCACCACATGCACCGCCGCCCCGTCGGACGCGAACGCCAGCGCGAGTTCCGCGACCCGCGCGGCCGCCGGACTGAAGTCGAACGCGATGACTATCGTGTCCATCAGTCCCTTCGCGTCATACGCGACCGCTAGCACTGGCACATCACAGCGATGAAGGACGCGAATCGCCAGCTCGGCGCCAATGAGCCGCTCCACCGTCGTATGCGATGTGAGACCCAGCGCAATGACCGACGCGTGACGCGCCATCGCCTCGTCCACCAGCAGAGTCGTGACATCACCGGTTCGCACGTCGATCGGCACGCCTTCCGCCGACGCCCGCTCGAGTTGTTCCTCAACGCACTCGATGATCCATTTCGCCCGCCCGGGCTGCATCGCCTGCGGTTGCGATGGAGTCGGCGACAGGACTCCCAGGACCGCCATCGGTACCCCATGACGCGTCGCGAACGCCCGCGCGACGCGCGCGGCCGCGTCGGAGTCCATCGTGCCATGACTGGCCAACAGAATGCCGTGGGCTAGCGTTTCCGCGACGGGAGCAACGTGTGACTCTGACATGATTCCGTCTCCTGAGAGCGAGGCCGAAGCGCGAGGGTGATGAGCGCCGGCCCAACGATGAGCACGACGAGGGCGACCGGGATCAGATGCGCTCTGATGAAATCGCGCTCGAACAGCAGGATCGCGGGAGCGAGCGCGGCCATGAGGACCACCATGCCGCGCGCAAACGAGATCAGAATGATTCTAGCGACCGCACGGTCTGGCGTTTGGTCCATACATCCTCCGTTGCCGCGGAGAATGCAGCCGCGTGGCTCGCGGCGTAACGGCAAAAACACCGACGCCGCTGTCAGGGCATCCCTGACGGCCCATCATCCGCTGCCTGACTTACGCCGCGGCGGCACGGCTGCAAGTTCTCGCCAATCACACTTCCGACCGAACGAGGATCCATCATGTCAACGACCGCACCGTCGGCCACACCCACTGCCACACCTCGCGCGACCCGCACGCTCCCGCTCGCGGGCGGCGTTCTCCTCGCCTCGCGGGGCGGTGCCGCATCAGAAGGTGCGGCCCGGCTCGCCGCCGTCTTCGCGGCGCGACGACATGTCTCGATGGAGGTCCTGGGCGTCATGGAGCCGATTCCCTCGGACATTCGCGACTATGCACCCGACGTCGACCGGGTGCTCCGTGACTATCGCCTGCAGTTGAGCGAGACACTCGAGGCATTCCTGGTGCGCGCGTCGATTCCAACCGCGACTCCAGTCGCCATCGAGGAGGGCCGGCCAGCCGACTGCATCGCGCATCGTGCGCAGGCTCGTGGCGCCGCGCTCATTGCCATCGGCATCGGGCGACACGCGGCGCTCGATCGTCTGCTCGGCGCCGAGACCGCGATCGGCATCTCGAGACGCACGTCGGTGCCCGTCCTCGCGGCAACATCTGACGCGACGGCGCCTGCCCGCTCGATCGTCATCGCCACGGACTTCAGCCCCGCATCACAACGGGCAGCCGAACTGGCCATGGCGCTGGCCGCGGACGACGCGATCGTGCACCTCGTGCACGTGTGGCCTTGGATGAATGAAGTCGAACGCGCCGCCGATGCCGCGACGCGGCGTCGCGTCTACGAAGCAGGCACCAGGCGCATGTTCGATGAGCTCATCAAGAGTCTGCCCACGCACCCGGCGGGATGCTTCGTCACCCATCTCCGGCACGGCGAAACCGAGACCGCCATCATCGACCTCGCGCGCGACGAGCGCGCTGATCTCATCGCCCTGGGCAGTCATGGACGTGGCTTCATCGACCGACTCGCCCTCGGCAGCGTCGCCGAAAGCGTTCTCCGGACCGGCGCCTGCTCCATTCTCATTGCCCCGCCAACTCCAGCGGAGAAGGAATCATGAGCACCCACGACGCTTCGGCCTCGCCGACGGGCGCCGGCGTACTGATCGCCGTTCACGGCGGCCCCACGTCGGTCAAAACGATCCAGATCGGCGCGGCCCTCGCCGATCGGTGGCGCGTCGAACCGACGGTCCTCACCGTGGTCACTCCCGCGCTCGAGTCCGTGCGACGCTCCGCTGTCGAACGGCGCATCGGTGACGCGGTCGGCGACCGGAAACTCCCACTCGTCGTCAAAAACGGAGCGCTGGGTCCAACGATCGCCCAAACAGCGGAGTCCACGGGGGCGGCGCTGGTCGTGATCGGCCTGGGACGCGGAAGCCATCGCACAGCCGCCGCTATCGTCCGTTGGGCGCGCCGCTCCGTGTTGGCCGTCGCGCCACGCGAGTCACAAATCATGACGCGCGTGATCCTCACCGCCGACTTCGGCGGATCGAACGTCCGGGCCGATGAGTGCGCGCTGTCGCTCCTCGAGGCCGATGCACACGCGGATCTCGTCCACGTCATACCGGATCTGGTCCATCTGTCACCAGAGAAGAAGGCCGTCTGGCGCCGGATCTACGACAACGTGGCGACAGAGCTCCTCGACTATACCCGGAACCGCCTTCCGCGCCGGGCCGGTCATACCATCCCCACGCGGGTATTCGTCGGCGATGCGGCGAACGTCCTGGTTGACATTGCTCATCAGGAACAGGCCGATCTCATCGCACTCGGCCGCCACATCCTGCCCGCCACCCCGAGCGATGACGACTGCTTGGGGCCGGTCCTGGAATCGGTTCTCGAGTCGGCGCCATGTTCCGTGCTGGTTGCCCCATGAGCTGGGTCGCCCGTCAGCACAGCCGACGGGCGACCCTTGATCACTTACACGTGCATCATGCGGGCATGGGCTGCGTGGCGATCTCCACTTCACTCGAGATGCCGCGCACGCCGGGGACGCACTCTAACACTTGCTCCACTGCCTCGTAAGCCGCGTCGGTCGGAACCTGTCCACCCAGCGTCACCCATCCATCTTCCACACGAACCGTAACGGACGGACGACCAGGGATCGTATCAAGCGCCCGAACAATCGCGTGCGCGATCGTCGTATCGCTCAATGGGCGCACGGGCTCGCCGATCACATGTAGACCCTCGGCGATCGCCCGCACGCCGGGCACCGCGGCGACGGCCCGCTCGGCCGATGCCTTTTGCGCCGCGGTCGTGACATAGCCCATCAACGTGACAACGCCGTCGGCGATCGTGATGCCGACTTTTCGGCCCACCGCCCCGAGCTGCTGTTGTACCGCCGCCTGGGCGGCGCTGAAAATCTCGTGATCTTTCGACATGGTCGGGCTCCGTGCTTGAATTGGGTTGACAGAGGGGGCTTTGCTCTCATGTGTCCAGCGAACCAGATCGCCACATAATCGGCACTGAGCATGGCCGAGTCGAAACTGTCGCTCGACCAGTTCCCCGAGACCCACATGAGGATGACGGCAACTGAAATCACGAGCGCGCGGTGCGTGCGGCCTGCCGTCAGGATACGCATCCATCGAGTCATCAGCGTAAATCCACGCCGAGCGCGATCGGCACCACGTGCAGCACCGCACCGCTGTGCATGAGCGCCATGTAGTTGACGCCCAAGAGCCAGCCGACCCGACCACCGTACCGCAGACCGGTGCCAGCCATAACGGCGACGCCGAAGTGGGACACGCCGTCCAAGATGCGATCATCGGTCGCGGTCCCACGGGTCCACGACTGGCCGATCCCGCCGCGTAGATACGTCTCCCACTTTGGTCCGAGTGGTATCATGCGCGTCATGCTCAGCGCCGACACGGCTACGGTTGCGTGTTCGGCTCCGCCGGTCGCGAAGGTCGTGAATGATTCGCCGATCTCGAGTGAGGTCCGCGACCGGCCCCGACGGAATGCGAGCCCGATGTAACCGGTCGGCGCCGGCGACATCGTCGAGGCCAGTTCGCCGGCCGGCACGGCCACACCGGCCGTGACCAAAAAGATCGGATGGAACGTGCTCGCGTCCTCTTGCGCACCGGCGCGGAGCGCGGTCGCGAGCATCAAGGCGACACCCAGTGAACGAGTCATGGGAGGATGATCGCGCATCGCAGACGTGCGGGGTGTCGGCGAATCCCTGAATCGACGTGGGGAGTCAGCCGACGCTGCGCTTCGACCTCGGGTCGTATCGTTAGCGACAAATGCTCGTATTGCCTCTGCTCGTGGTGATCATGAACGCGCTGCGCGCTTCGTCGACTCGAGGTGACCGTGCCCTCTCCTCATGAAGTAGTGGCCATGTCCGCCGGCCTCAGCACGATCTCGCCCGCGCCGCATACCGGTGGTGTGCTCCTGGCATCGTTGGGAAAGCCCGGCTCCGACGGGGCCCTGCGAATGGCGTCGCTGTTCGCGCACCGGCGCCATGTCCCCATGGAAGTGCTCGCGGTGCTCGAACCGATCGCACCGTACCTCTTGATCCCCGAGCCGCGCGAGGTCGAGATCGATCACGAGCGGCGCGACGCCATGTGTCGAGCGATCGAGCAACAGTGCCGCCGCGTGTCGACCGGGGGAGGCAGTGCGATTGCCATTGACGAAGGAGACGCGGCCGATCGCATCGTGAGCCGAGCCGTCGCTGGAAGCGCCGCGCTGATCGCCATGGGCATTGGGCGCCATGACCCTGTCGATCGCCTCCTCGGCGTCGAGCTCACCGTCGCCGTCCTCCGCCGCACGGCTACGCCAATCCTCGCCGCAATGTCCTCCCTCACCGCGCCCCTACACTCCATCGCGATAGCGACGGATTTCAGTCTGGCGGCGGACCACGCCGCACGGCTTGCGCTCACGTGTGCCGCGCACGACGCTACGGTGCACATCATACACGTCGGACCGCGGCCGGCGCCCACCGGATCCGACCAGCGAACCTGGTCACGGGTCTACCGTCGGGGCGTTGACGCCCTGATCGATCGAACGATTACGTCATGGCGGATCCCGCCCACCGTTCGCGTCGCCACCCATATTGGATATGGAGATGTGATCGATGTCGTGCGGGAGTTCACCAGCATGCACTGGATCGACCTCATCGCCCTCGGCAGCCACCGACGCCCGATGGTCGGCCGATTCAGACTGGGCAGCATCGCCGAGCACGTGCTACGCACCGCGCCGTGCTCGGTCCTCATCGCGCCAGGCTTTACGCCGGCTTGACGACCAGCGCCGTGACCATGCCGAACATGCCCTGCTCTGATTCGGCGTGCGCCAGGATATGACAGTGGAATGCCCACGTTCCAGGGTTGGTGCAGTGCACCAACACGTCCCAGCGCTCGCCGGGGGCGATGTTCAAGGTGTCGCACTTCCATGGCGCGGGCACTGCCCACCCGTCCTTGGCGATCACGGTCATGGGCATACCGTGCAAATGCATCGGGTGGATCATCATGCCTTCGTTCATATACCGGATCCGAATCGTTTCGCCCTTCGTCGCCACGAGCGGCTCGGTCGCCGGGAATCCCTTCCCATTCAATGAGAAACCGCCCAATCCATCGTTCAGGATCATGACGTAGTCGAGGGCCACCTTCGGCTCGTTCGACGCTTCCTTGGGCTCGACGATGAACGCGCCGAGCAGCCCTTTCATGACCTGCGTCGTCGCGTTGTGATGCGAGTGGTACATGTGCGAGCCCGCGTGCGGAACCGTGAACTCGTACGTGTACGACTGGCGCGGTTTGATCGGCGGTTGGGTGATGAACGGCACGCCGTCTTGGTCGTTCGGGACGGACAGGCCGTGGAAGTGAATGGCCGTGGACTGATCGAGCTCGTTCTTGAGGTTGATCCGCACGCGTTCGCCTTCTTTCACGCGGATCTGAGGACCCGGGATCATCCCGTTGTAGGCGAACGCCTCGACCTTCTGCCCTGGCGTGATCTCCCACTGAATCTTGGATGCGGTCAGATCGAAGATCTTGACGCCGTTCTCGACGCGAGGCCTCATGACCACATTCCCCTTCCCTTCCGTCTTCGCGGGAAAAGCTTTGACGCCCTTCTCGCACATCGCGTCCATCGCATCGGCCGCGGCTGTCGGCGACGGCGGCGGTGGGGGCGGCGCTGGCGGTGTAGGAGTATCGGCTACGGTTTCTGCCTGGGCGCGACACGCGACGAGGACACCGGCACTGAGAGCGGCGGCGACGCCCTCACGGAGAAATGAGCGACGTGAAGAGTTAGACATGAGGCACTCGATGAGAAGGCGATAGGTATTAGGCGAACACCGCCAATATCCCATCAGCGAGCACGACCGACTGTCAGCCCCACCCCGGACGTCCTGTCAAGGTTCCCCTGACAAAGCAGTCATCGTCCGCCGTCCACACCCCACGGACGCCGCGCACCGACGCCACGGCGGCGCTGATCATTTCACGATCGCCGGGCTGCCTGAATTGCCCGACCACCGTCACAACGCCTTCCTGAACATGGACGCGGTACTCGCCATGGCCTTCGCGCTCCAACACGCGCAGCACGTCTTCGGCGAGCGTCGTGTCGGTCGGCCCGCCCTGGAACGTGCGGCGTACGCGCAACCGCTGGGCGATGCCTCGCACCTCCGGCACGTCCCAGATCGCGTGCTCGACCGCCGCATACTCCGCCGGCGTATCCACGACGCCGCTCACCTGCACGATGCCCTGCTCGACGCGCACGTTCACGCTGCCGATCCCGGCTCCGATCTCACGGCAGACGGCGACCAACACGCGCTCGTGAATGGCTCGATCCTTCAACATGGGACCCTCTCCATTGATAGTGCCGTCAATGTGACGATCCGCAGGGCGTCATGACGTAGGGTACTCCCTGACATGACATGGGGGAGGGCCGGACACGCGCCGCCTCGCATCGATCGTAGTCTCTCTGAGGACCGAATCCAGGAGCCAGGATGTCGACGAATCGGGATGCGACGCTCGAATACGACGCGCGGAACGCGCTGCAATGGTCGCCGAATCTGACCACACACGGCGTTCGGGTCGCCGTTCACGACGGAATCGCCACGTTGCGGGGATGGGTATTGACCGACGCCGCGAGAGACGCGGCCGTCCGTGCCGTGCGACGGGTGCGAGGTATTTGGGCGACGCAGGTTGAGATCGACGTCAAAGATTCCGGGATCGAACAGCAGGCCGCCACACCATCCCGGGCATGGTCAGCGGAAATGGCCGACGCGATCTGGGCGGCACTGGAAGGCCGGGCTACCCCATGACAACACGTAAAACGACACTCCTAGCGATCGGGGTCGTGGTCGCCGTCTTGAGCGATGTCCTCCTCTCGCATGCCGACACTCGTCGGCGGAAGACGATCGATGCCGTGGACTTCGGCCGTACCGTCCACGCCACCATACCCGTCTACGATGCACGCCTCACCGTCGCGTCACCGGCGCACATCAAAGCGTTCCGGATCCCTATCCGCGAGACCACCGTCGAAATCGCCTCAGGCGTGAAGTATCACGCGTGGACCTTCGGTGGCACGGTCCCGGGACCGGTCCTCCGGGTCCGCGTCGGCGACGAGGTTCGGATCAGCGTGGTAAACGAGTCGCCGATCCCGCACTCGATCGACTTCCACGCCGCGCGCATTCCCGCCAATGTCGCCTACCGTATGATCCTGCCGCACGACTCGATCGCGTTCAGCTTCATCGCGCGGGACGCCGGCGCGTTCATGGTGCATTGCGGTACGCCGCCCGTCCTCATGCACCTCATGCAAGGCATGTATCTCCCGATCATCGTCGATCCCAGCGGCGGCTGGCCCACCGCGGCGGACAAAGAGTTCGTGATCGTGCAGAGCGAGTTCTATAGCAAAGGGACGGACGCCGACTGGTCGGCGGCCCTCGCCAAGAACCCGAGCTACGTCGTCTTCAATGGCAACGCCTTCCAATACAAGAGCACCCCACTCCAGGTCAACGTCGGCGATCGCGTCCGCTTCTTCGTCCTCAACGCCGGACCCAACGCGACGAGCGACTTTCACGTCGTCGGCGCCATCTTCGATCGCGTCTACCCCGATGGCGATCCTTCGCATGCCCTGACCGGCGTCCAGACGTACGCGGTACCGGCGGGCAGCGGCGCGGTGTTCGAGACCGTGTTCGACCGCGAGGCCAGCGGCGAGGGCCTCTACCCCTTTGTGACGCACAGCTTCGCCGATGCCGAAAAAGGCGCGGTCGGCATAATTCGCGTGGGCTCGCCGAAATTCTACGCCACCATGTCGCACTAACATGACCATGCCTGCCTTGCCGGTGGAGCTCCACGTCGAGCCAGCCCTGTCGAACCGCAATCGCCTCACGACGCTGTTTCGGTTCTTCCTGGGACTCCCGCACATGATCCTCGTCGGCGCGCCAGTCGCCGCGGTGCTCACCTGGCCCTGGCGACCCGCCGCCGGCCAGGACCACGCGACCTGGGCGGGCGGCGCGGGTCTCCTCGGCGCGGTCGCGGCCGCCGCCGCGGTGATGGCGTGGTTCGCGATCGTGTTCACCGGCCGCGCGCCGCAGGGACTCTGGGATCTGGCCGCGTATTATCTCCACTGGCGCGCGCGCGCGATGGCCTATCTCGCGCTGCTGCGCGATGAGTATCCGCCGTTCGGCGATGGCCCCTACCCGGTCACCCTCGATCTCAGTGGGCCGGACTCGCCCCGCGATCGGAGCACGGTCGCCTTCCGCATCATTCTCGCCATCCCACAACTCATCGCCCTCTGGATGCTCGGCCTCGCGTGGGCGGTGAGCACGGCGATCGCGTGGTTCGCGATTCTCTTCACCGGTGAGTACCCCGAGTCCCTCTACCAGTTCGGCGTCGGCGCGCTCCGATGGAACTTACGCGTCGAGGCGTACCTGTTGCTCGTGACCGACGACTATCCACCATTCTCACTCGACTAGCCTCGCTCGGTCCGATTTTGGCCCAGTGATCACCACCGGGTGTCTCGGATGCCCAGCCACAGAAGGACTGTCACGGATCCGGGGCCACCCGTCTCGACCTCGAACATGCCACCGACCCGCGTCTCCAAGCGGAAGGATGCTGACCCGGCGCCCGACATCCTGTCGACACGCCGACAGCAGCTACGTCGGCGTCAACAACCCGAGCTTGAGCGCGAACCGCACGTAGTCGGCGCGGTGCGTCAGTCCCAATTTCTCGTGGACGCGCTGTTTGTAAGTGTCCACCGTTTTCGAGCTGATCGAGAGCTTCTCGCCGATTTCCGGCGCCGTGTACCCTTCCGCCGTCATGCGCAGCACATCACGCTCACGGTCGCTCAACGCTTCGTAGCGCTCACGATCCACTTTCGCCGGATCCTTCTTGGTGAGCCCCTGCGCCAGCACGCGCGCCGCCGCCTGGCGCACATAGAGATCACCGTTGGCCACGGCCCGAATCGCATCGACGAGCTCGCGGTCGGCGGCCGTCTTGACCACGTATCCGCCTGCCCCCGCTTGCAGAATCGGCACCAGATATTGCTCTTCAGTATGCATCGTCAACACCAGCACGCGCGGACGCGGTCCACGCGCGACGATCACTTTGGTCACCTCGAGACCATCGCCCTCCGGCATGTCAAGGTCGAGCACGATGACGTCCGGATCACACCGCTGCGCCATCGTGATCGCTTGGGCGCCGGTTGAGGCCTCGCCAACGACGGTCATATCCTTCGCCGCCGCGATCATGGCCTTCGCGCCCGCGCGAACCACGGCATGATCGTCGGCTAACAGCACTCGAATCGTGTCGCCCGGCATCACATCCCCCTGGAGAGTCCTGTCAGAATACTGATGGGCAGCTCCTGTTCTTGTCAGGGTTCCCCTGACATTGCCCGGGCTTCGACGGACAGGTGCGTCAGGGAGACCCGGACACGGACGGCGGGGTCTCACCACATCTATTGCACGTGCCCATTCTCGTAGCGACCGACGGACAGGAATCATCGGCCGGCGCTCTGCGGCTGGCGAAGCGACTCGCCGACCTGCACCACCATGACGTCGAGCTCGTCACCGCCGGCGATCGATCATCTAGCCGGCGCGTGAATAGTCTCCTCGATGACCTCTTCACTGCCCCGCCGATTTGGGCGCACACGATTCTCCCGGGGGATCTCGCGACAGCGCTCGGGCGCGTTAGCGGCGAGCGTCGTGCTGCGCTTGTTCTCGTGGGAGCCAGCTCGGCGCGGCGCGCCGCATTGGATGTCGTCACCTCGGTGTTGACAGCAGTCCTATCAGTACCGGCCGACGTCATCGACCTACCACACAAGGTCCTCATGGCGCTCGACTTCAGCCAATCGAGCGTCCGGGCCGCACAGGCAGCACTTGGAGTCATCGCCCGCCCTGCTCGCGCCTTTATGGTCTCGGTCCGACCGCTACGTTCGGGCGGCGAAGATCTGGTTCCGCACGAGGAGCTCTTGTTCGATGCCGTCGAAACCACTGTCGTGCCACCGCCTGATGTGACCACCTCTCGGCATCGCGTCGCCGGCGAGGTCCCGACGAGCATCCTGCAGCTCGCCGCCACCCACCGGGTGGACCTCATTTCCATAGGTCGCCGCGGCCTGTCTACCACACAGCTCAAGCACCCGCCGATCGGCTCCGCCGCGCGGGCGATCCTGTCGACGGCACCCTGCACGGTACTGGTGGGTGCGTCGTCCGGCTCGTTACATTGAACCTCAGTAGTGCTAGGTCGTTACCCCACGGTCTCTTGCGGGATTTGCCGGCGTCCGACAGAATGAAATCCCAGGCTTCTTCCCGCAACTAGGACGTTTGTGTCCGACAGACTCGACGCAGACGAGGCTCCGCTGTCTACCTCAGCGTTCGAGCAAGCACCGGTCGCGATACTGGTGCTCGATCCGGACGGGCGTGTGCGCAGCGCCAACGCGCTCGCCAAGCAATATCTCGAGGTCGAGTCCGCTAACCCTGACGCCGTCAACTGGTGGCGTAGGGTCGTCGAACGTCGCGGTAACGGTAAGGGGCGCGTCGAGACCCGAGACGCGGTCGTCGATGGCGCAACCATAGAGTGGACGGCCCGGCCATTCTTCGACGCCGACGGCACGGTGCTCGGCGTATTCGCCGAAGGACGCGATGTCACCGAGCAGCGCCGAACGGAGCACGAATCGCAGCTGCTCCTGCGCCTTGCGCTGGCGATCGGCCATACCGACTCCCTGGAGTTGGCCATAGCGGCCGCGCTACGAACCGTCTGCGAAACCTCGGGTTGGGCGATGGCCGAAGCGTGGCTGCGCGAAGGTGAAGACGAAACGGCGCGACTCGCACGCGGCGCCGTTTGGACGACGAGGGACCCAAGGATCGAGGCGTTCGCGGCCCAAGGCATAGGATTCCAATTTGTGCGAGGCGAAGGCCTACCGGGAAAGGCGTGGGAGCGCGCCGAGCCGGTGTGGGAGGGCAAGCTCACGACGGCCGAGACGTTCACTCGCGCGCCCCTCGCCGCCACGGCAGGCCTCAAAGCCGCGGTCGCGATTCCGGTTCTTGCCGGCGACGATGTCGTCGCCGTGCTCAGCTTCTATATGAAGGAGGCCAGAAGCGAGGATACACGGTTCGCGCGAATTACTACGGCCGTAGCGAGCCAGCTCGGTGCACTGATCCTTCAGAAGCAGGCGGAGGAAGCCCATCGCGTTGCCGAGGCGAAGCTCGGCGGTATCGTCTCGATCGCCGTCGATGCGATCATATCCATCGACGAGGATCGTCGCATCACGATGTTCAATTGGGGCGCCGAACGCATCTTCGGGTACAGCGCCGAAGAGATCCTCGGCCAGCCGCTCGACATCCTGCTACCACCCGCCGCCCGGGCACGTCACGGCACGCACATCGCCAACTTCGCCACGTCGTCCCAGACCGCCCGACGGATGGGAGAGCGCTCACCGATCGCGGGTCTTCGGAAGTCGGGGGAGATCTTTCCCGCCGAGGCATCGATCTCCCGCTTTCGAGCCGGCGGCCGGTGGACGTTTACGGTGACGCTCCGTGACATCACCGATCGGCAACGGACGGAAGAGGGTTTGCGCTTCCTGTCCGAAGCCGGGGCCCTACTCAGCGACCTCATTCGCGACCCGACCGCTCTCGAGCGCGTCGCCCAGCGGGCGGTCCCGACGCTGGGTGACGTCTGCGCGATTGACCTCTTGGATGGCACCAGCATCGCGACGGTCGCGACCGCCGCCTCGGATCCCGCGCTTCCGCCCATGCTGAGACGCGCGCCCCTCACGTGGGACGCGGATGATCCGGTCGTCGTGACGCTGCGTGATGGCACGACACGTCTCTTGCCAGACGATGGCGAGCCTCAACCCGGGTTTGGCTCACTGCTCATCGTGCCGCTCGTCGCCCAAGGAGCCGTACTCGGCGCGATGACCTTTGCGATGGCGCGCGGCGGCCGCCGCCATGATGCGAGTTATCGCGCACTCGCCGAGGAGCTCGCCGTCCGCGTCGCGCTGGCGGTGAATGGCGGCCGGCTCTATCAGCACACCCGTCGCGCCGTCAGCGCACGCGACGAGGTGCTCGCGGTCGTGTCGCACGATCTCAGGAATCCCCTGAGCGCCATCAACATGTGCGCCGGCGCCCTCCGCGAGTCCCAGGCGGACGCCGAGACGACCCGTGAGCTCCTCGCCACCGTCCAGGAGTCGACCGCACTTATGTCGCGGATTATTCAGGACCTCCTGGACGTCGCCAGCATCGATGCACGGAAGCTTTCGATCGAGCGGCGGCGGCGACCGCTCGGTCCGGTGCTGGGTCAGGCCATAGCGATGTTCGAATCCGTGGCGGCGGAAAAGCAACTCACGCTCCAGAACGCCGCGAGCGCCTCACTGCCCGATGTCTCGATGGACGGGGATCGCATCCTGCAAGTGATGGCGAACTTGCTGCATAATGCCTGCAAGTTCACGCCGGCCGGCGGCGCGATCTCCATCGAGACCACGACCCTGCCGGATGCCGTTCAAGTCGCGGTCTCGGACACCGGCCCCGGCATCGCCCGCGATGATTTGCCGCGTGTCTTCGATCGGTTCTGGCACGACCGGCGCGAGTCGCAAATTCGCTCGACGGGGTTAGGCCTCGCGATCGCTCGCGGTATCGTCGAAGCCCACGACGGCCGCATCTGGGTCGAGAGCGCGCCTGGCAAGGGCAGTACATTCACGTTCACCCTTCCGATCGCGGCCGCGTCAGTCGTCGTCGGCTGACGGCCCGGCGGATGCCGTGCAGCACACTCCGCATATACAGTCGGATCCCGGGCGATAGGGCGAGCCAGTATCGACCAAACCGGGTTTGCGCGTCGGCGCCAAGCGAATGAATGCGCGTCTCGGTTCGAACGACCGTGCCATCGTCGCGCGCATCGTCGAACCAGAAATCCGTGACCACTTTCGTGTATCCCGGCTCCTCGAAGGCGATGAACTCGGACTCGTCGCGCAGGCGGGCAATGCCAAAGTCGCGCTGCCAGAACCGGCCCACGAGACCGCCGATGACCTCGTGAGACTCGGCGCCCGTCGTGATCATCACGGCGCCAAATTGTCGGGTGATCTCGGGAAACGGCAGATCCGGCTGTGGGCGGCCGATGGTGCGAATATTCGCGAGCAACCGGCCCAGTGGCATATCGGTCGGGCGCATCTGCTCCAGTCCGAGGCGAATTTCGTCCGGCGTGGCGGGAATCGTGAGCCGGGCGGTCGTCCGCTGCTCGAACACGGGCATTAGACGGTCGAGGCTTCGAGCCGGAAGAGAGATCGCCCTGGATCGAAAGGGGCTGTCCAGGACATCATCGTGGAGGTGATCGGCGAAGCTGACGACCTCGTCCCAGTTGGTCAGGTCGTGATCACGTGACGTGTCCGTCGGCCCACCATTGCTCGAGGCAATGCGGCGCATGATGAGACGGGTGAGCGGATCGTACCCGCGATAGCGAATCGCCCCGCCGAAGCTCGCGATCCACTCGGGCGTCCAATCGATGTCGCTCAGGAGCTCCCGCAACGGCCCCAGCGACTCGATGTGGGCCGCGATCGTTGACCTCGCGGCCGTGAGTGAGACCGAGAAAAATCCGGTCGACGGATGCCGCATGAGTTGAGTGCGATGCGCGCGCAGAAATCGCGTCACCGCGCGCGGATAGCGCCGGATATACAGCGGCGCGCCGATCAGCACGATATCGAACTCGTGCACTCCCGGCGGAATCCTCGGATCGCTTTCGAGATCGGTGATCGTCACATCGTGTCGGTAATTCGCCAACCGCTGTCCGATCCGCTCGGCGATGGCGTGCGTCTGACCGTGATGCGAGACGAAGTAGAGGCCAATGCGTTTAGGCATGGCGTCATCGTACCGCATCGGTGGCCTCGACGTTGTCAGGGATCAACGGACAGCGTGTCCGTCAATCCACTCTCAGCGACACTTGAACGGCGGTACGATACTCCGACGCATGGGGTCAGACATCGCACTTCACAACAACGTCAGGAATGTATTGGGAAGACTCCTGGGCCCGTTGGCCCAACGACTCTGCGTGATCGTCGCGAATGGCGTCGTGACTCTGACGGGCGAGCTCGACTCCGTCGACGAACGGATCGTGGCATCGTCGGCCATCCGCCAGTTGCCCGGCGTACGAGCCCTGGCCGTTGGAATCCAGGTCTCGCCTCGCCCGTCCGGTAATCCCTGACGACGATTGGGGCGCTACCCGACTTCGGGCGCGACAGTGCTGGGCCATGTTCCTCGTGTCTGATCCTTCTCCCTCATGAGGACGACCCCCAATGCCCGCGACTGACACACTGATCCCTGACACCGCCGCTCCTAGTGAAGCCCGTCCCCTTGCGCACGGCGTTCTGCTCGCGACACTCGGCGGACGCGACTCGGATACGGCCGCGCGACTCGCCTACCTCTTCGCGATGCGCCGTGACGCACCGATCGAAGCACTGACGATCCTCGAGCCGCTGCCGGCCGATCTCATGGCGTACGCGCCGAGCTATGTCGACCTGGACAAGGATCGTCGCGAGGCACTCACGGAATCCGTGTGCGCACAGCTGAGACGCGCGGCGATGGGTGACACCGTGCCACTGGCCCATGGAAACCGGCCCGGCCGCCGAATGTATCGCCGGGCGCGCCAAAGCACGCGGTGCCGCCTTGATCGCCATGGGTATTGGCCGCCACGACGCCGCGACCCGGTTGTTCGGCGTCGAACCGGCCATTGCCGTACTGCACCGCACCACGATTCCCGTGCTGGCGTCGACCGCGAGTACCCGGGTACCGCCGCGCTCGATCGTGATCGCGACAGACTTTAGCCCCGCCTCGGAGCGCGCCGCGCGGCTGGTCCTCGAACTCGCCGCGGACGACGCCACGATCCACTTCGTGCACGCGTGGCCGTGGATGGATCTCGGCGGCTCTGGTGCGCCAGTGTGGTTCCATGTGTATGAGACGGGTGCCCAAGCGCTCGTCGATGAGCTCGTACGGTCGCTGCCGATACCACCGAAGGCCCGCGTCATCACCCACCTCGAGCACGGCGAGGCCCTGCAGGTGATCCAGCAGATCGCAACCACCAACTCCGCTGACGTGATCGCCCTCGGCAGCCACGGGCGCGGTCTCCTCGACCGGCTGACGCTCGGCAGCGTCGCCGAAGGGACCCTCCGCAAAGCCACCTGCTCGGTCCTCATCGCGCCGCCGACGCCGTCCGAGAAGGAGTAGGCCCTATGACGTTGCCGTACACCGCGCGTGCCGCGCGTGGCTTCTACTTCTCCGACCGCCGCGAAGCCGGCGCCGCCCTCGTTGCCCATCTCACGGCGTACGCGCGGCGCTCCGACGTGATCGTGCTCGCGCTCCCGCGCGGCGGCGTGCCGGTCGCGGCCGCTGTCGCCGATGTACTCCAAGCACCGCTGGATGTCCTTTTGGTCCGGAAGCTCGGCGTGCCGGGACACAAAGAGTTCGCGTTCGGTGCGCTGGCTTCGGGCGGCACGATCGTCCTCAACCGCGATGTCGTCGCTGGCATCGGATTGAGTGACGCGGTGATACAGTCCGTCGCGAAAACCGAGCAGCGAGAGCTCGAGCGCCGTGAGCGCGCCTATCGGGATGACCGGCCGTTTCCCAAGCTCTCCGGTAAGACGGTGATCCTCGTCGACGACGGCCTCGCGACCGGGTCGACCATGTATGCGGCCGTGGTCGGCGTTAGCAAGCTCGGGGCGACGCGCATTGTCATCGCGGCGCCCGTCAGTTCCGGCGAGGCGGTTGACACGCTCAGGGCAATCGCGGACCACGTCGTCACGCTGTCGACACCGGACCCCTTCGTCGCCGTCGGTGCATGGTACGAACACTTCGCCCAAGTGAGTGACGACGAAGTCCGCGCCCTCTTGGCGGGGAGGAAGTCATGAGCGCGACCGCGATCCGCTCGCTGGTCCACTCCGTGGCCGATCACGCCCGTCCCTTACACGGCACCCCGTCAGATTTCGATCTCGTCCTCGACATCATCGCCGACGCGAGCATCGTGCTGATCGGCGAGGCCTCGCACGGCACACACGAATTCTATCGCATTCGGGCCGAGATCACGAAGCGATTGATCACGGAACGCGGGTTCATCGCGGTGGCCGCCGAAGCCGACTGGCCCGACGCCTATCGGATCAACCGCTACGTCCGGAACGCTAGTGACGATGCCGACGCCACGGAGGCGCTCGCCGGCTTCCGTCGATTCCCGCAATGGATGTGGCGGAACGCCGATGTGTTGGATTTCGTCGGCTGGCTCCGTCAACACAACGACGCGCACGCGAAGATCGCCGACCAGGTCGGATTCTATGGCCTCGACCTCTATAGTCTGCATGCCTCGATCGAGGCCGTGCTCACCTACCTGCGTATGGTGGACCCCGATGCCGCACGACGTGCCGCACAGCGCTACGCGTGCTTCGACCACGCTCCCGGTGAGCCTCAAGAATACGGGTACGCCGCCACGATGGGTCTCACGCCGTCGTGCGAACGCGCCGTCGTTGAGCAGCTGGTCGAGCTGAGACGCTCTGCCGGCCGCTACGCCTCACGCGATGGGCGAATCGCGTCCGATGATCTCTTTTACGCCGAACAGAATGCCCGCCTCGTCAAGAATGCCGAGGAGTACTATCGCGCGATGGTGCGTGATCATGTCGGCTCCTGGAATCTCCGCGACCGACACATGGCCGAAACGCTGGAAGAGCTGCGCCGGCACACCAAGGGGAAGATCGTGGTCTGGGCCCACAACTCCCACGTCGGTGACGCCCGCGCGACGGGCATGACGGATCGGGGAGAGTTGAACATCGGGCAACTCGCGCGCCAACGCTACGGCGAGGCGGCGCGCACCATTGGATTCACGACCTATAGTGGCACGGTCACCGCCGCCTCGGATTGGGACGGCCGGGCTGAGCGGAAACGCATCCGTCCAGCGCTGCCCGAAAGCTATGAAGCACTGTTCCACGCCACCGAGATACCGAATTTCGCGGTGGACCTTCGTCGAACGAGCGGCGCCGCGCCCGTGCTCGAGCGCCGACGCCTCGAGCGCGCCATTGGCGTCATTTACCGCCCGGATACGGAGCGCCAGAGTCACTACTTCCCGGCGTCTCTGCCGCGCCAGTTCGATGCCGTGCTCCACTATGACATCACGCGGGCCGTCGAGCCACTCGAACGCACCGGCACCTGGGATCGCGGCGAGCTCCCTGAGACCTACCCATCAACCCTGTGACCCGAGGATCGGACCATGATCGCGCGCGACGTAATGACTCGTAAGCCGAAGACCGTGCCCCCCGACGCCACCATTACGGCCGCCGCCGACATCATGCAGGAAAGCGAAGTCGGCCTCCTCCCGGTCGTCGATGACCCCCACACGATGCACGTCGTCGGCGTCATAACGGATCGCGATATTACCGTGCGCTGCACAGCACACGGTCACGATCCCCGCTCATGCACAGTCGGCGATCACATGACGCGGCCACCCCTCGTCACCGTCCATGGGGACACCGAGATCGATGCGGTGATCGATGCGATGACCAGGGGCCAAGTTCGACGCGTGCTCGTCGTATCCGGGAAGGATCGACTTCACGGTGTCCTGACGCTGGCGGATCTCGGCGCGAAACTCGGGCACTGGGCACCGGCGAAAGTCGGCCGTGCACTGGAACACGTCGCCCTTCCAGTCGTCACCGATGCTCGGTGAGTCTCCTTACGGCACGAAGAGCACGGAGCCTCGCGCGTGACGCAATACCATCTCGCCGAGGCTCCGCCGACCGTGGCTACCGAGCGCGATCAGCTCAACCCCGGTGGCGTCACAGAACTCAATCAGCGCGTGCGCGCGATCGCCGGTGAGAAGATGCGGCCGGAGCGTACCCCATTTCGGCACTGGCAATGTCTCGCCGAACACCGCGAGCTCGGTGGAGAGGGCTGCGTCTGAGCTCGGCGCGACGTGCAATAAGTGAACGCACGCATCGTCCATGGCCAGCTCAGTGACGAGATGAGCCGCCCGGCTCGTCGATGCGCCAAAGTCGGTCGCAATAGCGATGGCCGTCATCCGGACCTGTGCATCGGCCGCGACCGCCAGCACCGGTACGTGCGCCAGCCGCATCACACTGATGGCGGTCTCGAGGCCCAGTACCCGATCGATCGCCGCGTGTCGCCCCACGCCAAGCACGATCATGGATGCCGCAATGACCTCCGCATGATCGACGATCCCGTCGGCCGGTGCGCCGATTTCCACGGTGATGGCGGCCGGTATGGTCGGCACCGCGGCCGACACCTGCGCGCGCACGCGTGCGCCGATCGTGTCGCACGCCGCGTCCGACACCATCTGAGCAGACGCCCCGACCGCCCCATACCCCGGCGCCGGCGCGATGACCGGCGGGACCACCGCGACGATTTCCAGATGGCGGTGCTGGCGTGCGGCGAACATCCCGCCAACCCGCACGGCGGCCGCGGAGCTCGGATCGCCACGAGTCGCGATCAGGATCGGCCCCGGTGCTACCATATGGCCCCCGACACCGGCACGGTGGCCAAATGGCGCGTAAACCAGTCGCGAGTGAGGCGCGTGACCTCCTCCATGGCGCCTGCTTCCGGAAAGAGGTGCGTCGCGCCAGGGATGATGACCATCTCCTTCTCCTTCACCCCACGCATCCCCCGGAACGCCCGCGCATTGAGCTCGATCACCTCGGTATCCGCACCGCCCACGATAAGGAGCGTTGGCGTCTCGATCGTCCGCAGCGCGGCGCCCGCCAGATCCGGCCGCCCACCACGCGACACGACCGCGCGCACCACACCGGGTCGCCCAGTCGCCGCACGAATCGCCGCCGCCGCTCCCGTGCTCGCGCCGAAATAGCCGATCGGCAGCGGCTCGAAGCGCCGCTCGTGACGCATCCAATCGGTCGCGGCACCCAGTCGGTCGCCCAAGAGCACGGGGTCGAAGCGGAGCTCGCGCGTCATCTCATCGATCCTCGCCTCGTCTGGCGTCAAGAGATCGAACTGCAGGGTCGCCAGTCCGCCCTGCTCCAACGCCTGCGCTACATAACGGTTTCGGGGCGACCGACGATTGCTCCCACTGCCATGTGCGAAGACCACGAGCCCCGATGCGTTCTCGGGAATGCGCAAGTCGCCCGCGAGTCCGAGGTGGTCAATCGTGATCGAGATCGCTTGCGTCTGCATCGTATCCTCCCTCAGCGAGCGCGCACAGCCACGGACTTCGGCCACGGCGCCGCCGTCGGATAGCCTGGGAATTTCTGCATGACCGCTTCGACCATGTGGTCGAGCGCCAGGATCTCATCATTGGGGTCATCCGGCATGTCCATCGTGCCGGTGCCGCGCCACAACAGGCGTTTCCCGTCGCCGTCCAAGACCGCGACCGTGAGCGTCGCGCGCACCACGACCGTCACTTGTCGTTCAGGCCAAAATCCCCACTTCGGGGGCGCGGCAAACGACGGATCCTGAAAGTCGTCGTATCGAACATCAAGATGCTGGCTCATGGCGAGCGAGTAATCGACAAACAGGTCCGGACTCCGATACGTCTCGGCATACCCGCGCATCCCGAGCGCCCGGGCGATGTCCGATCGCACGGCGCGCCTTGGGGTCTCGCTCTCAGGCGCGTCAGACAGAAAGCGAAATGTCCGATCGCGTGAGAACGTCTCACTCGGCGACGGATTCGTCTCGACACGCACGGCCGGCGCGCAACCGAACGCCACCATGGACACCACGCCCAGCAACAAATTTCGGTTCATGACACCCTCAGGTTGGCCTCGTGTAGATGGTACCGCCAACGATAATTCGAGCGTGTCAGGTGAACCGCGAATCTGTGTCGTCGATTCGCCTACGCGTGAGACAAATGATCAGGTCGTGTCGGCCGCGCTCTTGAGCGATTTCCAGGCGGCGAGCGCATTCGGCGGCAACGAGTCCTGGTGCCGCAGGAATGACGCGATGGCCCAACGCTGCGCCTCGGTCAACGACGGCGCGTACGACGGCATCCCCGTAAAGCGTATGCCGTGCGTGATTTTCCAATACGTCTCCTCCACCGGATCGTCGCTGACGTCATGCTTCGCGAATTGGGGCGGATCTATGTAGACGCCCTTGGCTGTCGCCGACGGCTTCGCATCCGCGGCGCCATGACACACCACGCAGTGCTGACCATACAGTCGAACACCGGCGGTCATCACGGAATCGGTCGCCGGAATGGGATCGTGCAACGGCTTGATGCCGCGCTCGATGGCGGTATGAAGCGAGGTCTTCGCCGCCCACGTTTCGAACACCCCGGGTTTGACGTCGGCGTTGGCCGGCATGAGGCCAGCTTCCACGCCGATGAACGCCAGAATCGCGAGCACGAGGAGCGTCCCGATAACGGAGCCAACAACGATCTTGAGCAGTGGAGTATCGCGCATGGGGATACGATAGCCTGAGCAGGCCGGCCGCCGCTACCTACCGCGCTGTGGGGTGCCCGATGCGGTTAGCTGATGGCTCGGGCGATGACGAACGCCGCCGCCGCAGCCAGTCCGCCGATCACGAATGTCTGGATGGCGCTCCGAATCGCGGCCGCCCCCGTGAACCGGCCCTTCGCGTATCCGAAAAGGAGCAAGGCTATGCCAGTGACCACTACGGACGCGCGCAGTGCCGACCGGCTGTCACGCATGACGAGATATGGCCCGAGTGGCACCAGACCGCCGACGATGTAGGAGACGGCGATGGTGAGTGCACTGCGAAGCCCTCGACGGGGATCCGGCGCCTCGAGGCCCAACTCGAATCGCAACATGAAGTCGCGCCACTGATCAGGGCGCGCGGCCAAAGCGTTCACGACGCGTGCCGTATCAGCCTCGCCGAGGCCATACGCGCTGAAAATCGTGGCCACTTCGGCACGCTCGGCGTCGGGTTGTTCGACAATCTCGCGCGCCTCGCGCGCCGATTCACTCGCATAGTGCTCGGCATCGCTTCGCGCGGCGAGATACCCACCGAGTCCCATGGCAATGGATCCGGCCGCAATCTCCGCCAGACCTGCTGTGACAACGATACGCGACGCTTGCACTGCGCCGGATAGTCCAGCCGCTAGGGCAAACGGCACCGTGAGCCCATCCGACATCCCGATGACGATATCGCGCACGACATCGCCAGCGGTGAAGTGGACCTCGCGGTGAACGGTCACGTGCCGGCGGCGGTAGAAATGAGCATCGAGTAGGTTGACTGCAACTTAGGTGGCAGCGGCCGTGATCACCACTCGCTACAAGTTCCTGCTCTCCATGCTGGGCCACCGAGACGCCCAAATTGGAGCGCGACCGCCAGATCGTCCATACTTCCCACATTGGCGCTTCGCCGGACTCACGTGAGTCAGGAATCCCCCGACAATGCGCGATCGCATTCCGTTCCGCGTGCAACCGATGCTGGCCACCCTGGTCGCGCAACCGTTCGACAAGGCCGGTTGGGTCTACGAAGAGAAATACGATGGCGTTCGGATGCTCGCCTACAAGGAAGGCACACGCGTTCGTCTCCTGTCGCGCAACGGGAGAGATGACACCCGTCATTTTCCGGAGATCGTCGCGGCGATCGCCAATCTTCGGCCCGCGACCCTGCTGCTCGACGGCGAAGTCGTGGTGTTCGATCGAAAGAAGGTCTCGCGCTTTCAGTGGTTGCAGAAGGCCACCGACAAGCCCACCTACGCCGTGTTCGACTGCCTCTTCGCCAAGGGCAAAGACTTGCGCCGACAACCGCTTTCGGCACGCCGAGCCGCCCTCGAAGGCGCGGTCGTGTCGACCGGCGTCCTCTTGTTGTCGCGCCGCCTCGCCGTGAAGGGGCTCGCCGCTTTCAAGGTCGCAAAGCGGCGTGGCTACGAAGGGCTCGTCGCCAAAGACCTGTCGTCGCCGTATATCGAGGGCCGATCGCGATCCTGGCTCAAGGTCAAGGTCCACCAAGAGGACGAGTTCATCATCCTCGGATACACAGCGCCCGAGCGCTCGCGACCGTATTTCGGCGCCCTGCTGCTCGGCGCCTATGATGCCGGCGAGCTGCGCTACGTTGGCAAAGTCGGCACCGGCTTCGACCGACCAACGCTCGCCAGTCTCTATAAGCGGTTCCAACCACTCGTGAGACGGACGCCTCCAATGGCCGATCCACCACGCGAGCGCGCGGTCACGTATCTCCGACCACACCTCGTCGCCCAGATCGCATACCAGGAGCTGACCGCCGATCGCAAGCTGCGCCAGCCGGTGTATCTCGGCCTACGCGATGACAAACGCGCTGAGGACGTGACGCTGCCGGAGCCACAATGAAGCACGCCGAGCGCCTGGCTGATACGCTCTAGGGCCCCGAACGCTCAGCGTGTCGAGCCCGGGCGCTCGCGCATGCGCCTCACGATGCGCCAGGCGAGGGTGCTCACGAAAAACAGGCCAACCGCCGACAGCAGGAGTACGCCGATATTCTGTAGCATGACATTCTCCGTTTGGTTGCGCGGAGGATATCGCGGCCCGACATGAAGACGTATCGGGAACCTGCACGACGGCTCGTCAGGGATCACCCGACAACCGGTACCGCCGAAGACTGACACCGCCCAGTGCCCTGACCGCGCATCATCCCAGGGCACACCACAGCCAAGAGGGCGGAACAGTGAGTCGATCCTTGAGTGATGTTGCCATCGGCGACCCAGTCCAGATTCGCGACATCTGCTTCGAGCTCATCCGAACGTATTGTGGAACGGTTGGCATCCGACCGGGCACGCGCGTGCGACCGATCTCCAGCGCATCGCACGAACTCGTACTCGAAACGCCGAGTGGCGCGCGGATCGGCCTGGATCGCTTCTACGCCTGCTTCGTCGACACCACGCCATGCGAGGATATCGACTGGCGTCGGCCGGATGCCCGCGCCTCACAGCCGCCAACCACTCCGGCTCCCGATCTGTCATCGCTCTTGGATCTCCGCGTCGGCCCGTACCGTGACGTCGCCATCCGGATACGCGACGAGAAAGACTCCCAGCTCCGTTACGAGTAGTCGCTACGGCAGGAGCGGTGTCACTAACACCGAGCATCGTGCGTCGCGCACGAGATCGGCGGTGACGCTCCCAAGGAGCCAGCGGCTCAACGGACGATGGTGCTGCCGTCCCACCGCCAGCACATCGGTATCGCTGCGTTCAGCCAGCTCGAGCAGCGCGGGGGCCGGCGCGCCGCGAAGAGGAACGGTCTCGATGGTACCTCGCAACGGAAGCGGCAACCGCCGCATCAGCGCGGTCAGTTTGGCCTCCACCCCATGCTCGTAGATTCGGGTTGCGCCCTCCATATCCTCGTCTGCTGAGGCGAACGACTGATCGCCGTGCGCCAACACGAGCCTCCCTCGATCAGCCAGAATGCGGCATGCCATCTCCGCCGCGTGAATGCTACTGCGGCTGAAATCGATGCCGACCACGATCCGGCGCGGGACGCGATGCAGCCAGTACGCGACACCGAGCACGGGAATTTCACTGCGAGCGATGATGCGGAGCGCGGTTTCGCGCCGCGTCGCACGCTCCAGCCATCCGTGCTGGCGCAGCCCGATCATCAGCAGCTCGAACGCTCCACGCTTGGCCTCGCGCGCGATCTCCTCGACGGGGTCTCCGGCGCGGACACGGAGCGACCACCCGGACGCGCCGGTGCTCTCGAGCATCTGATCGAGCTCCGAGCGACGTTTCGCCAGCGCTTCGCCGGTCGGTAGTGGGGTCGGGTCGACGACGATCGCGCTCGGGACGATGCGAGCCGCGTCCATGAGGGCCGCGGCGATGCGAGTGGCTGCGCAGCCGGGTTCGTTTCCATCCGTCGCGACCAACGTCGCCAGCGCACCCAAGTTGTGGGTGACCACCGGCTCCGCTTCGAGTATGTCGGTGTGTTTTGTCATGGGACCGAATCTGCGATCCCAATGCTTCACCGACTGTCGGTGATTCCCTGACGGTCCGTCCGGCGAAGCGCGACATCGGGCGCGGCGCCCGCCGCGCTCCGCTCGCGCAGGGCCCGATCGAGTCGTGCATCGTGCCCGTAGATATCGGGATAAAACGCCACCCGGCCATCGGGCCACGCCACGGCCGTCGCATAGAACACCAGCACGGGAATCGACCGCCGGAGCTCCACCTCGAACGTCTTCGTCCCCTGCATCGCCGAATCGATCCGAGCCAGGGTCCATCCGAGATTCCCACGCAGCACATACTCCGCTAGCGCCGCGGGATGCTCGAGGCGGATGCACCCATGGCTGAAGTCACGGCGCGTACGCAGAAAGAGCTGCTGCGCCGGCGTGCTGTGCAGATAGATGTCACGGTCGTTGGGAAAGACAAACTTGATCAGCCCGAGCGCATTGTCCGGTCCGGGCCGCTGCCGAACGCGCGCACGACCGGCAAGGAGCGCCGCGATCGCCTGACCAGGCGGCGTCGACGGCACGAGCTCCATATCGTTCTTGGCGAGATAGTTCGGATCGCGGCGTAGCTCCGGGACGATCTCGCGTCGCGTGATCGGGGAAGGCACGTCCCAGTACGGCCGGAAGACGACCGACTGCATGGTCTGCTCGAGAACTGGTGTCTGCTTGCCGAATGCCTGTCCCACGATCGCGTTCATGGCCAGCGTCGGCGCCGCGCTCGATCGGAGCGAGTCGAGCACCCACAGTCGAAACGCCGGAATATCGACTACGACCACCTGTCCGGTGTCGCGATCCGGCAGCCAACGCAGACGCTCCAACGCCAGTTCCAAGCGTCGCACATACCACGAGACCGGCTGCCGCAGTGCGGCGACCGTCGCCGGGTCGAGCATGCCGCTCGAGTCCAACCCGCGCCGTTGCTGAAACCCCCGCACGGCGCGCACCAAGCTTTCATCGTACACATCATCGGACGCCGGCGGACCGGCACTCGGCAGATCCCCGAGCGCGGCGAGCCACCGACGGAGGATCGGCGCCTCGGGCAACGGGTCTCCTGAGCGTGTCACCCCCCGAATGGGCGGAACCCGCACGAGCGTCGAGTCACGCGCGAGGATCCGATACTGCGCGAGCGCCACCTCGATGTGACGATACTGCAGGAGGCGGGGCTCGGCGTCATCGAACGCGTCAGCAATCCGACCGCTGGTCAGTGCCCGGCCAGCAATCGCCGCTGGATCGAACGCCTCGCGGCGAAGGTGCAGTTGATAGCCGAGTGCGGCCGGATCGATGCGCCCGCCATGGAGGTCGGATAGCGCCTCGATGAACGCCACCGTGAGGCCTTGGTCGAGCTCCGCGATAATCGAGTCGCGGCCGACAGACGCGCCTTCGAGCTCGGACGCGAGGGCCTGCCAATGTGCCGCACTATAATCCGCCGGGTCGAGCCCTCGTTGTCCGACATCGGCTAGCGCGCGGATGAGCTCCCATGATGCGGGATTCGGCCGTCCGTCGGGATCGACCCACAGTGACTGGCCGTGTGCGAATGCCGGCGTGAGTAACAACGCGAGAGCGAGACGACGCATGTGACATCAACCCGTAGCGGTCATGGCCGGCCCAGGCCCGGCGCGCGTTCCATGAGCCTAAGGATGGGCGGCGCATGGTTGAACGGTGTCGGGCTTTGCCTCACATTCGCCGATAGGATCCCTGACGTGCCGGCGCCGGCCAGCATTGGATATCGGCGACAGGATGTGCATTCACACCGGCTCGCCCACCGGTCCCTCGATGCCGATGACGGTCGCCTGGACGCGTGGCACCGGTACGGCGGCCGGTCGCAACCAATCGTAGGCGCGGGCCGCGGCGAGCATCCCTGTGAGCGGCGCTACCCAATAGATCCAATGCGCTCGCCACTCGCCACCGATGACCGCCGGCCCAAGCGACCGGGCCGGGTTCATCGATGCACCGGTGAGTGGCCCACCCATCAGGGCGCAGAACCCTACCGTCAGGCCGACCGCGATCGGCGCAAACCCGGGCGCCACGCGGTCGTCCGTCGCCACCGCCATGATCACGAACATGAGGGCAAATGACATCACCCACTCGAGGCCGAACGCACCGGCGATGGAGACGGACGGCGTGAGCGATGGCAGCGTGGCGCCCATGTGCCCCACCACGCCGAGCACGGCACGCGACAGCGTCGACGCGCCGATCGCGCCCACGCACTGCGCGACGAGATACGGGAGCACGTCGGCGCGAGGGAACCGCCCGGTGGACCAGAACGCGACAGTCACCGCGGGATTCAGGTGCGCGCCCGACAGATGCCCGACGGCGTACACCATGCCGATGATGACGAACGCGAACGCCAGCGCGATGCCGCCAACGCCCAGCGCGCCGTGTGTCGCCGCATCGACCATGGCGGCGCCCGGTCCGATCAGCACGAGAAAGAACGTGCCGATCGCTTCCGCGCTCGCCCGTCGCCAGCGCTGCGCCACGTGTTAACGCCCCGCGGCGACGGTCTTCGCCGCCGGTCCGCCGCCGGTGCGCAGATACTCCGCGAATTCGCGCGGCAGCTCGCTCGCCCGAATCGCCTGCATGGCGCGCTCGACGTCGTACTCGACGCGCACGAACTCCACGTGCACATCGGCGGCGCCAGCGTCGAGGAGCACATAGCCGGCCCGCCAATCCCCATCCTTCGGCCGTCCGACGCTCCCGGTATTCACGAAGTGCACCCCCTCGACCACTCGGTGCCATGGCTTATGGGTATGGCCAAACGCGATCACGTCGCCGGCCCGCGCTCCGACCAGTTGCGACATCTTCGTGCAGAAGTCATCGGGTCGATCCTCCGTCCAGTACACGGTGTTGAGCGTCGGCGTCCCATGCACAAGCGTGATCGTCGGCCCCGCGAGGTGCCCGCCCAGCGGTCGCACGTCGATGCGGAACGGCAACGTGCCGAGATAGGCTTTGGTCGCGGGCGACGTGTGCGCGAGGGTCCAGGCGAAGCTCTCGTGCGAGAGCGCCTCTTGATGCGGGTCCTCGTACTTGCACCCGCAATGCTTGTAATTCGTCGCGACCGTGGAATCGTAGTTCCCGTTCACGCCGTCGATCCCATGCATACGAAGGAGCGCGACCGTCTCGTTGGGCCACGGCGCGTACCCGACGAGATCGCCCAGATGATAGGTCGCGTCGACGGCTGTCCTACGCCCATCGATGTCGCGCAACACCGCCTCGAGGGCAGGCAGGTTTGCGTGGATGTCGGAAATCAATGCGTATCCGACGCGCTGCGGCGTGGCCTGGTTCAGCACGGATTGCTCTCCCGCGCGCGGATACGGTCCTCCGCGGCCGCGCGCTCATCAACCAACGACTCGATGCCCTTGAAGCAGCTGCGCACGCAGTTGAGCAGCGTACGATGGACCGGGTGGTCCGGCGCCGAGAGACGGTAGTGCGCGAACTGCTGCGCGCGAACGACGTCGACGAGCCGCGCGTGGCGGAGCGCCGCGAGATGTCGCGATACGGTGGGCTGCGGCAGCTCGAGCAGATCGACGATGTCGCATACGCAGAGCTCACCGGCCGCCAGCACATTCAAAATCCGTAAGCGGGTCGGATCGGCGAAGGCCTTGAACAACATGTCGAGTTTGGCGACGCCAGGTGCGACGGTCGGGCCGCGCGTATATTCGCTCATCCGCATATGCGGATGATAGTATGTTATGAGGCGCTGGAGGTCAAGCCGCGGGATTCATCGCGCTGAGTGCGGTCGCGATTTCCTCAACCGTTGATCGCGCCGAACGGCCCACGCCGATCAATGTCGCCGACGCGTAGCCCGTCCAGTTGCCGTACCCCACGAGCCACAGAGCGGGTTCGATGGTTGAGCGCGTCCCGTCGGTTCGCACCTGACCGTTGGACTCGATTACTCCGAGCGGTTCCAGATGCGCGAGCGCCGCTTGAAACCCCGTCGCCCAGATGACGGCGTCCACCGGTCGGTACGTTCCGTCCGGCCACGCGACGCCGCCCTCGTCGAATCGCTCGAACATCGGCAGTGGATCGAGCACACCGCGCGCTCGAGCCGCGCGCACCGGCGGGACCGCGACGATGTCGCCAAGGCTGCGCGCCGGCGGCGCCGGGCGCCCGTCGCGGACGGCGCGATAACGCTCCGTCGCCTGCGCGAACAGCACACGACCATCCACCTCGTCCGGCAGAAACCGCGGCACATCGCGCGTCACCCATCGAACGTCCGCCACGTCCGCGAGCTCCGCGACGATCTGCGCGCCCGAGTTGCCGGCACCGACCACCAGGATCCGCCGTCCACGAAACACGTCGGGGCCGCGATAGTGAGCGGAGTGCAGCTGCATGCCGCGAAATGATTCGCCACCAGCCATGAGCGGCATGACGGGATTGGTCCATGTCCCCGTGGCGCTCACCACCGCGCGGGCTTGCCACGTGCCGCGATCCGTCTCAATGCGCATCGCTTCGCCTGAACGACCAACGGCGTGCACGCGAACGGGCCGCTCGACCGGCAACGCATAGCGCGCCTCATACGCGCTCAGGTACGCGATCACCTCGTCGCGCGAGGGAAACTCACTACCGCTCCCGGTCGGCATTATCCACCCCGGCAATGAGCTCCATTGGGCGGGCGAAAAGAGCCGGAGCGACGGCCATGTCTCGCGCCACGCGCCCCCAGGCCCCGGTTCCGCGTCGAGCAGCACGAACGACAGACCGGTACGCCGGAGATAGTACCCGACCGCGAGCCCTGCTTGGCCGCCGCCGATCACGACCACGTCGACCACCCGCGCGATCTCAGCGCTGGCCACGCTCGTCCGTGATCGAGCGCACCATCACCACCGCCGACGCCGGGCACGCACTCCGAAACTCTTCGGTCGCCGCCACATCGGCGGGCACCGCCTCGCGCGTGGTCTCCACGAATCCGAATTTCGGGAAGTAGTGCATCGCGGTCGTCGTCAACAAATACATCGCGTGCAGCCGCCGCTCTTCTGCTTCGGCGATAACCCGACTGACCAGTGCCCGCGCCAATCCACGATTTCGCCAGGCGGGGGCAACCGCCACGGATCGGAGCAACCCGTTATCACAGCACAGCTCGAGTCCCGCGACGCCCACGACTTCGCCCCGATGCTCCGCGATCACGAACGTCGTGATTGCATCGGCGACGCCCACGACTGGCAGATTTTGGGCGGCGAGCAATCGCTCCACCGCCGGCAGATCCGCGGCCGTCGCCGCCCGCATCGTCGGACCGTCGATGCGCGGGATGACCGTCTCATTGGTCGACATCGGCAGGCTCCGACTCAGGCGGGTTTGCGCGCGCGTACGAACGCACTCATGATTCGCCCCGACACCTCGCCGGCGAGCGCTCCCGCATCCAGTCCCGCGCTCGTCAGAAAAGCCTGGGCGTCCTCGAACTCGTACACGCGCGTCGGCTCAATCGACGCCTCGACGAACCCCACGTCGCGGAGCAACTTCAGAAACTCGTCTTCGTGCAGCGCACCCGCGATGCACCCCACCCACAGCTCCATGCTCTGCTTCACGGCATCCGGAATCTCGCCGCGGATGACGACATCCGAGACCGCGAACCGGCCACCCGGCTTGAGGACACGGAACGCTTCGGCCAGCACGCGCCGCTTATCGCCGGACAGATTGATGACGCAATTCGAAATGACCACGTCGACGGTGGCGGTCGGCAGCGGTACCGCCTCAATCTGCCCTCGCAAAAACTCGACATTCCGGAGACCCGCCTTGCGTTGGTTCTCGCGGGCCAGCGCCAGCATCTCGTCCGTCATGTCGAGGCCGTACGCCTTGCCGGTCGGTCCGACGCGCTTCGCGGAGAGCAGCACATCGATCCCGCCTCCCGAGCCGAGGTCGAGCACCACCTCGCCTTCTCCCAGCGTCGCGAGCATGGTCGGGTTGCCGCAGCCGAGCGACGCGAGCACCGCCTCCTGCGGCAACGTCGCCGTCTCATCGCTACCATACAGGTTGGACGTAATCGGATTGACGTTCGCGCCCAGACTCTCGGTGGCCGACCCGCCGCAACAGGTCGGGCCGCAGCAGCTGGCCGCCTCGCCAGAGGCGACACGAAGCGCCGCCTTGCCGTACTTCTCCTTCACCGTCGTGGTAATCCCTTCACCCGCGCTCACGGCTACCTCCGTCATATAAAGAATAATTGATGAATCAGACCTGAGAAAGGGCGCGCCATTCCTGGACGCACCCCGTTACCCGCAGCAGCGCGCGGCGAGGACCGCGAGCCGTTTTGACGGCAGACCGCCGACGAACTCCTCGAGTTGAGCGAATGCGTCGGTGTTGAGCGTGTAATACGCCCACCGCCCTTCCCGCCGGTCCGTCACGAGACCGGCGTCTTTCAGCGTCTTGAGATGGAACGACAGCAACGACTGTCCGATATCGAGCGCGCTTTGCAGGTCGCAGACGCACTGCTCGCCAACCCTGAGCAGATCAACAATCCGGAGACGGCTCTCTTCCGAGAGCGCCCGAAACTGCCGAGTGACGACACTGAGATCGGCTTGTGTGGTCGTTGCCATTGGTTGGAATGATAAATCAATACACATTGATGTGTCAAGTCCGCTGTTGCCTGCTAAGAAACGGACCCCAGAAAAGTTAAGCCCGCGCGCAGTGTGTCAAAGCGTCCGGCGAGGTGCGTAACGCGCACCGGCTACTGGGCCGCGAGCTGCTCCAGACGGCTCTCACGTGACTCCAGGCGATCGCGGTCAGCGAAGACATCGCCGGCACCCGACATGACGGTTGCACGTTCGATCGCCCTGTCGAGCGCATACTGTACACTCTGCGCGCGCGGCCTCCGTCGCCACCCCTGGTTCAGGATTGAGGCCGGAGGGAAACAGCGACCGGAAAACGTGCTGGCCTTACTGCGTTGTCTGACCGCGGGCGAGCGCATCGAGGGCCTGCAAGGTCTTTCGCTCGTACAAAGCGCAACTGGCTTTCCTGAGTCCGGCCTTCGCTGAGGTGCTCTCAGATGCGAAGTCTAGATGGGAGTCCCGGCTGTCGATCGGGGGCCAATTGGGAAGCCCGACGGAGTTGGGGTTGCCCGAGCGCGCGAACGTGGTCCAATACGTTTGCACTTCTTCGACCAAGCCTGCGTCTCGACCCTGATCCGCTGGCGCTTGTAGCCAACCGAACACGTACTGCATGTCCCACAGATGCACTGCGCCCAGGGGCTCGTACCCATGAGAGAACTCGAATTGCCACGTCGGCGCGACGCGAGCATGCATGCGCGCAACGAACGATGAGCCGCACCGCATCCGTATGTCCGTGTAAAACGCCGTGATGACATC
>Ga0070741_10004015_pt1 | contig 35079 bp, 31 predicted proteins | sample Coa_R1_4_FD_66440 | JGI IMG/M metagenome (GOLD analysis project Ga0070741, IMG submission 66440) | Surface soil microbial communities from Centralia Pennsylvania, which are recovering from an underground coalmine fire - Coalmine... | ecosystem: Environmental > Terrestrial > Soil > Unclassified ... | reverse complement strand
GGTCGAGAGCCCGGGCTCGAAGACGAGCCGGGCGACCGCCTCGTCGTCGGGAGGCGCGGCGACGCCGTGCCGTCGCGCCGCCTCGCGCAGCCGTTCGCCGTCGATGCCCCGGCCGTCGTCGGCGACGACGACGTCGACCTGGCCGCTCCGGAGCGCGGCCGAGACCGTGATCGTCGCGCGCGGCGGCTTCGAGAGCGCGCATCGCTCGGCGGCCGGCTCGATGCCGTGGTCGACGGCGTTCCGGACGAGGTGACGGAGCGGGTCGCGGAGTCCCTCGAGCACGGAACGATCGAGCTCGACGTCGCCCCCGACGACCACCACCTCGACCTCCTTGCCGCCTGCCTCGGCAAGATCGTGCGCCGTGCGGGCGAGGTCCGCGCACGCCTCCGCGAACGGCAGCATGCGCGCGCGACGCACGTCGTCGTCGAGCGGGCCCGCGACGTTCGCGAGCAGCCGACCGTCCGCCGCCGTCGTCGCTCTGAGGCGTTCGAGCTCGGTCTCGATCCGCCGGAGGCTCTCCGCGGTCCGCGGCAGCGCACGCTCGATGCGGTGCGGGAGGGGACCGCCGATCGTATCGAGGAGTCCACGCAGCGCCTTCTCGATCGCCCGCCACTCCGCGCGGGTGCGCGCCGCGAGCTCGCGCAGCGCGCCGACGTCCGCGGGCCGCGACTCGACGCGCCGGCGGGCCACGAGCAGCTCGCCGGTGTGCGCGAGGAGCGTGTCGAGCCGCTCCGCCGCGACGCGGACGACGCTCTTCTCGCCCCCCGCGCCGGAGGGGACGGACCGCGGGGACACGGGCGCTGCGGCCGAGGCGCCCGTCGCCGCCGCTTCGAGCCGCGGCAGAAGCGCGCCGATCGTTTCCGCCGCGGGATCCTCGCCGGCGCGGAGGCGCGCGCCCGCGTCGGCGATCGCGTCCGCCGCGTCGAGCAGCAGCGAGCAGAGCTCGCGCCCGGGGTCGAGACGGCCGGCGCGGACGGCGAGCAGCACGGCCTCGAGCTCGTGGCCGAGGCGCTCGACCGGGCGGACGTCGACGGCGCGGGCGGCGCCCTTCAGGCTGTGGGCGGCGCGCAGCAGCCCCGTGAGGCGCGCGTCCCGCTCGGCGCCGGGCGCGGCGCGGTCGAGGCCGAGGGCGTCGTCGTTGAGCGCCCGCACGCGCTCGTCGAGCTCGTCGAGAAAGATCGCGATCAGACGTGCGTCGGCCGGCTCGCGCCCCATCGCCGACGCTCAGTGCGCGCCGAGCGCCGCGAGCTCGGTCCCGAGCGCGTTCAGGTTCTGCGCCGCCTGCTCGGTTTGTCGCGTCGCCGCCATCGTCTGGCGGGCCACCTCGTCGATGTTCTTCATGGCGTCGTGGATCTGCGTCATGCCGGTCGCCTGCTGGCCGACCGCGGCGACGATCTGTCCGGCGGCGCGCGCCGCCTCGGTCAGCGTCTCGGCCAGCGTGGTGATCGTCGCCCCCGCCTGGCTTCCGGCGGTGGTCGCGGCGGCCACGCCCTTCGTCACGACCTCGGTCGAGAGCACGGCGGCGTTCGTGGCCTTCTGGATGTCGCCCAGGATCTGTCGGACCTGGGCGGTCGCCTTCTTCGACTGCTCGGCGAGCGTCTTCACCTCGGTGGCGACGACGGCGAACCCCTTGCCGTGCTCGCCGGCGCGCGCGGCCTCGATGGCGGCGTTCAGCGCGAGGAGGTTCGTCTGCTCGGCGAGGTCGTTCACCGCCGCGATGATCTCGCCGATCGACTGGGCCTGCTCGGCGAGCGTGACGATCGTCTCGGCGGTCGACTCGACCTGCTCCTTGAGCGTCGTCATCGTGCGCACGGACTCGTCTACCGCCTGGCGGCCCACCGTGCCGATCTCCGCGGTCCGTTGCACCGCCTCGCCCACGCCGCGAGCCTGCTCGGCCGCCTGTGCGGCGGTACGTGTCACTTCGTCGATGACGGCGCCGGTCTGTGCCGTCGCGGCTGCCTGCTGGGCGGCGCCCGCGACCTGCTGCGTCGTGCTGGCGAGGATCTCGGCGGTCGCCGCCGACAGCTGACCCGCGGCCTGCCGCATGCTCCCGAGCAGAGTTTCGACCTGCGTGCGCGCCTGACGCTCCGTCTCCGCGCTCACCATGGTGCTTCGGAGCCGGTCGGTCATTTGGTTGAACGCCGTCGCGAGGATGCCGATCTCGTCCTTGCTCCTGACGACGATCCGGTCGTCGAGCGCCCCTTCGCCGACGCGGGCCACGCCGGCCATCAGGTCGGCGAGGGTGCACTGGAACCCGCGGGCGATCAGGAATCCGACGGAGGCGACGAACACGATCGCCGCGGCGGTGCCGAAGACGATCGAGTGAAACGTCGCGCGCGCGGTCGCCTCCGCGGCCGCGTCGCGGTCGGCGAGGAGCTCGGACTCCTCGTTCTGCATCTCGCCGACGATCTGGCGGACGTCGTCCATCGCCTTCTTGAGGCCGCCCGCAGCGACCTTCTGCTGCGCTGCCGCGAATCCCTGGGCCGACCGTAGCTCGTTCGTGTCGCGGAGCCAGCCGAGCAGCGTCTTCACGAGGGGCTCGAGCGCGTCGAGCCGGCGTTGCTGGTGCCGGTTGTCGGACGTCAGCTCACGCAGATCGCGGAGCGTCCGCTCGATCGGCACCAGCGCGTTGCGATACGGCTCGAGGTACTCGTCGCTCCCGGTGATGACGTAGCCGCGCTCGCTGTTCTCCGCGTCCTGGAGCAGCACGACGAGCGTCGTCAGCCGCTCGAGCACGCGGTGCGTGTGCGCGACCCACTGCCGTGATTCGACCAGCTCGCTCGTGCTCCGATACGACATCGCGCCCACCACGATGAAGATCGCGAGCGTCATCCCCAAGGCCGCGCCGAGCTTCCTTCCGATCGTCATTCGTCACCTCGTCTGCGGGTCGTGCCGCCCGCCTCGTCGCTCTCCGGGAGGAACAGGTCGGCGTCGCGGAGGAGCAGCGCCGCGTCCACCACGACGAGCGCCTCGCGCGTGACGCCGAGGACGTATGCGCGGCCGCGTGGTGTGCTGGCGGGCGGGTCCAGGAGCTCCCCCGCGGGGATCGTCTGGACGTCGTGGACGGCATCGGTGAGCGCACCCACCTCGGGGCGTGCGCGCCCGAGGACCACGATGCGGCGGTGCGGCGCGGCCTCGGCCCGCGCGAGACCGAGCACGACGCCGAGGTCGAGGACCGGGAGGAGGTCTCCGCGCCGGTTCGTGAGCCCGACGACCCAGGGCGGCATCGCGGGAAGCGGAGTGACGTCGCTGACGGCGATCACCTCGCGCACGTGACGTGTGGCGACCCCGTACCGCTCCCCGCCGAGCGCGAACGAGAGTACCTCGAGGGCATCCGTCCCGCGTGCTGCGACGGCGGGCACCTTCGCGAGCCGGCGGGCGCGCTCGTCCATGAGTGCACGGACACGCGCCGGCGACACCGCCGTCGCCGCGTCGCCGCGCTCCGTCGCCACCCGGAGTCGCTCGCGGATCGCGTCCCACCGGACGGCGCCGTCGCGCGCGGTCACGCGCGGCCTCCGTCCGGCTCGAGCAGCGACAGCTCCGCGTCGGCGGCCTCCGCGAGCGTTCGGGCCCGCTCGCCCTCGCCGAGGGCGAGCGCCTCGTCCGGCGGTTGCGCGGCCGCGAGATCGCGCGCATTGCGGTAAGCGCGGCGGGCCCCGTCGACGTCGCCGCGGCGGCGGAGGATCGTGCCGAGGAGAAAGTGGGCGACGGCGAGCGACCGGTCGAGGTAGAGGACACGTCGCGCGGCGTCCGCCGCGTCCTGGTGCCGCCCGAGATCGAGGAGAAGGAGCGACGCCAGGTAGTGCAGCTCGGCCGCGAATGGATGGCGCTCGACCGCTGCCGCGCAGGCGCGTTCGGCCGCCGCGACGTCGAGAGTGGCAAGCGCCTGGACGCGCTCGGCACACGCCCCGGGATCGTCCGCCGGGGCACCGACGTCGTCCTCCCGATTCGTGGGCGTCGATCCGGGGGAGGCTCCGCGCGTCCCGTCCGCGGAGCGATCGGGGGGCCGCCGACCCGGATCCGGCTCGGTTCGTGTCGGCGCCGGCGTGCGCGACCCCGGCCGACCGGGTCGGTGTCGCGGGCGGCGGTAGAGCAGGCCGCCGTCGGTCAGGATCGTGTCGTACGGCGCGTGGCCGGCGAGCGGTGGATCCGAGGCGCTCGTCAGCAGCCAGCCGCCGGGCGCGAGCGTCTCGAACAGACGACGCGCCACCCGCCCGATCGTGTCGGGGTCGAAGTAGATGAGGACGTTCCGGCAGAGCACGAGGTCTTCCGCCCAGAGTCCCGTCGCCCAGGACGGATAGACGTCGTGCGCGAGGTTCAGGTACTCGAAGCCGGCGAGGCGGCGCACGTCGTCGACGACGACGTACCCGTCCCCGATCGGCCGGAGGTATGGACGCGCGGCCGTGGCACCCTCGCCGCGGAGCGACCACGGGCCGTAGGTCGCGGCGCGCGCCTTCGCGAGCGCGGCGCGGGAGACGTCGGTTCCGCGGATCCGGACCCGGTCGCGGAGCCCTTCCTCGACGAGCACGATCGCGAGCGAGTACGCCTCCTCGCCCGACGCGCAGCCGGCGCTCCAGACGCGCACGCCGTGCGCGTCGCCGAGCCGCCGTCGGATGTCGGGGAGGATTTCGCGCCGGATGAACGCGAATTGCGCCGGCTCGCGGAAGAAGTACGTTTCCCCGACGGCGAGCTCGACGAGGAGATCGTCGAGGACGGCGGTGCGGGTCTCGAGCAGCTCGCGGTAGCGGTCGGGATCGGTGACGCCGACGCGACGCATCGCCCGCGCGATGCCGGCCTCCGCCCGTCCGCGAAGCGTCGACGGGAAGGAGAGCCCGGCACGTGTCCCGACCAGCCGCGCAACGGCCTCGTAGGACGGGTCGCTCCAGCCGGGATCGGTCACACCGGGACGCCTTTCGCGAGGCGCGCGTCGAGCGCTGCGATTGCGTCGCCGGCGAAGAGCGCGCCGGGATCGTCGATCACCGCGATTCCGTCGTCGAGCCGCGCGATCCCCGCGAGGTCCGCGGCGGACGTCCTCGCGCGCGCCAGTCCGGTGGCGCGGTCGACGTGGAGCGCGACGACGCGCCTGCCGGTGCGGACGACGACGAAGTGGTCCGTCGGCTCGGCGGGCTTCGATGCGAGGCCGAGCGCCGCGCGGCCGTCGACGACGGGGAGGCATCTCCCGCGCACGTCGAGCACGCCCGCGATCACCGCGGGGGCGCCGGGAATCGGCAGCACGGTGGCCGCGGGAAGGATCTCCTCCACGTCGGCGGCCGGGATGGCGTGGCGCTGCCCGGCGACCTCGACCACGAGCACGTCGACGTCCACGGGAGTCGCCGAGCGGGCGGCCGGCGTCGCGGCGCGCGTCCGGAGCGCCTCGTCCACCGCGGCGGGGACGGTATGCTCGAAACCCGGCTCCTTCACCACGCAGCGGTCGGCGCCGTCGCGGAGCGCGGCGGCCGCGACCGCGGACTCGCCGTCCTCGGCGAGCACCACGACCGGCGTCGTGTCGCCCGCCGTCCGCAGCTCGCGCAGCAGCTCGAGGCCGCTCCGTCCGGGCAGCGCCTCGGCGATCAGGATCGCGGCGAAGGACTGGCGGCGGACGGCGTCGAGCGCTGCGTCGGCGTCGCCGACGACCGTGAGGCCGTCCCGGAACAGACGATGGAGCAGCGCGGAATCGGTCGGACTCTGGTCGACGAGCAAGACGGAGAGCGGCGGACGCGTCGTCGACGTGGCGACCGTCGCCGTTTCGATCGCGGCGCCGCGTGGAGCGTCGCCGGTGGAGAGAGTGGAAAGTGCCATGGCCGACCGCGCCGTCCCCGTCGGGGACGGTGCAGTCGGCTTTCGTCGACCACGCCGGTGAACTTGAGAGCCGCCCCGTTTCGCCTCAGCTCTTCGGTCGACGCGCGGTGCATTCGTCCGCACCGCTGGCGTCGGCGCGTGCCGGCCGTGCCGGACTCATCAGGCGTGCGCGTCGGCGAACGGTAGCTTCCGGAGCCGGCGGATCAGCAGCGCGAGCCGCACGAGGTCGCCCGCGTTCACGCCGGTCGCGAGCGGTCCGATGTTCCAGATGACGACGTGCCGCAGGCCCGCGTCGACGAGCGGTCGCAGCTCCGCGACCACGTCGGCGACCGTGCCGGCGAACACGCCGTCCGCGATGAGCTCCGGCGTGACCTGGCGGCGCGCGGCCTCGATCTGGGCGGGGGCGACCTCCTCGGGCACGAAGTCGGCGAATCCCTCGAAGTCGTCGCCGAGCGGGTGGCGGAGGCCGTGACGCTGCCAGAGGACGCCGGGGAGCAGCATGGCGAGCGCGCCGCCCGCGGGCAGGCTCCGCATCCGCTCGAGCACGGTGCGCCGGTCGCTGCCGAGCGCGAGCTGGATCTGGAGGGCGGGCTCGAAGCCGGCGACCGGTCGGCCCGCCTCGGCGGCGGCGGCGCGGATCCGGCCGAGACGCTCGGCATAGTCGGCGGCGCTCATCTTGAGCGTCGGATACCAGCCGTCGGCGAAGCGTCCGGTGATGCCGAGCATGCGCGGGGCGTGCGCCGCGACCCAGAGGGAGGGCGGCTTTCCCGCGTAGAGCGGCGTCGTGAAGAGCGCGCGCCGGAGCCGCCAGATGTTCCCGTCGAAGTCGACGGGCTCGCCGCCGCTCGCCCACAGACGACGGATGATCGCGAGCGCCTCCTCGAGCCGGGCGACGCGCTTCGTGAACGGGATCCCGTAGGGCTCGGTGTTCTCGCGCTCGCCGTTCCCGATACCGAGGATGGCGCGGCCGCGCGTCAGGTGGTCGAGCGTGACGAATGCCTGCGCGAGGGTCGCCGGATGACGGCGGAAGGGCTCGGTCACGCCCGTGCCGATGCGGACGCCCCGGAAGCGCGCCGCCATCGTCCCCATGAGCACGAACGGATCGAAGAACGCGTCGGGCGACGGGACGACCTTCGCCGCGGGCGTGAGCCCGGGGCCCCACACCGAGCGCGGCACGAAGCTCAGGTAATGGTCGGGGAGGAAGAGCGAGTCGACGCCCATCAGCTTCATGACGCGCATGCTCGTCAGCTCGAGGCGCAGCGGCGCCGTGCCGTTCGTCTCGACGCCGACCGACACTCGATCGCTCATGGCGTTCCTCCCGTATCCGGCAGCGTCCACTCGTCGCCGATCGCGTGGAACACGATGCGATCCGCGTCCGGGCCCGCCGCCGCGACCAGGCGGCGCATCGCGTCGCCGAGCGGCTCGCGGCCGAGCCGGAAGGTGTCCCAGTGCACCGGCGCGAGCCAGCGCGCACCGGAATCGACGAACATCTGCCACACCTGCTCCGGGTCGGCGTGGTTCCGGATCCACGGGTCGTAGGCGCCGTTCCCGAGGATCGCGAGGATGGGCGGCGCACCGCCGTCGCGCAGGCGCGCGAAGTCGCGGGTGAACGCGGTGTCGCTCGCGAAGAGCACGCGGAGCCCGTCTTTCTCGAACACGTAGCCGTTGTAGCCGCGCCAGGCGCCCCAGGGGTAACGGCGGCCCCAGTGGTTCACGGGGATCGCCTCGATCGTGACGTCGCCGGCCGTCGTCCGCTCGCCCCAGCCGAGTTCGACGTAGCGGCGGAAGCCGAGGTCGCCGAGGAGGTCCCGGCAGCGCGGCGGGCCGACGAGCGTCGCGTCCTTCGGGAGGGCGCGCAGGCTCCGGAGGTCCAGGCTGTCGAAGTGCGCGTGCGTGATGACCACCGCGGCGAGCGGCGGGATACGCGCGAGCGGCAGCGCCGGCGCGACGGTTCGCCGCGGGCCCACGGTCACGGGTCCGAGCGCGACGCCCACGCGGTCGAAGAGCGCGGGGTCGGTGAGGACGTAGGTCCCGCCGAGGTCGAGGAGGATGGTCGCGTGGCCGACGTAGCCGACGGCGAGCCGTGCACCGTTCCAGCCGTCGGGACGGATCTCGCGCGGCGCGGGCGGGGCCTCCGTGCCGAAGCAGCCGGCCGCGAGCGCGACGAGGAATGTCAGCGCGACGATCGGTCGGCGGGCCACTCGGCGGCGTGATACGGGACGCCGCCGGGCGACTCAAGAACCGCACGGAGCGGCCCGCCAGCAGCGATGCTACCGAAGATCCGCCGCCGGTTCCGACGCGGAGCGAGCTGCGCAGCGCAGCCCGATTGCTGCTAGTGGCACTGGAGCCGCCGTGCGCTGCCGATACACTCGACCGGCGCCGTACCGGCGTCGTTCCCAACCTCGACCGCGATCGTGAACGGCGGTGCCAACTTCCGCACGCCGCCGTTCGTCATGTCCCCCGGGGCGGAGACCATCCCGACGCGCACCGTCCCGTCGCGCCGCACGCGGAGCCTGAGCGCCTTCAGGTTCCGATGCAGGTCGCCGGGGCGGGCGCGCGTCGCGACCCACGCCCCGGCGCGGCGTCGGAGCTGCTTCGCGGGGACCGTGGTCGACCAGAGCGTCCCACCGCCGTCAGCGAACGAGATCGCGAGCGAGTCGGTGCCCGGCTGAAAGCCGCTGGACAGGCGGCCGGGCGTGAGCTTGAGACGCATCGCGATCTGGTCGCGGCCTTTGCCGTTGCTCAGATGGAGCCGCACTCCTTGGGGGGAGAGGATCGTCGGTGACGCCACGAAGATTCCCGAACGGGCCTTGCCACCCGTCACGGACGCGGTGAAAGCGACTTCGTCGTTCCCATTGAGCGACGTCTCGGCGCCGAAGCTGGCGAATCGGCCCCCGACGGGGCTGAGCTCTCCACGCCGCAGGTACGGGACCACGACCCTCTCGCGCGCCAGGAACAAACCCGGCGTCCCCCCCGTCTTCGGCTGGAACGATCCGCGGAAGAAGAGGTGACCGCTCGAATTGATCGTCGGAGCACCGAGTCCACGGAACGCGCCGCCCGCAGGACCCGGCATGTCGCGCGCGATCACCAGCCCGAGGCCGGTGGCCGTGCTCCTGTAGATTGCCGGACCGAGTGTCGTGATCGCCGTCGGGTCCGAGCCATCGCGACGGCCCCGGGTCGCCAGAAAGGCGATGTCACCGGACGCCCCGATCGCGGGTGTCCCGCTGAAGCCCGTGAGCACCAAGCCCGTGTCGATCGCCTGCTGTTCGAGTGCCACCTGAAAGGTCGTCAACCGGTCGGCGAGGAAAATGCCGCTGGTTTCCTCCGTGCTCGACCCGAGCGGCGCGCGGAAGACGATCGTCGGCGTATTGCTGAGGCGCGGGTCGCGCAGTTTCAGGAACGGGATGCCGCTCGGGGCCATCTCGGTCGTATAGGCCATCGCATGGAAGCCGGTCGCGTCGGCGAGGAAGATGCCGTCCTGCTTCACGGTCGTCGCACCCGTCGTCGAATCGCGGAGCACGGTCGTGCCGCGGAATGCGACCTGCCCGACGTCGTTGATCTGCGGATTCATCCCCAGGCTCGAGAATACCGTGCCCGGATCCCCGGGAGCTGCTTGATTGCGGAGGACGACGGCATGGAGACCATCGCCGTCGGCGACGAAAATGCCGCGGCCGGGATGATTCGCCAGCTGAGCGGCAAAGGCGATCGCGCCGGCTTCGTTCATGCTGGGTTGGCCGACGATGTCGAGGAGATTGTCGTCGCCGTCCGGCGTGGGCGCGAGATCGCCCGAGCGCACGACGGGCGCGAGCTTGCCGCCCCGCAAACGAAAGATTCCGACGCTCGTGGGCGCTCGCGCAACGAACGCGCGGAACGCCACGTCACCAGCGTCGTTCATGAGGGGCGCGGAGAACGCCGCGCCGCCGAAGAATCCCCCGTTTTGATTCGGGGCGGCGTCGCCGAGCGTCGTCGCCTCGAGCGCGCCATTCGCGCTCCGGTAGACGACCGCTTCGCTGGACGCACCGGCCGCGATGCGGGCGCGGAAGACGATCCCACCGTCGCTGTCGAGGGTCGGCCCCGACTCGGCGCCGGCATAGACGCCGCCTACCGGGCTCGCGTCGGCGCCGTTGCCGCCGGTGAACATCACCGGTTCGAGCGTGGGGTCCACCGCGTCGCCTTCCCACCGTGCGAGGACCATCGCTTCCAGGTTTCCGTCGTTGAGACGGACGAAAAATGCCACGCTGCCGTCGGCGCCGAGGGAAGGAACCGGTAGCCCGCCGGCTCCTGCGGCGCCGAGTGCCACGCCCGCGACGAGGTATTGGCCGATCTTCTGCAGGGGATACGCAATCAGCCGCACCATCCCTGCCGAGTACACGAGCACGCCCGGCGACCCGGTATCGTTGTCGGCAAACGGTCCCCCGAGGAAGGCGACGTCGCCGCGGTCGTTGATCGACACGGGATCTTCGAACGTCTGGAGGACGTCACCGGTCGGCATCACCGGCATGCCGTCGCGTACGAGGAGCTGGATGTCGCCTGCCTGCCGCAGGAAGATGCCGTCGACGAGATCGTCGGGACGTTGGACGACGCCGTGGAAGCCGATCAACCCCTCGTTGTTCAGCGCCGGTGGGCCGAGGGAGGCGAAAGTCCCCCCGTCGAATGGATCGTGCGTACGGACGACGGCCCCCATCCCGCCGGCGCCGGGTGCGAGGAAGATTGCGCCGCCGGTGGCGGCGCCGGTCTCGTCCACGATCCCGGATAGAAACGCCACGTCGCCCGCATCGTTGATCGCCGGCGACCGATCCGGGATTCCACCCACATCGGCGTCCGAGAACGGGTCGACGACGGCGGTTAGATCGAGCGTCCCGATCGGGGTCACCTCCCCGGAGCATGCGATGGGAACGAGGCCACCGGCGCGGAAGACGAACAAGCCCGCCGGCGGCGGTGGCGAGCCCTGGTCGTCCGAGGTGTTCTGCTTGCTCGATGCTGCGGGATTGATCAGCGCGAGGAACGCGACCTCGCCGCTCGCGTTGACCGCGGGCCGCCCGATGAACTGCTTCACCGTGCCGGCGCAGCCGTCGAACGGCGGCGGGCCCGGTGTCGGCTGGCCGAGGCTTGCGACCTCGGCACGCGACACCGGTGGCAGCACATGGGCGACGGTCATCGTTTCTCCGGAGGCCGTGCCGCTCAACTGTCCCCGAAACGCGATCCAGCCGTCGCCAGCGGCCGTCGGCGCGCCGATGAATCCAGGACCGGCGAAGATTCCACCCCCGGGCGCCGCGTCGCCGAGGGCAGCGACGGTGGCCTTCGAGGCAGCGTTCGCTCCGACCGGGAACGCCAGCAAAAGTGCCCACACGAGGGGTCGGACGGCGAACGGGAGACCGGAAGCCATGCGAAAGGGCCGCGGTCCAAGGAGCAATGGTAGTGCCACGGAACCCGATGTGTTGGTGGTCGGGTCGGGATGGCGGTCGCGCGTGCCTGCACGACTGCCGCAGGCGCGCACGGAGACCCGGACCCGGGTTCGAGGGGACGGCTACGAGCCCCCGAACTCGCACCAACCGGCGGGATGCGGCCGCCCCGTGGCGTGCCGGCAGGCGGCGAACTCGATCCGGACCGGGCTCGCGCCGCGCGCGCGGACGACCGGCAGCCGATGGACCGCCTGGAGCGACAGCGCGTGTCGGCCGCCGTCGGCGAGCCGCACGTCGACATCGACCCGGTCGAGCGGCGCGTCGGCCGACCCGAAGACGGCGCGTGCCGACGCGACCGCGACGTGGCGACCGTCGCGACAGACGAAGCCGGTCGCGGCGCCGCCGTCGAGCGGGATCGTCAGCGCGAGGCTCGTCTCGTCGACTCGAACCGCCGCGCGAAACCGCGGCCACGGACCCGCCGCCGGGCCGTCCTCCGCGAAGGCGTCCCCGGCGATCGCGTCCTCGCTGCCGTCGACGGTCACGGTCCCCGTGACGCGGCCGAACTCGCCGCTTCCGTCCGCGGCATGCGCCGGCGTGAAATCGAGCGCGACCTCGGCCTCGACGAGATCGGCCGCGGCGAGCCCGACCTCGAGATCGAGGAATGGGCGCGTGTCGGGAAAGCGGAGGAGCGGGCCCGCGAAGCGGACGTGGAGGACGCCGTTCGGATCTGCGCCGACGTCGAGCCCCCGGCTTCGACCGAGACCGAGGCGCTCGCCTGTGAAGAGGAAGAGGCCCCCACCCGGGGGAAACAAGAGGAGCCGGCCGCCCCGTCCCGCGTCGAGCGCGACGAGTCCCGAGAGCCGCGGCGCGACGAACTGCAGGCGACGCGGGACGATCGGCCGCGGGGCCGGGATCGCCGAGGCCGCGACGGCTTCGGGCGTCGGAGCGACGAGCGCCGGCAGCACGTCGCGGCACGCGGCGACGAGCCGGCGCCGCCAGGGCCCGGGCCAGCGGAGGACGATGCCGAGCTCCATCTGCACGGCGTCGACGCGAGCGCCGAGGGTCGCGAGCGCCCGGACGACGGCGCGGGGATCGTCGCGGTAGCGGGTCGTGAAGAGCTGGACGAGGTTCTCACGGTGACGCGCGGGGTAGCGGGCGCCGACCGTCGCGTCGATCCCGCGCGTCGCGCACGCCGCGACGAGGGCGCGGAGGGCGCCGGCGGCGAAGCGCGGTGACACCGCCGCGCGGTCGCCGACGGCGAACGGGTCATCGCCGGGCGCGCAGCCGAGGCCCAGATCGACGACGGGCTGGATCACGTTCCAGCCGTGGATCGCGACGACGGTTGCACGCCCGTGACGGGCGATCGTCCCGTCCAGCAGCTCGGCGAGCCGCTCGAGAAACGCCGGCGCGCCGGCGTGCGCGTCGCTGATCCGATTCAGGTCGACGTCGTTCCGGTCGCGCTCCGCGTTGATGATCGCCGCGGCGCCGGTCGCAGCGGCGAGTTCCGCCGTCAGGGCCGCGGTGTGGAGGTCGTTCATCTTGAGCGGGCTCGCGCCCCAGGGGCGCCGGACCGGATCGCGGCGGCCGCCGTGCGGGGCGACGAGCACCAGCGGGATCGTGCCGGGAATCACGGCGAGGCGCGCGTCCGCGGCCACGGCCACTTCTAGCTTTTCGCCTCCCGAGGGTCTACCTGGACGCTCCATGCGTGCCGCTCTCCTCGTGCTCGCCGCGGTACTCGCGGGCTGTTTCCACTGGCCCGCGCATCGGCCGCCCGTCCGCGCGCACGTCTACCTGGTCGTCGTCGACGGACTCGCTCCGGCGCTCGCGACGCCGACCCACATGCCGCATCTCTTCGCCGCGATCGCGCAGGAGCAGGAGCGGAGCTCGGTCTTTCCGGCGGCCCGCGCGGTCATGCCGGCGCGGACGAACCCGAACCATGTCACGCTCCTGACCGGCGTGACGCCGGACGTCCACGGCATCACCGGGAACGTATACTGGAGCCGCCAGCCGGGCGAGCTGCCGGCGAAACTCGAAGCCGCAGGGCTCATCGAGGTGGAGACGTTGTTCACGGTCGCCGAGACGTCGGGCGTGCCGGTGACGACGCTTGGAGCGTTCGGCAAGCCGAAGCTCGCGCGGCTCTTCGCGGCCGTCCCCGGCCGCCAACGGGGACCGGACACGCTCTGGGCGCCGAGCGAGCCGGACGGCGGCTACGCGCCCGACGCGACGACGATGCAGGCCGCGCTCGCGAGCATGGCGGCGGCCGAGCCGGACCTCGCGTTCCTTAACCTCTCGGACGTCGATCGCGCCGGGCACGGGCGCGGCCCGGACGCCGCGGACTACGCGAAGGCGGTCGAGGGCGCCGACGCGGCGATCGGCATGCTCGTCGCGGACCTCCACTCGCGCGGCCGCTGGAGCCGCTCGGTGCTGATCGTCACGGCCGATCACGGCATGGCGGCAATGATGCCGCCGGCCGTGTCGCTCACGCCCGGGCTCGTGGTGGCCGGCGTCTCCGGCGTCACGCTCGTCGCCGACGGCGGCGTCGAGCACGTCTACGCCGACGTCCTCGGGCGGGACGCGACCGACGCGGCGCCGGTCGTGCCCGTGCTCCAGCGCGTCGCGGCCGCGGCCGGCGTGATGCCCGCCGTCCACGAGGTTCTCGCGCGCCTCCCGGTCCCCGGGATCCCGACGATCGCCGAGCGTCATCCCGACTGGCACCTCGATCACGAGCGGACGGGCGATCTCCTCCTCGTCGCGACCCCGCGGCATCACTTCGTGGACCCGCCGGGGAGCGCCGACGCGAACCTCCGCGGGGATCACGGGACGCCCGAGGAGGCGGTCGTTCCGCTGATCGTCACCGGCGGGTGGACGGGTCTCCGGGCGATTCCCGCGAGCGCAGACACACCCGGGACGATCGACGTGGCGCCGACGGTCGCGCGGTTCCTCGGCCTCCGGGCGCCCCGTCGGCTCGACGGCCGTCCGATCCCGCGGGAGCGGGCGGGACGGCCGATCGGGTCAAGGCCTCAGAGCCCGCACTGACTGAAGAAGCTCGAGAAGACCTTCTGGACCGCGTCGCCGAGCCGCCGGACGTGGCCGGGGGCGTCGGCGAGAACCGCCTGCGGGTCGACGCCGGCACCGGTGATGTACGCGCGCGTGTCCGGCTCGGAGGCGAGGCGCGCGATCATGGTGTCGGTGAACTCGAGGTGGAACTGGAGGCCGTAGACGAGGTCGCCCCAGCGGAACGCCTGCTGCTCGTACATCGCGGAGCGCGCGAGGTTGCGTGCGTCGGCGGGGAGCTCGTACGTGTCGCCGTGCATGTGGAACACGGTGAGCGTCGGGTCGAGGACGCCGAAGACCGGGTCGTCGCGGCCGTCGTCCGTCAGGGTGATCGGCGCCCAGCCGACCTCGCGCCGCTCGCCGGCGTAGACGCGCGCGCCGAGGACGTTCGCGATGAGCTGCGCGCCGAGACATATCCCGAGCACGGGACGTCCCGCCGTCAGCGCGCGCTCGACGAGCGCGCTCTCCACGCCGAGGAACGGGTACCGGTCGGCCTCGTAGACCGCCATCGATCCGCCCAGGACGATGAGTCCACCGACGCCGCGCAGGTCGCGGGGCGCGGGGTCGCCCCGCGGAAGGTCCAGATAACGATGATGAATGCCGAGCTCGCGGAGCACGTTCGCGAGCAGGCCGAGGCCTTCGGCCGGCACGTGGCGGAGGACGAGCCAGGACGTCCCCTCCCCCGAGAGGTCCGCGTCCTCACCCCGACGGGTCATGTGCCCCTCTTTTCCCATGCCACCCCCAGCAGTCAAGGCGCTTCCCGATGGGGCGTGCCAGGGCTCCCTCGCGGGGGAGCCGTGAGAAGGGGGCGTCAACCCTCGATTCCGCTTGCGAAACGGCCGACCGCCGGCTAGATAGCGAGCCGGCGGTCAGCCGGGGGAGACGCGGCGATGTGGGATTCGGCGGAATGGCGGGCGGTCGTGTTCGTGAGCGACCAGCGCGGAGCGGCCCTCCAGCGACGCGAGCGCTGCTTGAAGCGCGCCGGCATCGGGACGTCGATCGTGATCGAGCGCCGTCCGTCGGGCACCTACTACAAGCTCTGCGTGCGCGAGGACGACGTGGTGGACGCCCACCTGGCGCTCCAGCTCGGCGGCTTCTGCCGGTCGCAGTCACTGCGTCGCAAGTCCGGGACACTCGCCGACGCCGTACGCGAGCTGGCGCAGCGGGCGTGGGACGAGGGCGCGCTCTTCCTCCATCGTCTGCTCGATTTCGTCCGCGACACGCCGGGTCTGCTCGCGCTCCAGCGCCGCGACTGATCGGGCAGCGCCGCCAGGAATCGCAGCGTGCCGCGGTGCGTGACGGCGCCTGCCGCAGCGCTCCGCACGGCGTCGAGCAACGTTCGTCGTCAGCTCGCTGACAATTTCGTTACAAACCGTCGCACGCCGAAAAAAGTCCTTGCGAATTAGGCCACCCGATAGGAAAACTTCGACCAGTGAATGAGATGGGAAGGATGAGCGGAGGAAACGACACGCGAGAGGGTACAAAAGATGAGTCTCGTGTCTGCCTACCTCCATGCACTCGATGGTCGAGTGCGGATCAAGGTCGCCGAAGTGAAGGGCTGCCCCGAGAAGGCTGCGGACGTCGAGGAACGGTTGCTCGGACTGGCTGGCGTCGATGAGGTGACCGCGAACCCGAAGACCGGGAACGTCCTGGTGCTCTACGACCCGAGCCGGGTCTCCCAGGACGAGATCATGGACATGCTACGCGCCGCTGGCTGCTTCCGGGAGCTCGCGCCGGCACACCCGATAAAGCCGGGGGTCACGTTTCGACGTGACACCTTCGCGGACATCGTGGTGCGCTCCTCGCTCGAGTTCGCCCTTCAGCGGATGATCATGGCGTTCATGATCTGACCGGGCTCCGTTTGAGGAACGGCCGCAGCGCGTTCAGCGTTGCGGCGATCGCAGAGCCATTGCTGATCAAGGTCGCGCCCACCGGGCCGATGAGGCCCGGGAGGGAGAGGCCGATCGCCGCCGTGTTCCCGTAGAACGTAAGGTCCCAATTCTGCTTGATGAGCGCCATCGTGTCCCGGGCGATGTCGATCACGAGCGGCACCTTCGTGAGGTTCCCTTCGAGGAGCGCGACGTGGGCGGTCTCGCGGGCGACGTCGGCGCCGCCACCGACGGCGATCCCGACGTCGGCCTGGGCGAGCGCCGGCGAGTCGTTGATGCCGTCGCCGATGACCGCGACCGTGTAGCCTTCCTCCTGGAGTGAAGTGACGAAACGCGACTTCTCCTCCGGTAGTGCGTCCGCGACGTAGCGTGTGATGCCGACCGCCTGGGCGACCTCCTGTGCGACCGCGGGCTGATCGCCGGTCAGCATGATGACCTTCTCGATCCCGCGCTCGCGGAGGGCACGCACCACGTCCGCGGCCTCCGGACGGAGGGGGTCGTCGCAGACGAGGAGCCCGATCAGCCGGCCGTCTTCCGCGACGAAGATCGGGGATCCGGCTTCGCGACCCGCCCGCTTGAGGTCGCGGTTCGCCTTGCGGATGTCGATGCCCTTCTGGGCCATGAAGCGCTTGCAGCCGACGACGACCGTCGTCCCGTCGATCGACGCTTCGACGCCGAGCCCGATCACGTACTCGGACGTCGTGCGCTCCGGGATCGACAGCTCGCGCGCCCGGGCGGCGCGGACGATCGCCTCGGAGATCGGGTGGGTGAGTCGCTGCTCGGCCGCAGCAGCGAGGGAGAGCACCCGTCCCGGGGTGACGCCGTACGGCACGACGTCGATGACCTCGGGGACGCCGGCCGTCAACGTTCCGGTTTTGTCGAAGACGACGGCGTCGACCTGGGCGAGCTGCTCGAGGTAGCGACCGCCCTTGATCAGTATCCCGTGGCTCGCGGCGCGGGCGACCGACGCGAGGACGGTCGTCGGTGCGGCGACGCGGATGCCGGTCCCGTAGTCGATGATGAGGAGCGCGGCGGCGTGGTTCACGTTCCGGGTCACCATGAACGCGGCGCCGGCGCCGGCGAAGCTCCACGGGACGAGCTGGTCCGCGAAGCGCTCGGCGTAGTTCTGCGCGCGCGTCTCCCGGACGGGTGCGTCGCGGACCATCTGGATCACCTTGGCGACCACGGTGTCGTCGCCGACGTTCGCCGCGCGGAGGTAGAGCTTGCCGTCCCGGACGACCGTCGCCGCGTAGACCCGATCGCCCGCGCCCTTCTCGACCGGCATCGATTCACCGGTGAGCATCTTCTGGTCGACCATCGCTTGGCCGGCCAGGACCTCGCCGTCGACCGGAATCAGCTCGCCCGGGTAGACGACGACCTCGTCGCCTTCCTGTATCTCTTCGACCTCGACCTGCACCTTCTTGCCGTCGCGGACGACCCACGCGGAGTGAACCTTGCCGTCGAACAGGTCGAGCACGGCACGCTCGGACCGCGCCAGGGTGAGGTCGCGGATGAAGTCGCCGAGGGAGACGAGCCAGACCATGATGGATGCCGTGCGGATCTGGCCTTGCGCGGCGAGCACCGCGGTCGCGGCGGCGTCGAGCGTATCGACGTTGAGCTTGCCCTTCTCGACGATCGCGTCGAAGGCGCGCGCGAAAATCGGGATCGCCGCTGCGCCGAGGAGCCAGGGGGCAAGGACGGATTCGCCGAGGATGGCGGCCACGCTCGAGAGGCCGAGCGTCAGCCAGGACAGGGTGCCGGCATCCTTCCCGTCCTGCCCGTTCTTCCGCGCCCGACGGGTCGCTTCCGGCTCTTCTGCGGCGCGCTCGGCGAGCGCGATGACCTCCTCGGTAGCGAGCTGCGCGGGGTCGTATTGGAGGACGACGCTCCGGCACCCCGGATTCAGGCTGACGGCTTCGACGCCGGGCTGGTCGCGGAAGAATGCCTCGAAGGTTTCGAGATCGTCGCCGTCGTCGAAGCCCTCGGCGCGAAGGCGGATCCGCCCCGGAATCGCATGCACGAGGGTCCAATGCGCCGACGAGGACTCGCCGTCGGCCTCCGCCAGAATCTCCCCCGAGATGGCCTCGTCCACCGAGCTCCTCCCGACCGGCACCCACCCCCGGGGTGGCCGCAGACTTTCCGGCCCGAATACTAGAAGCCGGCATGATATCGCGTTACGGTAGGATGTCCACTTCGTGAAATTCCCGTGACCGATTCGTCATGCTCGGACGCCGCCCGCGCGCGCCGCGCCGCCGTCCGTCGCGTCTTGAAAGGCTCGGAACGCGGGTATAGACAGGGCAGGTTCACTGTCCCGACGAGCTAGTTTGATAGGAGGACCACATGGCGTTGGTAGGGGATGCGCTCAAGGGTTGGGGGCCCGGCGTGCTGATCGGCGTCGGCGCGGCGCTCGCGGCGCCCGCCGTGCTTCCCGCGGCGGGAGCGGTCGTGCGTCCGCTCGCGAAGGGACTCATCGTCGGCTGCATGGCGGCGGCGAACGCCCTGACGGAGGTCGTGGCGGAGGCGCGCGAGCAGATCGCTGACCTCGTCGCGGAGGTGAAGGCAGAGCAGGCCGGCGGGAGCGACCACGCGACCGGCTCCAAGACCCGCGCGCTGCACGCCTAGCCGCCGGCGCCGTGGACCGCTTGCGCATCGTCCACGCCATCCCGGGAAGGGTCCGCCTCAAGGTCGACGAGGTCCGGGCCAATCCGACGCTCGCGGAAGCGATCGAGGATCGGCTCGTCTCGGTCCCCGGGATCAGCTGGGTGGAGGCCAACCCGCGGACGGGCAGTGTGCTCGTCGTCTACGAGATGGAGTCGATCTCGTCCGACACGCTCCCCCGGCTCTCCGCGGTCCTGTCGCCGCTCATCCCGGGTTTCTCGATCGAAGACCTGCAGCGCCGCGCGATGGAGCGCGACACGAACGGGGTGCGGCCGGCGCTCGACACGCGCATCACCGGCTTCCTCGGCACGCTGAACGCGGGATTGGGACGAGCGACCGGCGGGTTCGATCTGAAGGTGGTCGTTCCGGTCCTGCTGTTCTGTTTCGGGGTCCGCGGGCTGCTCTTCTCCGACCGCGTCCCGTTTCCGTCCTGGTACGATTTTCTGTGGTTCTCCTTTGGGACGTTCCTCGCCTTGAACCCGGCCGTCGAAGCGCGGTAACCGCAGAGGTCTGACGGCTCGGCTCCGCCGGCCGGGAGAACGTTCGCCGTGCGCCTCGCCGCGATCGATGTCGGTTCGAACTCGCTCCACATGGTCGTGGCCGACGTCAGTGCCGACGGCCGGATCGTGATGGTGGAGCGCGTCCGCGAGATGGTCCGCCTCGGACGCCGAACGTTCACGACCGGGCGGCTCCCACAGGGCGCGATGGATCTCGCCGTCCGCACCGTCCGGCATTTCGCGCGCCTGGCGCGCGCGCGCGGCGTCGACCGCCTGGGCGCCGTCGCGACCAGCGCGGTACGCGAGGCCCGCAACGGCCGGGCCTTCGTGCGACGCGTCCGGCGGGAGGCCGGCGTCCCGCTCCGGGTCGTCAGCGGGATCGAGGAGGCCCGGCTCGTGTTCCGGGCCGCTCGGCACGCGCTCGGGCTCGAAGGCGGCCCGCATCTTCTGATCGACGTCGGCGGCGGCAGCGTGGAGCTCGTGCTGACGCGCGACGGGCGCGCGCTCTCGATGCAGAGCCTGCCCCTCGGCGCCGCCCGTCTCACCGAACGGTTCTTCGCCCACGATCCGCCGACCGCCGGCGAGACGGCGCGGCTCGAGCGCTACCTCGAGCGCGAGATGGCGGAGATGCTCGCCACCGCGCGCCGCATGGGTGTGCAGCACGCGGTCGGCACGTCGGGGACCGCGAACACGCTCGTCTCGCTCGCGCGTGCCAAGCGGGGGGAGGAGGCGGGCCGGGTCCACGGCGGCGTCGCGACGGCGGACGAAGTCGGCCGGCTCCGCCGCCGGTTGCTGGCGCTCCCGGCGACGAAACGCGCGGACCTCCCGGGCATGGACGCGAAGCGCGTCGACCTGATGCCGGCGGCTGGGCTGCTCGTCGACGTGATCCTGTCGCGGACGGGGGCGGCCGATCTCGTCGCGTGCGGTTGGGCGCTCCGCGAGGGGCTCCTCCTCGAGCTCGCCGGGCTCGGACGCGCGTTCGCCGACGGCCGCGAGCAGGAGCGCCGCCGGTCGGTCGAGGCGCTCGCCGCGCGATTCGCCGGGCCGAACGCGCACGGCCGTCACGTCGCGCGGCTCGCCGTCACGCTCTTCGACGGGACGGCGGACGCGCTCGGGCTCACGCCGAGCGCCCGCGGGCTCCTCGAGTACGCCGCGCTCCTCCACGACATCGGACACGCGATCGATCACGACCGGCATCACCGCCATTCGTCGTACCTCGTCCGCAACGCCGAGCTCTTGCAGTTCGAGCCGACGGAGGTGGAGATCATCGCCCAGGTGGTCCGCGGACATCGCAAGCAGGTGCCGAAGCCGTCCGACCGCGAGCTCCAGATGCTCGACGGCTCCTCGCGACGGATCGTCCGCGCGCTCGCCGTCCTGCTGCGCGTCGCCGACGCGCTCGATCGGACGCACTTCGGCATCGTGCGGGACGTCCGCTGCCGTCTGACGCCGAGCCGGCTCGTGATCACGGCCGAGACGGCGGGCGAGCTCGAGCTCGAGGTATGGGCCGTGGCGCGGCACCTGGACCTGCTCGCGCGGCTGCTCGACCGGCCCGTCGTGCTGCGGCCGGAGGAGGTCGCCCGGCCGGCGCGCGTGCGCGCGCGAGCGAATGCCCGATGACCAGCCAGCGCTCTCGACAGCTCATCAACCAGACGCATCCGTATCCGGGGCGGCTCATCACGGTCGAGGGCATCGACGGGTCGGGGAAGTCGACGCAGCTCTCGCTCCTCGAGCGCTGGCTGACGGCGCGTGGCTACCACGTGCGTTTCACCGAGTGGAATTCGTCCCGACTCGTTCGGCGGGCGATGCGGCGTGGCAAGAAGAAGGACCTCCTCACGCCGACGACGTTCAGCCTGCTCCACGCCGTCGACTTCGCGGACCGGCTGACCTACCAGATCGTCCCGCCTCTGAAGGCCGGGATGATCGTCCTCGCCGATCGCTACGTGTACACGGCGTTCAGCCGCGACGTCGCCCGCGGCGTCCATCCCGCGTGGGTCCGATCCGTCTACAGCTTCGCCCCGCGGCCGGACCTCGCGCTCTACTTCCGGGTCCCGATCGACATCTCGCTCGATCGGCTCCTCTCGGGGCGCGCGAAGCTCAAGTATCACGAGGCCGGGATGGACCTCGGTCTGGCGACCGACCCCGTGCAGAGCTTCCGCCTCTTCCAGAGCCGGGTCCTCGAGATCTACGACCAGCTGGTCGAGGAATTCCCGACGCTTCGCGCGATCGACGCCCGGGGCGACATCCCGAGCCAGCAGAAGATCGTCCGGCGGATGGTGCAGGAGGTCCTCCGCGACTACGATCCGACGCCCAGCATCGGAGGGCTCCATGCCGCACGGTAAGCGGGGCAAGGATTGGTATGGACACGGGCTGCCGTACCTGAAGAACCGCCCGCTGCCGGGCCACCTGATCGTGATCGAAGGGACCGACGGCGTCGGGCGGTCGACCCAGATCGAGCTCTTACGGCCGTGGCTCGAGCTCGGCGGGTACGCCGTCAGCAACACGGGCTGGACGCGCTCACTGCTCCTCTCGGAGACGATCAACGAAGCGAAGGCGGGCCACGAGCTGACGGTCGTCACCTTCAGCCTCCTCTACGCGGCGGACTTCGCCGACCGACTCGAGCATCAGATCATCCCGGCGCTCCGCGCGGGGTTCATCGTGATCGCGGACCGCTACATGTACACCGCGTTCGCGCGGAACATGGTGATGGGTGCGGACCCCGCGTGGACGCGCGAGCTCTTCGGCTTCGCGCTGACGCCCGATCTCGTCCTCTACCTCGAGATCGACGTCGAGAGCCTGCTCCCGCGCGTGCTCGAGGGGAAAGGCATGGACTACTGGGAGTCGGGCATGCACCTCGCGCTCGGGAACGACATCTTCGACTCGTTCCAGCGCTACCAGCGCCGGCTGATCGAGGAATACAACGTCCTCGCCCGCGAGTTCCGCTTCGTCTCGATCGACGCACGCCGCCCGGTCGACGCCATCCAGAACGACCTCCGCGAGCACATCTCGGCGTATCTCGCGGGGACGCGCGCCCGGCAGGCCGCAGCGGCTCCGGGTGTCGCGCGCGCACGCGGACGCTCGCGTGGCTGAGATCGACGCCGCGATCGACGCCGGCTCCAGCGGAACGCCGCCGTCCGCCGACGACGATGCGCTGCTCGCCACGCGCGCGGTCATCGCCGTGCACCTCGGTCATCTCGCGTCGGCGGAGCAGGGGGCGGTCGCGGGCGACGTCGAGGCGGTCCACGACCTGCGCGTCGCGACCCGACGGCTGCGCGCCGCCCTCCGGCTGTTCGAGCCGCTCCTGCCGAAACCGCTCGCCGACGGCGCGCGGCGCGAGCTCCGTCGTCTGGCGAAGGCCGTCGGGGCGGTGCGCGACCTCGACGTCCTCGGCGAGACGATGCGGGCGCGAGCGGTTCGGCTCGACCCGGAGCTGCGCGCCGGTCTCGGCCCCCTCGCGGTCGCGATCCACGACCAGCACCTCGCGGCAGTCACCGCGCTCGCGAAAGTCCTCGACTCGAGCCCGTGGCGACGCACGCGAGAACGGCTCGTCGCCTTCACCCGATCGACCGCCGCGTCGCGCCGCCGCGAGCGTCTCGGCTCGATCGCCGCGCGGCTCGTGCAGCCGCCGCTGCGCTCGGCGCGTCGGGCCGGCCACCGCTTGACGCTCGGATCCCCGGCGTCGGAGTTTCACCGCGTGCGCATCCGGGTGAAGCGCCTGCGCTACGTCCTCGAGACGATGCGAGGCGTGGGCGGCCGGTCCGTCGAGAAGCTCGTCGCACGTCTCCGGTCCATCCAGGACATCCTCGGCATCCACCAGGACGCGACCGTCGCGGTCGCGTGGCTCCGCGCGTACGCGGCGAGGCCCGGCGTCGAGGCGGCCGTCCTTCTCCCGGTCGGGGCGGTGATCCAGGCGCTCAGGAAGCGGTCGCAGAAAGCGCAGCGGCGCGCGCTCGAGGCGTGGTGGAAGCTCGAGCGTGCGCGTCTCTTCGAGGACGTGCTCGCCGGGCTCTCGGACGACGCAGCTGCCGAGCGCGGCGTGACGCCGCGGCGCCGGGTCGGAGCATGATCGTCTATGTGCTCCGTCACGGGGTCGCCGAGGAGATCGGGCCCGACGGCGACGATGCGTCCCGCCGGCTCACCGCCGCGGGACGGCGGAAGCTCCGCGTCGCCGCCGCCGGGATGCGACGGCTCGGGCTGCACTTCGACGTCATCCTGACGAGCCCGCTCGCCCGTGCAGTGGAGACGGCGGCGATCGTCGCCGAGGTGATCGGCGACACGCCGCCGCCACGGGAGCTTCCCGCGCTCGCGCAGGGGACGCCGCCTGCCGAGACGGTCCGGGCGCTCCGGCCGTTCGTGCGCTACCGCCACCTCGTGATCGTCGGCCACGAGCCCGGGCTGAGCGGCGTCGTCGCGCTGCTCCTCACCGGCTCGACGACCGGGCTCCGGCTCGTCCTCAAGAAGGGCGGCCTGGTTGCGGTCGAGGTGCACGACATCCGTCAGCCGGCCGGCGCGGCGCTCCGCTGGATGCTCACGCCGCGCGAGCTGCGCCGGATGCGCTAGTCGCGGTCGTTCAGCCCGCGCCGAACAGCATCAGCGCGCCGGAGAGCACGAACAGCGCGCCGGCACCCCGGCGGATCCAGACGGCGGGGACGACCTGCGGAAGCGCTTGGCCGACGGCGACGGCGAGGATCGTCCCGACCGCGAGCCCGCCGATCGCGCCGGCCGCGATGGCGAACGGCCGCCGCGTGCTGGCCGCCAGGCTCAGCGCCGCGAGCTGCGTCTTGTCGCCGAACTCGGCGAGGAAGACGAGCAGGAAGGTGGAGAGGACGAGATGCGACTCCATGTCGGTTCCTTTTGGGCCGCGGCCCCGCGCGGCGGTCCGTGATCCGTGTCAGACGGTCGCGACTTCGGCCGCGATCTCCACCGCCTCGGACGTGGGCAGGCCGACGGCATTCAGCGCGATGAAGGTTCCGAAGGCGAACCAGAAGAACTCGTACCAGTGCGGGAGCGTCACGTTCTCGGCCGCAAGAAAACCACCGATGCCGAGCGCCGCCAGCGCGACCGGCACGAGGACGTTCAGGTCGGGCCCTCCCGTCGCGGCGACGACCGCCTCGTTCGCGCTCTGGAACAGCGCGTGGACCGACTGCCCGTCGATCGCGATCCCCGTCGCGTCGGCGGTCGGGCGCTCGCGGAGCCGCCGCGCGAGCTCGGAGGTCCCGAGCTCGGGGACGATCGGTGCCACCGTCGACGCGAGCGATTCCACGCGGTCGGCCCAGGAGCCGTGACGCTCGTCGTAGAGGATCAGCGCGCTGCCGGTCGTGGGATTGGCGTCCACGGAGCGGACGCCGGCCACATCGCGGAGTCGGGCCTCGAGCTCGCGCGCGAGCGCCGGGTTGCCCTTGAGCGCCGCGAACTTCAGACGGACACGTCCCGGCACGGCATGCGCCACCCGAACGTGCGCCCGGTCCCCGGCGGGCGCGACCGTCTGGGCCTTCTCCGTCGGCCGCGGTTCCGTGTGCGCCATGGCGGCGGTCATAGGACAGACGTCGCATCTTGCCAACCCTCGAAGCCGGACTTCCGGCAGTAGCGCGCACCGGCAGACGGGAGGCGGCAAAAAAGTTCATCAAGACGTCACGATCGGGTCTTGAACGCGGGATCGACACGGCAGGACTATCGGCGGGGACGGAACATCCAGACGGAAAATCCATCGAGCACGGAGGCTCGGACGTGAAGCGCATCATGCAACTCGAGGCCGATCCGGTCGCGATCGAAGAGGTGGAGGCGCTCAGCGAGACCGAGTCCGGCATGGTCTGCCGGCTCGGAGCAAAGCGCTTCGAGATCCCCCGGCGGCTGATGCTCGAAGGCAGTCAGCTCCGGGTGCCCGGGGATCGCGGCCGGCTCGTCGTCTCGCGGTCGCTGGCACAGAGCCGCGGTCTCGCCGCTCGCTAGCGTCCTTCCCGAGGACGCGCGAAGAAGCGGCTCCCCGCGGACGGGAAGCCGCTCCGCGCAACCACGGAGAGCGGGAGGTCTCTCCGCCGCGGAGAATAGCGGACGATCGTTACCGGACCGGAACCGCCGGTTGAACAATCGTCGCTCGCCGCTGCGCTACGGTCCCTGCGGAAGCGGCGGCGTCCAGCCGAGGTAGTCGGGCATGCCGGGTGGCCCGACGTAGAGACGGTCGGCGACGGCGGAATAGGTCCGCTCGTCGAGCACGTGCCGACGCAGGAGGTCCTCCTTCGCGGCGTACGGACGGTGCGCGACGATCCGCTCGGCGTCCGTCGGGCTCAGGTGTGGAATCGCGGCGAGCGCCGGCGGATCGGCGGCGTTCACGTCGACGGCGGGCACGCGCGGACCGAACACCGCGCACCCGCCGCAGAGAAGGACGACGGCGACGGCTCCCGCGCGCACGCGCGACGGCTCAGTGCTGCTGCTGCGCCGGCCGGTGACGCTGCTGCGTCTGGGTGTGCTCCCTGCGCGCGCCGGACTCGCTCTTCACCTCCGCGACCAGATCGCTCACCTGCTCGGTCGCCTCGGCCGCGAGCTCGCGCGCACGGTCCGCCACGACGAGCGATCCCCAGACCACGGCTTTTGCGAGGGGACGGATCGTCGCACCGATCGCCGGTGCGACGGAGGGTGCGATGTAAGCGGCACCGAAGCCGAGCACGACTCCGCTCCAGCCGCCGAGCACGTCGTCGAGAAGCGCCATGAAACCTCCTCCGTGAGGAATGGAATCGAATCGAGACGATGGAGCTATAGCGGCGCCCTGGAAATCCGACAAGACCATTTTCCCGGTTTCGTGCGGAAGCGAGCTGCCTGCGGCGGTCGCTCAGCGCAGCAGGCTCGGCGTGCGGAGACAGTACGGGTTCCGGAGCGCGACCGTGAACAGGCGCTGGAGCACCAGCTCGATCGCGAAGATGAAGACGGTCTCCGCGACGCGAAGTACGAAGCCGCTGCCGGTAAGAGGCGGGGCCTCGGCGTCGCCGCTCCTCCCGATTCGAGGACACCCGGTACCCGACGGAGCTCGTCCTCGAGCCGAAGCCCGCTCTGCCGAGCGTTTCAGCCCGGCAACCCGGACCCGGAGCCGCCCGTCTATCGCGTGGACGTAACCCGATGCGACCGGAGCCGCCACATCTTCCACCCCAGCAACCGTCTCCGCGCACTACGAAAATGTACCTAGTGACGTTTGCGGATCGTTGACGGCGACGTTACGTCTCGATTGCGACGTTCGAAGCGGCTCAGCTGCGCAGCGCGTTCGCCTCGACCGTCGACTCCCACGGCAGGTCGAGGTCCGGGCGGCCGACCTGCCCGTACGCGGCGAGCTGGCGGTAGAAGATTCCGCCGCGTGCGGCCGGTAGACGACGCAGGTCGAAGCGACGGACGATGGCGCCCAGGCGGAAGTCGAGCCGGCTCTCGAGGCGGTGCGCCAGCGTCGCGTCATCGACCGTGCCCGTCCCGAACGTCTCCACCTGGACGCTGACGGGCCGCGAGAGGCCGATCGAGTAGCTCAGCTGGACCTCGCACTCCTCGGCGAGCCCGGCGGCGATGACGTTCTTCGCGGCGTGACGGGCCGCGTACGCGCCGACGCGGTCGATCCGCAGCGGATCCTTTCCGCTGAGCGCGTCGCCGCTGTTCCGCGAGTATTCGCCGTAGGTGTCGACCGCGTTCTTCCGCCCCGTCAGCCCGGAGTGCGCGGCCGGGCCGCCGCCGACGAGCGTCCCCTCGGGATTGACGAAGATGCGCGTCTGCCGGTCGGGTCGGACGGCTTCGTCCGCGAACACCGGGGAGATCACGGACTCGATCAGGTCGTGTCGGAGCGTCTCGGGATCGGGACGGTTCGGCTCTCGCTGGCTCGCCATCAGCGCGATGCTGTGGATGCGGTAAGGTTTCCGGTTCCGATACTCGACGCCGACCTGCGTCTTCCCGTCGGGCGAGAGGTAGTGGAGCTCGCGGGCGATCCGGACCTCGGCGAGCCGGCGCGCGAGCCGATGCCCGAGCCAGATCGGCAGCGGCATGGCCGCCGCGGTCTGCGTGCATGCGAACCCGAAGACCGTCACCTGGTTCTCGACCGTGAACGCCTCGATCTCGTCGTCGGTGAACGTCCGCTCGTCGCGGCGGTAGACCGGGTTCAGGGGCTGCTCGCTGAGGCTCGTCATGATCGTGCAGCGGGTCGCGTCGAACTCGCCCTGCTCGTAGCCGACGTCCCGGATCGTCCGGCGCGTGACATCCGGGATGTCGACCTGCGAGCCGCTCGCGAATCGGGCGGCGACGAACACGACGCCGGTCGCGATCGCGCACTCGGCGCGGATCCGAGACAGCGGATCGTCGGTCAGGAAGCGGTCGACGATCGCGTCGCTCACCTGGTCGCAGAGCTTGTCGGGATGACCGGGCGTGACCGACTCGGACGTGAGCACGAAGTCGTGTTTCATGTCGGCACCCCCAGCGCGACCGGAACGTCGACGCCCGCATCCCGCGCCGGCGCCGACGGCTTCGTCATCTCGTTCACCAGGAACGGCGCGGCAGCCGTCGCCGCGACCGCGATCGCGTCCATGCCGCCGATCGGTGCGAGGCCGAGGAGCCCGCGGAGCGGCGGGAAGAAGGCGGCGAGCAGCTGGAGGCCGGCGCACAGGCCGAGACCCGCCGTCAGGTACGGGTTCGACGAGGGCGGCGGACGATCGATCAACCGGTGATCCGGCGTGCGGCAGCTGATCGCGTTCAGGAGCTGCGTCAGCGTCAACGTCATGAACGCACAGGTGCTCGCCTGCGCGCCGGCGCCGTATCGCGCCAGGCCGTACGAGTAGCTCGCGAGCGCGCCGCCGGCCATCGTCGCCGACTCGACGCCGATCCGGCGCCAGTCGGACGCAGCGAGGATCGGGTCGTCCGGGTTCCGCGGCGGTCGCTCCATCACGTCGGGCTGCGACGGTTCGAGCGCGAGCGCAATCCCCGGGAGGACGTCGGTCACGAGGTTGATCCAGAGGAGCTGCATGGCGCCGAGCGGCGCCCCCGCGCCGAGCGCGACGGCGCCGAAGACGAGCTCCACCTCGCTCAGGTTGGTGGCGACCAGGAAGCGGAGCGACTTGCGCACGTTGTCGCGCACCGTTCGCCCGTGACGGACGCCGACCAGCATGCTCTTGAGATCGTCGGAGTCGACCACGACGTCCGCGACCGAGCGCGCGAGCTCGGTCCCGACGTCGCCCACGACGACGCCGATGTCGGCCGCCCGGAGGGCCGGCGCGTCGTTCACGCCGTCGCCGGTCATCGCGACGACCTTCCCGGCGTCCTGGAGCGCGCGGACGATCTGCAGCTTGTGCGCCGGGCTGACCCGCGCGAACACCCGGACGCGCTCGGCGAGCCCGGAGAGGAGCTGCGGATCGAGACGCTCGAGGCTCTCGGAGTCGAGGATCTCGAGCGGTTGCCCGTTCGAGAGCGCGAGCTGCCGGCCGACGGCGTACGCGGTCGCGCTCTGATCGCCGGTGATCATCACCGTCTCGATACCGGCCCGGTGGAACTGCGCGATGAGCTCGCGCATCCCGGGACGGAGCGGGTCCGTCATCCCCACGAGGCCGAGCCAGACGAGACCCGTCGGATCGGCGTCCGCGACCGACTCGCGCTCGGCGTAGGCGAGCCCGAGGACGCGGAGGGCCTGGGCCGCCATGCGCTCGTTGGCGCGGAGGATCTCCGTCCGGCGCACGTCGTCGAGCTCGTGTCGGCCGGCGTCGTCGGCGCACCACCGGCACATCCCGAGCACCTCCGCCGGGCTGCCCTTGATCGCGAGCAGGCCGCCGCGGCCCGCCTGATGAAGCGTCGCCATGAAGCGATACTTCTCGGTGCGATACCGGACGTCGCTCAGCGGGTAGCGACCGCGGAGCGCGTTCACGTCGACTCCGGTGCCGACGGCGAGATCGATGAGCGCGTTCTCGGTGGGCGATCCGCTCACGACAACCCGTCCGTCGTCGTGCTCGACCTCGGACTCGTTGCAGAGCACGGCGACCTCGAGGAGGCGCCGGAGATGCGCGACGTCGGGGGCGGTGACGCGTCCCGAGGCTCGCCAGACGCCTTCGGGCCCGATCTCGAAGTCGGTGCCACCGGCGTGGACGGCGGTCACCGCCATCTGATTGCGCGTGAGGGTGCCCGTCTTGTCGAGGCAGAGGACCTGGATGGCGCCGAGGTTCTCCACCGCGTCCAGGCGGCGGATCAGCACGCGTCCGCGGCGCATGTCGCGAATGCCGAGGGCGAGTGTCGTCGTGGCGACGGTCGGGAGCCCCTCGGGAATCGCCGCCACCGCGAGCGACGTCGAGACGAGCAGCATCTCGAGCAGGCCGGCGCCGTGGAAGACGCCCATCCCGAACACGGCGGCGCAGACGCCCGTGCCGACGAGCGCGAGCTGCGTGCCCATGTCGTCCAGGTGGCGCTGCATGGGGGTTTCCGGCGCGCGCGCCGTGCCGACGAGCGCGTGGATCGTGCCGAGCTCCGTCCGGGGGCCCGTCGCGACCACCACCCCGCGAGCGCTCCCGCCGGTGACGAGCGTCCCCATGTAGGCCATGTTCGTCCGGTCGGCGAGCGGCGTCTCGGTGAGATGGAGCGCGTCGGCCGACTTGGAGACGGGCATGCTCTCGCCCGTCAACGTCGATTCGTCGATGGTGAGATGCCGGGACTCGACGATCCGGACGTCGGCCGGAACGTACGATCCCGGAGACAGCATCACCACGTCGCCGGCGACCACGTCTTCGACCGGAATCTCGAGGCGTTCCCCGTCGCGGACGACGGCGGCCGCCTGGACGGTCGTCGTGCCGAGCGCGCTGATGGTCCGGTCGGCGTGGCGCTCGGTGAAGAAGCCGATGAGGCCGTTGGCGAGGAGCACGCCGCCGATCAGGGCGGCATCGAGCACCCCGCCGGTGGCGACCGAGAGCGCCGCCGACGCGGCGAGGAGGCCGACCGGTGCGCTCATGAACTGATCCGCGAGCATGGCGAACGTCGAGCGTCCGTCCGGCTGCGGCAGGCAGTTCGGGCCGTTCTCCCGGAGGCGCCGCGTTCCCTCGGTCGGCGTCAGCCCGGCGACGCGCGACGTGTGGAGCGCGTCGACCACGGCGTCGGCGGCCAGGGTGTGCCACGGAATCGCGGGAAGCGCGGCGTCGGCGCGGGCGGGCGCGGCGACCGTCTTCGGACGGGCGGCGCGCTCGACGCCTCCGGGGGTCGTCCGGAGCGCGGCCTCGAGCTCCTGCTCGAGCAGCGCGACGATCTCCTCGAGCGGATGGTTCGAATCGAACTGGACGAGCACCGTCCCCGTGAGCGGATTGGCCTCGACGCGCCGGATCGCCCCGGTGCGGACGAGCCGTGCTTCGATCTCGTCCGCGACGCGTCCGTCGTGGTGGAGTCGGGGGACGCGGAAGCGGGCGCGTCCCCGGACGGCAGTGTGCAGGGGAACGAGCTCCGCGCTGCCCGGTCCGTCGCCCCGTGCCGCGTCCTCCCCGTCCGTCCCCGTCCCGGTCCCCGGGAGCATCGTCGATACCATGGCGGAAATCTGGAAGAATCGCGAACCGCGAGCCGCCGGTCGCGCCATTCGTCACGAAAACTTCATGAACGGCAGCAGCGAATGGCGGCCGCCGCCGGCGACACGTCAGCGTGTGGATGGAGCACGGCGAGACCGGGACGGCGCTCGCCAGGTCTCGCGATGCTCGCGCTCGATGGTGACCCGCACGCCCGGCGCCATCCGGGTGGCGATCCGGCGCCAGAGCCGCACCAGATCGGCCGTCTTCGTCGCCGCCGGGACCGTGAGCGAGACGGAGCCGCCCGGTCGTGCCCGGGCGGCGTCCGCGAGGATCAGCTCTTCGAAGTAGGGCGTCAGCGGTCCGGCACGGCGAACGCCCGAGCCGACATCCCGGGTCGTCGCCGTGACGTACGAGCGGACGACGATCGCGTCGTCCGCTCGGCCCGGTCGCGTCATGGGGCAGTCACTCGTGTCACCTTGCAGTCGAGGAGGTCGCGGCTCAGGTTCAGCGGATTCCCGGCGGTGTCGGACGGGTTCACCGGGTTGCAGTCGAAGTCGGTCGGCCGGATGAACGCCCCCGTCGTACAATCGAAGTGGACCTGCTCGAAGGGGCCGGGCGCGATCGGATCCGTGCCCGCGTAGAGGTTCAGCAGGTTGTCGTCGGTCCCGTCGGCGTTCGTGTCCTGGTCATTGAACACCGCGAGGTTCCGTCCGGTGAGGTCCTGGACGCGATCGAGGACAGCTTGCTCGTCCGCCGAGCCCGGGATGCTGACGCCGGCTCGGGAGTAGCCGAGGTTCACGATCAGGCCGCCCAGGTTGTTCAGGTTTGTCGCGTCGAAGATCAGCGAGACGACGGCCTCCACGCCGTTCGCACCGCAGGTAGCACCGTCGATCTTGCAGTCGGTGCAGCCGTCGTTCGGCGTCGTGTTCCCGTCGTCACACTGCTCGCCCGGATCCGCGACCACGCCGTCGCCGCACACCGCGTTCGTGCAGTTGTTCTTGCACGCGTCGGCGTTGTCCCGGTTGCCGTCGTCGCACTGCTCGTCCCCCTCGACCACGCCGTTGCCGCAGGTCGCCTGTCCCCCGACCGGCTTCGTCGCACTGTAGATCGCCTTCGCCATGTCCTGGCCGGTCGACGTCGCCTCGTCGAGCACGCAGTCGGGCAACGCGGCGCAGCTGCCGACGTCGGTCCCGGTGACACCGTTGCAGGCCTTCGCGATGCCGTTCCGGCCCTTCCCGGCGGAGCCCCCGGGACTCGCGACGCAGCTCCCATCGAGCGGGCCGAACGTCGTCGCCTTCTTATCGAGCTTCTTCTGGCAGCCGGTCGCACGCTTGACGACGTCCCGGATGACGCCGGAGCGCGCCTTCCCGATCGCCTTGTGGCACTTCGACCGTGCCTTCCGCGTGCTCGGATCGCCGGCGATGTCGGGCGAGCCCTGGACGTCGGTCCCCGTCTTCTCGATCAGCGCCTTCAGCGCGGGGAAGATGTCCTCCGCGACGCCGTCGGGATAGTTGGTCGTCACCGCGCTCGCGCTGGCGCACTTGGCCCCGATCGTCGCCGCCGCGCGTGCCTGCGCACGCGTGAAGCCTGCCGCGTCGCTCGGGATGACATTGCAGTCGCCCGAGAATTTTCCCTTGTCACGCTGCACGTGACAGGCGTCGACGGTCGCGAGCCCCGCGCCGACGACCCCACGTCCGCCGGCGCCGATCGCCGCGCGACACTTCTTCGCCGCCGCGGTCGGCGACGCGGCGCCGGCGGCTCGGGGGAGCGCGACGGCTCCCCCGAGCATGCCGAACCCCACGAGGCCGCAGACCGCGAGGTTCCCTCGTTTCCGATTGGAGAAGTTCCTCATGCCTGCCAGCACCTCATCGGTTGGGACGTTCACTCACGGAATGCTCACCGAGCACGTCATCGGGATGTCGTTGCCGCCCGGATCGCTCGCGCCGTGGACCTTGCAATGGAATTCCGCGGCGGTCGGCGTCGCGCCGCACGGCGTGAAGTTGATCGTGAAGAGCCGCGACGGCGGGATCGCATTGATGCCGCCCGCGACCACGATGACGCCGTAGTCGAGGTCGTTCGCGGTCGCCGTCGCCGTCGGGTCGTTGGTGATGACGCCGGCCGCCGGCTGGCCGCTTCCCGGGATCACGACCTTGCCCTCGGGATAGTCGACGAACACCTTGTAGCCGGCGACGCTCGACGACGACGCGAAGTTGACGCTCACGGACACCGTCCCGCTCGTCGACGTGCAGGACTCGATGCGGCAGGAGGCCGGGCACGCGTCGGGCGGGATCGAGTCGACCGTGTTCTCGTCGACCGCGTTGCCGTCGTCGCACGTCTCGGCGGGACCTTCGGTCGTGCCGTTGCCGCACACGTGGGAGCCGAGCGTCGTCGTGGTCGTCGCGCCGGGGCTCGTCGTCGTCGTGGTCGGTGTCGACGCCGGCGCGAGCTCGCTCACCAGGTCGGCGATGAACGCGTCGACGATGCCCTCGAGGGAGTTCGTCTGGTTCGACGACGTGCAGTCGTCGCCGGACTCGATCTTGGTCATCGCCGCGGAGAACTTGCCCTCCGCCGCGTTGAGACAGCCGGGGTCGACGGCGACGCCCTTGCCGACCGCTTTCGAATGACACCCCGCCTTCGCGCCGGCCTTCTTCGTCGCCGCGGCGAGCTTCTTCGAATCACACTTGCTCGGACCGCCGGCGCCGCCGTTGATGGCGTTGCGGAGCTGGTCGACGAAGTTATCGACCTTCGTCTCGATGGTTCCCTGGTCGCCGTTCGGGGCGAGGCATCCGCCTTTCCCCTCGGCCTTGGTGAACGCCTTCGTGAAGCCGTCGGTCGCCTTCTGAAGGCAGGCGCCGTCGACGGTCGTGTTCTTCGCGATCGCCTTGCCGTAGCACTTCGCTCGCGCGCCCGCCTTCTTCCCGGCGGCCTTGATCTTCGCCGACGAGCACTTGCTGCCGTCGGCGAACGTCACGCCGGAGCAGACCGTGAGAAGCACCAGACCCGCGACCCCCAACGTCGATCTTCCCGTCATGTTCGGAACTCTCCTTCCCGCGATGGGCGAACCTAGTCTCGGATGAACGAGATGAATTTGTACCGGCCGCCGACTTCGACGATGGAGCCGGTCCGGATGTCCTGCTCATGTCCGGCACCGTCCTCGACGACCAGCCGGAGCTGCTTGTAGGCCGTGTAATCCGCGTACTGCTGGCGGCCCTTCTTGTAGGTGACCAGCTTGAGCGTGCTCGGCCCGCGGCCACCCGCGGTGTTGATCAGATACTGCTCGTAGTAGGCGCTCTTCGCGTTCATCACGCCCCAGAAGTAGTCGGCGACGTCCTTCCGGTAGTGACGGCGTGGCGCGCCCGGCGGCACCGTGCCGGGGAGGATGATGCTCCGGTATTCCGATTCGGTGGTGCGGAGGCTCCGGAGCGCGCGTTCGTCCTTCTGGTCGAGTGCCTGGAGGAAGCGCTGGATCAATGCGTCGCTGGACGGCGCACCGTTCTCGAGCCGTGCGTCGCTCGCCGTCTGCGCGACCCGCGCCGCCCGGTCCTTCGCGGCGGCGAGCGCCGGGACGGTCGCCGTGAGGATCATCGTGATCGCGATCGTTCGATTCATGTCTCCGTGCCGAGGGTGGGGCCGGCCGGGTCCCGCGGGGAACCCGGCCGGCACGTGGGGCTCAGTGCTTCGCGAAGCTGATCCAGCAGCTCGTGTTGTCGAGCCACGTGGTCGCGGCGCCCGGTTGGAATGCGCCGACGTAGTTGTTTCCGGAGGCGAACGTCGTGAACGGAATGCCGTTGAAGAGCGCGGCGCAGTCGGCGCCGTGCGTCGCAGCGGTCCCGCCCGCGGACGGAACGAACATGTTGTCGACGTCCGCGACGCTGGTCGGATAGGCGATCGCGCCGGGGAACGGGTTCGCGCCCGTACCGGTCGCCGTCGCCGGGTCGTTGCCGGCCATCAGGTTGTACCATTCGGCCGGTGTGCAGCTGCCGGCGACGCCGGACGACGTCAGGTTGGTGTTCGGCGTGCCGTTGTCGAACAGGATGCTGTTCCGGAACGTGAGCGGGTCGGCGACGAGCGTCGGCGTGCCGCCGGGCTTGGTGCACGCCTGGTTCATCGTCTGCTGGTCGTTGAACTGGATCCCGCTCGTGAAGAACTTCGTCATGATCGTGTTGGCGATCTTGCCGTTCGTTCCGCGCCGCAGGAGCGCGCCGCTGCCGCCGCTGGCACCCGCCTCCTGCTTCGTGCCCATCATCGTCACGTTGCAGAACTTCGGGGCGTTCACCGGGGTGGCCGTCAGGTTGTT
>Ga0070741_10004014_pt1 | contig 35097 bp, 34 predicted proteins | sample Coa_R1_4_FD_66440 | JGI IMG/M metagenome (GOLD analysis project Ga0070741, IMG submission 66440) | Surface soil microbial communities from Centralia Pennsylvania, which are recovering from an underground coalmine fire - Coalmine... | ecosystem: Environmental > Terrestrial > Soil > Unclassified ... | reverse complement strand
CGGCTTCTGCGCCGGTGCCGACCTCTCGGGTGGCGCCAACACCTTCAATGCCGAGAATCGTGGGCCGGTCGATCCCGGCCTCGACGGGCACCGCGACGGCGGGGGGCTCTTCACCCTGCGCCTTTACGATCTGCTGAAGCCGACGATTGCCGCCTGCAATGGTCCGGCGGTCGGCGTCGGTGTCACCATGCAGCTCGCCATGGACGTGCGCCTGGCCTCGCGAGCGGCACGCTACGGTTTCGTCTTCACGCGCCGCGCCATCGTCATGGAGGCTTGCTCGAGCTGGTTCCTGCCGCGCCTCGTCGGCCCGCAGCAGGCGCTGGAATGGGTGATGACCGGCCGCGTCTTTGCGGCAGAGGAAGCGCTGCGCGGCCGGCTCGTGCGCTCGGTGCACCAGCCTGAGGAACTGCTGCCCGCTGCCTATGCCCTGGCGCGCGAGATTGCCGACAACACGGCGCCCGTCTCGGTGGCGCTCAATCGCCAGATGATCTGGAAGATGCTGGGCGCCGACCATCCGATGGAGGCCCACAAGGTCGATTCCAAGGGAATCTACGAGCGCGGCAAGTCGGCCGACGTCAAGGAGGGCGTCGCGGCCTTCCTGGAGAAGCGTCCTGCGAAATTCCCCATGAAGACGAGCGACGGAATGCCCTCCTATTTTCCATGGTGGAAGGAGCGGCCGTTCAAGTAGATTGCACGCCGACTGACGTTAGGAGGAATTGCTCGATGACCAAGCTGCAACTGCGCCGCCGCGCCATTCTGGCGGCTGCCCCGGCCCTGATCGCCGCGCCCGCCATCGTGCGCGCCCAGGGCAGCAAGCCCGAGAAGAGCAAAGTGGTGCTGGCCGTCGGCGGCAAGTCAGCTCTCTATTATCTCTCGCTCACCATCGCGGAGAAGAAGGGCTTCTTCAAGGATGCCGGCCTGGAGATGGAGATCAACGATTTCCCGGGCGGTTCCAAGTCGCTCGAGGCGCTGATGGGCGGCAGCGTCGACGTCGTCGCCGGCGCCTACGAGCACACCATCCGCATGCAGCAGCGCGGCCAGGCTATCAAGGGCTTCGCCCTGATCGGCCGCGGCATGCAGATCGCCATCGGCCTGCGCAGCGACGTGGCGCCCAAGGTCAAGAGCGCGGCCGACATCAAGGGCATGAAGTTCGGCGTCAGCGCGCCAGGGTCCTCGACCCACATGCTGCTGCTGACCTGGGCGGCCAAGGCCGGGCTGAAGGCAAGCGATTTCTCGGTGATCGGCGTCGGCGCCGGCGCTTCCGTGGTCGCGGCGATCGAGAACAAGTCGGTCGACGGCATCTCGCAGACCGATCCGGCGCTCACGATCCTTCAGTCGAAGGGCGAGATCAAGATCGCACTCGACACGCGCACCATGAAGGGCAACCAGGACTTCTTCGGCGGGGCGTTCCCCGCAGGCTGCCTCTACGCGCAGCCCAGCCTCATGAGCAAGACGCCGAATACGGCGCTCGCGCTTGCGACCGCGATCGTGCGTGCCGACGAATGGCTGCAGACGGCCAAGCCGTCGGAAGTGGCCGATACGGTTCCGCCGGCCTACCTGCTGGGCGATCGCGCGGTCTACGAGAAGTCGTTCGCCGGCGTGCGTGAGTGCATCTCGCCCGACGGCATGATGCCGGCCGGCGCGCAGGACAACTGCCTGAAGTTCCTCGTCACCGGCGATCCCAAGCTCGCCGCCGACAAGGACAAGATCAAGCTCGCCGACACGTGGACCAACGAGTTCGCCGAGCGCGCCAAGAAGCACGCCTGAGGGATCGGGAGCAGCCGCCACGATGAACGCCGTCGCGCCGGCGCTCGCACTGGATGACGTCACGTGCCGGTTCGCCGGCCGCGACGGCGGCGCGCCCTATACGGCGGTCGCCAATGCGACGTTGACGGTGGGCGTGGGCGAGTTCGTTTCCGTCGTCGGCCCGACCGGCTGCGGCAAGTCGACTTTGCTCAATGTGGCGGCGGGCCTCCTCGAGCCATCGTCCGGCACGGTGAGCGTGTTTGGCGACAAGCTCGTGGCGGCAAAGGGCGTCAACCGGCGCGCCGGCTACATGTTCCAGGCCGACGCGTTGATGCCATGGCGGCCCGGCCTCGAGAACGTGCTGGCCGGCCTCGATTTCCGCGGCGTGCCGCGCAGCCAGTCGGTGCCGCAGGCCGAGGAGTGGTTGCGCCGCGTCGGACTGGCGGGGTTCGGCGACCGCTATCCGCACCAGATGTCGGGTGGCATGCGCAAGCGCCTCGCTCTGGCGCAGACCCTGATCACGCGACCCGACATCCTGCTCATGGACGAGCCGTTCTCGGCGCTCGACATCCAGACCCGCCAGCTCATGGAGAACGAGCTGCTGGCGCTGTGGGCGGAGGACAAGAAGTCGGTGCTGTTCATCACTCACGACCTCGAGGAGGCGATCGCCCTCTCCGATCGCGTGGTCGTGTTATCGGCCGGTCCCGGCACGCGGCCAATCGGAGATTTCAGGATCGACCTGCCGCGGCCGCGCGACGTCTCGGAAATCCGCATGACGCCGGCCTTTTTGGCGCTCCACAAGGAGATCTGGGGCGCCATGAAGGAAGAGGTGCTCAAGGCCTACCAGCGGCAGAAGGCCGCCTGACGCCATGCAGCTGCGCGTCTTTCAGTTCCTGACGGCGGCGGTGCTGGTGCTGCTGTGGCACGCCTTCACCAAGCCCGGCCTCATTCCGCCCATCTACTTCGAGAAGGACAACCAGGCGGCTTTCTTCTTCGGCGAGCCAGTCAAGGTGTTCTGGATCGTCGTCGACTGGTTCTGGTCGCTCGAGATCTTCAAGCATCTGGGCTACACCCTGCTCGAGACCGTCCTCGGTTTCGTCATCGGTGCGGCCTTCGGCCTCGCCATCGGGCTCTGGCTCGCGCTGTCCTCTACCGCCTCCGCGGTCGTCGACCCCTACATCAAGGGCTTCAATTCAATGCCGCGTGTCGTGCTGGCGCCGATCTTCTCGGTGTGGTTCGGGCTCGGCATCTGGTCGAAGGTGGCGCTCGGCGTCACGCTGGTGTTCTTCGTCGTGTTCTTCAACGTCTACCAGGGCGTGCGCGAGGTCAGCCCGACCCTGCTCGCCAACGCGCGCATGCTGGGCGCCTCCCGCCAGCAGCTGCTGCGCTCGATCTACCTGCCATCGGCCATGAGCTGGGTGTTCGCCAGCCTGCACAACGCGGTCGGGCTTGCCTTCGTCGGCGCCGTGGTCGGCGAATATCTCGGTTCGGCGCAGGGCGTCGGTTATCTGATCCTGCAGGCCGAAGGCACATTCGACATCAACACGGTGTTCGCCGGCATCCTCGTCTTGACGGCCTTCGCGCTGGTGCTCGACGCCGCGGTCGGTTTCGTCGAGAGGCGCCTGATGACCTGGCAGCCGCGCGCCGGCGAGACCGAGAAGATCTAGCGGCCCGTGAAGCGCGCCGCGCGCTTCTCGAGGAAGTGCGCCACGCCTTCTTTGAAATCCTCGGTGGCGAACGAGAGCTCCATCTCGTGGTTCGCCTGCACGGTCGCTTCCGAAAGCGTCTGGAACTGCGATTCCCAAAGCTGGCGTTTCATCACGGCGACCGACCGGGGCGAAACGGTATCGGCGAGCAGGCGGGCATAGGCGCGCGTCTCGGCCATCAGCCTGTCGTCGGCAACGACCCGGTTCACCAGCCCGAGCGACAGCGCTTCGGGCGCGCGGAACTTGCGCGCCGAGCAGAGCAGGTCGAGTGCCGCCGGCAGGCCGACCAGCCGCGGCAGCAGCCAGCTCACGCCGTGCTCGGCGATCAGGCCGCGCTGGGCAAACGCGGTGGTGAAGACCGCCGATTCGGCTGCGAAGCGCAGGTCGGCATAGAGCGGGATCACGAAACCGAGGCCGGCCGCCGGTCCGTTGATCGCGGCGATGATGAATTTCGGGATGGCCGGAAAGTAGGAGTAGTTCATGCGGAAGTCGGCGAGCGTGCTGCCGCCCGGCAAGTCGGCGTGCGGCTTGGCCGAACGGTCGGCCGGCGCGCCGCCGGTCTGGATCGCCTGCAACCCGCCCATGTCGGCGCCGGCGCAGAAGCCGCGGCCGGCACCCGTCAGAATGATGGCGCGCACGTCGGGATCGACACCAGCTCTTTGCATGGCGCCCTTGAGATCGACATGCATCTGCCGGGTCCAGGCATTAAGCTTCTCCGGCGATTGAGGGTGATGGTGCAGATTCGTTCAGTGACGTCGAACAGAATCGTCTCATATGCCATCTTGGGGTTGCCTCCTGTGCAGTTTTGCAACTCGAACGATCTGCCCGGATGGGCGACGATACAAATGGGACCCGACGGCTACAAATGGCACCCGATAGCCTCTCTGCCGGCGTGCCGAGGGGACTATGATCCGGCGATGGCGCCGGTGAGATTCTGCTGCAGAAACCGACCGCAACCGACCGAAAACATGGTATCTTTCACTACCAGGGAAAATAGAAAGGTCGAGGTAGGAAATGGCTAGGCGGGAGTTCGCCCACCCCAACGAGATGCACAAGTACGTAGGCCAGGAAATCGGTGTCAGCGACTGGGTCGAGATCACCCAGGACCGCATCAATCGCTTCGCCGACGCCACCGGCGACCATCAATGGATCCACGTCGACGTCGAACGCGCCAAGAAGGACATGCCGGGTGGCAAGACGATCGCCCACGGCTTCCTCACGCTGTCGCTCATCCCGATGCTCAATCACCAGATCAGCCACATCAACAATGTGCGCAACGGCATCAACTACGGCTGCAACAAGGTGCGCTTCACCAGTCCGGTGCCGGCCGGCTCCAAGGTGCGCGCGCGGGCGAAGCTGATCGCCGCCGAGCCGGTGAAGGGGGGCGGCGTGCGTCTCACCAATGAAATGACCATCGAGATCGAGGGGCAGGAGCGCCCGGCCTGCGTGGCCGAGACCATGTCCATCGTCTACGGGCTCTGAAGAAGCTCGGAGGAGACAAGCTTGCTCAAGCGCGAAGATATGAACCCGGAGCGGATCGAGCAGATCGTCGCCGACGCGCGCGCGGCGGGTTACGACTTCTTCCTGAGCCAGGAGGAGCGCGAGGCGAGCCTCAAGCAGGCGCTGACGCGCTACAAGCCGGGCGAGGAAGCATGGGTGTTCGCCTACGGCTCGCTGATGTGGAACCCGGCCATCGAATTCGCCGAGGCTTCGGCCTGCGAAGTCGAGGGCTGGCGCCGCTCCTTCTGCTTCTGGGTGCCGCTCGGCCGCGGCACGCCGGAACTGCCCGGCCTGATGCTGGCGCTCGAGGCCGGCGGAAGCTGCGAGGGCATAGCCTACCGCATCGCGCCCAGCCAGGTGCGCAGCGAGCTCGCTGTCCTGTGGAACCGCGAGATGCTGTCGGGGATCTACCAGGCGAAGTGGGTGCCGGCCCGGCTGCGCGACGGCCGCACCGTCACCGCCGTCACTTTCGTCGTCGACCCGGGGCACTGCCAGTATTGCGGCGACCTGCCGATCGAGAAGGCGGCGCATCACATCGCCTTTGCCGAGGGCCGCCGCGGCGCCTGCCGCGACTACCTCGCCAACACCGCAGCCCACGCCCGCGCACTCAACATCCACGACGCCTATATCGAGGAGCTGGTCGATCGCGTCGCCCATCTGCGCGGCGAGCAGATCGCGCCCAGCGTGCCGCCGATCAACGGGATCGACATCGGCGACGCCTAGATCGCGGCGCGCCCAGCCGTCCCTCGGAATCCGCAGCCGCCAACGAGTGCGCCATTGCAGTCGGCATGACATAGTGCCGCCGTGTCTTCGCTGATCGCACGCTGGCTCAAGTTGCCGGCCAATCTTCGCGGCATCCTCTGGGTCGGCCTGTCGGGCCTGCTGTTCTCGCTGCTCAACGTCTTCACGCTGATCCCCTCGCAGCATCTCAATTCCTACGTCATGGCCTTCCTGCGCTACCTGGCAGGAACGCTGATCCTGCTGCCGCTGATCTTCCGCATCGGCCTCGATCGCTCGCTCCATTCGCGACGCAAGGGGCTGCACGTCTTCCGCGGCGCCATCCACGCCTGCGGCATGTTCCTCTGGTTCGCCGCCCTGCCGCTCGCCAACCTGGCCGAGATCACCGCGCTCGGCTTCACCGGTCCGATCTTCGTCACCATCGGCGCCGCGATGTTCCTCGGCGAGGACGTCCGGCTCCGCCGCTGGATCGCGGTGCTGGTGGGCTTCGGCGGCGCCATGATCATCGTCCGCCCGGGCTTCGCCACGATCGGCCTCGGCGCCATCCTGATCCTGCTGTCGACGCCGATCTTCTCGGCCTCCAACCTCATCTCCAAGGCGCTGGCGCGCACCGACGGCGCCGAGACGATTGTCGTCTGGCAGCACTTCGTGATCGTGCTGTGCGCGTTGCCCGTTGCGTTGTGGTTCTGGCAGACACCGCAATGGACCGATCTTCTGTGGTTCGTGGCGGCCGGCCTGTGCGGCACCGGCGGCCATATCTGCCAGCAGCGCGGCTACCAGATCGCCGACATCACGCTCCTGCAGCCGATCGGCTTCGTGTCGCTGATCTGGAACACACTGTTCGGCTTCTTCTTCCACCAACGGCCCGACGTCTGGACCTTCGTCGGCGCGGCCGTGATCTTCTCCAGCACGCTATATATCTCGCATCGCGAGGCCGTGCGCCGCGCCAAGGTCATGAGCGCCCTGGGACCAGCTGGCCCTGCGACCTGAGGATGTCCCAAAATGTCCCAACTGGTTGGGACATGTTCGATATCGATGAAATAAGACTTTTAGGGCAAATGTCCCAATTTTTGCGCCACACCCGGCGGGCGCTTGGCGGACGCGCAAAGTTCTATACGACAGAATCGGGTTCCTTCTAGCACCCGTGGCATAGACTGGAACGCCCTGTGCGCGGTCGAAGGGGAGACTAAACGAATCCCGTCGCCTGGCCTCAACGAGGCGACATCAGCCGCCGGTGACGCTCATGTGCCGGCCGACCGCGGGCCGCGTGTGGCGGCGGTCGATGATGAAGTCATGGCCCTTGGGCTTGCGCGCGATCGCCTCGCTTATCGCCTTGTCGAGCAGCTCGTCGCTGTCGGATGCCCGCAGGGGCGCACGCAGATCGGCGGCATCCTCCTGGCCGAGGCACATGAAGAGCGTGCCTGTGCAGGTGAGCCGCACGCGATTGCAGCTTTCGCAGAAATTGTGCGTGAGCGGCGTAATGAAGCCGAGCCGCCCGCCAGTCTCCTCGACGGTGAAGTAGCGCGCCGGACCGCCTGTCCGATAGTCGGTCTCGGTCAGGGTGAAGTGCCGCGCGATCTCGGCCCGCGCCATCGACAGCGGCAGGTACTGGTCGAGGCGCGCCTCGCCGCCGATCTCGCCCATCGGCATGACCTCGATGAAGGTGAGATCCATGCCGCGGCCGTGGCTCCAGCGGATCAACTCGGCGAACTCGCCGTCGTTGACGCCGCGCAGGGCGACGGCGTTGATCTTGACGTGCAGGCCGGCGCGCTGGGCGGCATCGAGGCCGCGCATCACCTGGTCGAGGTCGCCCCAGCGGGTGATCTGGCGGAACTTGTTCTTGTCGAGCGTGTCGATCGAGACATTGACCCGCTTCACGCCGATGTCGGCCAGCTCCTGGGCATACTTGCCGAGCTGACTGCCGTTGGTGGTGAGGGTGAGCTCCTCCAGCGCGCCGCTTTCGAGATGCCGGCTCAGGCCGCGGAACAGGCTCATCACGTTCTTGCGCACCAGGGGCTCGCCGCCGGTCATGCGCAGCTTCTTGACGCCGCGGCGCACGAAGGCGGTGCATAGCCGCTCCAGCTCCTCGAGCGACAGCACGTCGGCCTTGGGCAGGAAGGTCATGTCCTCGGCCATGCAATAGACGCAGCGGAAGTCGCAGCGGTCCGTCACGGAGACGCGCAGATAGGTGATATGCCGGCCGAAGGGATCGATCATGGTCGCCCGGATAATGGGGATGGGCCACACCCCCTGCAAGGGCCGTGTGACGTTCAGGAGATCTCGGCCGAAGCCGGTAACCGCTTGGATTTTATGGCTTTTACCAGGGCATCGTGATCCTGCTCGGTTTGCCTGGCATAGGCCGCGGCGAAACGGGCAATCGCCTCGTCGAAGGCCTCGCTCTTGCCGAGGTAAGAAGCCAGAACGACCGCGTCCGCAGTCCGCGCGTGAGCGCGCGCCAGCACCTCGCCGCAGGTCTCGGCGTAGCGGCGGAAATCCTTAGCCGTCATGGTTTCGAGCACGGGCTTCAGCTTGGCGTCGCGCAGTTGGCGAATGTAGATGTGCCGGCCTGTCGGGCCGTTGGCATAGCCCAGCAGGATGTCGCTTGCGGCCTGGATCAGGCGCTGGCCCTGCACGACCCTTTCGCCGTGATGGGCGTAGGGGCTGGTGCCCGCAAACGGCTCGAGCACCGACTGGGTCGCCTCCTTGAATTGGAGGTAGAGCGCCTCGCCGTCGCCCGACACCATCAGCACCACGCCGCACAGCGTGCCGACGGCGCCCACGCCCACCACCTTGTAGGCGGCATCGGCCAGGCGATAGCGCTGCAGCAGGAGCTGACGTTCGGGGCTGAGCGTGGCGACGTATTCGGCCAGCATGGTTTCGACGTCGCCGCGGAAGGCGGCGCCCCGCGAGCGCGGCGGGTGGTAGACCAGCGGCGGCTGGTCCTGGATGGTCGGGCTGCGCCCACCCGTGTGCCGCATGTCGATCAGCGTTACGGCGTGCTTCAGCGCCCGGTCGGCCTTCTTCAACGCCTTGCCGTCGAGACCGATCGCGCGCGCTTCTGCTTCGTCGAGGGTCAGCACGCGGTACCACTCGTCGAGCACGGTGCGGCCGGCAATGCGCGCCATGATCTCCCGGTAGGCGCGCGCCACCGACTGGGCGAGATCAAGGCGAGCGTCCGCGCCGAACTGATCGAGCGTGGCCACGACCACGCTGGCCGCAAGTCGCTTCACGTCCCATTCGAAGGGCGCGACGGCGGTCTCGTCGAAATCATTGATGTCGAAAGCAAGCCGGCGCTCGGGCGTGGCGAAGCCGCCGAAGTTGAGGCAATGGCAATCGCCGGCGGCTTGCACGCGCAGGCCCGACACCTCGGTCGTCGCCAGATCGGACGCCATCACGGCGGCGGCGCCGCGCATGAATGCGAAAGGCGAAGCCTTCATGCGGGCATGGCGCAGCGGCAGCAGGTCGGGCAGGCGCGACTGGCCTTGCTCGATCAGGATCTCGATCGGGTCGCGCCGCTGGCGTTGCGGCGCCCAGCGGGCATGGTGCTTGCGGGCCAGCCGCTCGCGCAGCGCCCGGCCCAACGCGACGCGCTCCTTGACCGAGAGCGTGTGGGTCTGCGCCGGCAATTTGCCCGACGAAAGGTCAGCCATTCGGCGTTGATGGCACGAGTCGCAGGAGATTGTCGACGGTGTCGGCTTCGGCGGCCGGCTTGTCGGTGCGGATCCGATTGATCCGCGGGAAGCGCAGCGACACGCCCGATTTGTGTCGGGTAGACTTCGCGACGCCGTCGAACGCCACTTCCAATACCAGCTGCGGCTCGACCTCGCGCACCGGCCCGAAGCGGTTGGTCGTGTGGTCCCGCACCCATTTGTCGAGCCAGCGCAGCTCCTCGTCGGTGAAGCCGAAATAGGCCTTCCCGACGGGCGCGAGCTGCCTCTGTCCATCGGCCTCGCGCCAGCAGCCGAACGTGTAGTCGGAGTAGAACGAGCTGCGCTTGCCGTGCCCGCGCTGGGCGTACATCAGCACGCAGTCGGCCAGCATCGGATCGCGCTTCCACTTGAACCACGGACCCTTCGGCCGTCCGGCGAGATATTGGCTGTCGCCGCGCTTCAGCATCAGGCCTTCGATGCCGTCCTGGCGTATCTCCTCGCGCAAGGTGGCGAGATGGGCCCAGTCGGTGAAGATGACCAGCGGCGAGACGTCGAAGCGTGGCCGCGGCTTCTCAGCCATCCACGCCTCGAGCCGGGCGCGGCGCTGGTCGAAGGTGAGGGCGCGCAGATCCTCACCCTCGAGCCACAGCACGTCGTAGAGTCGCACGTGCGCCGGATGCTCCATCAGGAGCTTGGGCGTCACGCTCTTGCGGTTGAGCCGCTGCTGCAGGTCGTTGAAAGGCGCGATCGCCTCCTCGCGGCGCACCAGCAGCTCGCCATCGAACACGCCGTCGAAATCGATCGCTTCGAGGATGTCGGGAAAGGCGCCGGAGATATCCTCGCCGGCGCGGCTGTAGAGCCGCTTCACGCCGCCCGAGGAGGCGACCTGCACGCGGATGCCGTCCCATTTCCATTCGGCGCGGAAGTGCTTGGGATCGAGCGAATCGAGCTCGGCGCGTTCGATCGGATTGGCCAGCATGGGAGAAAGGAACGCACCGCCCATGTTGCTCTTGGGCTGCGGCCCCTTGCCGGCGAGCCAGTCGAACAGGGGGCGATAGGGTGGCGAGAGACCGTGCCAGACCTCCTCGATCTCGGCCACCGGCCTGTTGCCGATATTGGCGACGGCCTGCTTGGCGAGCCGGGCCGAGACGCCGACGCGCAGCGCGCCGGTCAAGAGCTTCAACAGCGCCCAGCGCCCGGTGGCATCGAGCGAGTCGAGCCAGCGCTTCAGGATCGCCGGCGTCTGCATCTTGGTGGCGCGTTGCAGCGTCTCGACGACCTCGCCCAGAACGGGCGGCGGTCCGGCTTCCGGCTTGGTGTCCCAGATCAGCGCCAGGGTCTCGGCGAGGTCGCCGACATAGTCGTAGGACCAATGGAACAGTTCGGCGCCGATCTTGTCCTCGCCAAAGGAGCGCAGCAGGGCGGGCTTGGCGGCCGGGAAATCGAGCCCGCCGGTCAGCGCCGCCAGGCCCCAGCCGCGATCGGGATCGGGCGTCTCGCGCAGATAAGTCTCGATCAGCCGGAGCTTGGCGTTGCGCGCAGGCTGGAACGAGAGCGCGTCGAGGAGCTGCGCGAAGGCCTGCATTACGACTCGCCTTCTTCCTCTTCGCGGCCGGCGAGATGCAGCGCCTCGGCCTCGATGCCGAGGGAGCGGGCCATGTGGACCAGCGCTTCCTCGCGACCGTGCGTCACCCAGACCTTGGGCGCCCCGACATCCTTCAAGGTCTGGCAGAGCTCGCTCCAGTCGGCATGGTCGGAGATGATCAGCGGCAACTCGGCGCCGCGCTGGCGCGCCCGGGCGCGCACGCTCATCCAGCCCGACGCCATGGCGGGAATCGGCTCGGCGAAGCGCCGGGTCCAGCGGTCGGCGATGGCCGATGGCGGGCAGAGCACGATTTGGCCCTTGAACGTCTCCAGGATCGCATCGGAGACCAGGGCGATGTCGCCGAGGTCGAGGCCGTGCTGCCGATAAAGCGTGCACAGCGCGGCCAGTCCACCGTGCAGCCAGAGCCGCTTGTCGTAGCCGGCGGCTCGCAGGAGCTTGATGACCCGTTGGCACTTGCCGAGCGCGTAGACGCCCACCAGATGAGTGCGCTCGGGAAAGGTCTCGAGCGAGCGCAGCAGCTTGCCGATCTCGCCCGTGTCGGAGGGGTGGTGGAAGACCGGCAGCGCGAAGGTCGCCTCGGTGATGAAGACGTCGCACGGCACCGGCTCGAACGGCGGGCAGGTCGGATCGGGCCGGCGCTTGTAGTCGCCGGAAACGACGATGCGTTGGCCCTTGTGTTCCAGCACGACCTGCGCGGAACCGAGGATATGGCCGGCCGGCACGAGGCTCACCTCGACGTCGCCCAGTCGCACGCTTTCGCCGTATTTCAGCGCCTGTTGGCTGGTATCGGGCATGTCCTGGAAGCGATTGCGCATGATGGCGAGGGTCTCGGGCGTGGCAAGCGCGGCGCGATGGCCTGGCCGTGCGTGATCGCCGTGGCCGTGGGTGATCACGGCCTTGCCGACGGCGACAGCAGGGTCGACATAGAAATCGCCAGGCTCACAATAGAGCCCGCGCGGCGTCGGATAGAGCCAGGAACGAGGATTGAGATTGTCGGTTGTCATTGAGCGCGCGCCATCGGCTGAAGATATGGGGCTTCCCGACCTGTTTGCACGCTGGTTCGGGAGCCGCGGCTGGACGCCCCGGCGCCATCAGCTTGCGCTGATCGAACTGGCAAAAAATGGCAGCAGCGCCCTCCTGATCGCGCCCACCGGCGGTGGCAAGACCCTGGCGGGCTTCCTGCCGTCGCTGATCGAGCTCACGGCGCGCCGCCAAGCCGGCAAGGATCTCGCCTGGGCCAAGGGCAAGGGAGAGCTGCACACGCTCTACATCTCGCCGCTCAAGGCGCTGGCGACCGACATCCGCCGCAACCTCGAGACGCCGATCGCCGAGATGCAGTTGCCGGTGCGCGCCGAGAGCCGCACCGGCGATACGCCGCAGAGCCGGCGTCTGCGCCAGAGGGAGCGGCCGCCCGACCTGCTGCTGACGACGCCCGAGTCGCTGGCGCTGCTGCTTTCCTATCCCGACGCCGAGAAGTTCTTCGCGAACCTGCGATGCGTGGTCGTCGACGAGCTGCATTCCTTCGCCACCAGCAAGCGCGGCCATCATCTGGCGCTCTGCCTGGCGCGGCTGGCGACGCTTGCCCCTCAGACCCGCTTCGTCGGCCTGTCGGCCACGGTCGCCAATCCGCCCGAGTTGGCCGACTATCTGCGCCTGCGCGACGACGAAAAGGTCGAGATCGTGCATGGCGAGCCGGGCGCCGCGCCCAAGGTGACGATCGTCGACACGCAGGAGCGCCTGCCGTGGGGCGGCCATATGGGCCATCACGCCGTGCCCGAGGTCTACAATATCGTGCGCCAGCACAAGACCTCGATCGTGTTCGTCAATACGCGCGCCCAAGCCGAGCTGGTGTTCGATCACCTGTGGCGCATCAACGAGGAGAACCTGCCGATCGGGCTGCATCACGGCTCGCTCGCCGTCGAGCAGCGGCGCAAGGTCGAGGCGGCGATGGCGGCGGGCAAGCTGCGCGCGGTGGTGGCGACCAGCTCGCTCGATCTCGGTATCGACTGGGGCGACGTCGACCTGGTGATCCAGATGGGCGCGCCCAAGGGCGTGAGCCGATTGATGCAGCGGATCGGCCGCGCCAACCACCGGCTCGACGAGCCGAGCCGCGCCATGATCGCTCCGGCCAACCGCTTCGAGGTGCTGGAGTCGCTGGCCGCACTCGAGGCGATCGAAGCACGCGAGCTCGATGGCGATCCCCCGCGACCGGCCTGCCTCGACGTGCTGGCCCAGCATATCGTCGGGACGGCGTGCGCCCAGCCGATCGACCGCGAGGCGTTCTTTCACGAGGTGCGCCGCGCCCAGCCCTATCGTGACCTGCCGCGCAAGGATTTCGACGACACGTTCGATTTCGTGGCGACCGGCGGCTACGCGTTGGCCGCCTACGATCGCTGGCATCGGCTGAAGCAACTGCCGGACGGGCGCTGGATGCTCTCCTCGCCGATGGTGGCGCGGCAGTACCGCATGAACGTCGGCACTATCGTCGAGCTGCCATTGCTCAAAGTGAAACTGCGGCGCGGCCCGATCCTGGGCGAGGTCGAGGAGGCCTTCATCCAGGGACTGGTCATCGGCGATACGTTCGTCTTCGCCGGCCGGGTGCTGCGCTTTGAGGGCGTCAAAGAATTGATCGCACAATGCTCGCTCGCGCCGGGCGGCGCCGACCCGAAGGTGCCGGCCTATGGCGGCGGTCGCCTGCCGCTCTCGACGTTCCTCGCCGACCGGGTGCGCGGCATCCTGCAGGACCCGTCGCGCCACCCCAAATTGACGCCGGAGGTGCGGCAGTGGCTCGACATCCAGCGCTGGCGCTCGACCCTGCCCAACCAGAACAATCTGCTGATCGAGGGATTCCCGCGCGGCTCCAAGCAATTCATCGTCGTCTACTGCTTCGAGGGCAGGAACGCGCATCAGACGCTCGGCATGCTGCTGACGCGGCGCATGGAGCGGATCGGGCTGGGGCCGCTGGGCTTCGTCGCCACCGACTATGTGCTCGGCCTGTGGGGCTTGCGGCCACCGACCAAGGCGCAGCTCGATCAACTGTTCGACGAGGACATGCTGGGCGACGATCTCGAGGCGTGGATGGACGAGAGCACGATGCTGCGCCGCTCGTTCCGTAACGTCGCGGTGATCGCTGGCCTGATCGAGCGGCGCTTTCCGGGCGAGAAGAAATCGCGCCGCCAGGTCACGTTCAGCTCCGACCTGATCTACGACGCGCTGCGCAAGCATGAACCCGACCATATCCTGCTGCGCGCCACCCGCCAGGACGCCGCCCATCAGCTGGCCGACATCCGCCGCCTTGGCGAGCTGTTGCGCCGCGCCAAGGGCCGCATCGACTACCGACGGCTCGACCGCATCTCGCCGCTCGCAGTGCCGGTGCTGCTGGAGATCGGCAAGGAGCGCGTGCTGGACGGCACGGCCGAGGACGAGCTTCTCGACATCGCCGCGCAGGAATTGATCGATGAGGCGACGCGGCTCGCGTAAGCTCGTTCCGAAGAGGGGACGCCATGGATATAGCCAAGACCTTGAAGGACGCCGTCGAAAGGGGAGACGTACCGGGCATCGCGGCCGCTGCCGCCACCGACAAGGGCATCATCTTCGAAGGCGCTGCCGGCAAGCTGAGGCCCGACAGCGTGGTCTGGATCGCTTCGATGACCAAGGCGATCACCGCCGCCGCCGCCATGCAGCTGGTCGAGCGCGGCAAGCTCGGGCTCGATTCGCCGGCGGCGGAGATCGTGCCCGAGATCGGCCGGAAGGAGGTGCTGGTGAGCATCGGCGCCGACGGCATGATCAAGACGCGGCCGCCGGCGCGGCCGATCACCTTGCGCCACCTGCTGACGCACACGTCGGGGCTGGGCTACGACACCTGGAACGCCGAGATCGTGCGCTATTGCAAGCTGACCGGCACGCCGGCCGTCGGCTCGTGCAAGAACGCCGCGTTGACGACGCCGTTGCTGGCCGATCCGGGCGAGCGCTGGGAGTACGGCATCTCGATCGACTGGGCGGGCAAGATGGTCGAGGCGGCGAGCGGCCAGCGGCTCGATCGCTATTTCACCGAGAACATCTTCAATCCGCTCGGCATGGCCGACTCAGGCTTCGCGATCGGCCCGGCGCAGCGTCCGCGCAAGGCGCGCATGCACGAGCGCACCGCGCAAGGCATCGCCGAGATGGAGCATGAGCTGCCGCAGACGCCGGAATTCCACATGGGCGGCGGCGGGCTCTATTCGACCGTGCCCGACTACCTCAAGTTCACGCGCGCGCTGCTGGCGGGCGGCGAGCCGATCCTGCGGCCGTCCACCGTCGCCACCATGTTCCTGAACGCGATGAGTGCGGGCGTACTGTGCCGGCCGCTCAAGAGCCAGACGCCGACGCGCAGCGCCGATCTCGACTTCGTCGACGGCATGCAGTGGGGCCTCTCCTTCATGATCAATCCCAAGCCGTTCCCCGGACGGCGCGCCGCCGGCAGCCTCACCTGGGGCGGCCTCGCCAATTCCTACTACTGGATGGACCCGGTGAGGAAGGTGACCGGCGTGTGGGCGACCCAGCTCTTGCCGTTCTACGATCCCAAGGCGATCGACGCCTTCGAAAATTTCGAGCGCGCGGTCTACGCCAGCCTCTAATGGAAGTCGCGTGAGGCGATCTTGATGGCGGGCCGATCGAGATGGATGCGGCTGCGGTCGTAGGGCGGCTTCCTGCGCTCGCGCTTGGTCTGCTCGTCGCGCGGATCGGGTGTCGAGGAATGGGCTTGGTCGCCGCGGCCCATGCGCAGCTCGAAGCGCGCGTCGAGATCGGCGATGCGGTCGAGATCGGCCGACCAGTCCCATAGCCGCTCGGCCACGATGTGGATCACCAAGCCGTCCGTACCATCCTTTTGCTGGTCGCGCTGGACCTTGCCGGCAACGCCCAGCAGGCGCGCGCCTATGATCACCCGGCGATAGGCCTCGAAGACCTTTGGCCAGACCACGAGGTTGGCGATGCCGAACTCGTCCTCCAAGGTGATGAAGACCACGCCTGAGGCGGTGCCCGGGCGCTGGCGCACCAGCACCAGCCCGGCCATCTGGATGAAATCGCCGCTCCGCGCCTCGCGCACCTTCTCGGAATGGGCCATGCGGCGCTCCATGAGCATCGGCCGCAGGAGCTGCAGCGGATGGGCGCGCAGCGACATCGAGAAGGAGGCGTAGTCGTCGACCACCTGCTCGCCCATGGTGAGCTTGGGCAGCGTCACCCTGGGTTCGGCGATGCGAGCCTGGTCGAGCAGCGGCAATGACGCTTCGGAGAAGGCGCGCACCGCCCACAGCACGTCGCGGCGCGTGAGCCCCATCGAGGCGAAGGCATCGGCCCGCGCCAGCGCCAGGATCTGCCGCTTGTCGAGGCCGCCGCGCCGCCAGACATCGGCAGGATCGCGATAGGGCTGGTCGCCGCGACGCTTGACCAGTTCCACCATGTCGTCTTTCTTGAGGCCGTTGACCTGATGGAAGCCCAGCCGCAAGGCGCATCGGCGCACCGAGGTTCGCTCGAGTGTGCTGTCCCATTCGCTGGCATTGATGTCGGGCGGCCGCACCTCGACGCCATGCTCGCGTGCGTCGCGCACCAGCTGGGCCGGCGCGTAGAAGCCCATCGGCTGGGAGTTGAGCAGCGCCGCGCAGAAGACCTCGGGGTAATACCACTTCACCCAGGACGAGACGTAGACCAGGATCGCGAAGCTCGCGGCATGGCTTTCGGGGAAGCCGTATTCGCCGAAGCCTTCGATCTGCTTGAAGCAGCCTTCGGCGAACTCGCGCTCGTATTTGTTCTCCACCATTCCGCGGAGAAACTCTTCCTTGAGCGTATGGATGGTCCCCATGCGCCGGAAGGTCGCCATGGCACGTCTGAGCTTGTCGGCCTTGGCAGGACTGAAGCCTGCGCAATCGATGGCGATCTGCATCGCCTGCTCCTGAAAGAGTGGCACGCCCTTCGTGCGCTTCAGGATGTTCTTCAACGTATCGGTCTTGTAGTCGATCTGCTCGTCGGAAAGATCGCGGTTCTTCAGGTAGGGATGCACCATGCCGCCCTGGATCGGACCGGGCCGCACGATCGCCACTTCGACCACGAGGTCATAGTAGTCGCGGGGCTTGAGCCTGGGCAGCATCGACATCTGCGCCCGGCTCTCGACCTGGAACACGCCGACCGAATCGGCTTTGCACAGCATGTCGTACACTTCAGGATCGCCGTCGGGTATGTCGAGGCCACGCGTCTCGCCATAGTGCCGCTTGATCAGGTCGAAGCTCTTGCGCAGCGCCGTCAGCATGCCGAGCGCCAGCACGTCGACCTTGTAGATCTTGAGCGCGTCGAGATCGTCCTTGTCCCATTCGATGACGGTGCGGTCCTCCATGGCGGCGTTCTGGATCGGCACCAGCTCGTCGAGTCGGCCCTCTGTCAGCACGAAGCCGCCGACATGCTGGGAGAGATGGCGCGGGAAGCCGATCAGGGTGCCCGACAGCTCGAGCGCGAGCGCCAGCCGCGGGTCCTTCACATCGAGGCCGGCCTCCCTGATGTGACGCAGGTCGAGGCCGCTGCCGCCCGAACCCCACACCGTGTTGGCCATGACGCTCACCGTATCAGGCGAGAGCCCGAGCGCCTTGCCAACATCACGGATGGCACTGCGCGTGCGGTAGGCGATCACCGTCGCGGCGAGCGCGGCGCGAGTGCGGCCCTTTTCTTTGTAGATCCACTGGATGATCTCTTCACGCCGCTCATGCTCGAAATCGACGTCGATATCGGGCGGCTCGTTGCGCTCGTTGGACAGAAAGCGCTCGAACAGCACCTCTCCCTTGTCGGTATCGACCTCGGTGATGCGCAGGCAGTAGCAGACCGTGGAATTCGCCGCCGAGCCGCGGCCCTGGCAGAGGATGCCCATCTCGCGCGATTTCTCGACGATCTCGTGCACCGTCAGGAAGTAAGGCGCGATCCCTTTTTCCTCGATCAGGGCGAATTCCTTCCTGAGATTGTTGAGGATCTTTTCTGAAGGGCCGTTGGGGAAACGGAACGCCACGCCCTTCCAGACCAGGCGTTTGAGTTTCTGCATCGGCGTCTCGCCGCCTTCGTACATCACCGGATACTGATAGGTGAGCTGGTCGAGCGAGAAATTGCAGCGCCTGACGATCTCCTGGACGCGCTCCAGCGCATGCGGGTGCTTGCGGAAGAGCCGCTCCATCTCTGCCGCCGATTTCAGGTGCCGCTCGGCCGAGGAAAATCGGCGGAAACCCAGCTCCTCAACGGTGCATTTGAGGCGCACGGCGGTGACGACGTCGTGCAAAGCGCGGCGCTCGGGCACATGGTAATGCACGTCGTTGGTGGCGACGAGCTTGGTCTTGGTCTGCGTCGCGAGATTGTCGAGGCTGGCCAGCCGCTCGGCATCGTTGCCGCGGAACAGCATCGTGCCGGCGAGATAGCAGCGGCCTTGGAAAATCCGGGCGAGGTTGCGCAGCCTCTCGTGGAAGGTGGGATCGTCGACCTTTCGTGGTGGCAGGACGATGGCGATCATGTCCTCGGCATATTTCTCGAGGTGCCCGAAGGTGAGCTTGCACTCGCCCTTGGCGGCCTCCTTGTTGCCCTCGCTCAGCATGCGGGAGAGCCGCTTGTAGCCGTCGAGATTCATCGGGTAGGCGAGCAGCGAATAGCCGTCGATCGTCTCCAGCCGTGCGCCGACCAGCAGCTTGATCCAGTCTTCCTTCGGGATGCCGGTTTCCTCGTAGTATTCCTGCACCGCCGAATAGGCGCGCACGACACCGGCCAAGGTGTTGCGGTCGGCAATGCCGATCGCGTTATGGCCGAGCTGGATCGCCTGATAGACGAGCTCGCCCGGATGCGAGCCGCCGCGCAGGAAGCTGTAGTTGGTCGTGACCTGGAGCTCGGCGTATTTCATGGCTCACGCGCAAAAGCCGTGCAGGAACCACTTGGCGCCGTTCAGCGGACCGTCGCGAAACAGCCAGAAGCGGCCGCCGTCATTGTCTTCGACACGGTAATAGTCGCGCACCGGCGGCACGATGTTGGCCGGCATGACCTTGCCGTTGCTGCGCGGCCGCCACCATTCATCGGCGATGCGTTCGGGCCCCTCGACCCGCACCAGGCGATGAGCATGGCGTCGCCACAGGAACTGCCGTGGCGGCTCGTCGGGCACCAGCGCCATGACATCGATCGGTTCGGGCCGTTGCAAGAGCCGAGTCGGACGCGCGCCCTTCATCGCGGCCAGCCGCGCCCAGGCCCCTTCGGGCACGGGCGTCGAGATCGGTACCATCGCCTGCATGCGATCCGGCAGATGACTGTCGCGCGGCGAAAGACGCACCACATTTTCGGCACCAAGCCTCAGCACCAGGCGGTCGGCCAGGTCGATCGTGCCGTCCTCACTCCATGAGGAGCGCGCAGCTGCGCCGGTTTCGGGCAGGACGTCTTGCGCGCCCGTCCATTCCTCGACCTCGGGCGCGCTCAGGATCATCAGCTCGACTCCGAAACCGGGATCGAGCTCGGCGAGCTTTTCCTCGAACAGCTTCACGAGCTTCGGGCCATCGCGATTGGGCCGGCTGGTGCCGATGGCGGTGCGGTCGACCGAGCCGTCGACACGATAGAGTGCCAGCTCGAGCTTGCGCGCGCCGACGCTCGCCTTCTCGAACTGCCCGCACAGCGAGGCGATCAGGCGGCTGGTGGCGGCGGCGATGTCCTCGGGCCGGCCGATCGGCTCGGCGAAGGCCATCCGAGAGCGGAAAGCGGGCGGCGGGCGGCGCGGCTCGATCGGCTCGTCGAGCTTGCCCAGCGCCTGGTCGAGACGGGTGAGCGGCTGGTCGCCGAAACGACGCTGCAGCGGTGCGCGCGGCAACGGATAAAGATTGCCGATGCGGCGTAGTCCGAGCTTCAGGAAGGTCTCGAGGATCGGCGGATCGAGCCGCAGCCCGTCGACCGGCAGACCGGCGAGCGCATCGCGCTGGCCGTTGGGCGGGCAATAGAGAGCGGCCTGCGTCTCGGCGTAACGCGCCAGCGCCCAGGCGGCGCCTGGGGTATCGGCCATGGCGGCGCGACAGGTGAAATCGTGGCGTGCCAGGCGCTGCACCAGATCGGCCATCAGGGCGCGCTCGCCTTTTTCGCCGTCACCGAACAGATGGCCGCAGCCGGTGACGTCGAGCAGCAATCCCGCGTCGCCGCCGAAGCCGCCGGCACTGCAGACCTGCATCGCGTCGGGCTCGGCCAGCGCTGCGCCCAAAGGGTCGACCGCGACCCAGGGCGTGTAGCGGTCGCACCAGCCCGCAAGCTGCTCGATCAGCTTGCGGTCCGCCTCGGGCTGGGCGGCGACCGTCACCAGATCGGGGATGAGTGCCTTGGCATCGGCCAGCCGCATATGCACGCGCAGGCCGGCCGCGCGGGCATGGGCATTGAGTGCCTCCAGGCGCGGACAATTGTCGCGCCAGCCGACAGTGGCGGCCGCTCTATCCCGCCAGTCGTTCGCGCCACGGCGCACCAAGCGATCCGATGACAGCTTGGGGAACCACAGCGAGATGATGCGTTTCATCGTTCCACTCCAGGAGCCAGGCGGGCATCTCCTCGACCGACGGCGTGCCGAAGCGATTGCGCCTGAGCTCGACCTGCCAGCGTACGGCGCCCAGCATCTCGATGCCCGGCACTTCGATCGACGGCGCGGAGGAAACGCGCCAGCGCGTCGTGCACACGCTTTGCGGCGGCGCAGGCTGGGCACGCAGCAGCAAGGCCGGCACGCCGTTCTTCTCGGCGGCGAGCGAGAGTCGCCGGCCGGCGGTCGGATCGGCGGCGCGGGTCTCGCCCACGACCGCGGCGATGCCCGGCGTACGCAGGCCTTCCTCCATTGCCCAGAAGAGATCTTCCTCGCGCCGTGCGGTGACCATCAGCAGGTGCGCCGGATCGAACCAGCGCGCCAGCGCAGGCGCATAAGGTGGCGCATCGAATGCGCCGAGCGGCTGGCGGCACCACAGGATCGTTCCCCCTCCGAAGCGGCTCAGCATGTGCGCGGTGAAACCGAGCGCGGGTCCATCGTGCGGCGCTACCCGGCCGGACGGTGTTGGGCCTGCCTCGATCTCGTGCAGGGCGCCGGTCAGCAGGCCGCCTTCCGGCAGCAAGGCATCGATCTCAGGCAGGCCGAGCGGCACGGCGCTGCGGCCGGCGCGCTGGGCAGAATGGGCGCGTTCCAGGCGGCGGACTTGCTCCCGAAGACCGGGGAGCAGCGGAGAAGCGACATCCTTTGGGGAAATGGCCGACATTTGCCCCCTCTATTCAGGCTATTAACAGTTGGCTGGGGATAAAAGTTCCTGATTTGTTCTATATGCCTCGAAAGTGAGAGTCAACGGCATTCCCACCCATTTCTCCGGCACATCGACTGCTGTGGAATAAGCCCATGCCCACGCGCTTTTCCGCCCTCGTCGTCGTGGCGGCCGCGGTCTGCCTGCTGGCCGGACCGGCGCTCGCCCGCTGTTCCAAGAACTTGGTCGAACGGACGATTCCCGGCCTGCACTTCGCGTCACTGGACGGCCGCGACCTGGCCGCCGGCGATTCGCCCAACCGCGCCGTCATCACCTTCCTCGGCCATGCGAGCTACCAGATCGACACGCCGCAGGGCGTGCGCGCCATCACCGACTACAACGGCATCAACGGTTTCGGGCGCCATCCCGACATCGTCACCATGAACAATGCGCACTCCACGCACTACACCGACACGCCTGAAGACGGCATCACCTACGTGCTGCGCGGCTGGCCGCAGGAAGGCCAGAGCGAGGCGAAAGTCGATGTGACGCTGAAGGACATGCGCGTGTGGAACGTGCCGACCAACGCCCGCGCCTGGATGGGCGGCGAGACGCGCATCAACGGCAACTCGATCTTCATCTTCGCGGTCGGCGATCTCTGCATCGCCCATCTCGGTCACCTGCATCAGCGCCTGACCAAGGAGCACCTCGAGGAACTGGGGCGCATCGACGTTCTGATGGTGCCGATCGACGGCTCGTTCACCATGGGTCAGCCGCTGATGGTCGACGTGGTACAGCAGATCCAGCCCCGGATCGTTCTGCCCATGCACTATTGGGGCCGCTCCCAGCTCGACCGCTTCGTCAGCCTGATAGCACCGCTCGCGCCTGCCTTCCTCATGCCGGACAAGCAGGTGATCGAGGTGGTGAAGGAGGAGCTGCCGGAGAAGCTCACCATCATCGCCGTCGGCGGCGACGGTGGAGGGTAGGCGAAACGCCTATCGCTCGGTATCCATCTCGGCGAGCTTGGCGACCCGGCGGCGGAATTCCTCGGACGTCGAGAAGCGGGCGTTGAGATAGGTCGCGATCAGGTCCTTGGCGAGCCACGGCCCGACGATCTGCGCGCCGATGCACATGACGTTGACGTCGTCGTGCTCGACGCACTGATGCGCCGAGTGAACGTCATGGCAGACCGCGGCGCGGATGCCCTTCATCTTGTTGGCGCCGATCGCGGCGCCGACCCCGGTGCCGCACACCATCAGGCCTCGCTCGGCTTTGCCCGAGACGATCGCGGCGGCGACCTGACGGGCGATGTCGGGAAAATCGACCGGCTTGGGATCGAACGACCCCACATCGGTCACCTCGTGGCCCAGCCCGCGCAGGAAGCCCAGCAATTCGGCCTTCATCGGAAAGCCGGCGTGGTCGGAGCCGACGACGATCTTCATGCCGCTTTCCCTTCGAAGCCGGCCAGGAATTGCACCAGGTTGCGGCCGAGATCGTCGCTCAGGTAGCCGCCTTCCTGGATGAGCACGGTCGGCAAGCCGAGTGCGCCGATCTTCCTCGCCATTGCATGGAAGCCCGCGCCGGTGACCTTCAAGCCCTGCAGCGGATCGCTTTCGCTGGCATCGAGGCCCAGCGCCACCACCAGGGCCGTCGGCTGAAAGTCGCGGATGCGCTTCAGCGCCTTGTCGCCGGCCTCGAGCCACGGCCCATCGGGCGAGCCCACGGGCAGCGGCAGGTTGAGATTAAAGCCTTGGCCTTTGCTCACGCCGCTCTCGTGCGCGTGGCCCCAGAAATAGGGATAGTAAAAATTCGGATCGGCGTGGATCGATACGGTCAGCACATCGTCACGTTCGTAGAAGATGCCCTGTGTGCCGTTGCCATGATGTACGTCGACATCGAGGATCGCCACGCGCTGATGCTTCGAACGCAGACGCTGCGCGGCGATTGCCGTATTGTTCAGAAAGCAGAAACCGCCGGCCATGTCGGCATAGGCATGATGGCCAGGCGGCCGGCAAAGAGCATAGATCTGCCGCTCGCCGGCCAGTACAGCGTCGGCGGCCGTGGCTGCCAGTTCGGACGCGACCAGCGCCGCATCCCAGGTATGCGGGCCGATCGGGCAGGCAAGATCGGCCTGATGCCAGCCGGCACGACCGACCAGGATCTTGGGATAGGTCGCGGGATAGCGCGCCGGATGGACATTGGGGATCACTTCGGCCGAGGCGCCCGGCAGCTTCGCCCATTCGCGCGACGCGATCTGCAGGAAGTCGAGATACTCGGGCGTGTGCACCGTCGCGGCCGGTGCGATGCCAAAGGCCTTGGGCGCCTCGACCTTGTGGCCGGCCGCCGTCGCTGCCGACAAAAGGCGCGTCGCGCGCTCGGGCTGCTCGCTGCTGCGTGGCATCTTCGTGCCGCGCATGAAGAAGGTCTGCGGATCGTGGTGCGCGTGCTTGTCGGAATAGATGATCCTCATGGGATGTACACCGCCTTGGCCTCGCGCAAGCCTGCGATCTCGGATTCCTTGTAGCCAACCTCACGCAGGATCTCGGCCGTATGCTCGCCGACGGCCGGCGACTTGCGCCGTGTCTCGACCGGCGCGTCCGACAGCTTGATCGGATTGTTGGCCGATTTCACCACGCCCAGGCCCGGGTATTCGATCTCGAGCACCGAGCCGCGCGCCTTGGCGTGTGCGCTGGCCATCACGTCGCTCACCTTGTAAGCGGCGGAGCAGGGCATGCCGGCCGGAATCAGCTTGTCGAGCAGCTCGTCTGCGGTGTGCTCGAGGAAATAAGCCTCTATCTTCGGCTCCAGGATATGGCGGTTGGCGACACGGTCCTTGTTGGTGGCGAAGTGTTCATCGGCGAGCCAGTCCTGTCGACCGAGTGCCGTGCACAGCAGCTTCCAGAACCCGTCGTTGGTGCCGGCGATGAAGACCGGCTGCGTTTTGGTCGGGAATACCCGCAATGGGCAGAGGATCGTGTTCGAGGTGCCCATCCGCTCGGGATTCTCGCCGGTCAGTCCGTAGTTGGTGATCCAGTGACTCATCAGATGCATGCCGACGTCGAACAGCGACAGGTCGAGGCGCTGGCCCTTGCCGGTCTTGTGGCGCTGCAGAAGGGCGAAGGCGATCCCGGCGGCGCAGAACGAACCAGTGCAATAGTCGATTGGCGCGGTGCCGACCCGGCACATCTCGCCTTTGTACGGACCGGTCGCATCCATCAGCCCGATCTCGGCCTGGATGCAGGGATCGTAGCCGGCGCGCGACGAATAGGGTCCGGTCTGGCCGTAACCAGACACCGAGGCATAGATGCACCGCGGATTTTCCTTTGACACGACGTCCCAGCCGAATCCCAGCTTGTCGATCACGCCCGGCGTGAAGGCCTCCATGAACACATCGGCTTTGCGTGTGAGCCGCAGCAGTACGTCGCGTCCACCCGCGGTGCGCAGGTCGATGGCGAGGCCGCGCTTGTTGCGGTTCATCGACGGCACCCAGGCGCCGCCGAAATGGGGACGGAAATGCTCGCCATGCAGCGGCTCGACCTTGATCACGTTGGCGCCCATGTCGCCCAGGATCTGGCCGGCGGTCGGGCCCGCAATGACCTGCGTCAAATCGAGAACGAGCGTATCGGAAAGGGGCAGCATGCCCGAGCAGTAGCGTCTTTGCCGACGGTATGCCACTGATGCCTTGACCGAGGAGTTGCCATGCAAACCACCGACCGCCCCAATCTCAGGATCGACGCCGACCGGCTGTGGTTGAGCCTGATGGAACTGGCCCGCATCGGCGCCACGGAGAAAGGCGGGGTGTGCCGCATCGCGCTGACCGACCTCGACCGACAGGGCCGCGACCTCTTCGTGCGCTGGGCCAGGGAAGCCGGCGCCACCATCAAGGTCGACCAGCTCGGCAATATCTTCGCCCGTCGCGAGGGCCGCGATCCCGCCAAGCCGCCGATCATGACGGGCTCGCATCTCGACACCCAGCCGACCGGCGGCAAGTTCGACGGCGCCTATGGCGTGATGGCGGGGCTGGAAGTGCTGCGGGTGCTGAACGATTCAGGCTACGTCACCGAAGCGCCGATCGAAGTCGCGGTATGGACCAACGAGGAGGGCTGCCGCTTTGCACCGGCGATGGTGGCCTCGGGCGTCTTCGGCGGCGCATTCACGCTCGAGCAGGCGCTCAACATCAAGGATCGCGACGGTGTCTCGTTCGGCGAGGCGCTGAAGAAGATCGGCTATGACGGCAAGGAGCCGGTGGGCGGACGAAAGATCGGCGCCTTCTTCGAGGCGCATATCGAGCAGGGCCCGCTCCTGGAGCGTCAGAAGAAGACGATCGGCGTCGTCACGGGCGCGCAGGGCCAGCGCTGGTACGAGGTGTCGTGGACCGGCATGGAAAGCCATGCCGGCACCACGCCCATGGAAGGCCGCAAGGATGCCTTGGTCGGCGCGGCCGAGCTGATCGTGAAGTGCCGCGAGATCGGCAACCGGCCCAATGGCCGCTCGACGGTCGGCGTGCTCGAAAGTCAGCCGCAATCGCGCAACACGATTCCCGGCAAAGTCTTCATGACCATCGACTTCCGGCATCCCGACAACGATGAGCTCACCAAGATGGACAAGGAGATGCGCGCGGCCGCAGCCGATATTTGCAAGAGACACGGCCTCGAGGTGAAGATCGAGCAGATCTGGTATTTCCCGCCGTCGCCCTTCGCCAGGGAGCTGGTCGATGCGGTGCGCCGAGGTGCCGAGAGCGCCGGGTACGCGCACATGGACATCGTGAGCGGCGCCGGCCACGACGCGTGCTACGTCAATCGGGTCGCGCCGACGGCCATGGTGTTCGTGCCATGCAAGGACGGCGTCAGCCACAACGAGATCGAGGACGCCAACAAGGCTGACGTCGGCGCCGGTTGCCAGATCCTGCTGCAGGCGATGGTGGAGCGCGCCAACTCGTGAAGGGTCTGGTTTCGGTCGCAACCGCGGCCCTGGTTGCGACGGTGGCGGGTGTTGGCGGCACCTTGCCGATCGTGCTCGCCGCGGCGCAGGCGGTGGGGGCCACACCCGAGCAGGCAAGCTCGTGGGTCTCGGGCCTCGGCATCGCCACGGCGCTCAGCGCGCTCGTGCTGTCGGTGCGCTACCGCATGCCGATCATCACTGCCTGGTCGACCCCGGGCGCGGCGCTGATTGCGTCCACTTCCGGCATCGGCTTTCGCGCCGCCGTCGGCGCCTTCGTATTGTCGGCAGTTCTCATCCTGTTGACGGCAGCGGTGCGCCCGCTCGGTCGGTTGATCGAAAGGATTCCCGCCAGCATTGCGTCGGCCATGTTGGCCGGCATCCTGCTGCGGCTGGTCATGGCGATGGTCGAGCAGGTCCCCAAGGCGCCGCTGCTGGTATTGGTGTTGGTGGCGCTGTTCCTTGTCGTGCGACAGGCATGGCCTGCGCTCGCCTCGCTCGTGGTGCTGGTCGCAGGTGCCTCGCTCGCCTGGTCGCTGGGCGAGGTGAAGCCGATCCCGCCGCTCGGCCTCTCTCAGCTCGAGGTCGTGGTGCCTGCCTGGGACGTGGCGAGCCTGGTCGGACTCGGCGTGCCGCTCTATCTCGTCACGATGGCGTCGCAGAATTTGCCCGGCTTCGCCGTGCTGCGCGGCTCGGGCTATCAGCCGCCGACCCAGGCCGCGCTGCTGGCGACGGGCGTTGTCTCGCTCGGCACGGCTTTCGTTGGCGCACACACCTCCAACCTGGCGGCGATCTCGGCCGCGCTGTGCACCGGTCCCGACGCCCATCCCGATCCGGCCGAGCGCTGGAAGACGGGACCGTTCTACGCCCTGTGGTGGGGTCTGATCGCACTGTTCGGCGCCTCGCTTGTCGGCCTGTTCGGGGCCTTGCCGCCGGCGCTGCTGATCACCGTCGCCGGCCTGGCGCTGCTCGGCTCGACGGCCGGCGCGCTCGGCAGCGCGCTCGCCCATGAGAAGGAGCGCTTGGCCGCAGCCGGGACGCTCGCCGTGACGGTGTCGGGCGTGACGTTGCTGGGCGTGGGCTCGGCATTCTGGGGACTGGTGTTCGGCCTCCTCATCCTCGGCCTGGAAAGCGCGCGCTCCAGGCTTCGAGCGGCAGGCTGAGGCCGCGGCAGAGGAAGCTGATCGTGTGGTAGTAGCCCACGAGGGCGATCGCCTCGAGAAGCTGCGTCTCGTCGAAATGCGCACTGGCGGCGTTCCATGTCGTCTCCGAAATCGTGCGCCGGTCGACGAGATCGTCGACGATGGCGACCAACGCCTGCTCATCGGCAGGCCAGTTGCCGCCGTGGACTGTGGCGGCGATCTCGCCCTCGGTGAACTCGGCCTTTTGGGCAAAAAGGGCGATGTGCACGCCCCATTCGTATTCGCAGCCTAGCCGCGCCGTCGTGCGATCGATCACGATCTCGCGCTGGCGCAGGCTAAGCGGGCCTTTGTCCAGGAGCCCGCCAGCGAACATCCTGGCGAAGACGCGCGGGCTCTTCGCCATGGTGCGGAACAGGCGCAACGGCTCGATGCCGGGCGGCATGATGCAATCGAGCGCGGCGGCGATGGCGGGCTCGTAGGGCGGGAAGGCGGGTGCGATGCGGTCGGTCATGCTACAGAATATGGAGCGCTGATCGATAAGGCGCTACAAAAAATGTAGTAACGGAGTGAAATAGATGGTGAGGAAGAGGGTGCGCGGCTCGAGGACCGGCCGGCCGATCATGGCCCTGCTCGACCTGCTGGGTCGGCGCTGGACGCTGCGCATCGTCTGGGAGCTGCGCGAGGAAGCGAAGAGATTCCGCGAATTGCAGGAGGCGATCGGCGCCAGCCCGACCATCATCAACACGCGACTGGCGGAACTGCGCGAGGCGCGCCTTGTCGAACTCGACGCCTCGAGCGGCTATCGTCTGACGGCGCTCGGCCAGGAGCTGCTGAAGCTCTTCCTGCCGCTGCATGTCTGGTCGGAGAAGTGGGCGAAGATCGCCAGCTAGGAGGAAGCATGGAACGCATGGCGACGGGTTACGGCCTGATCGAGGGGCCGGTATGGGATGCCAGGCAGGGCCTCTATTTCAGCGACGTGATGAACGGCGGCGTCCACCTGCTCGACAGAGCCGGCAGGATCTCGGTCGCTTTTCCCAAGCGCCGCGGCATCGGCGGCATGGCGTTGCATGCCTCGGGCGGGCTGGTCGTGGGCGGCCGCGACATCGCCTGGGTGTCATTGACCGAGGGCTCGAGCAAGACGCTCCTGGCGCTCGATGCCATTCCCAGCGCCACAGGCTTCAACGATCTGACGACGGATTCCGCGGGCCGCATCTATGTCGGCTCGCTCGCCTATCGCGTGTTCGGCGGCGATCCGCCCAAGCCCGGTCATCTGCATGTCATCGATACCGACGGCAGGATGCGCACGATCTCCGACGGCGTGCTGCTGACCAACGGGCTGGGCTTTTCGCCCGACGGCAAGAACCTCTACCACTCCGACGCCCGCGCGCCGCTGGTGCGCGTCTACGACGTGAAGCCGGACGGCTCGGTCGGGCCATGGCGCAAGTTCGCTTCGCTCGGCGAGGATCGTGTGCCCGATGGCCTGAAGGTGGCGGTCGACGGTTCGGTCTGGGTCGCCGATGCGCATGGCGGCAGGATCGCAGTGTTCAATGCGGACGGCTCACACCGCAGGGATATCCGGGTTCCGCTACCGATGGTGACCAGCCTCTGCTTCGGCGGCGACGATCTTCGCGATCTCTACATCGTCACCGGATCGCGGGGCGGCCCGTCGGAGAATTGCGGCAGCATCTTCCGCCTGCGCGCCGATGTCGCGGGCGTGCCGTGGCCGCCGGCGCGCGTGGCGCTGTGATGGCTAGACCTTGAACACCAGCGGATAAACGACCGCGATCCCGTAGCTCAGCCCGGCAACGAGGACGGCTGCAGCGAGCACGGAGACCACCCAGTTCACGGTCGAGCCCGAATGCGTTTCGTAGCGGCTCATCGCTCTCTCCTGAGACTGCGACAACGCTGCACCCCATGCGGGTGCCTCGTGGTGCAACGATCCCGGACGCGTCCCCGTTGCGTCGTATTGCCGGAGTTTTGTGATGAAGTGGTTGGTACACGGCTTCAATCTCTATGCACTGATCGTTCTGGGCGGCTTCGCCTTCTTTGCCGTCGGCCTCGGCACGGCGGCCGCGCGCTACCGCAGCTGGGTCAAGCACAACGGCCCGCAGCACCGCTAGCCGTCAGATCCGGTCGATCACGGCCTTTCGGAAGCGCACCATCTCGGCCAGCACGGCGTCCGCCGTCGGCCGGCCGAAATCGATGTCGATGGCGCCGACACCCAGCGCCTTCAATGCCCGGAAGTCGTCGATGATGTCGGTCTCGCTGCCCGAGAACAGCCGGCGCTCGCCGTCGGACGCCTTGGGCGGCACGGCGGCGCCGTAGCGCTTCACGCGGAACGACAGCCCGACCGAACCGGGCTTGCGGCCGGCCTTCTTCTCGGCCTCGCGCAACCGCCCGATGCCTGCCTGGAGGCGCGGCAGGGTGTCGAGCAGGTACGCGTTGTTGGAACCGATCGGATACCAGGCATCGCCGATGCGCGCCGCACGGCGCAGCGCCGCCGGCCCTTCGCCGCCCACCCAGATCGGCGGATGCGGCTTCTGGATCGGCTTGGGCTCGAGCACGATGCCGTCGAACTTGGTGTATTTGCCGGCGAACTTTGGCGAGGCCTCGGTCCACAGCGTCTTGAAGGCATCGATATATTCGTCGGTCACCGCGCCGCGCTCGGGGAACGGCGTGGTCACCACGGCATCGAACTCGGCCTTGAGCCAGCCGGCGCCGATGCCGACCACCAGCCTGCCGCCGGACAGAACATCCAGTGTGGCGAGCTGCTTGGCCGCCAGTACCGCTGGTCGATGCGGCACGACCAGCACCGCGGCGACCAGCCGGATGCGGCTCGTCTTGGCGGCGATCCAGGTCATGCCGATCAGTTGCTCGTGCCGCTCGGTCGGCGCGTCTTCGTAGAACTCGCCACTCTCGGAGTAGGGATAGCCCGGCACCCTGGTATCGGGCAGGACGACGTGGTCGGTGACGGTGAGGTAGTCGAAGCCCATCGCCTCGCCCTCGACGGCGAGACGCGTCATCGCGCCGACCGCCGAGAGTGCGCCGGAATTCGGCAGGTTGAAGCCGATCTGCACTAAATGACCTTGCGCACGATGTGGCTGCGGTTGGTGGTGTAGGGCCGCACTTCCTTGGGCCAGCGGCCCTTCTCGCCCGCCTCCGCCCATTCCTTGCTGAGCAGCACGTCCGGGCTGTCGATCTCGTAAAGCGCGAGATACGTCGCCTGGCCCTTGCCGTCGAGCACCTTGCGTTCGCCGCCGATGTTGAAGGCGGCCGGCTCGGTCTTGAGGCGCGTGACGCCGCGCACGCCCGGCACCTGGGAGAGCAGTGGCACGTGCTCCTTGTCGTAGACCTCGTTGAACAGCGCCTCCTTTTCCTTGGCGACGTCCATGGCGACGATGAAAAGGTATTTCGCGGCGAGCGGCATGTCGTGTTCCCTCCAGTCGGCTAGAATGAAAGGTATAAATTGGAGGGAAGGCAATGGAGGAAGTGCGAATCTTGGCCAAGGGCCTCGGTTTTCCCGAAGGTCCGGTGGCCATGCCGGACGGCTCGGTGATCCTGACCGAGATCCGAAACAACCGCTGCTCGCGGGTCACGCCGGACGGCAAGGTCTCGGTGTTCTCCGAGACCGGCGGCGGCCCCAATGGGTTGGCGGTGGGCCCTGACGGCGCGCTTTATCTCTGCAACAACGGCGGCAGCCGCTACGTCGAGGGCAAATCGATGGGGCAGGGCCCGCACCCCGACTACAAGCACGGTTCCATCCAGCGGCTGGACCGCAAGACCGGCGCGGCCAAGACGCTCTACATCGAGTGCGACGGCCACAAGCTCTCGGCGCCCAACGATCTCGTATTCGACAAGCAGGGCGGCTTCTACTTCACCGACCTCGGCAAGCGCTATGCCCGCCATCGCGACCATGGCGGCGTCTACTACGCGCTGCCCGACGGCTCGAAGATCGTCTGCATCTCCTATCCGTTCCTGAGCCCGAACGGCTGCGGGCTGTCGCCCGACGGCAAGGTGCTCTATGTCGCCGACACGGTGAGCGCCCGGCTCTACGCTTTCGACATCGAGGCGCCGGGCGTGGTCGCCAAACCCGACGGTTCTTGGGCGCATGCCGGCCGTGTCGTCGGCGGTGCCCCGCCGGGTCCGGCCGGCTTCGACAGCCTGGCGGTGCTGGCCAACGGCAACATCGCCGTCGCCACGCTCACCACCGGCAAGATCACCGAGTTCTCGCCGCACGGAGCCATCGTGCGCGAGGTCAAGATGCCGGACACCTATCCCACCAACATCTGCTTCGGTGGCGCCGACATGAGGACTGCCTATATAACCCTCTCCGACCAGGGCCAGTTGGGCGTCATGCAATGGCCGACACCGGGCCTCAAGCTGAACTACAATTAGCCGGTCCACAACTGAGGAGCGCGGAGCATGGCAGGTCATGGACAGATGATCATCGAGCTCGACAGGAAGCGCATGCAGGCGATGGCCAAGAAGGACATCGCGACGCTCGACGAGCTGATTGCCGAGGATCTGATCTACGCGCATTCGACGGCGCGGCTCGACACCAAGACCAGCCTCATCGACAATATGCTGTCGGGCAAGACAGTCTATACGTCGGTCGAGCCGTCCAAGGTCGTGGCTCAGGATTTCGGCGACACCGTGGTGCTGACCGGCGAGTGCCAGATCAAGGTCAACGCCAACGGCACCGCCAACGCCTTCGGCGTGCGCTTCACCGACGTCTACGCCAGGCGCAACGGCAAGTGGCAGATGGTGACGTGGCAGTCGACGAAGCTGCCGACCTGACGCGCGATTCATGTGAGGAGAGTGAAATGATCGACGGCAAGATGCCCGACAACCTGCCGCAATGGATGAAGGATCATGTCGCGCGCTACCTGAAGAGCGGCGGCACCGACGGCCACATGTACACCGCCTCGTTTCCCGGCAAGCCCACGCTCACCGTGCCCTCGCTGCTGCTGGTCACCAAGGGCCGCAAGACCGGCGCCAGGCATCTCTTTCCGCTGTTCTACGGCGAGACCGGCAAGAGCTACTTCATCGTCGCCTCCAAGGGCGGCGCGCCGGATCATCCCGGCTGGTACAAGAACATCCTCGCCAATCCCGACGTCGAGCTGCAGGTCGGCACCAGGACCCTGAAGGCCCGGGCGCGCACGGTGTCCGGCGCCGAGCGCAGCAAGCTGTGGAACGACGCGGTGAAATGGTGGCCGGCTTATGCCGACTACCAGAAGAAGACCGAGCGTGAGATCCCGATCGTCGTGCTCGATCCGCTCTAGCCGACGATCGTCTTCTGCGCTTGCGCCGTGCCCTGGCGCTGGATCTCTGCGGCCAGGGCGCGCAGGCGTTCCTTGTCCTGCGGTGACTTCACGGCGATCGAGAACTCGATGTCGGTGACGCAGTTGCCGAAGCGCTCGGTCAATTTCCTGGCGATCTGGTCGTAGGTGCCGACCGTCACGAACCTGTGCAACACGTCGTCGTCGATGTGCTGCGGCATCTCCTCCCATCGCTGCGCGCGCGACAAGAGCTTCAGCCTGTCGGCGAGGTCGCCCAGGCCGAGATGATCGAACGCCGCGCGGTATTGCGGCGTCGAGGCATAGAAGGAAATGCGCGCCCGCGTGTCGCGGATCTTGGGCGCCAGCCCGGCCTCCGTCGCGGCGGCGGCGACCAGCGGCTTCATGCAGGTCTGGAAGTTCGCGAGCGAGCGTCCGGCTTTCGCCGCGCCCTCGCGCACGGCGGGCAGCATGACCTTCTCGATGTAGGAGGGCGTGCACACCGGATGGAGCCGGATGCCTTCGGCCACTTCGCCCGCCATCCGGCTCATCACCGAATTGACCGCCGCGAGATGGATGGGGATGTCGGGATGCTCGATCGGGCCGGGATTGAACAGCGGCACCATCAGATCGATGTTGTAGTGCGGCCCCTGGATGTCGAGCTTGGCGCCGGTCTGCCAATGGTTCCACACCGCGCGCACCGCGCTCACATATTCGCGCATCCATGGACCAGCCGGCGACCAGGCAAGCCCGTAGCGGCGCTCGATATGCGCCTTCACCTGCGGGCCGAGGCCCAGAATGAAACGACCCTTGCTGAGCTTGGCCAGGGTCCACGCACTCATCGCCGTGATGGTCGGGCTGCGCGGGAAGGCCATCGCCACCGACGTGCCGAGCCTGAGCTTGGTCGTCGCTTGCGCGGCCAGGGCCATCAGAACGTATGGATCGTCCTTGGTCTCCTCGACCACGAGGCCGGTGTAGCCCAGCTCCTCGAGCAGCCGCGCGTCGTGCGCCACGGCATGCAGATCGAGCGGCACCTCGGGCGCGCGCAGTCCGGGATCGACCTTGCCGAGCGGTAGCAGCGTCTCGAGGCGCATGGGATCAGGCAGCCTTCTTCACCAGTGAGCCGATGGCGGGCAGGCGGGCGTCGACCTGCTCGGGCTTCTGGCCGCCCAGATTGACGATCAGGCGATCGACGCCCAGATCGGCATAGGCCTGCATGTCGTCGATCTTCATCGACATCGGCGGCGTGATGATGATCTGGAAATCCTTGCCGCGCTTCTTGCCGGTCTTGGCGAAGGCGGCGTCGAGCTTAGCGAGCGCATCCTTGGTGCCGGCGGCATCCCGGTTGAAGCCGTACCACCCCGCGCCGTACTGGGCCGCGCGCCGCCACGCCGCGTCGGCGTAGCCGCCGATGATGATCGGGATGTGCGGCTTCTGGATCGGCTTGGGGTCGAGCTTGAGCGTCTCGAACTGCACCCACTTGCCTTTGAAGTCGACGACCGGCTCGGTCCACAGCCGGCGCATCACCTCGATGAATTCGTCGCAGCGCGCGCCGCGGTCCTCCCACTTGTAGCCGCAGGCTTCCACCTCTTCCTTGTTCCAGCCGACGCCGATGCCGAAATCGAGCCTTCCGTCGGAGAGCCAGTCGAGCGTCGCCATTTCCTTGGCGGTGTAGATTGGGTTGCGCTGCGGAACGAGCGCGACGCCGGTGCCGAAGCGCAGCTTCCTGGTGGCGGCCGCGAGGTATCCGAAGGTCGCGGTGATATCGAGCATGCCGCCGCCCGGCGGCACCGGGATGCGGCCGTCCTTGGAGCCCGGATAGCCGAAGGTGTTCTTCTCGAACAGCGCCACGTGCTCGCCCATCCAGATCGAGTCGAGGCCCATGTCCTCGGACCGCTTGCCGAAGTCGCGGATCATGGCGGGCGTCGCGTTGGGCGACATGAACGTGGCGAAGACTCCGATCTTCATGCTGGCGCTCCTGAATTGTGATGTGCCCCGATGTTAGGCCGACGGGGCCCGTCCGTCCCGTATTCCCGTATACGCCCGTTGCCGGAAGAAACCCGATTCTGTCCTATAGAACCGGTCCCATCTTCGTGGTGGCGCTCGATGGGCCGATTTGGTCGGATGGCCCGAAAGGAGGCCGGTATGCACAAGCCGCGGACGGGCGCCGAATATCGCGAGGCGCTGGGAGATGGCCGCAAGGTCTGGGTCGTCGGCGAGGGCCTGGTCGACGACGTGAGGACTCATCCGGCCACGCGCGCGATGATCGACGAATATGCCGCCTGGTACGACCGCCATTTCGATCCGGTATGGCGAAAGACGGTCTGCACGCCCGATGGCTTGCCCTGGGGCTATGTCGTGCCCAAGACGAGCGACGATCTTGTCGCCATGGGCCGTTGCTTCTCCGCCACTACGTTCCTCAGCGCCGGCAATATCACGCATACACCGGCCTACGGCGCGCTGATCGCGCTCGGCATCCTGGGTGAGGCCCAGGACCGTAACGTCTCGGCCGAACAGGTCGCCAATGCCGAAAACTATCGAAGATCGCTCGTGCAGAGCG
>Ga0070741_10004013_pt1 | contig 35098 bp, 31 predicted proteins | sample Coa_R1_4_FD_66440 | JGI IMG/M metagenome (GOLD analysis project Ga0070741, IMG submission 66440) | Surface soil microbial communities from Centralia Pennsylvania, which are recovering from an underground coalmine fire - Coalmine... | ecosystem: Environmental > Terrestrial > Soil > Unclassified ... | reverse complement strand
GACCTCGTGCACACGCCCGACGGGTGGCGGACGGCGCACCTCTGGATGGACGTGACGGTCGAGCTCGGCACGCGCGACGTGCTCCAGCCCGCCCCGTGAGACCGCACCGGCTCGCGGTCGCGGGTGCGGTCGCGCTGCTCGCCGCCGCCCTCGCGCCTGCGTTCGCAGGTGCCGAAGCCGCTCCGCCGCCGCCCGCCGCGCCCGGCGTGAAGGCGCTCGCCGCGACCCCGCTCGACGCGTCGGTGGTCGTCAACGGCTACGAATGGCAGATGTCGAACGCGTGCGGGACGAGCAACGGCCTGCCGACGGGCGGCACCTCGAACGGCAGTCCCGGGCTCGGCATCCTCGAGGCGAAGGGGCCCGGCGGTGGCGACGCGTTCGACTGCGGAGCCGTCGTGTGGGTCGGGAACACCGTGGTCGCGGACGACGACGGCACCGTCGACGTCAGCCCGAGCGGTGGCGACACGGTGGTCACGCCGTCGACGCAGACGATCGGCGGACTGCACGTGACCGATACGTACCGCGTGTTCTCGGGTGGTGACACTGCCCGCGTGCTCGTGACGCTCGAGAACCCGACGGCGGCCGACATCTCGACGACCGTCGCGTACGCCTCGAACTTCGGCAGCGACACGACGACGACGATCGCGGGCACGAGCAGCGGCGACACCGGCTTCACGACCGCCGACCGGTGGCTCGTGACCGCCGACGACCCGACGGCAGGCGGTGACATCGTCAACACGAGCGTGTTCTTCGGGCCGGGCGCGGTGGACGTGACGCCGAGCTCGGTGTCGACCGCCGTGTTCGCGTCGGCCGGCACGCAGGGTGCGATGGCCACCTTCGACGTGACCGTCCCCGCGGGAGCGACGCGCTCCCTCCTTTTCTTCCAGGTCGTCACCGGCGGCGGTAACGGCACGCCCAACTCCGCGGTCGTGGCGAGCGCGGCGGTGTGGGACACACCGCTCGCCGCGTCCTCGCCGCTCCTCGCCGGCATCTCCCCCGCGGATCAGGGGCTCGTCGTCAACTGGACCCGGGTCGTCGCGCCGCCGACGACCACGACGACGACCGCGGCCCCGGCCGCCGCCGTCGGCGTCACGCCGACGTTCACGGGATGAACCGGCCGATGATGCGGGACGTCGTGACTGCGCCCGAGCGGCGCGCCGACTACGAGCGGCGCCGGCTCTGGGACGATCGGACGCTCGCGGGCCGGGTCGCGGCCCACGCGGCGTCGCAGCCGGCCGCGGTCGCCGTCGTCGACGACGAGGGCCGGCGCCGGCGCACCTACCGCGAGCTCGCGGCCGACGCGGTCGCCATGGCGCGCCTCGTGCGCGACGCGGGCGTCGAGCCCGGCGACGTGGTGTCGGTCCAGCTCCCGAACTGGTACGAGACGGTCGTGGTCGCCGTCGCGGTGCAGTCCGTCGGGGCCGTCATCAACCCGTTGCTCCCCAACTACCGGCGCCGCGAGCTGGCGCACGTGTTCACGACGGCCCGGCCCCGCCTCGTCTTCACCCCGACCGAGTACCGCGGCTTCGACCATCCGACCCTGATCGCCGAGGTCGCCGCCGAGACCGGTGTCACGCCGCACCACGTCGTGCTCGGGCCGGGGGCACCGCCGCTCGGCGACCTGCTCGGAGGCGACGCCCCCGAGGGCGCCGCGCTGACCGCCGCCGCGCCGGCCGACGCGGTGTCGGAGCTGATCTTCACCTCGGGCACCGAGTCGACGCCCAAGGCGATCATGCACACCGAGCAGACGACGAACTTCAGTGTCCGCGTCGCCCGGCGTGACCTCGGCGTCGGCGTCGCGGACGTCGTCTGGATGCCGTCGCCGGTCGGGCACTCCACGGGCTTCAACTACGGGTTGCGGTTCGCGCTCTACCACGGGCTCCCGCTCGTCCTCCAGGACCGGTGGGACCCGGCGGTCGCCGTCGACCTCGTCGCGGCCGAGCGGGCCTCGTACACGCTGGCGGCGACGACGTTCCTGCAGGACCTGGTCGAGGAGTCGGCCCGCCGCGGCGCCCGGCTCGAGAGCCTCCGCTGCTTCGGCTGCGGTGGCGCACCGGTGCCGCCCGCGCTCGTGGCCGCGGCGGACGCGCAGGGCATCCGTGTGCTGCGCCTCTACGGCTCGACCGAGGTGCTCGTCGCGACGTGGAACCGGCCCGACGCGCCGTTGACGCAGCGCATGGACACCGACGGGACACCGATGTCGGACGTCCAGGTCGAGATCCGTGACGACGACGGCCGTGTCTGCGGTCCGGGCGAGACCGGCGAGATCTTCGTGCGCGGTCCCAACACGTGCGTCGGGTTCTTCGCCGATCCCGAGCGCACCGCCGCCACGTTCGACGCCGAGGGTTGGGTCCGCAGCGGCGACCTCGCGGTCGCCGGCGAGGAGAACGCGCTGACGGTCGCCGGGCGGAAGAAGGAGATCATCATCCGGGGCGGGATCAACATCGCGCCCCGAGAGATCGAGGAGCTGATCCTGGCGTGGCCCGAGGTCGAACGGGCCGCCGTCGTCGGCGTGCCCGACGAGCGGCTGGGGGAGCGCGGCTGTGCCTGTGTCGTGCTGCGGCCGGGCGCGACGCTCACGTTCGACGACATGGTCGGGCGGCTGCGGGCGACGGGCCTCGCGACCTACAAGCTCCCGGAGCAGTTGGCGATCCTCGACTCGCTGCCGACGACCGCCTCGGGCAAGGTGCAGAAGTTCGAGATCGTGCGCTTGCTCGCGGGCGCGGCGAAGGAGCGGTGACGATGACGCCCGGCCGCCCGGCCGCAGACGCGATCGTCGTGGAGCGGCACCGCCTCGGGCGCCGGCGCGAGTTCGCGGCGCTCGTGCGGCTCAACCGTCCCGACGCGCTGAACGCGATCGACTGGGCGATGGTGCGGGCGCTCGACGCGGCGATCTCCGACGTCGACGCCGACCGGTCGGTCCGCGCCGTCCTCCTCACCGGCACGGGTCGGGCGTTCAGCGCGGGTGGCGACCTCAAGAGCTACGTGAAGCTCCAGCGCGATCCGGTCGGCTTCCCGCAGTTCGTCGCCGACCTGCACGCGGCGTTCGGGCGGCTGCGCGAGCTGCGCGTCCCCGTGATCGCGCTCGTCAACGGCGTGACCGCCGCGGGCGGTCTCGAGCTCGTCCTCAACTGCGACTTCGCCCTGATCGCCCGCTCCGCGCGCATCGGCGACGCCCACCTCAACTTCGGCCAGATGGGCGGCGGGGGCGTGCTCACGCTGCTGCCGCGCGTGATCGGCCGCGAGCGGGCGAGCGAGCTGATCTTCAGCGGCCGCTTCCTCGACGCCGAGGAGGCCGTCGCCTGGGGGCTCGCCAACCGCTGCGTGGACGACGACGCGTTGCTCGACGCCGGCCTCGAGCTGGCGCGCGGCATCGCCGAGAAGAGCCCGCTCGCCGTCGCCAACGCCAAGGAGGTCATGAACTCCCTCTGGACCCAGAACGGCAGCGTCGACGCCGGCCTTCGCTACGAGCGCGAGCGCAACGCCTTCTACTGCCTCACGTCCCACGACGCCGCCGAGGGCCTGCAGGCCTTCGCCGAGAAGCGCCCGCCGCGCTTCCAGGGCCGCTGATGGCGGTCGAGGAGTCGGCGGCCGTGCCGCCGGTCGCCGACCGGGAGAGCGCCTTCTACTGGGACGGCCTGCGCGCGCACCGTCTGCTCGTGCAGCGCTGCGCGGCGTGCGGCCGGCACCGTTTCCCGCCGATGCCCGCGTGCCCGCACTGTGGCGCGGTCGGCGGCGAGACGGTCGAGCTCGACGGCCGCGGCACCGTCTACTCGTGGATCGTCGTGCACCGCGCGTTCAACCCGGCGCTCGCGTCCGACGTGCCGTACACCGTCGCGACCGTCGAGCTCGCGCCCGGCTGCCGCACCGTCGGCCGCGTCGAGGGCGATGCCGCGCTCGCCGCCGGCGACGCGGTCGCACCGCTGTTCGTCGACCACGAGGGCTGGACCGAGCTGCGGTTCCGGCCCGTGCCGTGACCCCGCCGACGCTGCGGCCCGCGGCCGTCGCCGGAGTGGGATACAGCCCGTTCACGAAGGCGTCGGGCCGCAGCGTGCTCGACCAGGCGCTCGAGGCGTGCCGCGGCGCGATCGACGACGCCGGCCTGGCCGCGGTCGAGGTCGACGGCATCGCGAGCTTCATGCTCATGCACGACTCGGTCCCCGCCCAGGCCGTCGCCACCGGGCTCGCGCTCCCGGAGCTGCGCTTCTCGGTCGACGCCCAGCTCGGGGGGCAGGCGCCCTGCTACCTCGTCGGGCTCGCCGCGTCGGCGGTTGCGACCGGGCAGGCCGAGAACGTCCTCGTCTTCCGGGCCCTCAACGGGCGCAGCGGCGCGCGCGTCGGCACCATGCAGTTCGCCGGTATGGGCGCGCAGTACCGCTACCCGATCGGGTACGACGCCTACCTCATGTACGTCGCGATGTGGGCCCGGCGGTTCCTGTTCGAGACGGGCCAGGGCGAGGACGATCTCGCCGCCGTCGCGCTCGCGCAGCGTGCGTACGCGGTCGACAACGAGCGTGCCTACAAGCGCCGGCCGCTCACGCGTGACGAGTACCTGGCCGAGCCGTTCGTCGTCGAGCCGTTCCGCGCCGACGACTGCACGATCGAGGTCGACGGCGCGTGCGCCGTGCTCGTCACGTCGCTGGAGCGTGCCCGCGACCTGCGGCACCCGCCCGCGGTCGTCGCGTCGGCCGCGTACCACGCGGGTGCGCGGTCGGGTCTCGACATCGGCGACCACCTCCTGTGGGACGACTACACGCGCAACTACACGAGCTGGTTGCGCGAGGAGCTGTTCGCCCGGGCCGGGCTCCGACCCGCCGACGTGCAGTTCGCCGAGATCTACGACTGCTTCACGAGCACCGTGCTCATGGGCCTCGAGGGCCTGGGGCTGTGCGGGCGGGGCGGCGCGGGCGAGCTCGTCCGGAGCGGCGCGACCGCACCGGGCGGCGCCTTCCCCGTCAACACCCACGGCGGCCTGCTCGCCGAGGGCTACCTGCACGGGATGAACACCGTCGCCGAGGCCGTCCTGCAGGTGCAGGGGCGGGGTGGCGTACGGCAGGCACCTCGCCACGAGGTGTGCGCGGTCACCTCGGGCGCGCTGATGGACGGCTCGGCCCTCCTTCTGACGGCCGACCGATGACTGGCTAGCGTTCGATCGAGCGAAGAGGGGGACACGATGGACAACCTGCAGTGGCAGATCGGTGACGTGCGGATCACCCGGGTCGTGGAGATGCTCACGCCCGTACCGCCCGACGGGCTCATCCCGACGCTGACGGCAGAGGAGATCGAGCGCAACGCCTCGTGGCTCAAGCCGAACTTCATGGACGACGACGGCAACCTGGTGCTCTCGATCCACGCGCTGTGCGTCGAGTCGCAGGGCCGGAAGATCGTCGTCGACACCTGCATCGGCAACGACCGGGTCATCCCCGCGTTCGGCGGCCTGACGCTCGACACGCCCTTCCTCGAGGACCTCGCGGCAGCCGGGTTCGCCCGTGAGGACGTCGACACGGTCATCTGCACGCACCTCCACTTCGACCACGTCGGCTGGAACACGATGCTCGTCGACGGCAAGTGGGTCCCCACGTTCCCCAACGCCCGCTACGTCATCTGCCGCGGCGAGTGGGAGCATTGGTCGACCGCGAGCACCGAGGAGACCTACGCGGCGACGCTCGACGACGCGGTGCGCCCGGTCGTCGACGCCGGACTCGCCGACTTCGTCGAACCCGACCACCGCGTCACCGACGACATCCGCCTCGAGCCGACTCCCGGCCACACGCCCGGCCACGTCGCGGTGCACGTCGAGTCGGGCGGGCAGCACGCGTTCATCACCGGCGACCTCGTACACCACCCGATCCAGTGGGCGGAGCCGGCGCGGTCGTCGGCTCCCGACACGGACCCCGCGCAGTCGACCGCGACCCGCCGGCGCCTGCTCGGCGAGTTCGCCGACACCGACGTCCTCGTCATCGGGACGCATTTCGCGCCGCCCTGTTCGGGCCACCTCGTCTCGACGGGCGACGGCTACCGCTTCGAGCCGACGTCGGCCGTCTGAAAGGGGAGCATCGATGATCACGTCAGCGCCGCCGCGGTGGGATCGGGAGGTCGACGTCGTCGTACTGGGGTCGGGCGCGGCGGGGCTCACCGCCGCGACGCTGGCTCACGACGGCGGCGCCGAGGTGCTGCTGCTCGAGAAGGCCGACGTGCTCGGCGGCACGACCGGCGTGTCCGGCGGCATGCCCTGGGTGCCGATGAACCGGCACATGGCCGACGTCGGCGTCGACGACTCGCGGGAGGACGCGCTCCGCTACATCCGCCGGCTCACGCACGGGCGGGAGCCCGACCCGGCGCTCGTCGAGATGTACGTCGACACCGCACGCGAGGTCGTCGAGTACCTCGAGTCGAAGACGCCGGTGCGGATGTACGCGCCGAGCACCTTCAACGACTACTTCGAGGGGATCCCCGGCGGGAAGCCGGCCGGCCGGTCGATCGAGCCCGTGCCCTACGACGCCCGCACCGAGCTCGGGGCATGGGCGGAGAAGACCCGCACGAGCCCGCACCTGGCGCGCCTGACGATGGAGGAGGGCGCCAAGTACCTGCGTGGTGGCGAGGCCCCGGACTTCGAGATGATCGCGAAGCGGGAGGCCGACGACGTCCGCTGCGGCGGGCCGGCGCTCGTCGCGATGCTGGTGAAGGGACTCCTCGACCGCGGTGTCGCGATGGAGACGGGCACCGCCGGGCGCGACCTCGTGGTCGTCGACGGCGAGGTCGTGGGCGTCGCCGTCGAGCACGACGGCGCCACGCAGATGATCCGGGCGCGGCGGGGCGTCGTCCTCGCGTGCGGCGGGTTCGAGTGGAACGACGACATGGTGCGGGCGTTCATCGGGCGCGAGCTGTTCCCCCTCAGCCCGCCGCAGAACGAGGGTGACGGGCACCGGATGGCGATGGAGGCGGGCGCCGCGCTCGCAAACATGACGTCCTTCTGGGGCCAGCCGGCGCTGCTGGATCCGAACGTCGAGTTCGAGGGCAACCCGCTCTACCAGATGGGGACCGCGCGCAGCATCAAGGGCGTGATCCTCGTGAACCGCAACGGCCGGCGTTTCGTCAACGAAGGCGTGACCTACCAGGACTTCCCGAAGGCGCTCGGCGCGTACGACCCGGTCGCGCTCGACTACCCGACCGAGAACGTGTGGCTCATCTTCGACCAGACCGTCAAGGACACGAACGTGATCCTGCCGTCGGTCCTGCCCGGCGAACCGGCGCCGGAGTGGCTCACGCGCGCCGACACGATCCGGGGCCTGGCGGAGCAGATCGGCGTCGATCCCGACGCGCTCGAAGCGACGGTCGCGCGCTGGAACGAGCAGGTCGCCGCGGGCGAGGACACCGACTTCCACCGGGGCACGGTGCGGTTCGAGACCCACATGAGCGGCCGGTTCCCGTCACCAGCCGACTGCCTCGGTGCGGTCGAGCGCCCGCCCTTCTACGCGATGCCGCTCTACGACGGCACGCTCGGCACCAACGGCGGGCCGCGTGTCGACGAGCACGCGCGCGTGCTCCGCCACGACGGTTCGGTGATCCCCGGCCTCTACGCCGCGGGCAACGCGTCCGCCAGCGTGTTCGGGCCGGCCTATCCCGGTGGCGGCGCGACCATCGGCCCGGCCCTCACCTTCGGGTACCTCGCCGGGCGCCACGCCGCGTCGCGGGAGTCGTCGGCCGTCACGTGACCCGGAGGGGTCATCCCGCGCTCCGGGCCTGCTCGCGCAGCAGGGCCTTGCGAACCTTGCCGTTGGGGTCGCGAGGGAGGGCCGCGACGATCCTGACCTCCTCCGGGCACTTGTAGGACGCGAGCCGCGCGCGGACGTGCTCCACCAGCTCCTCCGCCGGCGTGGTGGAGCCGGGCGCGAGCTCGACCAGCGCGACGAGCCGTTCGCCGTACACGTCGTCGGGCACCCCGAACGCGGCGCAGTCGACGACGGCCGGGTGCATGTGCAAGGCGTCCTCCGCCTCGCGCGGGTAGATGTTGACCCCGCCGCGCACGACGAGCTCCGCGGAGCGGTCAGTGACGTAGAGGTAACCGTCGGCGTCGAGGTGGCCGAGATCGCCGCCGGTGACCGCCGGCCCGAAGCGCGTGTCCGCCGTGACCGCCGAGGTCGCATCGGGGTTGTTGCGGTAGTGGAAGCGGTCGCCGGCGGCGGGGACCACGTGGATCCATCCGGTCTCGCCGGGCGCCAGCTCGTGGCCGTCGTCGTCGAGGATCAGCACGTGCACGCCTTCGAACGGGCGACCCGCGCTCCCGGGGTGGGCCCGCCACTCGTCGGGGCCGATGCGGCTGACACGCCCCGCCTCGCTGAACCCGTAGAACTCCCACACCTCGGCCGGCGCGAAGAAGTCGAGGATGCGTTGCTTCACCGGCACCGGGCAGGCAGCCGCGCCGTGCAGCACGAGGCGCAGCGACGACCGGTCGAAGCGCTCCCGGTCCGCCTCCGGCAGCTCGAGCAGGCGGGCGAAGTGCGTGGGCACGAGGAACGTGTTCGTCACGCCGTGCGCCTCGACCAGGCGCAGGAACTCGCGGGCGTCCCAGCGTTGTATCACGACGACCGTGGCGCCGAGGGCGAGGTGCGTGATCGCGTACGACCAGGGCGCGCCGTGGTACGCGGGGCCGGCGATCAGGTGCACGTCGTCGGGCGTGAAGCCCCACAGGTCGACGTGGGTCCGGCGCGACCGCGCGGTGGTCGCCTGCTCGTGGACGACGCCCTTCGGTCGCCCGGTCGTGCCCGACGTGTAGAGCACGACCGCGGGTGCGTGGCTCGGCGCGCGGCCCGCGGGGTCGGGTGACGCCGCCGCGAGCAGCTCCTCGTAGTCGCCACCCACGCGTACGGCACGGCAGCCGGGGACGGCCGTGAGCGCGGCGTCGGCCTCCGCCGCGAGGTCGACGTGGGTCACCAGAATCCGCGCGTCGGAGTCGGACAGGATCCACGCGACCTCGTCGCCGCGCAGGTGCCAGTTCACGGGCACGAGCTGTGCGCCCGTGCGCGCGATCGCCGCGTTGGTCTCGAACCACTCGCACGAGTTCGGCAGCATCAGCGCGACCCGCTCGCCGGGCCCGGCGCCGAGGCCGCGCAGCACGGCCGCGAGGCGCGCACTCCGCTCGTCGAGCTCCGCGAACGTCCGCGTCCCGCCGGGAGCGACGAGCGCACACCTCGCGGACGCCATGGCCCGGGATTACGAGACGTCGAGGGCCGTCAGGCGGCCGCGCGCCTCGAAGCGCTTCCGCAGCTCCTCGCGGTCGGCGTCGGTCATGGGCTGCAGGGGTTCGCCCTTCGCCGGTCGCCAGTAGACGCCGTCGGCGGGCTCCCACCGCTCGTGGCGGAGCTGGCGCTTCATTGGCTTCTGGCTCTCGGTGGTCGGCATCTTCGCGACGACGCGCACGTAGCGCGGCGACCACTTCGTGCCCAGGTCGGGCTGCTCCGAGAGGAACTCGTCGAAGTCCGCCGGGTCGAAGGAGGCGCCCGGGCGCAGCTCGATCGTCGCCATCACCTGGTCGCCGACCTCCTCGTCGGGGACGGCGTAGACGCAGACGAGCACGACGTCGGGATGGCGGGCGATCAACCGCTCGATCGGCGCGGCGGCGAAGTTCTCGCCGTCGACCCGCAGCCACTCGAAGTCACGCCCCGCGAAGTAGAAGTAGCCCGCCTCGTCGCGGTAGCCGAGGTCGCCGGTCCAGTAGTAGCCACCGCGCACACGGGCCTGGTTCGCCTCGTCGTTCTTGTAGTAGCCCTCGAAGCCCGCGGCGCCGTTCTTGTTGACGATCTCGCCGATCGCCTCGAGCGGGTTGAGGAGCCGGCCCTGCTCGTCGAACCGCGCGCGAGGGCACTCCTCGCCGGTGTCGGGGTCGAGGATCACCGTCCCCTCGGGGCCGAGCCCGAGCGAGCCCGCGGGCATGTCGGGGACGCGCGAGATCGCGGCGCCGCCCTCGGTGGATCCGTAGCCGTCCTGCACGCGGCAGCCGAACCGCTTCGCGAACCGCTCGATGTCGAGGTCGGCGGCCTCGTTGCCGAAGACGTGCGTGAGCGGGTTGTCGGCGTCGTCGGGCTGCTCGGGTGTCGCCAGGATGTACGACAGCGGCTTACCGACGTAGTTCATGAACGTCACGCCGAACCGTCGCACGTCGGGCAGGAACCCCGATGCCGAGAACCGGCGGCGGAGCGCCGCGGTCGCGCCCGTCCCGACCCAGGGGGCGAACCCGATCATGCAGGTGTTCGAGTGGAACAGCGGCATCACGAGGTACATGACGTCGTCGGGCGTGATCGGCTCGCGCTCGATGAAGATCTGGCCGATCCGTGCCAAGCGGCCTTGCGAGCAGATACACGCCTTGGGCGCACCGCTCGTACCGGACGTGAACAGCAGCAGGTAGATCCCGGTCTCGTCGATCTCGACGTCGGGGAGGGGCGCGCTCGCATGCGGGACGAGCAACGCTCGGTACGTCTCGGTGTCGACATCGAGCACGCGCCCGACTCCGGGAAGGTCGAGACCGTCGAGGAGGTGCGCGTGCCGGCCCTCGGTGACGACCAGCTGGCAGTCGGCATGCGTGATGTCGCGGGCCAACTCCGCGCCGCGGCGCGTCGGATTGATGCCGACCACGACCGCGCCGATCAGCGCGGCGCCGCCCAGCCACATGAGGTACTCGGGCGTGTTGTCGAGCAACACGCCCACGTGGGGCGGGAGTCCGGGCCGAAGCTCGGCCTGGAGGAAGGCCGCGCGTGTCGCGCATGCCTGCACGTACTCGGGCCAGGTGTACGTCTCGTCCTCGAAGAGGATGGCGACACCCTCGTCGGCGGCGCGGTCCTTCAGGAGCTCGGCGATGTTGCCCATCAGTACGCGAGGCGCAGGCCGGGCCGTGGCCACTCGAACGACACGAGGCGAGCCGTCGACCACATCGTGACGTACACGGTGCGCAGGTCGTCGCCCGCGAAGCAGACGTTCGTCGTCGAGGTGTCCGGCAGCGGGACGTACTCGTGAGCGGACCCGTCGGGCGCGACGACGCACAGCCCGCGCCGGAGGGCCGCGACCACGACGTTGCCGCCCGCCTCGACGGCGAGCGAGTCGAAGTGGCCCTTCGTCGCCACGACCACGGTCGGCGCCGGCGACGCGACCTGCCCCGGCCCGGAGAGGTCCCACGCGAGGAGCCGGCCGGTGTAGGTCTCGGCGACGTACAGCCGGTCGCCGGCGGGGGACAGGCCGACACCGTTCGGCCCGTTGAGGCCGGACGCGACGCAGGTGACGCGCGAGCCGTCGGCCAGCGCGTAGTACACGGCGCCCCGGTCGACGGAGCGGCGGTAGCTCTTCCCGAAGTCGGTGAACCAGAAGCCGCCCTCGGTGTCGAAGACGATGTCGTTCGGCCCCAGGAAGTGGTCGCCGTCGCACTCGCGGTAGAGGACGGTGTGGTCGCCGGTCCGCAGGTCGACCCGGTCGATCCAGCCGCCCCGGAACCCGTCGGGTTCGCTGCTGCCGGTCGCCGGGTCGAAGGCCAGGACCCTCCCGTTCACCTCGGTCCACCGGAAGCCACCGTTGTTGGCCACGTAGCACGCGCCGTCCGGCCCGATGGCGGCGCCGTTGGGCGCCCCGCCGAGCTCGGCGACGACCTCGGTCGTCCCGCCGCCCGGGGGCACCCGCGTGAGCGTGCCCGGGCGGAGCTCGACCACGAGCGCGCCGCCGTCGGGCAGCGCGATCGGGCCCTCCGGGAACTGCAGACCGGTCGCCAGCTCGGTGATCTCGGGCTCGGGCGCGGTCGCCGGCTCCGCCATGTCCCTCCCCAGAACCTGCTCGGTGCGACTGGAACATGTTCTACCAGCCGTCCGGTATGGTCGGTCCCGATGAGCACCGTGGACTGGGTGATCGACGTCGACGCGCACATCACCGAGCCGGGCGACGTCTGGGTCGACCGGGTGCCCGCGAAGTTCCGGGACGCCGCCCCCCGGCTGGTCCGCGATCCCGACACGCAGAAGGACACGTGGATCGTCGGCGACGGCGCGCCGCTCGTGGGTGTCGGCCACTCCGCCGTCGCCGGGTGGCCGGAGCCCTTCCCGGCGGCGCCCCGCAACATGGACGAGGTGCCCCGCGCCTCGTGGAACGCCGAGGCCCGCCTCGACTACATGGACTCCGTCGGCATCTGGGCCCAGGCGCTCTACCCGAACGTCGGCGGCTTCGGGAACCAGGGTTTCCTCTCGCTCGGCGACCCGGAGCTCATGCTCGCGTGCGTGCGCGCGTACAACGACTGGCTCACGGACTGGTGCGCGACCGACAGCCGGCGCCTGCTGCCGATCACGGCGACGCCGTTCTGGGACGTCGACGCGTGCGTCGAGGAGATCCAGCGCTGCGCCGCCCTCGGGCACCGCGGCGTCCTGTTCACCGGCGAGCCGCAGCACTTCGGGCTCCCGTACCTGGGCGACCACCACTGGGACCGCTTCTACGCGGCCGCGCAGGACGCGCAGCTCCCGATCAGCTTCCACATCGGCAGCGGCGACTTCGAGAGCGGCTTCACGCCCGATCGCATCCAGGCCCACGGCATCGGCCCCACGTACGTCGCGACGTCGGTGACGCTGTTCCTCGAGAACGGCGCGCAGATCGTCGATCTCCTCCTGTCGGGCGCGCTGGCCCGCTTCCCGGAGCTCCGGTTCATCTCGGTCGAGAGCGGGGTGGGCTTCCTGCCGTTCCTCCTCGAAGCCGCCGACTACGCGTTCGGCCAGTCCGCGGCCCGTCTCGAACGGCCCGAGCTCGAGCTGCTCCCGAGCGAGTACTTCCGGCGCCAGGTGTACGGGTGCTGGTTCTTCGAGGAGCGCGCCCCCGCCCGGGTCGTCGAGGAGATCGGCGCCGACAACCTCTGCTTCGAGACCGACTACCCGCACCCCATCTGCCTCTACGGCAACGTGCGCGAGAAGATCGAAGCGTCGGTCGGCGGGCAGCCACCCGAGATCCGGCGCAAGCTCCTCTGGGAGAACGCGGCGCGGCTCTATCGCGTCGACGCACCGGACCGCGAGCCGGCTCCGGGCGCCGTCACCGTGGCGTGAGACGCGCGAGGGCGGCGCTCCTCGCGATCCTCTCGGCAACCGTCGCCGCCGCGCTCGCCGCGGTCGCCGTGCCGCCGGCCTCGGCGACGCCGGCAGCGCCCGGGTTGCTCGACGCGCGCGATCTCCCGTCCGGCTTCCGCCTCGTCGTGCCACCGACGACGATCGCCGACCCGACCGTGCTCGTCACCGACGCGCTGGCGTGCACGCAGCGCCTGCAGCCGGTTGCCGGCGCGGTCGACGGCTCGCTCGCCCAGTTCACCCCCGGCGGCGCGACCAACGCACTCCCGTCGGTCACGGAGCTCGTCATCACCTACACCGACGCGGCAGCCGCGACGACGTCGTTCGCGCAGCGGCGCACCAGCCACGGCGCCCGCCTCCGCTGCAGGACGGTGACGCTGCTGCCGCCGGGGACGCCGGGCCCGGCGTCGCCGACCACGACCGTCTCGTACACGAAGGCCACGGTGCGCTTCCGTGGCCTCGGCCCGAGCTGGTTCGCCGAGCGGTCGGGCACCGCGGGCACGATCCCGTACACCGCGCTCACGTTCCGCTCCGGTCCGTACGTCGTCGGGCTGACGTTCAGCGCCGGCCCGGGCGCGCTGAAGCCGGCCGTGCTGCGCCGCCTCGCGGTCGAGGCCCGCCACCGGTTGCGCACCGCCCCCTGATCCGGGATTGTTGCGTTTCCTGCGCAGGAGGCGGAAGAGTCAACCAACGCGGAACGGAGGTTGGTCATGCAGCAGCAGGTCTTCAGCGAGGTCGCCAGCATCGACTACCCGATCCTCGACGCCGACGCGCACGTCAACGAACCGCCCGACACGTGGCAGACGCGTGTCCCCGCGAAGCTGCGCGAGCGGGCTCCGAAGGTCCTGCACACCGACCAGGGCGACGTCTGGTCCTTCGACGACGGCAAGAGCCTGCGCCCGGTCGGCCTGACCGCGACGGCCGGCCTCTCCTACCTCGACTACCGGCCGTCCGGCATCACCTACGAGGGGATGCGCCCCGGCAGCTTCGACACGAAGGCCCGCCTCGCGGACCTCGACGCCGACGGCATCTACCTGCAGGTCCTCTACCCGAGCGTCACGCTCTCGGGTGCGAAGGTCTACAGCTCCGATCCCGAGCTGCAGGTCGCGTGCGTGCGCGCCTACAACGACTGGCTCGTCGAGTTCTGCGAGGGGAGCGACGGCCGGCTGATCGCGCAGGCGATCCTGCCGACCACCGGGGTCGACGACTGCATCGCCGAGTTCGAGCGCACCGTCGAGCTCGGCCACCGGGGCGTGGTCATCTCCTCGTTCCCGAACGGGACGCTCGAGGCCCTGCCGGAGGACGAGCGGTTCTGGGCCCTCGCGCAGGAGGCCGACGTCCCGGTGGCCGTCCACATCGGCAGCTTCATCCAGGGTGTCGGCACCGGCCCGGCGCCGCGCTTCGACACGCTCGCGTTCATGGGCCGGGCGGGCGCGACGAAGGCGGGTTCGCACACGATCCCGGTCGTCTGCGACCTGATCTTCTCGGGCATCTTCGAACGCTTCACGAAGCTGAAGCTGCTGCTCGTCGAGTCCAACATCGGTTGGATCCCGTCGCTGCTCGAACAGGTCGACGACATGTTCATGCGGTACCGGTGGTTCACCAACGGCTACGAACAGATGCCCACGCTCCCGAGCCGCACCTTCTACCGGAACTTCTGGGCGACGTTCATGATCGACACGGTCGGGATCGAGCTCCGCCACCGCATGAACGTCGACCATCTGATGTGGTCGACCGACTACCCGCACACGGGCAGCGACTGGCCCAACAACCGCGTCATGATCGAGCGCAACTTCCGGGGCGTCCCCGTCGCCGACGTCAAGAAGATGCTGCACGACAACTGCCGCACCCTCTACAAGCTCGACCACGTCCCCGACACGCTGGACTGACGCCCGCCCCTCCGAGTTCTTGGCACGCTGAACGTCGCTATTCGGCGTTCAACGTGCCAAGAACGGGGTGGGGGGTGACTTGCCCGGCGCGAACCGGGAACTTGCCCGGTGCGGGCGGCGCCGTCCCGCAATATCGTGCGCGTATGGCGAACCCCGACCCGAAGGCACTCCAGGCAGCCGCCGCGAGCCTGCGCCAGCAGGCGGACGGCGCCCGCCAGGTGCTCATCGACCAGATCCGCCACGGCGGCACCGAAGAAGGGGCCGTCTACGACCGTGCGAAGTCGCAGCTCGACGCGGCCAACGCGGAGGTCAAGAGCCGGGAGGGGGTGGTCGAGGCCGACCGGAAGCAGGCGGCCGACACCCTGAAGCGCGCCGACGAGCAGCACCAGGCCGCCATCGCCGCCGAACGGACGGGTGACACGGCCAAGGCCGAGGAGGCCCGCGAGAGCGAGCGCTACCTCCGCGCCGTCGCCGAGGCCGCGACCGCCAACGCCGACACCGCGGAGCGCGACCTCGACGAATCGAGGGTCACGCTCGCGCAGCGCCAGCACGACTTCGACGTGGCGAAGCAGGACATCCGTCAGTTCGACAGTCAACGGGCGTCGACCGAGAAGCAGCTCGACGCGATGGAGAACAAGGCGCGCATGCTCGACGAGGCGGGGCTGAAGCTGCAGCTCGCGAGCACGATCGACAATCCGGTCGAGCGTGCCGACCTGGAGCTCGCCGCGCAGAAGCTCCTCCAGGATGCCAACGATATCAACGTCGACACGAACCTCATCAACACGGCGACCGGCCAGGACGTGCAGATCCCCGACGTGAACGCGCTGCCCGCACCGGACGCCACCGTGCCGACGGATGCCACGTCCGACGCGGGCGGCGCGGGCGACGCGTCCGACGTGGCCGCCGCGTCCGACGTGGCCGCCGCGTCCGACGTGGGCGCCGCGTCCGACGTGTCCGACGCGGGCGGCGCGGGCCATCTCCAGGACGAGTTCGCGACCGTCGCCGCCGGGAGCGACGGCAGCGCCGACCCGACCGCGGCCGCGGCGGACGGCACCGGCGCCGCGGGAGCCGGCGACGCGCTCGGGGCGAGCCCCGACCTCGCGGCGGCGCCTGACGCGCTCGGGGTGGACGGTGCGACGCAGACCGCGGACGCGGCGTTCGCTCCCGGCGCCGACGAGGCCGGCGCGGCGGCGGGCGACGTCGATGCCGGGACGGCCTCCGACGGGTCCTTCGATCAACCGGCGCCCGCCGACGAGCTGGCCGACGCCGGTACGGTGGGCGCGGACTCGTTCAACGACTTCAGCGGCGATCCCGGAGTCGACGACGCAGGCGTCGCCGCCACCGACGACGTCGACGCCTGACGCGAGAGAGGACTCGTCTTGCACGCGAACATCACCTACACGTCCATCGACATGGCCCGCCTCGACGAGGCCGTCGGCGGGATCGAGGCGGTCAAGCAGCGACTGACGGCGCTCCGCGGTTTCGTGAACGCCTACTGGCTGCAACCGGTCGACGGCCAGGGGATGATGGTGAGCCTGTGGGACGACGAGGAAGCGGCGGCGCAAGCCGCGCCGCCGGTCGGCTTCTCACCGGCGCCGGGGGTCACCGTCGAGCGGGTCGAGACCCGGGCGGTCATCGCGGAGGCGTGACCGGCGCCGGCGGTCAGCTCGGCGGGCGGGCGCTGTCCACGTAGAACCACTCTTCGGTGACTCGCCCGTCGCGGACCCGGAACCACGCCACGGCGTCGATCTCGATGGGCCCGCCCGTGGGAGTGATGTCGCCGAACGCCGTCGCCGGTGTTCCCGTGATGCGCAGACGGGCCGCGACGCGGTCGCCCTCGGCGGTCAGGTCGAGCACCTCGAAGTGGGCGTCGGGGATCGCGGCCCGGAACCGCTGCATCGACTCGCGCTCGCCCACTGCGCCGCCGGCGACGTCGTGGATGGTCTTCGAGTGGTGGACGAAGTCGTCGGCGTAGCACTCGTCGTACACGCGCACGTCGCCGCCGTTGTACCCGTCGCGGTAGATCCGCTCGATCAGCGCACGGTTCTCGTCCGTCTCCACGGCTCCTTCCTATCCCTTTCCCCGCACGCCGTGCATCGCATCCCGAGGCACAACGCGCGATGGACCGGGAGGGGTGCCTTGCGGGGAGCCCACCGGGGCCGTCCCTGGAACCGGTTCTAGAATCCCGGGTCGATGCCGGAGGGAAGCGAGGAGCTGCGCTGGGACGGCCGGGTCGCGGTCGTGACCGGCGCGGGGCGCAATCTCGGGCGGGAGTACGCGTTGCTGCTGGCCGCCCGCGGCGCCAAGGTCGTCGTCAACGATCTCGGCGTGGCGATCAGCGACACCGACGGGAGCGGCGACGCGCCGGCGGACAACCCCGCGTACGCGGTCGTCGGCGAGATCCGGGCCGCCGGCGGCGAGGCGGTCGCGAGTACCGACGACGTGACATCCGTCGCGGGCGGCGAGGCGATCGTGCAGCGCGCACTCGACGAGTTCGGCCGGGTCGACGTGCTGATCAACAACGCGGGCGTGGTGCGCCAGGCGCCGTTCGAGGACTACGGCCCCGAGCTGACGGGGCCCGTGTTCGCGTCGCAGCTCGACGGCCACTTCAACGTGAGCCGGCCGGCGTGGCGGGCGATGCAGCGTCAGGGTTACGGGCGCATCCTCAACCTGTCGTCGGGCGCCGGTCTCTGGGGCGTGCCGCAGATGGCCGGGTACAGCACGGCGAAGATGGGCATCGTCGGGTTGACGCGGGCGCTCGCGCAGGAGGGCGCGCCGCACGGCATCACGGTGAACGCCATCGCGCCGAACGCGAAGACGCGCCCGGGTGGCTTCGGGCCGATCCCGGCCTCGCCCCGGCTCCACGCGTGGCTCTCGCTCGACGTCGTCGCCGCGGTTGCGGGCTGGCTCGTGCACGAGGAGTGCACGGTCACGGGCGAATGCTTCACGGTGGGTGGTGGGTACGTTGGTCGCGTGATGGTGGCGGTCAACGACGGCTGGCGGGGCGAGCGGCCGTTGACGCCCGAGTCGGTTCGCGCGGGGTGGGACCGCGTGATGGCGGACGGCCCGTGGACGCCGCTGCCGGCCGGAACCGGCGACATCGGGCGGATGCTCGAGGGCTTCGGCGGGTGACGACCGCCCTTCCCGCGTCGGCGCTCGCGGCCCGGCCGCGCTCGTCCTTCTCGGTCCTACGCCACCGCGACTACTTGCTGTTCTGGGCGTCGGCCCTGATCTCGAACTCCGGCTCCTGGATGCAGACGATCGCGGTGCCGTTCGTCATCTTCCAGCTCACCCACTCCACGACGTGGCTCGGTTTCGCGGCGTTCATGTCGTTCTTCCCGTCGCTCGCCATGGGTCCGGTCTCGGGATCGCTCGCGGACCGGTTCCCGCGCAAGACGATCCTGCTCGTCACCCAGACCGGCCTCATGATCGTCGCCTTCGCGATGTGGGGCGTGTGGATCGCGCACGCGGCGTCAGCCGAGATCTTCGTCGTCCTGTTGCTCTTCTCGGGATTGACGTCCGGGGTGAACATCACGGCGTGGCAGTCGTTCGTTCCCCAGCTCGTCCCCGAGCGCGACCTGCTGCACGCGGTGCGGCTCAACACGATGCAGTTCACCGCGGCCCGGGCGGTCGGACCCGCGATCGCCGGGCTCGTCCTCGCCGTCTACGGCGCGGGCGTCGCCTTCCTCGTCAACGCGGTCACGTTCCTGCTCGTCCTCGGCGCGCTCGTCATGATCCACCCGCGGTCCGTTCCGCGTGCCGAGGACGCGGGCAAGGTGTGGGAGCACTTCCGCGACGGCGCGAGCTACGTCCGTCGCCGCCCGACGCTCTGGATGTGCGTGCTCACCATCTTCGTCGTGTCGTTCCTCGGGACCTCGGTGATCCAGCTCGCCCCTGCGCTCGCGGTCGACCAGTTCGGCGTCGGGAAGGGCGCGTACGGCATCCTCGTCGCCATGTTCGGGTCGGGCGCGATCGTCGGCTCGGTCGTGGTCGCGACCTGGGGAGACCGGGTGCGGCGCTCGCGCATGACGCTGGTCGGGATGACGGCGATGGCGGCCGGTCAGATCCTGCTCGGCTCCGTCTCGGTGTACGCCTTCGGTTGCGCGGCGCTCTTCGTGATGGGCATGTTCTACGTGCTGATCTCGACGGCACTGAACACCTCGATCCAGGCCCGGGTCGACGAGGAGCACCGCGGTCGCGTCATGGCGATCCACCTCATGTGCCTGCTCGCGGGCGTGCCGTTCGGCGCGCTGATCCTCGGCAAACTGGCGTCCGTCGTCGGCCTCGGGGAGTCGATCGTCGGGTTCGGTGTCGCGCTCGAGCTCTGCGTCGTCGTCGCGGTCGTCCGCCTCGGTGCACTGCGCGCGATCGACCAGGTCCGCCGCGATCTCGTGCACACCGACCCGCTGCTCGTGCCGCCCGACGTCCTCGGCGCGGACTGACGGCGCGAGGGCCGCCGGCCGATGCTCGTCGTCGACACCCACACGCACGTCGTCTCCGACGACGAGGAGACCTACCCGCTCCATCCCCGTGGCGGCGCGACCGGACCGTGGTACCGCGAGGACCCGTGCTCGGTCGAGCGGTTGCTCGCGCTGATGGACGAGTCGGGCGTCGACCGGGTCGTGCTCGTGCAGGGCATGACCGCCTACGACACCGACAACCGGTACACACACGACAGCGCGCGCCGCTACCCGGAGCGTTGCACCAGCGTCGCCTACCTCGACCTCGGGGGCCCCGACCCGGCCGGGGAGCTCCGCCGCCTCGTCGAGGGCGAGGGCATGCGCGGTCTGCGGTGGGTGTCGCTGTTCGACGGGCGCTCGCTCGAGGAGCCGGCGTCGGTGTGGCGGACGGCCGCCGAGCTCGGGATCCCGGTCATCGTCACCGTCCTCGCCGACCTCCTGCCCGTACTGGCGGATGCGATCCCCCGCCTGCCCGCCATCCCGCTCGCGCTCGACCACTGCGGCTTCGCGGACTTCTCGCTCGGCGTTCCCGACGAGCTCGCGGCGCTCGCCGCGTTCCCGAACCTGCACCTGAAGGTGTCGTCGAACGTCCTCGAGTCGGCCGAGCCCCACGGCGACGTCCGTGACCTCGTGTGCGAGCTCGCGGCGCGCTTCGGCGCCCGCCGACTGATGTGGGGCTCGGACTACTCGCAGACCCACGACCGGCCCTACCCCGAGCTCGTGGCGCGCCAACGCCACGCCGCCTCCCGCCTCACCGACGACGGTCGCGACTGGTACCTGGGCGGCACCGCGCTGAGCGTCTGGCCCGAGCTCGCGCCGTAGCGCGGGAGCCCCGGCGCGGCCGCCGGCGTCAGCTCGCGCCCGACATCACCTTCGCCTTGAGCTGGGCGAACTCGTCGTCGGTGATCACGCCCCGGGCGCGCAGACCCTCGAGCCGCTCGATCTCCGCCGCCGGCGACGGCGTCGTGCCCGCGACCGACTGCACGTAGGCCTTGAACTGGTCGTCCGCCTGCTGCACGGCCTTCACCGAGCGCTCGTGCATCGTCCCGCCCCGCGCGATCAGGTACACGAACACGCCGAGATACGGCAGGACGACGATGAAGAGCACCCACAGCGCCTTCGCGGGACCGGAGAGGTCGTGGCTCCGGAAGATGTCGATGAACACCGAGATCGCGAGCCAGAGCCACACGAAGAACAACACGAACCAGAGCATGGAGAGGAAGACCTCTCCGACGTGCCACGCACCGACCGTCATGCCCGACCCCCTGAGCGAGAACTGCCGGGCCGGACTCTAGATCGGGGTCAGACGGGGATGCCGTAGAGGGCGGCGGCGTTGTCGTGGAGCACCTTGGTCGCGACCGGCTCTGTCACGCCGGTGAGGTTCTTGTCGATCACGGCGAGCGAGTTGGGCCAGGTCGAGTCGGTGTGGGGGAAGTCGGAGCCCCACATGAACGTGTCGGCACCGAGCTGCTCGAGGCTCGCCGCGCCGATGGCGTCGTCCATGAACGTGAGCCACACCTGCCGGCGCACGTACTCGCTGGGCTTGAGCGACAGCGGTACCTCCATCATGGCGCCGAACTTCTCGGTGCCGTGGTCCATGCGCTGCATCCAGTGGGGCAGCCAACCGATGTCGGACTCGGCGGCGACGATCTGCAGCCGCGGGAACCGTTCGAGCACCCCGCCCTGCACGAGCTGGGCCACCGTGCGCTGGATCTCGTGGACGAGCACCGTGTACCGCACCGCGGCCGCGGTGAAGTCGACGCGGCTCTCCTCGCCCATCCCGGTCACGATGTGCAGCGACAGCGGCAGGCCGAGATCCTGGGCGGCGGCCCACAAGCGGTCGTACTCGGGGGAGAAGTAGGGGCGGTCGGGCGGCGGGTAGCCCCAGATCATGGCGCCCTTGTGCCCGAGGCCGGCGCAGCGCTCCAGCTCGCGCACGCCGGCGTCGACGTCCCACAGCGAGACGAGGCCGAGGCCGTGCAGCCGGTCGGGCGCGTAGCCGCAGTACTCGGCGAGCCAGTCGTTGTAGACGCGGAAGAACGCGCGCTGGAGCTCGCCGTCGGTCATCCGGAACAGCCGCATCCCGAGCGTTCCGTAGAGGACCTCGGCGTGCACGCCGTCGATGTCCTGGTCCTCGAGGCGGGCCGCCGGGTCCCAACCCGACGGTCGGGCGGATTCGTACCCCGCCTTCTCGAGGTGCTCCTTGAGCTCCTCGCCGCTGCGCCCCGCGCCCCACGAGCCCGACACGGTCGACGGTGGGAGCCCGGGGGCGTGGAACGACCAGCCGGGCCGGCCCTCGTTCGGCCGCACCTCGGGCGCGTCGTCGCGCAGGCGGCGGTCGAGGCGGCTGGTCCAGAGGTCGGCCGGCTCCATCACGTGCGAATCGGCCGAGATGATGACCTGCGGGCGCGTGGCCATGGCGTCCCCCCTCGATCGCGGGCTCTGGTCGCGGGCTCTGGTCTCGCGGACTGGAGAACCGGTAGCTTTGTGCAGCGTAGCTTTGCCGAAAGCAGCCGTCGAGCGAGGAGGAGCCGCGGTGGACCAGTTGGAGCTCCCCCCGATGATCTCGGTCGACGACCACATCCTCGAACCCCGCGACCTGTGGCAGCGAGAGCTGCCGGCCTCGATGCGCGAGCGCGGGCCGCGGGTCGTGCGCGAGCGGGTGCGCCTGGGGTTCAAGGGCGGCCGGCTGCTCCTCGAGCGCGACGTTCCCGACGGCGACTGGTGCGACGTGTGGCAGTTCGACGATCTCGTCCTCGCCACCGGTCTGCTCCACGCGCCCGTCGGCGTGCCGGTCGAGGAGCGCTCGAACCGGCCCGCGATCTACGAGGACCTGCGGCCCGGAACCTACGACCAGGCGGCCCGCCTCGCCGACATGGACCTCAACCACGTCGAGGCGGCGATCAACTACCCCAACACGTTCCCGCGCTTCGCCGGCCAGGGTTTCGCGGAGCGGGCCGACAAGGGCCTCGCGCTCGCGGCGCTGCAGGTCTACAACGACTGGATGATCGACGAGTGGTGTGGCGGCGCCGCGCGGGGCCGGCTCATCCCGCTCACGCTCGTCCCGCTGTGGGACCCGCAGCTCGCGGCCGCGGAGGTACGGCGCTGCGCGGCCAAGGGCAGCTACGCGATCGCCTTCACCGAGAACCCGGCGAAGCTCGGCTTCCCGTCGCTCTACACCGGCGCGTGGGACCCGCTGTGGGCGGCGTGCACCGAGAGCGACACCGTCGTCTCGATGCACATCGGGTCGTCGTCGTCGATGCCGACGACCTCCGACGACGCGCCCCTCGCGACGTCGATGTCGTTGAACGCACAGAACGCGCAGGGGTCGGTGTGCGACTGGGTGTTCTCCGGCACGTTGCGTCGCTTCCCGACGATCAAGCTCGCGTACGCGGAGAGCCAGGTCGGATGGCTGCCCTTCCAGCTCGAGCGGATGGACGGCGTCTGGCACGAGGACGTCGGTGACGTCGACCTGCCGGAGCCCCCGTCGAGCTACGTCCGCGGCCGCGTCTACGGCTGCATCTTCGACGACCTCCACGGGTTGCGCAGCCGCGACGAGATCGGCATCGACCAGATCCTCTTCGAGGCCGACTACCCCCACGCGAACGGCACGTGGCCGCACACGCTCGACGTGGCGCGGCGGCTCTGCGCCGAGGCCGGGATGGACGCCGCCGAGGCCGCGAAGCTCGTCCGGGGCAACGCGATCGCCTGTTATGGCCTCGAACGCTTCGGTCTCGCCGCCTGACGCGGCCTCCACCGTGGGCGAGGTCCCGGCCTGGGTCGGCGAGCTCGACCTGCCCGACGTCGGGCTCGTCGCGCGCGTCGTCCGGCTCAACCTCCTCGTCGGCCGCGTTCTCGACGACATCACCAGCGCCCACGGCATCGCGCCGGCCGACTACGTCGTGCTCGGCGTGTTGAGACGCTCGCCCGGGTACCGGAGCGCCCCGACCCGGATGTGCGAGCTCCTCGACCGGAGCACCGGCGGCATGACGCTCACGATCGACCGGCTCGAAGCGTCGGGGTGGGTGACCCGCTCACCGGATCCGGACGACCGGCGTCGCGTCGTCGTGACCCTCACCGAGCGCGGGCTCGAGCTGAGCGAACGCGTCAACGCCGCGCTGCACGCGTGGGAGGAGCAGCTCGGCCTCGACCACGAGCACCGGACCGACGCCATCCGGACCGTCGACCACCTGCTCGGGCTGTTCGAGGCAGGGTCCCGGGAGCGCGCGTGACGCGCCCGAACCGGGTGCCGGGTCAGACACGCGAGGAGTGGAGCGACGCCACCCGCGCCGAGTTCGGCGACGTCGCGCCGGCCGCGGGCGGGCAACGGCCGCTGCACCTGCCGTCCGTGATCGCGCACCACCCGACGTTCCTCGCGCCCTACCTCGTGTGGGCGAAGGCGGTCGCGCTCGCGGGCGTGCTGCCCCGTCGCGACGCCGCACTCCTCGCGCTGCGCACCGCGCTGCGGTGCCGCTCCGAGTTCGAGTGGGGGGTGCACGCGGCGTCGGCGGTGGCGCGGGCCGGACTCACGCCCGACGACGTGGCGCGGGTGGCGGCGGGGCCCGATGCAGCCGGCTGGTCCGACCGGGAGGCGGCGCTGGTCCGCGCCGTCGACGAGCTGCACGATGCCCACACGATGTCCGATCCCACCTGGGCCGAGCTCGGGCAGTGGTACGACGACGCCGCCCGGCTCGAGATCGCGTTCGTCGTCGGGCACTACACGATGCTGTCGCTGGTCGCGAACACCGCCGGCGTCCCGCCCGAACCGGCCTGGGAGCCGCTCCCCGGGTCGGTTCCCGGCCGGTAGCTTGCGACAAGGTTGCGACAACGTTGCGACCACGGTGGCCCGAGTGTCCGGTGCGCCCCGGAGCGCGTAGAGTGTCGTGATCCCGGTCGGGGGTGCGGGCACGAACGGGCTGGAAACGAGCTGGGATTGGAGTGGGGCTGATGGGAGCGTTCGATCGACCTGGCGCGGGTTCGCGCCGCTTCTCCGGGCGTTCGCTGTCGCGGGTACTGGTCGTCGCCTCGATCGCCGCGCTGGCCCTGGCCGCGGTCACGTCGGTCGCCTCGGCCGACGCCGGCAAGACCGCGCTCGTCCACTTCAGCCAGACGTCGTTCGCGGCCGGCTCCTCGACCCCGTTCACGGTGCAGCTCACGAACGAGTCGACGCAGCAGCAGCTCGGTTCGGCGAACCTGACGCCGCCGTCCGGGTTCACGGTGAGCGTTCCGTCGCCGACCAACCAGATCAGCGTCGTCAACAACGTGGTGCAGCTCCGCAACCTCGGGATCGCGCCGGGGGCTTCGAGCCCCGCTTTCTCTCTGGTGCTGACCGCGCCCTGCTCGGCGGCGGCGCCGCTCACCTGGCAGGCGACCGCGAAGCAGTCCAACAACTACAGCGGTCCGCCCGGCAACAACGTCGGCATCGATCCCGCGAGCAACCTCGGCGTCACCCTGACCGGTGGCGGATGCAAGCTCCACTTCTTCACCGAACCGGCCGACGCGGCGGTCAACACCGTCATCACGTCGACGCCCTTCAACAGCCCGGCCGGCACCTCGGTCCAGGTCGAGGTGCTCGACGGATCGAACCACCGGGTGACGTCGTCCACGGCGCCAATCTCCGTCGCGATCAACACGGGGACCACGGGCGCGAAGCTCACCGGTGACAACAACCAGACGGGTACGATCACGAAGAACGCCGTCGCCGGGGTCGCGTCGTTCTCGAGCCTCGCGATCGACACGCACGGCAACTACAACCTGATCGCGACGAGCCCCGGGCTCACCTCCGCGATCTCGAACGCGAGCGAGCCCGACCTCGTGTTCACGATCTGGGACAGCGCTCAGGCGTGCACCGCCAACAAGTCGTGCAGCACGACGGTGGGCAACACGTCCACCTTCACGTCGACCTTCAGCGGTACGTCCACGACGGGCGGCAGCTACCTGCTGCTCACGCTCGGCCAGGACGACCTCTCGTGCGGCGACACCTACAACCACGCCCCGAGCACGACCACCGGCGCGACGTACCACTTCGCGGCGAACGGCACGAAGCAGCTCATCGGCGACATCGACAAGAGCGTGGTCCAGCAGCAGCCGAACAACGGCGCGGCGTTCTACCGGGTGTGCTTCGAGTCCGACGACACGACGTTCACCTACCCCGGCGGCGTCGTGAAGCCGGCCGGGACCCCGTTCATCCTGCCCGCCTGCAAGGACGTCGCCGGGACGCCGCCGTGCGTCCAGTCCATCACCAAGACCAACGCCGGCGACGTGATCGAGACGATCACGCTCCCGCCGGACGACGCGTTCCGATACCGGTAAGCACCGGCTCCGATCCGAACAGGTCGGGAATCGCGATCACCCCGACGCGCTCGAAGATCTCGGTGCTCTCGTCGAGCAGCGCGGTCGGGACGGGTTCGCCGCGCGTCTCGGCCAACCGGGCCTGCGCGTACAGACCGAGCGCGACCTCGTAGTCGGCCTGCCGCGCGCGCGCCGCGTCGACGCTCTCTGCCAGGGCCCCGGCCGCGGCGTCGAGGTCGCCCGCACGGGCGAAGGCCGCGCCCCGGACGCGATGGAGCAGCGGGCTCAGCGCCGAGTCCATACCGAGGGCCCGGGCACCGTCGAGCACCTCGTCGGCGAGCGCCAGCGCGGCCCGGGCGTCGCCGTAGAGGAGCGTCGCCTCCGCGATCCGGGCCTGGGTCTCGAGGCCGTCCGCGTTCGCACCGACGGCCTGGGTCTCCGCGAGCGACTCCTCGAGCAGCGCCCGGGCCTCGTCACCCTGGCCGGTCCAGCATGCGACCCGACCGAGGTTGCGCTTGGCGAAGGCGATCGCGATCCGCATGCCGGACGGCTGCCAGGCGCGGAGCGCGTCGCGAAACAGCGTCCCCGCGTCGTCGATCCGGCCCTGGTCGAGGGCGATCTCGCCGATGTTGTTCGAGCAGGCGCCGGCCATGACGGCGTCGCCGGTGCGCCTCGTGAGCTCGAGCGCGCGCTCGAAGTACCGGATCGCGCCCGGCAGGTCGCCCCGGGCCTGGGCGGACGCGCCCAGCGAGTTGTACGCGCTCGCCTGGGCCGGCAGGTCCGCGATCTCCTCGTAGAGCTCGAGGGCGCGGGGCAGGTTGGTCGCCAGGTCGAGGCGGCCCGAGTCCTCGTAGGCCCAGTCGAGGACCTGCAGGGCGTCCGCGAGCGCTTCTTTCTCGCCCGCGGCTTCGGCGGCCTCGATGGCGAGGTGGCACCACTTGACGGTGTCGCGGGTGCGGCCCGCCTGGTGGCAGAACCGCGCGTACCAGGCGAGCAGCCGCGCCCGCTGGAGCGCCGCCGCCTCCCCGTCCTGGTCGTCGAGCATGCGCAGGCCCCGGGTGATCGACCGCAGCGCCTGCGAGTAGCGGTCCTGCCAGCCCTGGACGCGGGCCACCTTCAGCAGCGAACGGGCCTTGGCGACGGGGTCCCGGCTCGCCAACCGGCGCACCGCCCGGTACGACTCCTCGGCCGGTCCGAAGCTCCCCATGCGGTAGCGCATGTCGCCCAGCGCCTCGTGCACCCGGGCCAGGTCGAACCGGTCGAGGTCGCGGATGCGACGCCCGGCGTCGAGCGCCCGTTGGTAGAGGGCGGCCGCTTCCACGCTCGCCCAGATGGCGGCGGCCGCATCCGCCGCGGCCCGCGCGTAGGTCCACGCCTCCCGATACCGCTCCGCGTGCAGGTAGTGCAACGAGAGGAGCTCCGCATGGGCGTCGTGGTCGTCGCCGGCGGAGGCCGCGATCACGTCCGCCGTCCGGGCGTGCAGCTCACGCCGGAGGCGGAACGAGAGTCCCTCGTAGGCGCTGTCGCGCACGAGCACGTTCTCGAAGCGCACCTGCGCGCCGTGCTCGAGGGTGATGAAGTCGCGCAGGCGGTGCCACGCGGGATCGTCGGGGCCGAGCGGTGGGTCGACCACGGCGTCGAGGAGCTCGAGCGAGAACGACTGCCCGAGCACCGACGCGCGGCGCATCACGTTGCGGTCGCGCGGATCGAGACGGTCGATGCGCGCCGCCAGCAACGCTTCGACCGAATCGGGAAGCGCTTCGCCCCGGTGCCCGGCGCGTGCCGTGGCCACGAGCTCGCGGAGGAACAGCGGGTGGCCACCGGAGCGTTCGGCGAGCGCGCTCAGCTCGTGCGGCGGGATCGGCGCGTCCGCGGTCGCGAGGTGGAGCAGCTCCGTCGTCGCCTCGGGATCGAGCGGCGCGAGCTCGATCGTCGCGCCGGCCCCGTCGGGCGCGACGAACCCGCCGTCCTGGGCGCGGCGCGTGACACACAGGAACCAGGGCCGGCCGGGCAGGTCCGCGACGAGCGTGCGCAGCAGATCCGCCGACGCGTCGTCCATCCAGTGCGCCTCTTCGACGAGGAGCAGCGTCGGCTCCCGGAGCGACCGCCCCATGAGCTCGCTGACCGTCTCGCCGAGCTTGGCGCGGCGGAACTGCCCCTCGAGCTCGGCGGTCTCCCGGGTGTCGGCCATGGGCACGTCGGCGACCAGCGCGACGAGGGGAGCCCACGGGAGCAGCTCGGGTGCGAGCTCGGCCAGGACGGCGCGGATGCGATCGGCTGCGACGTCGTTGGGCGTTCCCGGCGCGATCCCGAGGAGCTCGCGGGCGAGAGCGCGGAAGGTGAAGTAGGGGGTCGTCGACTCGTACATCTCCGAGGTCGCCGCGAGCTGCCGCATCCCGTCGAGCCGGCTGCGCATCTCGTCGACGAGTCGGGACTTGCCGATGCCCGGCTCGCCGACGATCTCGGCGAACTGCCCTTCGCCCCGGGCCGCTGCCTCGCCGGCGCGCACGAGGATGCCGAGCTCGCGGTCACGGCCGAGGAACGGCAGCACCGACGTGGTGTCGAGCGCCGACGACCCGATGATCGAACCGACGCTCACCGCGTCGATCGGGTTCGTCTTGCCCTTGACCATGAAGGGCTCGAGCGCCTCGCACGCGAACCGGGTGGGTGACCGCTCGACGACGTCGGTCGATGCGATGATCTCGCCGTGGGCGGCGCGGGCCATGAGGCGCGCCGCGAGGTTCACGGTGTCGCCCATCACCGTGTAGGTGCGCCGGTACACGGGCCCGATGTCGCCGGCGAACACGGCGCCTCGGTTGACGCCGAGCTGGACGTGCAGGTCGAGGTCGGTGTCCGCGATGTCCCGCAGGGCGAGCAGCATGCGGCTCTCGTCGTCGCCGGAGCTCGTCGGCGCGCCGGCCGTGAGGATGATCTTCCCGCCGTCGGCGTCGATGTCGGTCCCGAGGAAGGCGACCCGGTGCCGGTCGGCGGCCCGCTGGGCGGCCACGACGAGCTCTTCCAGGGCCGCGGCGACCCGCTCGGCTCCGAACTTCTCGAGCATCGCGTCGGTCCCCGCGTAATGGACGAAGGCGACGGTGATCAGCCGGTGCTCCGGCTCCCGCAGGTCGGCCAGGAGCGACTCGCGCAGTGCCACGGGAACGCAGCGCGCGAGCTCGAGGTCGGGCGCCGGGACGACCGGCGCGCTGCTCGACGCCGACGGTGCCGACGAGCGCGGCGCCCGTCGGAGCAGCAGACCCGGACCCTTGCGGTCGCCGACGTCCGCGGGCCGCAGCGCGCCCGCGGTCGCCTCGCTGACGACGATCTCGCCCGCGTCGGCTGCCCCCTCCATCGCCACGGTCGTGCTCGCCGCGGGACCCGTGATGATGAACTCCCGGTGCGACTCACCGACGAGGAACAGGTGGAACAGCCCGCTGTGCACGCCGGCCGACATGCGGAGCTGCACCCGGGCGCCCGACACGTCGAGGCGGCCCGCGGTGCGCAGCTCCTTGCGCATGGCGACCGCGGCCCGGCACGCCCGTGCCTCGTGATCGGGGCCGGTGAACAGGAGCAGGAGGGCGTCGCCACCGAACTTCAGGAGTCCGCCGCCCTCCGCGTACGCGACCGCGAGGAGCTGGGTGAAGCAGCTCCCGATGGCGTCGGCCAGGTCCTCGGCGCCGACCTTGCCGCGCTTGGCGAGCCGCTCCGAGAGATTGGTGAAGCCGGAGACGTCGACGAAGGTCACCGACCCCTCGATCTCCTGGTAGGTGCGGTCGAAGTCGTCCGCGATCCAGTCGATGACGAGGCGGGGAAGGTAGGGCGCGAGGATCGAGACTTCGGCCGGAGTGGTGTCGATGTCGGTCGTCACGATCCGCGCATTGCCGTGCTCGCGCGCCCGGGTCAGGTGCGCTCCGCCGCCTCCGCCGCGACGGATGCGACGTGCGCCGCCCGGGCGTCGATCAGCGCGCGCATCTCCGCGTCGATCTCCTCGGCGGCGCGCTCGTCGTTCGCCATCTCGGCGTCGAGGTCGGCCTCGGCGTACTGGATCACGCCCATGTCGGTGAAGGCGCCCCGGACCCGCGGGCCCCAGAGCCCGATGTCCTTCAGGATCGGGACGATGCGCGTGAACAGGTAGCTGCGGAACTGCGTCATCAACTCGCTCTGGTCGACCCATGCCGCGACCTCGGGCGGGAGCCCGACGCGATCCCAGACCTCCTCGGCCACGAAGCGGTCGCGCATCAGGTAGCAGGCGTCGACGCAGAACTGCTCCCGGTCGTCGCGCTCGGCGTCGGTGAGCTCGGGGTAGTAGTCGCGCAGGGCGAGCCGTCCGAACGTGACGTGTCGAGCCTCGTCCTGCATGACGTACGCGTTGATCGCCTTGCCGAGCGGCTCCGTGGCGACATTCCGGATGAGACCGAACGCCGCGAGCGCGAGGCCCTCGATGATCACCTGCATCCCGAGGTAGGTCATGTCCCAGCGGCTGTCGGCGATCACGTCCGTGAGCAGCGCTTCGAGGTGGCGGTTCAGCGGGTAGACGAGCTGCACCTTCTCGTGCAGGTAGCGGCTGTACACCTCGACGTGCCGGGCTTCGTCGATCACCTGCGTCGCCGCGTAGAACTTGCTGTCGATGTCGGGGACGGTCTGCACGATCTTCGCGGCACAGACGAGCGCGCCCTGCTCGCCGTGCATGAACTGGCTGAAGCGCCACGCCTCGACGTTGCGGCGGATCTCACCCCGCTCGGCGTCGGTCATCTTGTCCCACCAGGGCGAGCCGAAGAGGGGGTTCACCTCGTCGGGCATCCCGACCGGGTTGTCGGGGTCGATGTCGAGCGACCAGTCGAGGCGGTCGCTGCCGATCCACTGGCGCCGGGTGCCCTTGTCGTAGAGGCGAAGGAGCTGGTCACGCGCCGCCGTGTAGTCGAAGTCGAAGACGGTGGTGGCCGTGCTCGCGATGTCGAGGTGATCGAGGTCCACACCTCAAGTGTCGCGGATCAGGGCGTTGAGCGCACTCAGGGAGGGGAACCCGAGCGCCAGGGTCTGCAGGGCCCACTTCGGCGCGCTGCGCGTGAGCCCGGCCCGCCGGGCGGCCACGTACGCGTAGGCGGCCTCGCCGACGTGGAGCCCGGCGGCGATGGCGAACAGCAGGCGCAGGCTCGGCCGGCCCGACCGCTTGGCCACGATCCCGGTGACGACCATCCCGCCCAAGTTGCTCACCCACCACCCCGGCGCGACGGCGACGAACCGGTCGCCTCCCGCGTTCTTGGCACGCTGGACGCCGAATAGCGGCGTCCAGCGTGCCAAGAACGGCTCGGGGGTCACGTGCCGACCGGGCGGGTGCCGATGATGCCGGCCGCCTCGAGGTCGGCGAGCTCGGCGGCGCCGAGGTCGAGGAGGCCGCCCAGGATCTCGGCGTTGTGCTGACCGAGCATGGGGGAGGGGCGCCGCATCCAGGGACGGCCCAGGTCACGGAAGCGGAACGGGAGCACCGGGACCTCGCGCCGCCCCGTCACCGGGTGGTCCTCGATCTCGAAGAAGCCCCGGTGGCGCATCTGCGGGTTGCGCGCCGTCTCCCGGGCGTCGATCACGTACCCGGCCGGTACGCCACGCGACGCCAGCTCCTCGGCCAGCTCCCGCGCGTCGCGCGCCGCGAAGCAGCGGCTCAGCTCGGCGTCGATCGTGTCGTGCGCGTCGAAGCGGCCGGCGATCGTCGCCAGCGCGGGCTCGCGCGCCCATTCGGGATCGCCGAGCACCTCCCGCAGGCGGTGCCACTGCTCGTCGGTCGCGATCGCGAGCGCGAGCCACTGCTCGTGCCCCGCGCACGCGTACACGTTCTGGGGCGCCGCGCCCGGCCCGCGGTTGCCCCGGCGTTCGAGGACGGTTCCGGTCGCGCCGTACTCGACCACCTGCTCGGCGGCCATGTTGAGCGCGGCCTCGATCATCGTGACCTCGATCAGGCGGCCCTCGCCCGACGTCTCGCGATCGCGCAGGGCGAGCATCGTCGCGAAGACGGCGTGCAGCGCGGCGAGCGGGTCACACGGCCCGCGCGGGAGCACCGGTGGGCCGTCGACCCATCCGGTCACCCATGCCATGCCCGTGATGGCCTCCATCGTCTGGGCGAAGCCGGTGCGGTCACGCCACGGCCCGTCGAGCCCGTAGGCCGGCATGCGGGTCATGACGAGCCGTGGGTTCACGGCCCGCAGCGTGTCCCAGCCGAGCCCGAAGTTGTCCATCACGCGCGGCGTGAAGTTCTCGAGCACCACGTCGGAGACGGCCACGATCCGCTTCAACAGCTCGATGCCCTCGGGGCGCGTGAGGTCGAGGGTGATCCCTCGCTTGCCGTTGTTCGCGCCGTGGTAGATCGGCCCCCATTCCCACCAGAGGTCCTCGGTGGGGGGCCGCGTGCTCGAGTAGCGCATCAGGTCGGGCCGGGCGGTCGACTCCACCTTCACGACGTCGGCGCCGAGGGCCGCGAGGACGTGCCCCGCCGCGGGCCCCGCCCACCATGCGGTCATGTCGACCACCCGCACCCCGTCGAGCGGGCGGCCGTCGGGAGGTCGCGCGGGCGGCACGTCCACGCGCACGCGCGCCGTCCAGTCGACCGACCCGGTGTGCTCTCCCGGTGCGGCCGCCGCGGTGAAGGGTCTCGGCGACAGCCCCGAGATCCGGTAGGGGACGCGCGGCTGCACGAACCGGCCGGTCGGGTTCTCGACGAACGTGCCGCGTTCGACGAAGTGGTCGAACCCCGTCACGGTCGCGCCGTTACCGACCGGCCCGCTCGGGATGCGGAGCAGCGCCGCCTGCTCGAGGAGATCCGCCGTGGTGTGCTGCTTCGTGAACGACCGGATCATGTCCCAGACCTCGGCCCGGCGCTCCTGCCGGCCGACGTGGCGCGCCAGCTCCTCGTCGTCGAGCAGGTCGGGCCGGCCGATCAGGACGAGGAAGTCGTTCCACTGCTGGCGGCTGTTGGTCGTGAACTCCGCGTAGCCGTCGGCCGACGGCTCGATCGACGGGATCTCGATGGTGCGGGTGGGGCGCTCGAGCGGCGGCCAGTCGAGGAACTCGGCGAACACCGAGGCGTACGTGTTCATGGTCACCGACATCGAGTCGAGCATCGCGACGTCGACGTGCTCGCCGTGTCCGGTGCGCGCGGCGAGGAGGACCGCCGCGAGGGCGGCGACCCCCGCATAGGAGCCCGCCATCCACTCGCCGATGCGCCCGCCGGCGGCGAGTGGCGGTTCCTCCGGGATGCCGCGCGCGCCGATCGAGCCGCACCACGCCTGCAGCGTGAACTCGGTGGCTGCCCACTCCGCCCACGGGCCGTCCTCGCCGAAGGGCGTGACGACCACGGTGACCAGGGCCGGGTTCGCGCCCCGTTGCACGGAGTCGTCGAAGCGCTCGGAGGCCACGATCACGTCGGCCGCGGCGAGCAGCGCCTGCACGCCGGCGTCGGCCGGGTCGCCGGTCACCGACCGCTTCGAGGTGTTGAGGAACTCGTAGAGCGCGCCGGAGCCCCAGCGGCGCAGCGGGTCGCCACCCGGCGGCTCGACCCTCACCACGTCCGCGCCCGCGTCGGCGAGCAGCTTGGTGCAGTACGGGCCGGCGATCTCGGTCGAGAGGTCGACGACCCGGATGCCGTCGAGCACGAGTGGACTGACCTCCGGGGTCTCGGGAAACGGCGCCTCGGCGCGCCGTAGTCTGCCAGTCCGTGGAAGCCCTGCGGATCGGGACGCTCGGCGCGGCGCGGATCACGCCGACGGCCCTGGTCAAGCCGGCGGCGCGCCGCCGGGACGCCGTGGTGGTCGCGGTCGCCGCCCGTGACCGGGGCCGGGCCGAGCGCTTCGCCGCCCGCCACGGCATCCCGACCGTGCACGAGTCCTACCGGGCGCTCCTCGACGATCCCGCGGTCGACGCCGTCTACAACCCGCTGCCGAACGGCCTCCACGGCTCCTGGACGATCGCCGCGCTCGAGGCGGGCAAGCACGTGCTGTGCGAGAAGCCGTTCACCGCCAACGCCGAGGAGGCGCGGGCGGTCGCCGCCGCCGCCGAGCGTTCCGGTCTCGTCGTGATGGAGGCGTTCCACTACCGCTACCACCCGCTCGCGCAGCACGTCCGGACGCTCCTCGACGCCGGCGTCGTCGGGACGGTGCGCCGGGTCGAGACCCGCATGGTCGTCCCGCTGCCCGTGCCCGGCGACATCCGCTGGAACCTCGCGCTCGCGGGCGGCTCGACCATGGACATGGGCTGCTACACCGTCCACCAGCTCCGCCTGCTCGGGGACGGCGAACCGACCGTGGTCTCGGCCACCGCGAAGCTCCTCTCACCCGGGATCGATCGCTGGATGCGCGCCGAGCTGTCGTTCCCCGGCGGCGCCACGGGCAGCATCGAGACCGGCATGCTCGCCGGGCGTCCGCCGGTGCTCGACGCCCGCGTCATGGGCGACCGCGGCGTGCTCCGGGTGACGAACCTGACCGCGCCGCAGTTCTTCCACCGGCTCACGATCACGACGCCCGAGCGGACGGCGCGCGAGCGCGTCCGTGGCGAGCCCACCTACTGGTACCAGCTCGGCGCGTTCGTCGCGGCCGTGCGCGAGGGCGCGCCCGTGCTCACCCCGCCGTCCGACTCGGTCGCCAACATGCAGGTGATCGACGAGATCTACCGCGCGGCGGGGCTCGAGCCCCGCCGCCCGACACCCGTCAACGTCTGAAGCGAGGACGGCGCCTCGAGCGCGGCCACGATCACGTCGGTGAGGTTGGCGACGAAGGCGGCCTCGTCGAGCTCGAGCTCGGCGTCGGCCGCGGCGGCAGCCTCGGCGTCGAGGGCCCGGGCCCGCTCCGCCATCGCGCTCGTCATCAGCATGATCACGAGGACGACCCGCTCGCGCCGCACCTCGGGCGCGACCGCGGCCGGCCGCGCCTCGAGCAGCCCGAGGATGTGGCGCAGGTTCGGCGGCGTCAGGTCGCTCTCGATCCGCCAGGCCGGGAACTCCTCGGTGAGCTGGGCCACGATGCGCAGGTAGTCGCGGCCGTCGGGCGTCGCCAGCCGCCCGGCCAGCGGCACGAGGAGCGAAGCGACGAGCTCACGCGTCCCGGCGTCGCCCCCCGCCCGGGCGAGGAGCTCGCCCCGCTCGTCGTCGAGGGGGTCGCCGTGCCGGAGCAGGATCTCGCGCAGGACCCCCGCGCGGGAACCGAAGTGGTACGAGAGCGCCGAGACGTTGCGTTGGCCCGCGGCGTCGAGGATCTCGCGCGTCGTCGTGCGCCAGATGCCGCGCGTCGCGAACAGCCGTTCCGCCTCGCGCAACAGGCGGTTGCGCGTCTCCGTCGCGTCACGCGGCACGGGCCGCTCCTCGATGGGGCGTTGCCGAGCCTACTGGCCGAGCGCGCTCGTG
>Ga0070741_10004012_pt1 | contig 35109 bp, 32 predicted proteins | sample Coa_R1_4_FD_66440 | JGI IMG/M metagenome (GOLD analysis project Ga0070741, IMG submission 66440) | Surface soil microbial communities from Centralia Pennsylvania, which are recovering from an underground coalmine fire - Coalmine... | ecosystem: Environmental > Terrestrial > Soil > Unclassified ... | reverse complement strand
GCTGATCTTGTGCGGGGTCTTCATCCAGTCCAGGCGCTTGGCTTGCTCGGCCCAGAAGCCGTCGGGGTCCGAGAGCGAGCGTGCGTACATTTCCTTGTATTTGCCCTGGTCGACCCAGGCCCGTTTCGACCACTCGGCCGGCACGTCGTAAACTGACTCTTCAATGCCCAATGCCACGGCTCACTCCTAAGACTGATCGTGTTTCAGTCCAGACCCCGATTCCAAGAAGGTCGTCACGATATTAATCTGATCCGGCGCCATCAGCGGCGGCACGTGCCCACAATTGTCGAACTGAAAGACTTCCGCTTGCCGGTTGCGCTTCCTCATCTCAAGCATCAAAGCGCGCGACAACAGATCTGAACTCGCCCCACGCAGCACCAATATTGGCACGCTGATCGCCTCCCAATATTTCCATAGGTCCAGCGCCGGGTAGTACCATGGCAGCTTGAAACCTTTTGCGATGGCGGGGTCGCAGAGCACAGCGTGTTGCCTACGTTCCGCGTCGCTACGAAGGCTGTGGACTGTCAGATGACGCCAATGCGCGTCGGACAGATAACCGTAGGGCGCCAGCACTTTGCGAAAGTACGTTTCGCCCTCCTCCAAGGTGGAGAACGATGACGGCATATTGCCAATATACTGGCCGATCCGCTGAAGTCCCGTGGAGGTGACATAGGGTCCAATATCGTTGATCACGAGCTTGCGGACGACACCACCCGAAAACCCAGCCATCACCATGCCGACCAGGCCGCCGAGCGAGGTCCCGACCCAATCGACTTCCTGAATGCCCAGACGCGCAATCAGCGCATTCATATCGGCGCAGTATTGCGGGAGGGAATAGTGATCCGGTTCACGGAGCCATCCGCTGCGACCTCTCCCCGGGAGATCGGGACAGATCACGCGACGGCCTTTCGCCGCGAGCTCGGCCGCTAGGTAGTCAAAATCCCTACCCTGCCGAGTCAAACCATGCAGGCAGATCACAGGCCGCGGATCGTCGAGCGGCCCCCAATCGACGTAAGCGATCTTGTGAAACCCGGACGGGGAGAGCCCGAGCAGCACGTCCTCGCGGTCGGGCTGCAGGGGTCCTGGGACGCGGGCCGCATTTCCTGAAATCAGATTTTTCGGTCTCATCGGGGGCTCTGTCAGACAGCCGATTTCGAACGACACGCAGCTCTTTGCTGCTGCATTTGGAGAAGGGCCGAGATGCTGCTCTCAGGACTTCCAGCTCTTGCGCATTTCCTCGAAGTTATCCGCCATTCGTTGCTTGACTTGCTCGAATGCATCCTTATTGGACTTCGAAGTCATCTCCGCGAGTTCTCGAGCGCTCGTCAAAGCTGCCTCAAACGATTTTGTCGCGAGCGCGCGCTGCTGCTCGGCGGAGAGCTTCATGTCCTTCAGCATCGAGGCAAGATGCTCGGAACCGGCACGCATGATCTCGAGCTGCCGTTGCGAAAACTCGGTCGCTGTCTCGTTGGACAGCTGTGCCGCCCTTGACATCGCCTCGATGGTCTTGCGCTGGCTCTCGACAAGAGCCGGAACGTCGAGATCGGGCAACCTGAAACTCTGGGCAAGCTTCTCCATCTGTTCCTTGAAGGCTTGAGAAAGCTTTTCGGCATCGAAAGACATCGTCTTCTCCATCGTTTACCAAAATCACTGAGCGGCAAATGCCTGGGACCGCGCAAAGCTTTGTGCTTCCGCCTGAGTTTCGAATATGTGCGGAGCCACCTGGCGCTCGGCGAGGCCTTCTCCGAGCTTCAACCGCATGAAGGCGCTGGTCGTATAGCGGGACGCGGAGCTGTAGTAACGTTTTTCAAGGTAGGCGATCATCGAAAAGTAAGTATCGCTCACGAGCGGCTCGAGATAGAAACCATCGTAATTTGCGATCAGCGCCACTGGCTTTCCGACCCCACGGCAGACTTTTTCGACCTCGCGCCGAACGAGGTCGACATCTTCGATTGTCTTGACGTCGAAACCCTCGAAGTTCACGAACAATATATTGCGCTCGGCGTCGTAGCTGAGGCGGTCCGCGAGGCTGCGGCCAAGGAGCGCATGATCCAGCCCCATGGGTTGGTCGCGGAAGATGCGGGGATCCATCGGCCGAACATTGCGGATCAGCGGCCTGAAATCCATCTGAGAAAGAACGTCGCGCTCGATCTCGACGCCTGGTGCAATTTCGATTAGTTCGAGTCCTGCCGCCGTTCGTTGCATAACGCACCGCTCGGTTACATAGAACACAGCTTGGCCCGTTTCGGCTGCATAATCTCCGCTGAAGGTGACCTGCTCCACATTGGCGAGGAATTTTCGCGCCGTGCCTTCGCGCAGGATGTGCACGGCGCCATCCTCGACCGCGATCTTCAGACCGCCGCTTGTGAATGTCCCGGCGAAAACAATCTTCTTTGCGCGCTGCGAGATGTTGATAAAGCCGCCAGCTCCGGCAAGCCGATGTGAGAATCGGCTGACATTCACATTGCCGGCTGCGTCCGCCTGCGCCATTCCGAGACACGCCAGGTCGAGTCCGCCGCCGTCGTAAAAATCGAACTGCTGGTTCTGATGAATCACCGCATCCGGATTGAGCGCAGTGCCGAAATTGAGCCCACCCTGCGGCATGCCTCCGATGATACCCGGCTCCGCCGTGAGCGTCAGGTATTTGAGCATATGCTCCTCGGCGGCCACAGCGGCAACGCCTTCTGGCATGCCGATCCCGAGGTTGACGACGCCGCCGGGAGGCAGTTCGAACGCGCAGCGGCGTGCGATGATCTTCCTTTCATCCAGCCCAAGCGGCTCGATCCGGTCCATCGGCACGCGCTGCCGGCCTGAAAAGGCGTGGTTATAGGACGTGCCATAGGTTTGCGGATGATTTTCCGCATCTGCGACAACGACGCAATCAACCAGGATGCCCGGGATCTGCACTTCGCGCGGATTGAGCGTATTGGCGGCAGCTATGCGCTCGACTTGCACGATGACAAAGCCGCGTGAGTTCTTGGCCGCCATCGCCATGGCAAGGTTGTCAAGGGTCAGCGCTTCGCGCTCCATGGTGATGTTGCCGGCGGGATCCGCGGTCGTGCCGCGCAAAATCGCGACATTGATCGGGAATGCCTTGTAGCGCAACCATTCCTCACCATCGATCTGCAGGAGCTCGACCAGATCTTCGGTTGTCTTCTCGTTGAGCTTGCCGCCTTCCAGCCGCGGATCGACGAAAGTTCGCAAACCCACCTTGGAAATGGTTCCGGGTCCGCGCGCGGCGATGCTGCGATAGAGATGTGAAATGCAACCGAGCGGCAAATTATAAGCCTCGATGCGATTGGCCAGGGCCAGCTCGCCGAGCTTCGGTACCAGCGCCCAGTGCCCGCCGACCACCCGCTTGACCAGACCGTCATGCGCAAGCCGGTTAAGGCCCCGCTCCCTGGAGTCGCCGGGAGCAGCGGCAAACAGCAAGGTCAGTTCAGACGGATGCCGGGTTTCGCGATAGCGTTTCTCGAGCGCAATCAGAAGCTCGTCCGGCGTACCGACACCGACAAATCCGGACGTGCAGACAGTGTCGCGATCGCGGACGATGGCAACCGCTTCATCGGCGGAGACGATCTTGTTCTTCATCGCCTCACCTCAATCCCTTTCCATCAACCATTTCGCTATACTCTTGCTCAAACGACCCTGCGACTTGCTGGACACGAACAAGCCAACATGGCCGCCAGGCAGAGGAATTTCAGTGTAGTCGTGGGTCCCAATCAGGGGACCGAGCGCCTTTGAGCAAGTCGGCGGAATGATGTGGTCATCCAGCGCGTAGACATTCAAGGTCGGCGCCGTGATGGCGTGGAGATCGACCTTCCGGCCGGACAACGCGAAAGCCCCCTTTGCCAGCCTATTGTTCTGATAGAGATCCTTCAGCCATTGCTTGGCAGCTTCGCCGGGATGGTGAGGCCGATCGGCCAGCCATTTCTCCATGCGCAGGAAATTCATCCACTTCGCCTCGTCGTCGGCAACGTCAATGAGATCGATGTTGTATTTGGTCAGCGAACGCATCGGTGTCATCATCGAGAATACCGAGCTCATGAACTCGCCTGGCAGCACGCCGTAGGCGTCGACAAGATTGTCGACGTCGGCGCTTCGGAGACTCCGTGTCCAGATATTCAGGAACCCATGATGTTCGGCCGGGTCCTCACTGTCGGCATGGAAGTCGATCGGTGTGATGGTCAAGACCAGGTTTTTGACTTTGTCGGGGTGCAGGGCCGCATAACAGGTCGTGAACACACCGCCTTCGCAAATGCCGAGCAGAGTTACCCGATCATGACCAGTCTCCCGGCAAATGCGCTCGACGGCCGCATGGATGTAGTCATCGACATAGTCATCGATTTTGAGCCAGCGCTCCGTGCGGCCTGGCCTGCCCCAATCGATCAGCCAGAGATCGAGCCCCTCCGAAAGCAGACTGCGGATCAACGATCGATCGGGCTGAAGATCGGCCATCGTGTAGCGGCCTATCAGACCATAGGCCACCAGGACCGGTACCTTGACGGAATTGGCTGCGATCGGCTCGTAGCGAAACAGCTCGACTTTGTCGCGACGCATGACGAGCTGCTTTGGAGTGGCGCCGACATCGACATCCTCGTCCTTGATCTTGACGAGACTCTCGGCTGCCTTTCCCAACTTGGCCGCAGCATCCGCGAAATCGCGGATCATCCGTGCTGCCGGACTATCATCACTCATCGCGGCTCTCGTTTTTTCCAGTCGGTCCAGACCCGTCCTGCGCGCCGCGGGCAAGCGCACGCACCTCGCGGCGCAGCTCCGTCAACTGCCGGGTCACTTCGTCGAATTCGCTTTGCGTTGGGACGCTGAACAGCGCCGACACCGTTTCGCTGAGCTCAGTCTGGGATTTTCGGAACTCGATGCCTGCGTGAAGCAATTCTCGCTGGGCATGCAGAAATTGCTCTGATCGTTGATGATGGACCAGCTCTTCATTGGCAAAGGCACTCCAGGCGGCAAACTCCTCGCGCCAGCTCCGTGACTTGGCCTTGCCTTCTTGCCGTGGCGCGGCCTCGTTATAGCGCTCGAGCGCACGCATCCACGGCTTTGAGGCAACTGCGTTATAGGCGACCAATTTCTGTCGCATCCGACTCCAGGCAACGAATGCATTCATCAGCTTGCGGTCGATGTCCCAGACATCGGCCAGCTTCGGTCCTTGCGCAAGCCGCTCGATGGCGTCGCCCAGCTCATCGCCGAAGCCTGACCTCTTTTCCGCCGCGCGCGCGACGATGAACGGCAGCACCGACTTCGACCATGCTTCCCCCAGGTCAGTCGAGAAGTCCGCGACTTTTCGCCAGTTCTCGCTCCACTGAGCCATGGCGTCGGCTATCGCATCGGTGTTCTTGCTTTCTTCCATCGCGACCTACTCGGCAGCAGCCACCCTGTTTCCATATGCCTCCGTGTAGATCGCAAGCGCGTCGTCGTAGTGCACTTCGCGGGGATTGTTGACGAGCAGCCGCGTTTGCTTCATCGCGTCCTCGGCAAGCTTCTTCAGGTCGCCTGCACCGATGCCGACGTCGGCGAGTGACGGCGGCACCTTGCAGTCGCGGCAAATCGCGGCCATCGCATCGACGAATAGCCGTGCTTGCTGAGCGACAGTAAGCCCCACGGTGCGGGGATCGACGATCGGCGCCAATTCGGCATAAAGCGGCTCGGCCTCGGGCAGGTTGAAGCGCAGCACTTGCGACAGCACCAGCGCATTCGACAACCCGTGCGGGACGTGGAAGATCGCCCCGATCGGATAGGCCAGCGCATGGACAGCGGCAACCGGGGCATTGGCAAACGCCATGCCGGCAAGCATCGAGCCAAGCAGCATCTGCGAACGCGCTTCGAGGTCGCGTCCATTCTCGCAGACCTTTCGCACATTGGCCGACAGCAGCGCGAGGGCCTGGCGCGCCAATTGGTCCGACATGGGATTCTTCTTGTGCTTGCTGGTATAGGCCTCGATCGCGTGCACCATGGCGTCGATTCCGGTCGCCGCCGTGACGGGCGCGGGCAGGCCCAACGTCAGTTCAGGATCGAGAATGGCCCAATCCGGAATCAGCACCGGAGAGACCACACCTTTCTTTTCGGTTGTCGGCGTGGTCACGATCGAGATCGGCGTCACCTCCGAGCCGGTGCCCGCCGTGGTCGGCGCAAGCAAAAGCGGCAGACGTTTACCTTTCGCGAGGCCGACGCCGTAAATGTCGTCGAGCCGCTCGGGTGTCTTCGCGAGATAAGCGACGAGCTTGGCCGTGTCGAGCGCGCTGCCGCCCCCGATCGACAGCACGAGATCAATCTCGCTGGCGCGGCAGACGTCGACAGCCGCTTCGATGACATGCGAGGGTGGATCGGCAACGACATCCTCGAAAATACTGACTTCGATTTTCGCTGCCGCGAGCGATGCCTCGGCATCTCTTGTCAGTCCGGCCGCACGTACCCCCTTGTCCGTGACCAGCATGACGCGGCGCGCATCAAAGCGCGCGGCAAGCTCACCCATCTTGCCGCAGGCTCCGGGCTCGAACAGAATGTTCGACGGCGCCTGAAAGGTGAAATTTCCGACCATCCTTCTCTCCTTCTCCTTCGCCGAACGCGACCGGCTTGACACTGGTCCTGCGCCGGGCAACGAGCCGTGCCGCTAGGCGTGCTCTTTACCCAGCTTGCGATTGCGAAGTTCCTCGACGAGCACGCGCGTATTTTCGGAGTAATCGATCGCGACATCGACCAGATGGACACCGCCGCCCTTGAAGGCGGCTTCCAGCGTCGGCAGCAGGGCGTCGACGGACGTGACCTTGGATCCTTTGGCACCGTAGGCCTCCGCATAGCGGACGAAGTCAGGGTTGCCGAATGTGAGGCCGAAATCCGGGAAGCTGTCGACCGCCTGTTTCCAGCGAATCATTCCGTAAGCACCGTCATTGAGGATCAGCACGACGAGATTGAGCTTGAGCCGCACTGCAGTCTCCAGCTCCTGGCTGTTCATCATGAACCCGCCGTCACCGCAGACCGCCATAACCCGACGCTCGGGATAGAGCATTGCCGCCATCATCGCCGACGGCAGCCCGGCGCCCATGGTCGCAAGCGCGTTGTCGAGCAGCAGCGTGTTGGCCACATAGGTTCGGTAGTTGCGTGCGAACCATATTTTGTACATGCCATTGTCGAGCGCAACGATGCCGTTTTCGGGGATCACCTGGCGTACGTCGTGGACCAGCCGCTGCGGCGTGACCGGAAAACGGCTCTCGGTGGCGCGGTCGGTCACCCTGCTGAGGATGCTCTCGCGCAACGACAACAAAGTCTTGGCGTTAGGCAGCTTGCCTTCGACGCGGTCCGCGAGCAATTCAAGGCTCGGGCCGACGTCGCCGACGACCTCCGCATGCGGGAAATAAACCTGCTCCACATTCGCCGGCATGTAGCTGACATGAATAACCTTCGGCCCTGTCGGTCCCATGATGAACGGCGGCTTCTCAATCGTGTCGTGACCGATAGCGATGATCAGATCGGCCTGATCGATAGCCTCGTGCACATAATCGCGCTCAGACAGCGCCGTGGTCCCCATGTACAGCATGGTGCCGCCGGGTACCGTCCCCTTGCCCATCTGCGTCGTAAAGAAGGGAATGCCGGTGCGGCGCACGAAGCCGGCGATCCCGAAGGTCGAACGAGGTCGGCTTGCCGCAGCGCCCAGCATGATCAGCGGCCGCTTTGCGGCCAAGATGATTTCGGCGGCGCGATCGAGCGCCGCTCGATGAGCGACGGGAATTTCGATCGGATGAATCGGAACCATCTGCACCGGTTCGATCTCGTCGCCCGCGATGTCCTCCGGCAGCTCGAGGTGAACCGGTCCCGGGCGTTCTTCCATCGCGACGCGAAACGCATCGCGCACCAGCGTCGGGATGCTTGCCGCGCTCACAATCTGACGCGACAGCTTGGTCAGCGGCCTCATCGAGCCGATCACATCCACGATCTGAAAGCGCGCCTGGCGACTGCTCATGATCGCCTTCTGTCCGGTGAGCAGCAACATTGGCATGGCGCCGAGATGCGCGTAGGCGGCACCCGTCGAGAAGTTGAGCGCCCCCGGCCCCAGTGTCGCGATGCAGACACCCGGACGACCAGTGAGACGGCCGTGAGTGGCCGCCATGAAGGCGGCCGCCTGCTCGTGCCGGGTCAATACCAGTTCGATCTTCGAGTTGCGGAGCGACTCCACCACGTCGAGATTCTCTTCGCCGGGTACTCCGAAGATACGGTCGACGCCCTCATGCTCCAGAGCTGCAACAAGTAAATCCGAACCCTTCACCATTATTCACTCCTTGATTGTCCCGATCGCCTTGTCCGCCAGGCAAATGGAAACATTCCTGTATCGACGTCTGACAGCCGCCAGCTTTAGTGCGCAAGGCGCTTGACGATGGCCGTCGCGAAATCCCTGGTGCTTGCCTTACCCCCGAGATCGCTGGTTCGAACGTTGTCGACCTGCAGCGTCTGCTCCACTGCGGTCTGCAGCCGCCCGGCAAGGTCCGTCCTGCCGACATGCTTCAGCATCAATCCCGCGGCCAACAGGAGCGCAAGCGGGTTGGCCACGCCCTTGCCGGCGATATCAGGAGCCGATCCATGCACGGCTTCGAAGATGGCGGCGCGCTCGCCGATATTCGCACCGGGCGCCATGCCGAGCCCGCCCACCAGGCCCGACATCTGGTCGGAGAGAATGTCGCCGAACAAGTTCGTGGTGACGATGACGTCGAACTGCCAGGGGTTCATGACGAGTTGCATGGCGCAAGCATCGACGATGCGATCGTCCATCGCCACCCGCCCCTCGTATTCCTTTGCAATTTCGCGCCCCGCCTGCAAAAACAGCCCGGTCAGAGCCTTCAGGACATTGGCCTTGTGAACCACCGTCACCTTCTTGCGGCTATGGCTGAGCGCATACTCGAAGGCGAACCGCACGATGCGTCGAGCCTCCGCATGCGTGTTGACGCCGGACGATATGGCAACGGCATGCGGATCGTCACCGACCGCTATGAAATGTTCGAACGCGACATAGAGGCCTTCGATGTTCTCGCGTATGAGGACCAGGTCGATATTCTCATAGCGCCCGCCGGGCACCATGGTTTTCACAGGCCGCAAATTGGCATAAAGCCCGAACTCTTCGCGCAAACGGACGTTCACCGAGCGGAAGCCGCCGCCAACCGGCGTCGTCAACGGCCCCTTCAATGCAAGTCTTGTACGACGGATGCTGTCGATCAGAGAACCTGGCAGCGGATCGCCGGCGCTTTCGATCCCGGCCATGCCACCTTGCTGAATGTCCCAGTCAAACGGCGCGCCCAGCGCGTCGAGCACCTTTGTCACCGCTTCCGTGATCTCCGGGCCTATCCCGTCGCCGGGAATCAACGTTGCTGGAATCCTGTCCGACATGATTGCAAATCCCCCTTGAGCCTGGTTGCGATAACGAATCAAACTCAGTGAGCCCCGCTCAATGCAGTCGTGGCGGGTTGCTCGCTACCACGGCTCAACACCAGAACCAGGACGCATCCAATGGCAGAGAGTGCGGCCAGCGGCATCAGACCGAGCGCGTAGCTGCCTGTTGCGTCCTTGATCGCGCCGAGCATGTAGCTTCCGAAAAAGCCGCCGAGATTGCCGATCGCATTGACCTGGGCGATCGCTGCTGCGGCCACGCCAGCCGACATCCATTCCGTCGAAAGCGCCCAGAACGGTCCCTTGACGATGTAGGTCGCTGTCACCGCGACGCAGAGGATGATGATCGTGGGCGTCAAGGCATCAGTCAGGGGGGCGCAGGCCAGACTCGCAGCGAGCAGCGCAAGCGGCACCGCGGTGTGCCATTTGCGCTCGCGCATCCTGTCGGAATTGCGTCCCCACACCAGCATCAGCAGTGAGGCGACACCGAAAGGTATCGAATTCAGAAGGCCGGTCTGCATATTGGTCAGGCCGAACGACTTGATGATCTGCGGCTGCCACAGCGACAGGCACTGGCTTGCGCCGGAGGCGCCGGCGTAGATCAGCGATGCGGCGAGCACGTATTTGTTGGACATCACCTGCCAAAGCGAGAGATGCGCGACCCGGGTCGCCGGCGAGGAACGCTCTTCGGTCAGCCGGTTGGCGAGCCATTGCCGTTGCGGTTCGGTCAGCCATTTGGCACCAGCCGGCCCGTCGGCGAGAAAGAAGAATGAGATGACTCCCAAAATCACGGCAGGGATCGCCTCCAGCACGAACATCCATTGCCAGCCGTGGAGACCAGCGAACCCGTCGAGCTGAAGCAGGCTGGCGGAAATCGGCGAGCCGAGGAAGCTCGAGAGCGGGATCGCCACCATGAACAGCGCGACGATTCGGCCACGGTATTCGGACGGAAACCAGTAGGTGAGATAGAGGATCACGCCGGGAAAGAAGCCGGCCTCAGCCGCGCCGAGGAGCATCCGCACCACGTAGAAGGAATAGGGCCCCACCACCAGCGCCATGCAGCCGGAGACGATGCCCCAGGAAATCATGATCCGCGCGATCCAGATGCGGGCGCCGACCTTGGCCATCGCGAGATTGCTGGGGACCTCGAAGATCACGTAAGTGATGTAGAACAGCCCGCCGCCGAGACCGAATGCCGCTGCCGACAAACCGATGTCGTGATTCATCTGGAGAGCCGCGAAGCCGGCGTTCACGCGATCGACGAAGGCGATGAAATAGCAAAGCATCAGGAATGGGATGATACGCAAGGTGACGCGACGCATGGTCGCGATTTCCAGTTCCGATCGTTCATTCAATTCAATAGGCATATCCATTCCCCCCATCGACCTGCTTCATGCCGCGAGTTGACGCAGCACGTAGGGCAGGATGCCACCGTGCTTGAAGTAGTTCAGCTCATCGACCGTATCGATGCGACATGTCAGCGGGACCTGCTTCACGGCGCCGTTGGTCATGGTGATTTCGACCGTCATCTTCTGACGCGGCGAGATATCCGCCAGCCCGCGAATCGATACTGTCTCCGCGCCAGTCAGCCCGAGGCTTTTCCAAGACGTTCCCTGTTCGAAGACAAGCGGTATGATGCCCATTCCGACAAGATTGGAGCGATGGATGCGCTCAAAGCTCTGCGCAATGACTGCGCGCACGCCGAGCAGCTTTGTCCCTTTGGCGGCCCAATCGCGCGAGGAGCCGTTGCCGTATTCGACACCCGCGAAAACCACGAGTGGCACACCCTCGTTCTGGTATCGCATCGCCGCATCGAAGATCGACATCCGCTCGCCAGACGGCTGATGTACCGCCCAACCGCCTTCGGGCGGATTGCCGTCCTTGTCCTTCACGGAAAAATTCTTGATGCGAATGTTGGCGAATGTGCCGCGAACCATCACCTCGTGATTGCCGCGCCGCGTGCCGTATTGATTGAAGTCCTCGACGCGTACCTGCTTGTCACGCAGGAACTGACCCGCGGGCGAAGCGGCCTTGATCGAGCCGGCCGGCGAAATGTGATCGGTCGTGATCTTGTCGCCGAACAGGCCAAGGATGCGGGCGCCGACGACGTCGCGGATCGGTGTCGACGTCATGGTCATGCCTTCGAAGTAAGGCGGGTTCTGCACATAGGTCGATGACATGTTCCAGCGATAGGTCAGGCCGGTCGCCACCTTGACCGCCTTCCAGTTCGCATCGCCTTCGAAGACGCCGGCATATTTCGACTCGAACATCGTGCGCGTGATGTTATCGCGGATGAAACACTCGATTTCCGCATTCGAGGGCCAGATGTCCTTCAGATAGACCGGTGCGCCGTCCGAACCGGTGCCGAGCGGTTCATTCAGGAGATCGACCTGCAGCGAGCCCGCGAGCGCATAGGCGACGACCAGCGGCGGCGAGGCCAAGTAGTTGGCCTGGACGTCAGGCGAGACGCGTCCTTCGAAATTGCGGTTGCCGGACAGCACGGCCGCAGCGACAGCCTCATTGTCATTGATCGATTTAGATATCTCGGCCGGCAGCGGACCCGAATTGCCGATGCAGGTCGTGCAGCCGAAGCCGACCAGATAGAAGCCGAGCGCATCGAGGTCCTTTTGCAGGCCTGACTTTTCCAGATATTCGGCAACCACCTGCGAGCCCGGTGCGAGCGACGTCTTGACCCAAGGTTTCGCCGTCAGGCCTTTTCGCGCCGCGTTGCGCGCCAGCAGGCCTGCACCGATCAGCACCGAAGGGTTGGATGTGTTGGTGCAGGACGTGATGGCCGCGATGACGACGTGGCCGTGCCCCAGCTTGAACTCCTTGCCTTCGACGGCAAACTGCTTTTTGGATTCACCCGCCTTGCGGTACTCGCTCTCCAGAGCCGCAAGGAAATTGGACTTGGCATCGCTGAGGCCAACGCGGCCTTCGGGACGTTTAGGACCAGCAAGCGATGGAACGACGTCATCGAGATTCAATTCCAGCGTATCGGTGAAGATCGGGTCTGGCACGCCCGGCGTCCTGAACAGGCCCTGCGCCTTGGCATAGGCCTCGACCAGGGCGATCCGTTCGCTCGCGCGTCCCGACAGGTTGAGATAGTTCAACGTTTCCTGGTCGATCGGGAAGAAGCCGCAGGTCGCGCCATATTCCGGTGCCATGTTACTGATGGTGGCGCGATCGGCCAGCGTCATATGGTCGAGGCCGGATCCGAAAAACTCGACGAACTTGCCGACTACGCCCTTCTTGCGCAGCAGTTGTGTGACTGTGAGCACGAGATCGGTCGCAAGAACGCCTTCGCGCAATTTTCCGGTCAGCTTGAAGCCGATCACCTGCGGCACCAGCATCGATAAGGGCTGGCCGAGCATTGCCGCCTCGGCCTCGATGCCGCCGACACCCCATCCGAGCACGGCAAGGCCATTGGCCATGGTCGTGTGGCTATCGGTGCCGACCAGCGTGTCGGGATAGGCGTAGGTCTTACTGCCCTGCTTCGAGGTCCAGACCGTCTGGGCGAGATATTCGAGGTTGACCTGGTGGCATATACCGGTACCGGGCGGCACCACGCGGAAATTGGTGAAGGCACCTTGTCCCCATTTGAGGAAATTGTAGCGCTCGCCGTTCTGCTGGTATTCACGCACGACATTGTCGTGAAGCGCGCGCGAATTGCCGAAATGATCGACGACAACGGAATGATCGATGACCAGATCGACCGGCACCAACGGGTTGATCCGCGAGGGATCACCGCCCAGCTTCTCCATGCCGTCGCGCATTGCCGCCAGATCGACCACGGCCGGGACGCCGGTGAAATCCTGCATCAACACGCGTGCCGGACGAAAGCCGATCTCGGTACCGGCCGCGCCGCGGTCTTGCGGCCATCGCGCCATCGCCTCGATGTCAGCCCGTGTCACCGACTGGCCGTCCTCGAAGCGCAGCAGGTTTTCCAGCAGGACCTTCAGCGAGAATGGAAGGCGTGAGATGCCCGCCAGGCCATTCTTCTCCGCGTCCGGCAACGAGCGATAGATGTAGGTCCGGTCACCGACGACCAACGCCTTCTCGCACGTGAAACTGTCTTGGATAGCCATGAGCGAATCCCTTTCAAATCGGAGACGCTATTTGAGATAACCCATGATCAAGAGAACCAGCGTGATGGTCACGGCGCCGCCGATGCGGGTCGCGATCTGAGCAAATGGCATCAACTGCATGCGATTCGCGGCCGTCAGGATGGCGACGTCGCCGGTGCCGCCTTGCCCGCTATGGCAGGCGTTCACGATTGCGGTTTCGATCGGATACATCTTCATCAACCGCCCGACGACGAAACCGGTTGCCATGATGGTCACGACAGTGGATACGATTGTGATGATGTTGGCGGGGTGGAACGCCGCGACCAGCTTGTCCCATGGCGTCAACGCGACGCCGATGGCAAACAGGAGCGGATAGGTCATGCTGGTACGAACGAATTCGTAGACCACGAGCCCACCCTGCTGCAGCTCGGGCGACACCGCGCGCGTCAGCTTGGCAAGCACCGCCAGAAACAGCATCGCCACCGGCGCTGGCAGTCCAATCAGGTGATTGAGGAGAACGCCGAGAAGATAGAGCGCGATCGCCGTGAGGCCGGCAGCCGCGACCGTGCTAGCGCCGACATGTCCGACGGGTTTCTCTTCCCCGCCCTCCTCGTGAACGGCCTGGATATCAGTTCCGTCATCCGTGTGAGGCTGCAATCGCCCTTCGCCGGTCAGGCTCGGATATTTCTTGCCGACAACATTGAGCATGCCCGAAAGCAGGATGGCCGTCAGGCTTCCGAGCATTACTGGCGGAAGGACCTGCGCGAACACCTCGCCTTGCGGCACACCGCTCAGCGCGGCATATCCGATGGAGAGCGGAATCGCGCCCTCGCCAACACCACCCGCCATGATCGGTACCACGACGTAGAAGAATGTGTGCGAAGCGCCTAGACCGAGGGCAGTGCCGACCAGGGTCCCGACGACCACGGCTACGATGGTGCCAACCGCAAGCGGCACAAATATTTTGAGAAAACCGCGGATCAGGACATCGCGATCCATGGCAAAGATGCTGCCCACGATGATGGACGCGATGAAAAGATAGAGGAAATTGGTGGATTTGGTGAAGTCGATGACGGCCTTGTCGACCTGCGCCGGGATCAGATGATAGTAGGCCAGCGCAGAGGGAATAAAGGTCGCGAAAATCGCGCCCGCGCCGATGCTGCGCAGAACCGGGATTCGCTTGCCGATCTCGGCGCAAGTGAACCCGCCAAGCACGAGCACGACAATCATCGTCGGACCGTCCGACTTGATCTCGCCGAAATAGACAAGCCCGGCAATGATGAGGACAAGAAGAACATAGATCGGAACAGGAATTATTCCGATCCGAAAGGCCGTGATCCGCCACCAGCCCTCGGGCCAGAACGGGCTCGTGATCTTGGCATTCGATCCCGCAATGCCGGGTACCGGCGACGGAATACTGCCCGCGTCATGCGCTGACATGTTCGCTTCCCTCCCATCGTCTTTATCTGCAAGGACGAACACGTCGCCTCGCGACGGCAAAGGCCGGCGAGAAAGGCGGTCCTCCAAGTCTTGTTTTATTTTGGGGTCAGGATACGCCGCGCTACCTGTCAACAACCTGTCACGGGGACAGAATGCCAATCACTTCTGCAGCGCGTCCTTCCAGTCCTTCAGGAACCGATGGCGCTTGGCCTGGTCGAGGTAAGTCAAGAGATCGATGCTCAGTGCGATCGGACGCAACGCCCGCTCAGCATTCGCATAGCCCGGAATCGCCGGTTTCATATCTTCGCGGACCGATCCAAGCGAGTGCAGTGCGAGTAGGGCCTGACCGTCGCGGGACAGCAAGAAGTCGACGAAGCGTTCGGCCTGGGGCACGTGTTGCGCCAAACGCGGGATCAGAACGATCCGGGACATCATCAGCGTATAGTCGCTGGGGAAGATAACGCCGAGCTGATCATCATGTTTGGCTCGCTCCAGCGCATAAGAACCGGGAACATTATACGCCAGTATGAAGTCGCCGGCGGCCACGCGATCGATCATTGGTGCGGACGAGGTGTAGAGCTTGACGCCAACGCGCCCCATGGCTTCGACCAGCTTGAACGTCTGCTGCGTGATGCGCACATCCTGCGTGATGAACAACAGACCCGTTCCGCTCAATTCGGGATCGTAGGTAGCGATCTTGCCTTGAAATGCCGCAGGGTGCTCCGTCAAGAGGCGCAACAGGTCGGCATGGTCTTGCGGCACCATGGCGCCTTGAAGCAATCGCTTGTTGAAGATGATGACGACCGGCTCGGCGGTTACACCATACGCGCGATCCTTCCATTGCGCCCAGGCTGAGAGTTGCGCGAGCTCGGCGGGTTGATATTCGATGGCATAACCGTCGTTCGCGAGCTTGATCTGGAGATCCATGGCCGAGCTCCAGACAACATCGGCCGGGCTTTGCTCCCGCGCGGACTTGACGACACGATCAAACAGATCTCCGGAAACGATCTTGGAATAGTGAACGGATATGTCAGGATTTTTCTTCATGAACTCAGTGATCAACTCCGCGACTTCCGCAACGTTGGTGGTCGCTTCCACGACCAGCGGAATCTTCACCGTGTCGGCCTCACCTGCCGATACCGCAACTGCGAAATACAAACAAGCAGCGAGCCCGCACAGAAAGGCGAGTTGCCGATGCAATCGTCCCGCGACAGATCTCATAAGACTTGGCAATGTTTTGACGTCGTGGCGCATCTGAACTTACATTGACGCGTTTAGCAATGTTCGCCTCAAGTGTACAAGGTTCACCCTCTTGCGCATCCTGATCATCGAGGACGACACGTCCCTGGTCTCTGGTCTGAAGAAGGCGCTGGTGCCGGCGGGTATTGCTGTCGATCATGAGACAAGCGGCCTCGGCGCTTTGGGGGTAGCCCCCTCAGAGGCCTATTCGTTGATCGTGCTCGATCTCGGCCTGCCTGATTTGCCTGGTCAGGATGTCCTGCGCAGGTTGCGCGACAATGGTTGCGAAGTACCGATCCTGATCCTGACCGCGCTTGGAGAGGTCAAAGACAAGGTGAGATGTCTCAACCTCGGCGCGGACGACTATCTGACCAAGCCATTCGATCTCGGCGAGTTCGAGGCGCGGGTGAGAGCATTGATGCGCCGCAGCAAGGGACGGCCGGCGCCGGCACTCAAATGCGGAAACCTTGTGTTCGAAACCTCGTCGGCGACCGCAACCCTTAGCGGCAAGCCCCTATTGCTTCGTCGCCGGGAAATGGCGGTGCTGGCTGTTCTGATGGCAGACGCCGGTAAGCTTGTGCGAAAGGAGCGGTTGATTTCAGAAATCTTCAGCTTCGACGAACCCGTCGCACCGAACGCAATCGAGCTGTACATCGGACGGCTGCGTCACAAGCTTGGAGCAGACGGACCCAAGATCAGGACGGTGAGAGGCCTCGGCTATCTGATGGAGGAGAAGTGAGAGAGCGGCGGATACCCTCCTTACGTCGGGCTCTTCTCCTCAACCTGCTGGTGCCGACCAGCGTGCTTGCGATCGCGCTTGGCGTCGGAGGGCTGCTGCTGATCAACAAGACCGTCGAAAGGGCCTACGATCGGGTTCTCGATGGCTCGGCGAAAGCGATCGCCGAGCGGATCAGCGTCGAGGACGGCGAGATCACCGTCGACCTACCCCAGGTCGCACTCGGAATGCTCGAGACGCGCGCCAACGACAGCGTCTACTACAATGTGTCCTACGATGGGATGCTCGTGACCGGCTACCCGGATCTGCCGCTGATCGATCTAGCCAAGCTTCGTGCAGATTCCATCGGTCATTTCGACCTGCGCTACAAGAACGTGCCGGTGCGTATTGCCGCCATGGCGCAACCCGTTTACGGCAAGCCACGGCCCGTCCTCATTGAAGTCGCTGAAACGAAGGATGGAAGGACGATGGCGCAGCGCGAACTGCTTCTCTTTCTGGCGGCGCTGGAGACCGGGATCGTCCTCGCGGCCGCAGCTTTGGGCTGGCTTGCGGTGCGGCGTGGGCTTTCGCCGCTGGTGGATCTCGGACGCGAGATCGATACGCGGCAAATTGAGGCTGGAAGGGGCCTGCGGCCTCTCAACCTCGCGAGCATCCCTTACGAGGCGCACCCGCCGGTTCGGGCAATGAACCAGCTGTTCGTACGGCTGGATGCAGCGATGCAGGTTATCCGGGACTTTATTGCCGACGCATCCCACCAGATGAAAACCCCTCTGGCTTCCTTACGGGTTCATCTCGCACTGCTGCAACGCGACACCGGTGAGCAGTCAGAAAATCGCGAGATCATCGCCGAAATCGAGAGGTCGACCCGCCATCTTGACAGGCTCGTTGCTCAACTCATCGCGATGGCGCGCGCCGAGGAGGCAGCCGTTGCCGAAAAAGGCTTCCATCCGCCGGTGACAGACCTGGTCGCGAGTGCGAGCGAGGCCGTCAGCATCATGGCGCCCCTCGCCGCGGCCCGAGATGTCGACTTGGAATTCGAAGCCAGGCTGGATGCCGCTCCAATTCGCGCCCATGCGCCGGCCCTGCACGACATCCTCATAAACCTGATCGACAACGCAATCAGATACAACGCCAATGGCGGCTCCGTTGTCGTATCTGTCTTCTTCGAAGATGGCCGATATCTGACGCGCGTTTCCGACGATGGCCCGGGAATCGCGCCCGAACATCGCGAGCGCGTATTCGATCGCTTCTACCGCATTCCCGCGAACAATCGTCCGCCTGGCTCGGGACTAGGGCTTTCAATCGTTCGCACGTTGTTACAGCAGAGCGCTGGGACAATTGCTCTGACCGATGGCATAGGCGGCGCCGGCCTTGCGGTCATCATCGCTTTTCCTGCCGCTTGACGGCAGGGTTGCCCACGGTCGCATGCTCGTGGCACCACGCGTCCAAGCATGATCGTGGGTTGCGGTCCTCTATTCCTCAACGGCAGACGCCGTGGCGCGGAGACCAGCTACGTTCTACAGAAGCTCTGCATCACTCCCCAGTCGCTTGCGCAATGTCAGGATGAGCCGGTGGACCGTTTGCAGGTCCTTGATCGATAGCCCGTCCGCGAGCTTGTTGATCCAGGGGGCCTGCAGCCGCATGGCCGCGTCGAATGCTTGCTTCCCTTTCTCGGTGAGCACAACAAGCTGCGCCCTCCGATGATGTGGGTTGATCTCAAAGGCGACGAGCCCGTCCTTCTCCAAGTCGTTGACGATGCGCTGCAGGTTCTGGCGATTGGCGCCCATGTCGCGCGCAAGCCAGGCAACGGGTTGTGGGCGTTCGGCGGCAACGATTGCGCCAAGGACCTGCCATCGCGCACTGGTGAGCCCAAGTTCCGCGACGAGGCGATCGCCGGCAGTCAACAACAGGCTGTTTAGCCTGAAGAAGTCGAGGATGAGGTCGGTCAATGCATCGCCCGCCGGCGTTCGCTTGCTCTTGTTCATATGTCACCATAAAACATACTTGACATCATGATGTCAATCAAATAGACATCTACGCACCGTCTTGGTGCTATGAATCCATATTATGAGGAATATGTCATGTCGTTGCTGCGTCCTCTGGACCCTGCCTTCCCGATCGACCGTCAGATCGGGATCGACGCCAGCCCGGTGGTGCTGGTGAACGTGTTTACGGTCGACAAAGCCGATGAGCAGAGCTTCCTCAAAGTCTGGGAAGATGATGCCGCTTTCATGAAACGTCAGCCGGGCTTCATTTCCACGCAGCTTCATCGCGCCATCGGCGAGAACCCGACCTACCTGAACTACGCTGTTTGGGAAACGACAGCCCATTTCCGCGCGGCCTTCACCAACCCCGAGTTCCTGGCAAAGCTCTCGAGCTATCCGGCCTCGGCAGTTGCGGCGCCACATCTGTTCCAGAAGGTCGCGGTGCCGGGCATCTGCGTCCCATAGCCACGCACCAAGCGCGCCGAAGCAGCAGGTGCCACCCTCTATCACCATCCTTCCGAGATGGGCTGCTTGGGCGCATGTGGTTCAGCACCTGAGCCGTCTTGTTTCCGACCTTCCGACGAGCGAGAAAATGATCAAGATTATCCACCCTGTCGCCGGCACCATCGCAATCCTCACGATTGCGACCTTCTGGATGTCGACCGCGTTGAGCGAGCTGTTTGCGTCTCGTTCGGTCGTTACAGCCGTAAAGACGACAATACCTTGGGGCTTCCTGTTGCTTGTTCCAGCGCTGATCGCGGTGGGAGCCTCTGGGTTTGTGTTGGCAAAGGGACGCCGGGCCGGCTTGATCGGCGCAAAAATCAAGCGCATGCCCTTCATAGCCGGAAACGGCATCTTGATCCTCATCCCGTCGGCCGTGTTTCTTGCCTTCAAGGCAAAGGCCACAGAGTTTGACGGCTGGTTTTACGCAGTGCAGCTGCTTGAACTCATCGCAGGGGCAACTAACATCACGTTGCTTAGCCTCAACATGCGCGATGGCCTCAGGTTGAAGGGCTGGTTGCGCGCCACGCCTCGCTGATCAGTCAGACCCTGGAAACTGCTGACAGGCTGGCGATCGAGCAACCCGCACCTCAAGTGTCTGGCATGGCTCGACTAGACCGCAATCGGAGATTGTCGGGCTAATCCTTCGACGTAGGCGAGCAAGCGCTCGGTTGCATGGGCCGCCTGATCCGCGTCGCTGCGGGCGATGGCGCGGGCGATTTCGACGTGGCTCTCGACACCTTCGCGCGGCAGAGACCGTCCGTGATGCATGAACCAGAACCGCCGATTGTGCGTAGACATTAGGCGCATCATCGAGGTCGCCATCGCGTTGCGGCAGGCAGCCACGCACAGCTGATTGAACTCCATATCGAGTCGCGCGAAGACGTCGAAATCGTCCGCTTCCAGCGCCGCGACCATTCCATCCGCGATTTCGGTGAACTGCCGGCGCTGGTCGGGCGTTGCGCGCATGGCAGCCGCGCGCGCCACCATCAATTCGAGGGGCCGCCGCACCTCGATGACATTCAGTTCGTCGCCGAACCGGAAGTCCGAGACGACGCATCCCTTGCGAGGCATGATCTGCAGCAGATGGTCACGCGCCAGCCGCTGCATCGCCTCCCGAACGGGCGTGCGGCCCATGCCGAGCCGCTCGCACAGATCAGCTTCGGAGACGAACGCGCCCGGCCGCAGCTCGAGCGTCGCGATCATGTGCTCCAGCCGGGCGTAAGCCTGCTCGGTCATGCTGGAGACTTCGGCATCGGCCGGCGGCGTCGCGCGCGAAGGGCGAGATTTGGGTTGACGCTTATTCATATATCATCTCATATATCACGTGTTTGAGGCCGGGAAAACGGTCGAATGTAGGGAAGGCAGGCAAGGCATGGCGCGAGCTCCTGTGACGGATTGGGCTTCCGATTGGGATCATCTCGACCCGGCCTGGGTCGGCAACCCCTATCCGATCTGGCAGGACTTGCGCGACCGCTGTCCGGTGGCCCGGACCGATCGCTACCGAGGTGTCTATTTCCCGACGCGATACGCCGACATCCGCGAGGCCGCATACGATCCTGACCGCTTCTCTTCCCGGCGCGTCGTCGTTCGCGACGGCGAATACCGCGTCAATTCGCCTCCGATTACCTCCGATCCGCCAGAGCACCGGCCGATGCGAATGGTGCTGATCCCGCCATTTACGCCCCAGGCGGTGGCAAAGCTCGAGCCGCAGACCATCCGGGTCTGCAACGAATTGATCGACCGCATCGTCGCGCACGACAGCTGCGATGCTGCCGTTGAATATGCCCAGCACATTCCAGTGCGGATCATCGCCCATATGCTGGGAATACCGGCCGAACACGGCGATCAATTCCGTTCGTGGATTACGATGGCCTTGCAGGAGGGCGTGACCAACCAGGCCACGCTGAAGCGGGCCGAGCAGGAGATATCGGACTATTTCGCCGCACAGATCGCCGAGCGGCGCCAGCAGCCGGGCGAGGACCTCGTCAGCTTCCTGATCAAGGCGCGCCATCCGAGTGGGGAGCAGCTTTCAGACCAACAGGTGCTCGGCGCGCTCCGGCTGCTCCTGATCGCCGGCATCGACACCACTTGGAGTGCCATCGGTGCGTCGCTCTGGCATCTGGCGACGCATCAGCAGGATAGGCGGCGTCTGGTGCACGAGCCCGAACTGATCGAGACCGCGGTCGAGGAATTCTTGCGTGCGTACGCCCCGGTGACGATGGCGCGCGAGGTCGTCGAGGATACCGAACTCGGCGGCTGCCCGATGCGGAAGGGCGAAATGGTGATGCTGTCCTTCCCCGCCGCGAACCGCGACCCCGGAAAATTCGCCGATGCGGAAGCGGTCCGGATCGACCGCGCGGAAAATCCGCATGTGGCGTTCGGGCTCGGCATTCACCGCTGCATCGGATCCAATCTGGCGCGGATGGAAATGCGGATCGCGCTCACCGAATGGCTGAGGCGAATTCCTGAGTTCGCGCTCGACCGCACCCGGCCAATGACCTGGTCGGAAGGCGCGGTGCGCGGGCCGCGCCTGCTGCCGATCGTCATCGGATCGAGCTGATTTGGATTCAACCACGGGGGTTCAGATGTACTTCATCCGCAAACACGACATCGTCATCGATGCGCCGCCGGAAGCCGTCTTCGACTATGTCTGCAATCCGCATTCCTGGCCGGAGTGGCTGGCCGCATCGCACCAGATCGATGGGCCGGACCGGCCGTTGCGGTCGGGAGAGACTTTTCACGAGCAGTGGCAGATCCGGCGCGGGACGATCGCGCTGAACTGGACGGTGACCAAGAGCGAGCGGCCGAATGCCTGGGCGTGCAGGGCCGACACCGATTTCATCGGTCCAATCGTCATCCGTTACACGTTTGCCAATGAGGCCGGCCGCACCCGCTATACGCGCGAGCTCACCAACCCCGATCGGCCCACCGCGCCGAGCGAGGACCAGCTCAAGCGCATGGATGACGAGGCGCAGATCGGGCTCGCCAACATCAAGAAGCACGTCGAGCGGCGGTTGGGAAGCAACACCGGCATTGACCTCCGCGTCGATCCCGACAAATGTCAGGGCCATGCCCGTTGCAGCGCGCTCGCGCCCGAATTGTTTCAACTCGACGAGTTCGGAAATGCGCGGGAACGCCTCCGCAGTTGCTTCGATCCTGCCTTGATCGAGCGAGCCTATGTCGCCCGGGCGAACTGTCCGGAGGAAGCCATCATTGTCAGCGAGCGCTAGGTTCGGAAACGGTCGCGCGAGAATTCGATGAAGGTCCGGCAAGCTTTCGTGAGGTTTTTCTCGTAGCGCCAGCAGAGGCTGAAACGGAAGCGGAGTTGTGGGCGGAACGACACGGCTTGGATGCGCGGATCGTCTTTGACCGTGGATCGAAGCAACGTCGCAGCGCCCATGCCCGCGGCAACAGCTTCGCAGATCGTCGGCACATCGTTCGATTGAAGTACCAATCGAAACGTCACCCCGGCGGCCTTGCAAAGCTCTTCGAGTACGTTTCGCTGCAGGAAAGTCGAGTCAAACACCGCCATCGCCAGCCCATCGAGATCCTTCGCCTCGACAAACTTCCTGCCCGCAAGCTTGTGGGTTGTGTTCACGCACAAGGCGGTCTCATCGCGTCCCACCTCGACGTTGTGCCAGCCCGCCGGAACGCGTCGGCTTTCGAGCATGCCGACGTCGATTGCCCCGGCATCCAATAGCTTGCGCACGCTGTCCGCGCTCCCTTCCATCGCGGTCAGCACCACTGAAGGAAACTGTTTGTGAAATTCGGCGAAGACCCTCGGGAAAAATACCTGTCCGTACATCGGCGGGAATCCGACTTTCACCTCGCCGATCTTCAACTCCGACGCAGCCTGTATCTCTTCCCTCGCCAGCGCCACCTCCTCAAAAATGCGAGCGGCTCGCTGCAGTAGCAATTCAGCCTCGGGACTCGCGACGACATGGCGGGCCTTCCTTGCGAACAGGACCACTCCGAGCTCGGTCTCCAGCTTCTTGATGGCGATACTCAATGCGGGTTGCGCGATGCGCAGCTCCTCCGCAGCTTTCGTGAAGCTGCCGTGGCGTGCGACCGCTTCGCAGTAACGAAGCACCTTTAGATCCATTGCCACGGCTTATCCTTCTCATATCCCTTTTATATTTTTCATTCACAAAGACGAATAGTAGGCTCCTGCATAAAACAAAGGCAAGGGCGCGACACTATCGCAGCCCCAAGGGAAACGCTCGATCCAGGAGGCTACAATGCAGAAGGGGCGCCGTTGGATTGCGCTGATGCTCTTTTCGCTTGCTATGATCAACTACATCGACAGGGTGACCCTGTCGTTCGCCGCGGCTCCGATAGCCAGGGAGTTCGGTTTGTCGCCGGTTACTCTGGGCTATCTGTTTTCATCGTTTCTGTGGACCTACACCATCTTTCTGATCCCGGTCGGAATGCTGGTGGATCGGTTCGGCGCAAAGCGGGTGGCTGGTTTCGGGCTGGCGCTCTGGTCCGCAGCGACCGCAGCAACCGGCATCGCGTGGAGCTTTCCCTCGCTGCTCGCGACCCGCCTTTTGATGGGAGCGGGGGAGGCAACCAGCAACCCGGCCGGTGCCCGCGTCGTCCGCGAGTGGATTCCCGCCTCCGAGCGAGGAGTCACCAACGCCATCTTCAACAGCGGGTCCTACGCAGGCCCCGCGATCTGCGCGCTTGCTGCAGGCCCGATCATGGCGGCGCTTGGTTGGCCGGCTCTCTTCTTTACGGCTGGCGGAATCGGATTGGTCTGGCTGCTCTGCTGGGTGACATGGTTCGCCCGCCCCGAGGACGCCGCCTGGCTCGGTGAGCAAGAGCGACAAAAAATCCTGAGCGAACGTGGCGCCCGGAAGGCTGATTTCGACACGTCGGCACCCAAGACCGGACTGCTCGGCCTGTTGCGTAAAGGCCCGACGCTCTGGGGTCTCGCGCTCACACAGGGATGCAACGTCTACTGCCAATACCTGTTTCTCACGTGGCTGCCGAGCTACCTTCAGAACGAGAAGGGATTGGCGTTCGCAAAAACCGGCTTCTATGCAGCGGTGCCATACGCGATTGCCGTCGCTCTGTGCATCATCGTCGGCCGGATCAGCGATCGGCTTCTGAAGGGGGATACCGGCGGTGGCAGGCGGCGCAACATGATCGCCTTTGCGATGCTGCTTGCAGCCATCATCCTTTTCGCGCCGCTGGTCGACAGCGTCTGGGTGATCCTCGGTCTCATCGCGATATCGCTCACGGGTGTCGCGTCCACCACTTCGCTCAATTTCGCGCTCCTCAACGATCTCATCAGGAAGCCGCAGGACGTCGGGGTTGCCATGGGCTTCCTCGTTGTCGGCGGCAATGTATTCGGCTTGATGGCGCCGATCGTGACCGGTTATGTCGTCGCGGAAACGGGCCATTTCGACCGCGCCTTCATGATCGCCGGGCTCCTGCTCGTGGTCGGCGCAACATCGATCCTGACGCTGACACGGCGGGCGTTGGGGGAGACCTCCGACGCCTCGGCGCTGGCGCCTCAGCACGCCGCGACCAGCGCCTAGAGAGCGGCTTGATGACCGCAATCGAGTTCGAACGACGCGAGATTCTGCGGGGAATATTGCTGATGACGGTGGCGAGCGCGGCGACTACCCTTGCACCATCCGGACGGGCAACAAGCGGCGGTCGCTTCGCCCGGTTTGCCTACACGGGCTGCCGGACGACGAAAGAACGCGGCGCAAGAGGACGCGGAATAAACGTATTCCGCGTCGATCCGGCGACGGGCGCCTGGACCCATGCTCAGCTGGTCGAAAATCTTATCAACCCTTCCTTCCTCTCATTCGATCGGGAGCAGCGCTTCCTCTATACGGTTCACGGCGATGCAAGCGAAATATCCGCCTTCCGCGTCGACCGCGAAAGCGGAAGCCTGACGTTGATCAATCAGCAGTCGACAGGCGGAAAGAACCCTGTCGCCCTGGTGCCCGATCAGACCAACACGTTCATGATCGTGGCCAATTACGCGACAGGCTCCCTTGCCTTGCTACCCATACGGCAAGACGGTGGCCTCGCCCCCCTAGTGCAGCTCATGCAACTGCCCGGCACAGGCGGCCCCAACAAGATCGAGCAGACCGGTTCGCACCCGCACCATGCGGTCTACGATCCGGCCGGCCGTTTTCTGATCGTCCCGGACAAGGGCGTCGATCGGATCTTCACCGTCGAATTCGATTCGACCAAGCCGATGCTGAAACTCACTGACCCGGGGTTCGTTTCAACTCGACCGGGAGCTGGTCCGCGCCATGCCTCGTTCCACCCAACTCTTCCGTTCGTCTATGTGAACTACGAGCTCGACTCTTCGCTCAGCGCAAATCGGTACGAGCCGTCGACGGGCGTCATAACGCCCGTCCAGGTGGTGCCGTCCACTCCCGATACGTTCGTCGATGCGAACACGTCCGCCGAAGTCGAAGTCCATTCGAACGGTCGTTTTGTCTACATCTCCAATCGTGGAAGCGATGTCATCGGAACATACGCGATCGATGCTTCGACCGGTCGGGTCAGCCCGGTAGGCTGGACGTCGAGCGGCGGTCGCGGACCGCGGTTCATGAAGATCGACCCGAGCGGAACGTTGCTGCACGTGGCCAATGAGCTGACCGATACGATCGTTACTTTCGCCATCGATCCCGAGACGGGCAGGCTTCGGCCGACCGGCCAGGTCATCGAGACTGGAAGCCCCACTTGCATCGCATTCGCGACTATTTAGCGGCGACGCGCGAAAAGGAGCCACATATGAAGATCGGATTTGCAGGCCTGGGCCAAATGGGCCGTCCCATCGCGCTCAATCTCCTGAAGTCGAACGCTACGCTGACCGTCACCGACAGGTCGCCGCAGTCGTTCGGCGAGTTCGAAGCCAAGGGGGCGCGGGCCTCGACCGATCAGTCCGTCATTTCGGATTCGGACATCATTTTCCTCTGCCTGCCGAACGACAAGACCGTCGAGGCAGTGATCGCAGGAGACGGCGGTCTGCTGGGGAGCTTGCGCCGAGGGCAGATCGTGGTCGACCTGAGCACGATCACTTACAAGGCCACGGTCTCGATCGCCGAAAAGCTCTCCGGGCGCGGGGCGCAATTCCTCGATGCGCCAATCTCGGGAATGGAAGCACGGGCGATCGACGGCACCCTGACGGTCATGTGCGGTGGCGAGCGGGCGGTCTTCGACGAGGTCCAGCCGTTGTTGGACTGCATTGGCAACAAGATCCTCTACATGGGCGGCTCGGGAAGCGGCCAATTGACCAAGCTGATTAATCAGCTTCTCTTCGATATAAACGCTGCGGCGATCGCCGAGATTTTGCCGATGTCGAAGAAGATGGGGCTCGATCCCGATCTCGTCGGCGAGGTCATCAACAGTGGAACCGGCCGCAGCTATGCTTCAGAGTTCTTCATCCCCCGAATTCTGAAAAGTCACTTCAGCGATGGATACCCGATGAAGCACGCCTACAAGGATCTGATCAGCGGCGCGGAATTGGGCGCGAGCCTTTGCATCCCCATGCCAGTTCTCGCCGCGGCGACCGCGACCTACCAAATGGCCTTGTTGAGGGGACATGGCGAGAAAGATAAGGGCGGGATGGTTACGGTTTTCGAAGAGATGCTTGGCGTCACCTGCCGAAGTCCGGAAAGCGCGCCCGCAACCTCAGGAGCGGCGTAATGACTGATCATGGCATGGACAACGGGCTGACCAACTACGGCGACAAGGACTTCGCGAGGTTTTTGCGTCGCTCCTTCGCCAGGTCGATGGGCCTGTCGCGCGCGATGCTCGCCAAGCCGATCGTCGGCATCGCGATGACGCCGTCTGGCTTCAACAATTGTCATCGGTACATGCCGGATCTAGTTGAGGCGGTTTCGCGTGGCGTGCTTGCGGCTGGCGCGCTGCCACGGCCGTTTCCGACGGTCTCTCTCGGAGAGGTGTTCCTCAACCCGACCAGCATGATGTACCGCAACCTGATGGCGATGGACACCGAGGAGATGATCAGTGCCCAGCCCATGGACGCGGTCGTGCTCATCGGCGGTTGCGACAAGACCGTACCCGCTCAATTGATGGGCGCCGCTTCCGCCAATCTGCCGGCGATCCAGCTCGTCACGGGACCGATGATGACGGGACGGCACAAGGGACAGCGTTTGGGAGCCTGCACGGACTGCCGCGGCTTCTGGGCGAAATACCGGGCGGGGAGCATCGATAAGGATGAAATCAATACCGTCGAAGGCCGGCTCTCGGTGACGGCCGGCACCTGTGCCGTCATGGGCACGGCGTCCACCATGGCCTGCATTGCCGAGACGCTGGGCATGTCGTTGCCGGGCACGGCCGCGATCCCTGCGGTGCACGCGGATCGCCTGGTCGCTGCTGAAGAGACCGGCAAGGCCGCCGTCCGATTGATTGGGACCAAGATCTCTCCGCGCGACATCATCACCCAGAAGTCGGTCGAAAATGCTTTCCGCGTCCTGCAGGCGGTCGGCGGTTCGACCAACGCGGTCGTGCACCTCGCTGCAATCTCCGGACGGCTGGGAATCAAGATTCCGTTCTCGCGCTTCAACGAGCTATCCGACGAGACGCCGGTTCTCGTCGATCTGAAGCCGGTCGGCGAAGGCTACATGGAGGATTTCCATGCGGCCGGAGGCATGGGAGCCCTGCTGCGCGAGTTGAAGCCGCTGCTTCATCTGGACACCATTGACGTGGAAGGGCGGACGCTGGGTGAACGATTGGAGGAGCCTCTGGACTGGGTCAATCCGGCGGTCATCAGGCCGTTCAATGATCCGGTTTCGAGAGATGGCGGCCTCGTCGCGCTGACAGGCAACCTCGCTCCGGACGGCGCCATCTTCAAGCGCGCAGCGGCCACTCCGGCATTGTTCGAGTCGGAAGGGCGGGCCGTGGTGTTTACCGGCCTCGAAGATCTCAGCAATCGAATCGACGATCCCGATCTGGACGTGCGACCCGACGATGTTCTCGTATTGCAGAATGCCGGCCCTCACGCAGCGGGTATGCCGGAAGCCGGCTACCTGCCGATTCCGAAGAAGTTGGCGAAGGCGGGCGTAAAGGACATGGTCCGCATTTCGGACGCGCGAATGTCCGGAACGGCGTTCGGTTCGATCGTCCTGCACATCGCGCCGGAGGCCGCAGTCGGAGGACCGCTCGCCGCCGTCCGCAACGGCGATCGCATCCGGCTGTCGATCACGAAGAAGCAAATCAACCTTCTCGTGGACGACACCGAGATCAGGCGCCGTTTGGCGGACCATCGCCCGCCGCCCGCGCCGGCCCGCGGCTACAAGTCGCTGTATCGGCGGACCGTGCTTCAGGCGCCTGAAGGCTGCGACTTCGATTTTCTCACGCAGGGAGCCGACCGATGACGGCTCCCTTCGATCCGTTACCAGCGGCGCGCTACCTGGCCCGCGCCTGGCATGGCCCAAAGCAAATCGCCGAGCTGCCGCAGGCGATCAGACCGGGGAACATCGAGCAGGGATATGATGTTCAAGACCATCTGGTCGACCTGCTGGGCGTTCCGGTCGTCGGCTGGAAACTCGGCGTCGGCAGCGCCAAGCTGAAACAGCAATCAGGTATCGGCCGGTCGATTGCGGGACAGGTGCTCGAGAACCGAAGACACGATCCGGGCGCGATCGTGCGACTGTCGTTTGCCGCGCCGCTAACGATCGAATTCGAGATAGCTTTCGTTCTCGGCGAGGATGTTGATCACCGGTTTGCCGGCGATGCGAGGAGCGCGATCGCTGAGGCCCGCGTCACCTTCGAGCTCGTCATGGCGCGATTCATCGATCGCCGCTCCGTCGGCTGGCCGAGTTTCGCGGCCGACGACGCAGGATTTGAAGCGCTGATCGTGGGTGAGCGATTCGACGAACGGCAGATGCCGGAACTGCTCTCCTCGCTCGTCGTATCGGTTGACGGTCAGGAAAAGGCCCGCGCTGCGGGCGGCGATGATGCAACCGATCCTTATGGCGCTCTTGCCGATCTCATTTTGATCGCTCGTGAACGGAAAATGACCCTGCCAAAGGGAAGCATCATCTCGACCGGCTCCGCTTCGATGCCGTTCGCCGTCTCGTCGCCGAAAGGCGAGGTGTGCGCTTCGTATCTCGGAAAGAAGCTCAGCTTCGCATTCGAAGCGCCGGCAGGTTTCTAAGGGACGGAGAATTCCGATGTCTACAGTCGCCAGGATCGATCCGTATCGTCTGCTGAATTTCGCAACCGCAGTCTACGTAGCGGCTGGAATGTCGCAGGAAAACGCGCATTTGTGCGCGGACACGCTCGTGCAGGCGGACTTGTGGGGACACCAGTCTCACGGCGTGATGCGGCTCTCGTGGTATGCAGCGCGTCTGAAGGCCGGCGTCTGCGATCCGAAGGCGAAGCCCGAACTGGTCATCGACGCGGGCGGCCTTGCGCTTATCGACGGCCACGACGGCATGGGCCAGGTTCTGACCGCAAGCGCCACACAGGAAGCCGTCCGACGCGCCAGGACCCACGGCATTGCGGCCGTCGGAATCCGCAATTCCAACCATTTCGGTACGGCGCTCTACTTCACGCTGATGGCGGCTCGGCAAGGCTGCGTTGCGTTCCTCTCGACGAACGCGAGTCCAGCAATGGCGCCCTGGGGAGGCCGAAAGAAGATCGTCGGCACAAATCCATGGTCCTGGGCCTGCCCGGCCGGCGCCCATCCTCCAATGGTGCTCGACATTGCCAACACCGGGGTCGCGCGCGGCAAGATCTATCTCGCGAAGCAGAAAGGCCAATCCATTCCGGAAGGATGGGCGATTAGTGCGGCAGGCGCTCCGACGACCGATCCTTCGGAAGCTATCGATGGAATCATCCTGCCGATGGCGCAGCACAAGGGATACGCGATTGCGCTGATGATGGACATGTTGTCCGGCATCCTGACCGGCAGCGGCTTCGGGGCCGAGGTGGCCGGGCCGTACCAGGCGGAACGCCGTAGCCGAGCCGGTCAGCTGATGATCGCGCTGAACATCGAAGCCATGCAGCCGCTGTCAGACTTCAACGCTCGAATGGAAGCGCTGATCGCTCAAATCAAGGCGGTGCCCCTTGCGCAAGGTTTCTCGGAAGTGTTCTATCCGGGCGAGATCGAGGCGCGCAACGACGCCAAGAATCGGCGCGAAGGCTTGCTGCTTCCGGAAGATACTCTGACCGATCTGATAAAGTTGGCGGGTGATTACAATCTGAAAGAGCTATTGCCATTTTGAGCCGGAGAGAACAATCGCCAAGGAGCGGACTCTACCTGCGTAAAATGAACATCCCTTCCGGCGTAGCTGGAGCGAGCGGAAGCGAAGACGGGCTGCCACCTCCCGCAAGCTATCCTGCAATCACAATCGGGAAAGACCGACACCGATCCCGACCAAAATATCGAAAACAACCCCATGCAAAGTAGCGGGGCCGTCCTCGGCAAGGATGCTTCGAATGATGCCGAGACATTTGACGTGTCGGGCAAATCACCGGCACAATTCGATCATGGGTGCCAGCGGCGTCCAGATTGATGGGGGCCTGAAATCGCCCGCCGTCTTCATACCTTTCAAGCACCCCCAGGAACATTTTGAAGCAGGTTGAGATCAGAGCTGACGGTGTGTGACAATCCGGACCGTGCCGGAGCCACCGCCCGACCATGCGCGCCGCGCGCTGGTTGGCTGCGAACGCCCTCGCCTGGCGGATGCGCCGATCCTATTCGATTCTCTGGGGGACGCCGAAGCAAACCCACTGTTCCGCACGCCGTGTTTTCTCATCAGAGAGCAGCGTAACCTGCCCCGGACCCGAACAGCGCAATGATAGACACGGGTCTTTCTTCGCCAGATCTACAGCGTCGGGCTTGACAGCAGCATGTTGGGCGATTAATCCATAAATCGTTGGATTGATGGAGTCTGGATGGCTCGCGGTACGCCACGCAGCAGGCATCATCATGCTCCGCGGCCGGCGGCAAAACTACCGGGCGACCTTCAGCTTGAGGAGGCGTCCGCGATGTTTCGTGCGCTTGGCGATCCAGCGCGGCTGCGGTTGCTTGCGCACCTGGCCGGTGGCGAGGTCTGCGTGTCGGAACTTGCGGAACTGGAAGACGACAATCTGACGACAGTGTCAGCCCGCCTGAAGACACTTTATGCGGTCAGGCTGGTCAAACGCAGGCGAGAGGCAAAGCACATTTATTACGCGCTTTCCGACGACCACGTTCTTCAACTGGTCGAGAGTGCGATTGAACATGCCGCCGAAAGGCATACCATCTGATCTCGGGCAGATGCGGGATCCAAGCCAAAGGAATGAACCATGACCGAATGTAACGAGAAGCATCATGCCAACCACACCCATCAGCATGGCCCGAACTGCGGACATACCGCCGTCCGGCATGACGGGCATGTCGATTATCTGCACGACGGTCATCTGCATCACATGCACGGAGATCACGTCGACGAGCATGTGATTGCTGTCAGCGCCACTAACCCCGCGCGCTGCACGCCCGATACGAAGTGCGCTCACACCCACGGCCCCCGATGCGGACACGAGGCGGTGCCCCATGGCGACCACATCGATTATCTCGTCGACGGACACTTGCATCACGTGCACGGCGACCACTGTGACGATCACGGCGCTTTGCAATTGGCCTGATCAAGCGAGGTCGTTCAGCGGACATCAAGATCTCAGCTCGTGCGAACCTGCGACTGCGGCCGGACGTTCCGCTTGACCTTGCTTCGATCGAGCTGAGGCTTGATGTGGCATTGCGTTTTGCGCGCCGGCTTCGCGGCCAGCCGGCCAAGCTCCTGCCCGCCGCGCTCCGCTTGAGCACTCAGCAGAAGCATCGGCTCGTGCAGCTCCTGCACGCCTTCGATGTTTATGCTGGCCAAGCGGATACAGCAGGCTGAAGCGAAAATCCGTCACCGAAGCCCGCGAACACTCAGGCGTAGGCAACCCAGCCGCGCCAGGTGAAGGCGGCGTAAAACAGCGCGACATCCGAGAAGCCCGCGTTCCACAGGATGGCTTCGTCCTGCTCAGGATCGAGCATCGGTACGTGAGCGTCCACCGTCGTGCGCATCTTCTCCACCTGCTCCGGATCGGCCCCCGACGCACGCGCGAACGCGGCGTAGCGCGACAGCCAGAGCGCACGTCCGCCTTCGCCCTGTGGGAAACTGCCGTGCGCCGCCACAAACGGGGCGCCGGGCTTGAGCCGTCGGTGCAGTTCGCGCGCCGCACGCGTGCGCTCCTCTACGTTCAGAAAGTGCAGCGTGAGAAGGCAGGTGGCAGCGTCGAACGGGCCATCCGGTGCATCGTCGATATAGCCCTCGCAAAAGGTCACGCGCGCCGCATCGGGACCGAGCAGTCGTCTTGCCTCGTCCAGCATGGCAGCCGCCGGATCGACGCCCAGGAACGTCCAGCCTGGATGGGCTTGTGCCAAGGCCCGCAACTCCAGGCCGCCACCGGCGCCGAGCACCAGCACACGCCCATCCTCCGGCGCACGCTCGGCCAGCAGGATCGCCGTCATGCGATGCAGGTCGTCCATGCCCGGCATGAACCGCCGTGGGCCATCGCCGTAACGCCTCGCAGTCTCGGGATCTTTGAAGGATGCGAGCATCGTTCGCATCTGGTCATCATTCGGCATGCGCCGTCTCCAGGTCGTGGGACTGTTTGAGCGTGGCCAGCCGCTGGTGGAAGTCAGCGCTGAGCTGGGCGAGCGTCACCTCGGCGAAGCGCGATAGCAGCATGGCTTCGGCTTCCTCGAAGGCGCGCCCCAGTGCGGCATTGACCGCCTGCTCGACGAGGCAGTCGGGCGATTCCATCCGATTCCCGATGGCCAGAAGCGAAGGTTCGCCCAACGCCTGGTAGACGTCGCGCAGGGTGAGCCTCGAAAGATCGCAATTTAAAGTCCAGCCACCACCGTGCCCTTTTTCCGAGCGCACATAACCCCGCTCGCGTAAGCCCGCCATGATCCGGCGGATTACCACCGGATTGGTCTGCATCGCCCTCGCCAGCATCTCGGATGTCGCCGGTCTGTCCTCCTCGGCCATGTGCAGCAGCACGTGCAGCACGCCCGACAATCGACTATCTCGTTTCATGTAACTTGAGATATTACGTGACGCCGGTAGAGTCAATGTGCGCGCGGCTTGCCGGCGCAATCGCCGCGTGAACGGGGACACAAACCTTCGAAATTCTTCGTCCACCACCAACGCATGACTTCTTCGCCACGGTGCACTCGGCCGCGACTTCCGGGCGGGGCTGCGTCGCCAGCCCTGCGATGGCGGTGCAGCCAACCTCCGCCCATGACAAGCGCTCAGGCCACCATGCTAAGGATAAACAGCGGTTTGTCGTGTCGGTGGTTGCGGATGATTCCCTCCCTGGGCAGCAAAACTGCGATATTTGCGACTTTCTAGGAGAGTCCGCGATGGACGACTAAGTCTTGCGATCGCGAGTGAACCAAACAAGGCGAATCGGCCACGTTGGGTGATGCAAACCACCGACGTGCTCGATGTTCCCTGGATTGAAGGCCGGCTTGATCATTCCCATTGAAGGGTTCGCCGAAATACGGAGCGGCTTGGTGAGTAAGGGCCGCGTTGAGCGGATATCGTCGCGCACCACGGCGAACGCGCCAAGGAGCAGAAACTACTCGCCTGGAGCGCTCGCCGAAAGCTATCGGGTCCGCTTGAACAATCTCAAGAAGTCGCAGTTTGCAATTTGAGACCGTAGTCGCTGGTTCAGTGCTCGTCAGGATCTCAGCGGCCGGACGGGGAGTAAGACCCGGGAATCAGCACTCCCTGACCGTTTATTATCTCCTGCGCCGGACGCTTCCTGTGGTGCAAATTGGCGTCATACCCAAGGTTGTCGCTAACATCGTCTTTTCCGCCCACCATAGAACGGATTTGCTCGTCGGGATCGACATAGCCCGATGAACCGCCCGAGCCCGTATCAGTCGAGGAGTTCATAGAGAAGGCAGACGCATTATGCGTGCAAAGCAGCAAGGCCGCCGCCGCGGTCACAACCGAGATAAAGCGCATGGGTGTCGCTCCAATTCAGGCGGCCATCCTAGCGCATGCACGACGGCAAAACTGTTACGTCCGCGCAACATGTCTCAAAGATCGCCCAGCCGGCTACAAGCTAGGTCCGCATGGTGGCTTCAGCCCCTCCGCCAGCTTTTAGCCAAAGTGATCCTCTGCCATAACGCCAATTCTGCGGCGCGCTTGTATATCAGCGCCTTGTTCAGTTCCGCACCGAAACCCACTCCTCTTGATCTTTGCAGCGCGCCGCGAACTGGGGCGCAGGTCAGAGCGTGCGGCACCGCGGCGATCGGCCAACAAGTCCTCGCCAGAGACACATCAAACGTGATCGCCCGCGCGTGTGGTCGCCCTTGACAGTATATCGTCGTGCTGAGACGTTATGTTATAACATTGCATGTGGGCATTGTCGCCTCGGCTGCGTCTGTCGCACGTTGCGCGATGGTCTCCGGAAGGAAGTGCGCGGAGGAAACTACGTTCGCCTCCATCTTTGAGCAACTGTAGTCATTGGCTTGGCTGAATGGCGGCGCAAGGACAACCGAACTGCGGCGCGGCCTAGCATGTCGAGAGAATCAATATGCGTCCAAACAGATCGATTCGCAGTGCATCCGTCACACGCTTGCTGCAGCATATTGCAAAAGCAATCCCGGTTCGGGGACTCGATCGCTCGCTTCTCGTCTGTCTGCTCGTTCTAGGTTTCTGCGTCGGTGCAAGCGCGTCGGAAACGGATTGCAAAGGTA
>Ga0070741_10004011_pt1 | contig 35116 bp, 36 predicted proteins | sample Coa_R1_4_FD_66440 | JGI IMG/M metagenome (GOLD analysis project Ga0070741, IMG submission 66440) | Surface soil microbial communities from Centralia Pennsylvania, which are recovering from an underground coalmine fire - Coalmine... | ecosystem: Environmental > Terrestrial > Soil > Unclassified ... | reverse complement strand
ACGGTGTCGCGGCCCACCGCCGTGGCCCGCACGTCGAGGGTGCCCTGGCAGTTGAGCGTGGCGCCGGTGACCGTGTCGCCGCCGGTCTTCTCGACGGGGAGCGACTCGCCGGTGAGCATCGACTCGTCGACCGCCGACCCGCCGGCGATCACGACGCCGTCGACCGGGATCGTCTCGCCCGGCCGGACCCGCACGACGTCGCCGACGCCGACCTGCCCGGCCGGGACGGTGACCTCGGTGTCGCCCACCACCACCGACGCCTCCGGGGCGCCGAGGGCCGCCAGCCGGCCGACGGCCGACAGCGCCCGCCGCCGGGCGGCGGCCTCGAGGCCCCGGCCGACCAGCAGCGTGGCGACGACCACGGCCACACCGCTCAGGTGGGCGTGGCCGGGATTGACGGCGTGCCCGGCGGCACCGGCCCCCGGGTGGAGGTGGTGCTCGAGGCCGTCGGCGCCGGTGGCCACGCCGCCCGGGTTGGCCAGGAAGTGCCAGACGCCGGCGCCGAAGGCGGCCAGGACGGCCGAGGCGACGAGGGTGTCCATGGTGGCGGCGCGGTGGCGCAGCGCCACGGCCGCGCCCCGCAGGAACGGGGAACCGCAGCCGAAGAAGACGGCGGCCGCCACCGCCAGGGCGGCGGCCTGCCCGCCCCGGCCGTGCCGGAGCGCCGGGGCGGCGACCAGGGCCAGGGCCAGCGGCCAGGCCAGGGCGGCCCGCACGAACCACACCCGTCCGCCGTGACCGCTCCCGGCCGGCGGAGCCTCGAGGGCGGCGTCGGCCACCACCGGCTCGCATTGGTAGCCGAGCGACTCGACGAGGGCGCCGAGGTCGCCGGCGCCCGTCTCGCCCGCCCGGAAGGCCACCCGGGCCCGCCCGGTGGCGAAGTTGACCCCGGCATCGACCACGCCGTCGTGCCCCCGGAGGGCTTTCTCCACCCGGGCGGCGCAGGCGCCGCAGGCCATGCCGCCCACGTTCAGCTCCACGCAGCCGGTGGCGGGGGCCACCGCCGGCGTGGCCCCGGGGGTGGGGACGGGCGACCGGAGGACGGGCGGACTCGAGGCCATGGGGATCCTTCGCGACGGACGACGGCGGGTTGCCCCAATAGTCGGGATTCGCGCCCTCGCGGTTCCAGGGTCGGAAGACCCGTCGCCGCCGGGACCCCTGGCCCGGCCGGACGGCCGGGCGGCCCGCCCGGCCCGCTCAGGCGGTGCGGTGGCCGGCGTCGGCGATGGCCGCGTCCACGGCCGCCTCGTCGACCTCGCCGGTCACGGTCACGGTCTTGGCCGCCACGTCGACCTCGACGCCGGCGACCCCCGGGACCCGGCCGATCTTCTCGGTGAGCAGTTCGGCGCAGCCGCCGCAGACGATGCTCGGGACTTCAAGATGCAGGGTGCTCATGGCGGGCTCCTTCGTGGCACGAGACTCCGTCGGCCGGCAGCTTGGCGCGCCAGGCCAGCCCGACGGCCAGGAACAGGAAGACCGGCAGGTGGACCGCCGCTCCGGCGATCACACCCGGAGCACTGTGGAGGTGGAAGGCGTGGAGGTCCACTTCTTCGACCGTCACGGCACCGGCCGCCGCCGCCACCATGACCGCCGTCGTGCCGGCCCGGCTGAGGAGCGACGCCGTGGCGCCCCCGGCGACGGCCACCCCGGCGGGCAGCGCCGGCCCGACCAGCAGCGCCGCCCGGGCGGCCAGGGGCCCGGTCACCCGCACCACGTCGAGCGGCGCCAGGACCGTCACGATCAGGGCCACGACGAGGCCGCCGGCCCCGAACCCGAACAGGAGCCCGAGGCCCGGGTGGCCCGGGCGGCCGGCATGGCGCCGGGCCGACCGGGCCAGCCAGGCGACGAGGCCGCCGCCGATCAGGCAGCAGAGCACGAGCGGCGGGGACCACCGGAGGCCACGGCGCAGCCGCCGGCCAGGAGGAGGAGGCCGGCGGCGACGGCCAGGGAACGGTCGGCGGCGCCCGTGTGGGCCAGCGAGCCGGGCTTGGCCGCCGCCGAGTCGGCGTCGCTGTCGTTGGCCGGGGCCGGCGACACCGCGCTGGCCGCCCCGGCGGTCAGCTTCACCACCGGCGCCGGGTTGTCGGGCTCCTTGCCGTCGGGTCCGGGCACCTCGATCCAGCGGACGACCTCGCCGTCGGAGTACGTCTGCACCACCTTGAACGTCACCTGGGGGACGTTGGGCAGCTGCTTGACCTTGAGGGAGATCTGGGCGTCGTCGCCCTTGGCCAGGGCCGGGCCCGACAGCGTGAAGCCGCCGTTGGCCCCCGGGGCCAGCGTCCAGCCCGCCGGGCCCGACACCAGGCTCACCTGGTCGGCGGGGATGGCCGGGTCGGCCACCACCTCGAGCTTGCTGGTCCCGGCCGTGCCCGACTCGCCGGCGGCCATGATCTTCAAGGTGGCGTCGGTCGCGCCCGGCGAGCCCGGCGTGGCCTCGACCACGACGTGGGCGAAGGCGGGCCCGGCCAGCGCGGCCACGGTCACGATCGCCCCGGCGACCACCATCCCGACCCGGCGGCTGAGCTTCATCGCGGTCCCCCCCTGCTTCCGGAGCGCGCCGTACGACGCGCCGTCTTACCTTCCCGGTGGTCGCCCGGCCCCATCCGGAAGTTCCCGATGACCGTGCGGGCGGAGGCACCGCGGTTTTGTCAGTGGCTTATTGCATATAGGCTGCGACAACGGACAGCTTGCGAGAAGGGATCGTCCGCGCCCGTGCACATCCCCGACGGCTACCTCAGCCCCTCCACCTGCGCCGCCTTCTACGGCGCCTCCGTCCCCGTCTGGGTGACGGCCGGCCGGCGCGTCCGGAAGGTGGTCAGGAGCCGGTACGTGCCGCTGGTGGCCATCGGGGCGGCCTACAGCTTCCTCGTCATGATGTTCAACGTGCCGATCCCCGACGGCACGACGGCCCACGCCGTGGGCGGTGTCCTCATCGCCGTGCTGCTCGGGCCGTGGGCCGCGGTCATCGCCGTCAGCATCGCCCTGCTGATCCAGGCCCTCTTCTTCGGCGACGGCGGTGTCCTGGCCTACGGGGCCAACGCCTTCAACATGGCCTTCGTCATGCCGTTCGTGGGCTACGGGCTCTACCGGGCGCTGGTGGCGCGCCACGCCCCCCTGACCAGCCCCCGCCGCCCGCTGGCGGCGGCGGCCGGCGCCTACGTCGGGCTCAACTGCGCCGCCCTGCTCACCGCCGTCGAGTTCGGCCTCCAGCCCACGCTGTTCCACACCGCCGACGGCACGCCGCTCTACGCCCCGTTCCACCTCTCCCAGACGATCCCGGCCATGGCCCTGGCCCACCTGCTGGTGGCCGGCGTCGTCGAGGCGGCGCTGACCGCCGGCGTCATCGCCTACCTGCAGCGGGCCAACCAGCCCGTCCTCCAGATCAACCGGGCGGCCACGCCCGACTGGGACGTCGACGCGTCCCCGGGGCGGCTCCGGTGGCGCTGGGCGCTCACCGGCCTCGGCGTGATGGCGGTGCTGACGCCGCTCGGGCTGCTGGCGCCCGGCGGCGCCTTCGGGGAGGACGCCCCCGCCAGCCTCGACCTGGCCCGCTACCACCTCGACGCCGTTCCGTCCGGCCTGGCCCGCTACGCCGGCTTCTGGCACAACGCCCTGTTCAACGGCTACGACTTCTCCCACGACGCCCACCCCACGCTCGGCTACGTGATCTCGGCGGTGGTGGGGATGGCCGTCATCGGCCTGGCCGTGTTCGTCGTCCTGAAGCTCGTCGGGAGGCTGGTCGACCGGCGGGAGATCGCGCCCGTCGCCCCGGCCGCGCCCCGCCGGACGGCGGCGGGGCGCCGGGGGGCGACCCCGGCGTGGCTGCTGGAGGCCGAGGTCGGGCTCTGCCCCTGCGGCTGCATCGGCAAGCGGCGCAAGGGGAGCTTCGTGGAGAAGACCCTCGGCGGGGCGGCCGGGCTGCTCCGCCAGGCGATGTTCTCGGAGGACATGGCCGGCCGGCGGGGCCTCCTCCAGCGGGTCGATCCCCGGCTGAAGCTGGCCGGGGCGGTGGCCGCGCTGGTGGCGGCGGCGCTGATCCACAGCCTGCCGGGGCTGGTGGCGTTCTACGCCTTCACGCTGGTGCTGGCCTGGGTCTCCCGCCTGCCGGTCGGGTTCTTCGTCAAGCGGGTCTGGCTGTTCGTGCCGATCTTCACCGGGATCGTGGTCGCCCCCGCCGCCTTCTCGTTCATCACCCACGGCCGGATCGTGGTGCCCCTCGGCACGTGGTTCGGCCACCGGGTCGGGCTGACCAGCCAGGGGCTCCACACCGCCGCGGCCATGGTGCTGCGGGTGGCGACCTCGATCTCGCTGGTCGTGCTGCTGACGCTGACCACGCCGTGGACCAGGCTGCTGGCGGCGTTGCGGTCGCTGCGGGTCCCGAAGATGTTCGTGCTGGTGCTGGGCATGGCCTACCGGTACCTGTTCCACCTCCTCGGGTCGGTGACCGACATGTACACCGCCCGCAAGGCCCGCATGGTCGGGGCCGAGACCGACGTGACCTCCGGCCGGGCCTTCGTGGCCGCCGGCGCCGGCGCCCTGTTCGGCAAGGCCCAGGCGCTGTCCGAAGAGGTCCACATGGCCATGGTGGCCCGGGGCTACACCGGCGAGGGTCCGGCGTGGTGACCGAGCCGCTGCTGGCCGTCCACGGCGTCTCCTATGCCTACCTCGGCCGCTTCCCGGCCCTCGACGACGTGTCGCTGGCCGTCGGGCCGGGCGAGAAGCTGGCCCTGCTCGGCGCCAACGGCTGCGGCAAGTCGACGCTGCTCAAGGTCCTCGACGGGCTGGTCTTCCCCGACGACGGCGTCTACGAGGCCTTCGGGGCGAAGATCACCGAGGCCCACCTGGAGGACGAGCAGTTCAACCAGGGGTTCCGCAGCCGCATCGGGTTCGTGTTCCAGAACTCCGACGCCCAGGTGTTCTCCCCCACGGTCCGGGAGGAGATCGCCTTCGGGCCCCGCCACATGGGGCTCGACCGGGCCGAGGTCGACGCCCGGGTGGCCGACACGCTGGCCATGCTCGACATCACCGATCTGGCCGACCGGGCGCCGTACCAGCTCTCCGGCGGGCAGAAGAAGCGGGTGGCCATCGCCTCGGTGCTGGTCATGAACCCCGAGGTGCTGCTCTTCGACGAGCCGACGGCGGCTCTCGACCCCCGCACGGCCGCCTGGCTGACCGGCCTCATCGTCGAGCTGAACGGGGCCGGGAAGACGATCGTGCTGGCCACCCACGACCTCGACACCCTCGACGTGCTGGCCGACCGCTGCGTGGTCTTCTCCGAGGAGCACCGCATCGTGGCCGACGGCGCCCCGGCCGAGGTGCTGGCCGACCGCCGGCTGCTGGAGTCGGTCAACCTCGTCGCCGGCCCGGACGCGGCTCAACGGCCCCCGGGATCGGTCGGAGGCCGCTGAGTCGCAAGTGGTTGGGCTCTCTGGTGGGCTGCCTTCACCGGCGGCGTTGCCGGGTCGGCCGAATTATGTGGGTTTTCGGTGCTGGTGGTGGGCGCCTGGTGGTGTCGTGGACCTCCTCGGGAGGTTGGCCTGCGGCTGTGCTGGCATCTTGCTCCCGGCCCTAGCTGAACCAGTAGGGCCGAAAGTCCCGAAACATTCGGGACCGTCGTCAGCCCGCCGCGTACCCCCCGTCGACCACGAACGGCACCCCGGTGACGTAGGACGACTCGTCGCTGGCCAGGAACAGGGCCGCGGCGGCGATGTCGTCGGGCGTGCCGACCCGCCGGAGCGGCGACAGCCGGTGCAGCACGGCCTCGTCCCGGTCGCCCAGCACCCGGTCGAGCATCGGCGTGGCGATGAAGCCGGGGCAGATGCAGTTGGCCCTGATGCCGCGGGGCCCGTACTCCAGCGCCACCGTCCGGGTGAGGCCGATGACGCCGGCCTTGGCCGCCGAGTAGGCCGAGCTGCGGGCCAGCCCGACGAGGCCGGCCACCGAGGCGGTGCTGAGGATGACGCCGCCGCCCTGGTCGAGCATGCGGGGGATGGCCGCCCGCATGGCCCGGTAGACGGCGGTCAGGTTGACGGCGATGACCCGGTCCCAGTCGTCCTCGCCGTAGTCGAGGAGGTTGACCGACGGCCCTTCGACGCCGGCGTTGTTGAACAGCACGTCGAGGCGGCCGTAGGTGGCGACGGTGGTGGTCACCATCGCCTCGACGGCGGCGGCGTCGGCCACGTCGGCGGCCACGAACGTCGCCTCGCCGCCGGCGTCGCGGATGAGGGCGACGGTCTCCTCACCGGCCTCGACGACCCGGTCGACGACGGCCACCCGGGCGCCCTCGGCCGCGAAGAGCCGGCAGCTGGCCCGGCCCATGCCCGAACCGCCGCCGGTGACCAGGGCCACCTTGTGCCGCAGTCGGTCCACGGGCCGGCCGCTAGCCCTCGAGCGCCCGGCGGACGAGATCGGTGTCGAGGTAGGCGGTGGTCTCGACGATCCGGCCGCCGGCCAGGCGCATCACCCAGCAGTAGACCTGGTCGTACGGTCCGCCCGAGCGCATGGTCGACCGGCCCGTCCACTGGAGGATGACGTGGTCGCCGGCCTCGAAGACGTTGCGGACCGTGGCCCGGATCGGCTCCGCCAGGGCGTCGTGGATCGGCCCGACCGCCCCGTCGAGGAAGGCCTGCTTGCCGTGGTAGGTGCCCGAGATCGAAGTCGAGCCGATCACCGTCCAGACGACGTCGTCGGCCACGATCTCGAAGAAGGGCCCGAAGTCGCCCTCCTCCCAGGCGGCGAAGGCGTCGGCGACGAGCTTCCGGTTGGTGCCGTTGGCCATGGCCGGCCACGTTAGGCCCCGCCGGAGGCCGGCTGGAGCGTTTCGGGCGATTTGTGGGCGACCGGCCCGCCCCGTGGCCGTCGCCGCCCTCGCCGGCCCGGCTGCGCCGATCTCGTCTGACCGGCCGAACGCGACATGGCCACGGCCCGAGGCCGTGGCCATGTCGAGGTTCGGGAGACGGAACGGTCAGCTGGTGCCGGCCACCGCCTCGGGGACGACCCAGACCATGGAGTGCGGCTTGTAGAAGCCGGCGTCCGGGTGGCCGGGCCAGTCCTTGCGGTTGAAGTCGATGCCGAGGGAGCCGTTGTACTCGTCACGGAAGGCCGTGTCGTAGCTCAGGGCCCCGGTGTCGGGGTTGACGTTGGCCATGTAGCAGCGGTGGTTCCCGTCGTAGCCCGTCCGGGCGACGAAGTAGTCGCAGAACATGACCCGGGTCGGGGCACCGCTGGCCGTCAGGTTGTGGTTGTCGATGCCGGCCCAGTGGGGGCCGCCCGAGGTGTTGTCGTCGACCGTCAGCACGCCGGCCAGCGTCGGGCAGTCGTCGGCGTCGCCCTTGCCCACGCCGAGCTCCCGGCCGCTGGTGATGTTGCAGTCGACCGTGCCGGTCTGCTCGGCGTGCTTGATCAGCTTCTCGACGTTGATGACGTAGATCATCTTCGGCGTGCCGTTGTCGAAGGTGTTGGTCGACCCCGGGTTTCGGCCGCCCACGGTGTGGAACAGGAACCGGTTGTCGTGGCTGATCTGCGTCCAGGCACCACCGGCGCAGGCGCCGGGCTCGGCGCCGTTGCCCTTACCGGAGCCCAGGTTGGTGTAGTTCGGCACCTGCAGCTCGGTCATGCCGTCGTCCCAGACCTGCTTCCACTGGCTGGAGGAGTCGGGCTGGACGTTGGTGATGTCGGGCAGCATGAAGATGCCGCCGCCGCACATCGACTCGGCGAAGACGGCCTTGGACGGGGCGAACGTCTTGCCGGTCTCCATGATGCCGAGGTTGTCGTGGGCCGGGTTGACCGGGTTCTTCACGCTCTTCGGCATGTGGCCGACCGAGATCAGCTTCGGGGCCTCGGGGTTGGAGATGTCCCAGATCCGGGCCGTCGGCCGGAAGGCGTGCTGCTCCGTCGTCTTGAGCGGGTCGGAGCCGAGCTCCCGGGCGTCGGCGTAGTCGGTGGTGATCATCCGGTTGAGGTCGGGCCGGGCCTGGATGCCGTGCGGGTTGGCGCACGTCATGGCGGGCCTCGCCTCGATGGGCGTGCAGGGCTCGGGCACGCCGTTGGCGTTGCCGTGGAACACGCCGCCGACGGCGCCGGCGGCGGTCTCCGACGCCTGCACCATGCCCTTGGAGGAGTCGGGCTTGAACACCACGACCGAACCGGGCGACCCGCCGTAGTTGGGCTCACCGGCGGTCATGTAGGTGCCGATGGCGTCCTTGCCGGCGAAGTCGAAGGCGTCGGGGAAGGCCCCGATCGGGTTCTCCTCGCCCCGCACGATGTTCTTCAGCGTGATGTTGGGGATGTCGTTGACGTCCCAGATCGTGGTCAGGTCGGTGAAGAGGTGACCGGCCACGATCGGCTCGCCGGGGTGCCACTCGTACTGCATGTGGTGCGGCTCGCTCTCCACGCCGAACGGCGGCGGGACCTGGACGAAGTTGACGACCTTGCCGTAGTCCTTGTTCGGCGTGCCGTCGACGTTGAGCTTGCGGACGTCGACCACGATCATGGCGTCGAGGCCGGGGATGAACTGCTTGCTGCCGACGTTGATGAGGCCCGTCGGGCTGATCGAGCCCTGGTTGATGAACCGCATCGTGTCGTTGCCGCTCATGTCGCCGGCGTTTTCCTTGCCCGACCAGATGACGGTGTACTCCGGCTTGCTGTCGAGCGGCGCGTTGACGGTGGCCTTGAACTCCTTGATGGCCAGGTCACGGGCCTGCAGCGCCCCGGGAATCAGGTTCTGCGTGACCTTCGGCACGTCGTCGACGTTGTTGATGGCATTGGCCCGCTGCCGGGCCTGCTGGAGCGTGGCGTCGAGCGATGCCGACTGGCTACCGCTGGAAACGCCTGGTAGGACGACCAAGAGCGACAACGCACCAGCGACGACGATGCCCGTCCTGGCGGCGCGCTTGAATCTCCGCATGGAGACCCCCCCTTAACGCGATGAATGCTGCTATGAGAAGTCCGTGTCTTGTGAGGACTCGGGGTGCACGCGGGGAAGCCCCCAAGCGGGCAGGATGAACCCACCTTTCGTCTCGCAGCCGTTTGTTGGCCCCCCCTTTGGGCCTATGGACCCGACTCGATATGTAGTCAGCGGGCAACCCGGCTGTCAAGAGTTCCGCTATTTCACCGCCGGGTCTTTTCCCCCCGGGCGACGGATCTGCCGGCCCCAGATTTCTTTTCCGTAACGGAGACGCGCAAGCGTGGCCATAGCGCGCAGAGCCATGGCCACGCTCGAGCTCAGGGGGATCGACACGAGGATTATGCGTCGATCCGATGAGACGATAACGCCTCGGATGTTGATTTCACAACGATGCGTTTATGCAAACGAGGAAACCAAAAAACAACCAAAGTGTGCGCGTTCATACTTTGTCGTCTCAGCGAAGTATTCGTCGACCGTCTCCTCGAACAGCTCCACCCGTCGGGCCAGCTCCGCCCCGGCGGCTCGGCCACGATCGTCGTTTGCCCACCGGGTCGGCCTAGATTCGGATCGGGGTTGCCACGGCGGGGGGCCAATGACCGACTACCGGCTGCTCGAGGCCAGAGAGCTGCTGCGCATCGGGTTCCTCGCGCTCTTCGAGGAGACGTTCGAGTCGGGCACCGGCGAAGCGGTGACCCGGTGGACGGTCGACCACCCCGGCGTCGTGGCGGCGGTGCCGGTGGTCGGCGGCCCGGACGGCCCGGCCGCCCTCCTCGTCCGCCAGTTCCGCCCGGCGCTGCGGCGTTCGGTCCTCGAGATCCCCGCCGGGAAGCTCGACGTGCCCGGCGAGGATCCCGACGCCGCCATGGTGCGGGAGCTGGCCGAGGAGATCGGCCACCGCCCGGGCCGGCTCGTGAAGCTGGCCGAGGTCCTCAACGCTCCCGACTTCTCCAACCAGCGCACGCACCTCTACCTGGCGCTCGATCTCGCGCCCTGCGACGCCCCCGGGCCCGTCCTCCACGAGGAGCGGGACATGACCGTCGAGCGCATCGCCCTGGGCGACGTCCCCGCCCTGGTCGCCGCCGGCGTCCTGACCGACGCCCGCACCGTCATCGGCCTGCTCCTGGCCGAACGGACCCTGCGCGACACGGCCGGCGGTTGCTGACGTACCGGATGGGGGCGTCCCGTCGCCGGGTGGCGGTGCGGCGGCGGGGGCGGCCGGGGGCGGTGTCGCTCCCGCCCGGGCGCCCAGACCGCCAGCGATGATCGGCGCCATCACCGACTGGATCCTCGGGCTGCACGGCTCGGTGGCGCTGGCGGTCGTGTTCCTCCTGCCGGCGCTGGAGTCGTCGGCCTTCGTCGGCTTCGTGGTCCCCGGCGAGATCGGCGTGCTCCTCGGCGGCGTGCTGGCCTCCCGGCACAACGTCGGCCTCGGAGCGGTGCTGGCCGCCGGTGTGGCCGGCGCCCTGGTCGGCGACAGCGTCGGCTACGAGGTCGGCCGGAGGTGGGGCCGTCGGCTGCTGCACGGCGGACTCGGCCGTTTCGTCAAGGCCGGCCACCTCGAACGGGCCGAGCGGTACCTCCGCAGCCGGGGCGGCAAGGCCGTGTTCTTCGGCCGGTTCACCGCCGCCCTCCGGGTCCTCGTCCCCGGCCTGGCCGGCATGTCGGGGATGTCCTACGGCCGGTTCTTCCTCGCCAACGCCGCCGGCGGCACGCTGTGGGCGGCCGGCCTCGGCCTGGCCGGGTATCTGGCCGGCGACAGCTGGCGGAAGGTCGAGCATGCCGCCGGCCGGGCCAGCGTGGTGCTCCTCCTGCTGGTCGGCCTGGTGGCGCTGGTGCTGGTCACCGCCCGCTGGGTCGGGCGGCACCAGGACCGCCTCACGGCCTTCGTGTCGGAACGGCTCGACCGGCCCCCGGTGCGCCGGCTCCGGGCCCGCTACGAGCGCCAGATCGGCTTCCTGGCCCGGCGGTTCGAGCCCGGCGGGGCCTTCGGCCTCTCGCTCACGGCGGCGCTGGCGGCGCTGGTCGGTGCCGGGTGGATCCTCGGGGCGGTGCTCAGGGACGTGGTGGTGGGCCACGGCTCCATCCGCTTCGACCGGCCCGTCCTCGAGTGGTTCGCCCGACACCGGGAACCGTGGCTCACGACGGCGGCGCGGATCGTCACCGGGCTGGGGAGCTCGGTGGTGCTCATCCCCCTGGTGCTGGCCGTCGGGGGCTGGTACCGGCACCGGCGGCACACCACCCGGGCGCTCACGCTCCTCGGCGCCACCTACGGCGGCGCCTACCTCCTGGCCCAGGCGATCAAGACGCTCGTCGCCCGGCCCCGTCCACCGGCCGCCCTGGCCGCCGGCCACTTCCCCGGCTACGCCTTCCCCTCCGGCCACGCCACCCAGTCCGCCGCCGTCTTCTGCATGCTCGCCACCGTGGCCGCCTCCACCACCCCCCGGTGGCGGCGGAAGGTGGCCGTGTGGGCCGCCGCCATCCTGATCGCCACGATCGTCGGCATCACCCGGCTCTACCTCGGCGCCCACTGGCTCACCGACGTCCTCGGCGGATCGGCGCTGGGGACGCTGTGGTTCCTCCTCGTACTGGCCACCTCCCGGGCGATCGCCGGACTCCGGGCCCGGCCCGACCCGTCCCTGGAGCGCAGGTGAACGCCGGCGACGAGGACCGTTGCCGCCCGCAACCGGCGTTCATGGGCCCGGATACAGCGGCGGAAGAACGCCGGAACGGGCCGGGGCCGGGCGCGCCGGGCGCGCCGGGCGACCGTTACCGTGGGCGAGGGGGGACTTGACGCCTCGTTCGTGGGGTCCTCCCCACTTCCGGGCTGGTCGGCGGCTTTGGGGTCGGTCGGGCCGGTCTGTCGTGGGGTCATGGGCGCACCGTACCGATGTGTCGGGACCTGGATCATCGATTCTCAGCGCGACCCGTGTCGACGCGTAGTGGAGCCCCCGTTCGGGTGTTTCTCTCGCGACCCCCGACAGCTGTTGGGCAAGCCGGAGCTAAAGGACGTAGCGTGCACGGCGCAGACGGCGAAGTTGGACTTAAGCGTCGGATCGTCCGGGCCGATAGGGACACAGATAGGGACACAACTACCAAGAGGCCGCCGTCATGCCCCACGACACACCCGAAGAACACACCTTCGATGCCCGCCGCCGCTCAGAGGAGGGGGTGCCTGCCCCCACCGCCCAACTGCTCGCCTCCAAAGAAGCTCGGGGGCTCGCCGCGGAGAAGTTGCAACCCGAGCGCGTGCCGAACGCGGGGCTCTGCGCCAAGTGCCGGAAGCACTGCGACGACCGACGGACGCTCAACGACCAGCTCTACTGCCCGTCGTGCAGGACCAAGGTGTTCACCCGGGGCCACCGGATCGCCATGGTCAAGAAGCGGTGGCCGGTGATCGTCGCCGTCGCCATCGGCATGTCCCTCCTGGTCGCCTTCGGCGGCGGCGCTGGCGGCGACGACGGACCTCCTTGCACGACCTACTACCAGGCGCCCGGCGTCTGCTGAGTCCGCGTGTCTCGGCCTGGCCCATTCAGCTGGACGCGCCCGCCAATTCTCGCTCGGTGTTGCGCCTCGCTCCCGGCCCGGCCAGCCACTCCCGGAAGCCGGCGAGGTCCTCGAACGCCGGGGTCCCCCCGAACCGACGCGTCAGGTCAGCGAGGGTGGCGAGACCCACGTGCGGCTCGGCGCTGTCGAGCACCTCGCCGAGCCCGGCGAGGGCGGGGAGGACGACGTCGTCCAGATGGGAGTTGCGCTCCGCGCCGGCCGCCTCGACCACCCTCCTGGCGGCGTCTATCGTCTCGACCGTGGCGGCGGCGTCCGTCTCGAGGCGTCGCAGCGCCCGGTCACCGGCTCGGTCGGCACGAACGGCACCCACGACCGCCCCGCCGACGAGCTGGCCGATTGTCCCGCCGACGAGCGCGCCGACTACGGGGATCGGGATGAGCGCCTGTCCGATGGTGCCGCCGACCCACACGAACGCCGAGGTCGCGACCGCCTCGCCGGAGGCGGCGGCGAACTCAGCGGCGCTGATCTGGCCGCGGGCGTAGGCGAAGCTGGCTTCGCCGACGGCCAGGGCAGCGCCGGCGACGGCGTAGGGGACGGTCCCGGCGCCGAGCAGGCCTGGGAGGTGCCCGGACCGAGCGGCCAGTCCGATCGTCTGTCCGACTCCGGCGACGACGCCACCCCGGACGCCGGCGGCCGCCGCGGCGCGCCCGGCCCGTGCGGCCAACTGCCCTGAGCTGATCTCACCGTGATGCCAGCGAGACGCCTCCTGGGCGCCGACGATGACGAAGGTGAGCGCGCCGGCGGTAAGGAACCCGGCGGCAGCCGCCGTGCCGATATCCCGGTACGCGGCGCCGACCTCCTGGGACCGCTGCCAGCGGGCCGGGTCTTTGGCGACCTCGCGGGCGTCGCCGATGGTGTGTGGCTCAGACTCGACTCCGCCGTGGCGGACCCGGTCGCTGATCCGGCCCCGGGCGTCCGCGTAGTCGGCGTAGCCTTCGCTCTGCGGGGGGCGGCGAGACACGGCGTCGTAGATGCGGTCCACCTGGTCGATCCGGTCGGAGGGAAGGACCAGACCCATGTCCCGGTAGGTGGGCCGGGCCGCCTCACGTGCGAGGACGGGCGGCTTGTCGTTCATCTTCACCTGGAACGGCTTTTCGACAAGGGAGCCTCTGATGACCTCGATGTCGGCCGGCGCCTGCTGGGAGCCGCCCGGTGCCCATTCCGTCACGCGAGCCCGCAGATCGCTGCCTCGCTTGATGGCGTCGAGGTTGTATGACTGGGCGTGCATGATCTCTGACACGTGGCCGGCGCGGGACTCGAGGCTGCAAGCGGCGTACCGCTGGGCGCAGCGGGTGACCTGGTCACGGGTGGCGAACACCTCGGCGGTCTGGGCGCTTACGGTCCGGGTAGTGCCTTCAGCAACCGCCGCCGCGGCGGGGGCTGCAAGCTTCGGGCGGCGCCGGGCCGACTTCGCCGACCGGCCGCTCATCGGCCTGCTCCGGCCGGCACGCAGGTGACGGTGGCGACGAACTCGTCGACGTCCGCGATGACACGCCCGGACAGGTCGGTGACGGCACCATCTCCGTCGCAGACAGGTGCGCCCATGACCGCGTCGATGAGGTTCGCTACGCCGTAGGCATACGCGACGGTGACCTGATCGGCGGGGCTGAAGCTGGCCACGTCCCCGCCGTTGCGGCCGACGGCGGCCTTGAGGGCCTCGTGCTGGGCGAGTCCGACCTTGCGCAGCCGCCGCAGCGCCTTGCGCATCTGGACACTTCGCTCGCGAGCGAGGCCGCTCCGGGCCTCGAAGGCCCGAATCGCCGCGGCGCGCACCTCGAGCTGTGCCGCCACGGCCCGCTGGGCCCGGCGGGCGTCCTTGCCGATGAAGCACAACCCGACAGCGAGGGCGACGGCGACCGGCGGCGCCGCAGCGAGACAGGCTGCTGACCCGGCCGCCAGCCCGCTCCCACCGGCGAGCGCCGCCATGCTCCCACCGCTTGCGAGCGCGGCCGCGCTCCCGCCTCCAACGAGCGTGGCCGTTCCGAGAGTCGTGGCGGCCCCAATCGCCGCCGCGGCCCCGCCGGCGGCGACGCCGTGGGCAAGCGCATTGATGGTGTCGGCGCCGCTCACCCCGACGTCAGGGATCCGGATCCGCTTAGCGTCGATGCCAGGCAGCGGGTGGTGCGCCGCGAAGTCGTGAGGGTCGAAGTTGACGATGGTGGCGAGGGTCGCATCGAGCGGGGCGAGCACCTCACGGTGGACCTTCCGGCGGAGTCGGTGGAAGCGGGTGTCCTCCGCGCTGTTCTCGTTGACGATCCTCTTGTAGCGCTCGTCGAGTTGTCGGCTCCGTCGCTGGTTCCGGTCGCGCGCGTTCATGGCGTCCAGCAGCGGGATGCCCATGTGTCCCCCCGTCTCCGGCGCCTCTCCCGACGCCCTCCTTGCAGCAGGATGGCGTACCGCCGCTCTCAGCAAGATACAACCTTCTGAGACTTTCCGAAAGAACATTCTTGCTGAAAGTTTCCGGTAGGGTGGGGTTATGGAGACCGACTTGCCCGAGCCGGTGAACCTCAGGGAAGCCCGCATCCAGGCGGGGCTGAGCCAGGAGGGCCTGGCCGACGCCCTCGGCGTGGCGCAGCGCACAGTTTCGAATTGGGAGCGGGGCGAGACGGCGCCGTCCCCGGAGAGAGCGGCCCGGCTCGCCGAGCTGCTTCACGTCGACTCCGCCGCCATCCCGATCGACCGGCGGGTCCATTTCGACCACCCACTGCCTTCGGCGGCAGTCGGCCGGGTCGACGCGCTCGCCCACGTGGTCGGGCGGGTGTTCGGAGGCCGCTTGCGGGCTGAGAAAGCGGCGCTCGCCAATGCGATCGCCCGGATGCAGGTGGCCGGCTCGGAGGACACCGTCCCAGGGACAGGCCTGGAGCCTTCCGCGGAAGCGGCCGGCCCGGCCTCCCAGGACCACTGGATCACAGTCCTGTCAGTGCTGACCGGGTACGAAGAGCGGATCGCCAAGTTGGAGGAGGAGGTCGCGGAGCTACGCTCGGGCCGGGCCGGGGAAGCCGCCGGGGACAGGCCCCTCCGACAGCGCGGCCGCGGATCGTCGCCACCCGGTTGAATGGTCCCGGCTTGGGGCCCCAGGGGTGACGAGCCAGGCCCTGACGGAAGACCGGCGGGTCGAGGTCCTCGCCGGGAGTCCAGCCGAGGGTGTCTCCCAGACCGGCGAACTGGAAGCGGTCCTTGGCGTCGAGGCGGCACACGACCGGCTCTCCGGGCAGAGCGACGCCGGCGGAGGGGAACTCGACGACGTCGGCCGGGACGGGGCCGGCCCGTCCCGGGGAGCCGTCGGGGACGGCTTCGATACGGCCCGGGATGCCCCGGATGGAGTCGATGACGAGCTGGTTCTGGCGGTGGAGGGCGAGACCCTGCGTGGCGGCCATGAGGCCGACGGTCCGCAGCGCCCCAGGAGTGCAATCAGGCTCGCCAGCCGGCGGGGAGGGGGCTGCGAAATCGCCCGGGCCCGGCGCATGCGCCGGGCCGGTGGCTGCTAGAAGGTGGGTTAGGCCCCACCGTTCCGTGGGCGAGGGGGGACTTGAACCCCCATGTCCTTGCGGACACAGGAACCTGAATCCTGCGCGTCTGCCAATTTCGCCACTCGCCCGGGCGAAGAGAGAGTAGCAGCCGGGCCCGGCGCCCCCGGCCGGCGAAAGGGGCGAACGGGCCGGGCCGGGACGCTCCGTAAGGGTCGCCGGAACATGTCACAGGCCGCCGGTAGACTCCCCTGACGTGGGTTTACACGGGTTCGAGCGCCGGCTCGAGGCGCTCGTCGAGGGGGTCTTCTCCCGGGCCTTCCGCAGCGGCCTCCAGCCCGTCGAGATCGGCCGAAGGCTGGCCCGGGAGATGGACGATCGGCGGACGGTGGGCGTCCACGGCCTCATCGCGCCCAACTCCTTCCGGGTCCGGCTCTCGGAGCCCGACCGGGTCCGCTTCGAGGCCTTCGAGACCACCCTCCTGCGGGAGCTGGCCGACGCCGCCCGGGCCCACGCCCGCGACGAGGGCTACGGCTTCCTCGGCCAGGTCGTGGTCACCGTGGAGACCGACCCGGCCCTCCACCCCGGCCAGCTGGCCGTCACCAGCGAGATCGTGGCCGACCCCGACGGCCGGGTCGGCAGCCTGGTCACGGCCGACGGCCGGCGGATCCCGGTGGCCGACCGGCCGGTGGTCATCGGCCGGCTGTCGAGCTGCGACATCCCCCTGGGCGACCCCCAGGTGTCCCGCCGCCACGCCGAGGTGCGGCGCGACGCCGAGGGCTTCGCGGTGTTCGACCTCGGCTCGACCAACGGCACCGTCGTCAACGGGGCGCCCGTCCGGGAGCGCCGCCTGGCCGACGGCGACGAGCTGCGGATCGGCTCGGCCACGATCCGCTTCGAGACCGCCTGAGAGCGTGCGGCGAGCCCGGTGCCCGAGGCCATCCTCACCATCCTCAAGTTCTGCTTCCTGGGGCTGCTCTACCTGTTCCTGGCCCGGGTGGTCCGGGCCGTCTACCGGGAGCTCTCGCCCGAGCGGCCCGTCGACGTGTCGGCCAACGGGGGCGGCCGCTTCGGCCGGGGCCGGAGCCGGCGCAGCGACCAGCCGGCCAGGCCCTACAAGCTCAAGATGATCGACCCCGCCACCGCCCAGGTCTTCCCGCTCGGCGAGGAGGTGACGATCGGCCGGGCCCCGGGCTGCTCCGTGCCCCTGGCCGACGACACCTACGTCTCCCAGCTCCACGCCCGGATCTACATCCGCGACGGGCGCCCCTTCGTGGAGGACCTCGGCTCCACCAACGGCACGTTCCTCAACCGCGACCGCCTGAGCAGGACGATGCCGCTGCGCCGGGGCGACAAGCTCCAGATCGGCCAGACGGTGCTGGAGATCGTCCAGTGACGCCGGGGGCCCGCCCATGAGGTTCTCGTCCGGCGCCCGGACCGACGTCGGCCGCGGCCGGCCGGAGAACGAGGACAGCGTCCTCGTCGACGACGCCGGCGGGCTGTGGGCCGTGGCCGACGGGATGGGCGGCCACCGGGCCGGCGAGGTGGCCAGCGCCACCGCCATCGAGACGCTCCAGGACGCCTACCGGGCCGGGGCCCCGCTCGACGAGGCCGTGGAGGCGGCCAACGCCGCGGTGTTCTCCAAGGCGGCCGACGACGCCGCCCTGCGGGGCATGGGCACGACGCTCACCGCCGTCGCCCTGGAGGACGGCCGGACCGCCCTCCTCGGCCACGTCGGCGACTCCCGGGCCTACCTGCTGCGCCAGGGCGCCGTCAGCCGGGTCACCGCCGACCACTCGCTGGTCGAGCAGCTCGTCCGGGAGGGGCGCCTCAGCCCCGAGGAGGCGCAGCACCATCCGCAGCGGGCCATCATCACCCGGGCGCTGGGCGTCGACGCCCACGTCGAGGTCGACACCTACCGGGTCGAGCTCGAGCCCGGCGACCGCCTCCTCCTCTGCTCCGACGGGCTCACCAACATGCTGTCGGACGACGCCATCGCCGCCACCCTGCGCCGCCACCCCGACCCCCAGCAGGCGGCCGACACGCTGGTCGACATGGCCAACCAGGCCGGCGGCGACGACAACATCACCGTCGTCGTCCTCGACGCCCTGGCCGACGGCACCGATGGCACCGGCGGCGCCGTCCCGGCGGCGGAGGCCCGGGGGGCGGCCGGGGCCGACGCCGAGCCGGCCGTCGAGGCGCCGGCCCCGGACGCACCGGCGGGGGACCGGCCGGCACCGGTCCTGGCCCGGCCGACGGCCCGGCGCCTGCGGGGCGTCCTGGTCTGGGCGCTGCCGATCCTGCTGGTCGTCGGCATCGGCGTCGGGGCGGTGGGGTGGTACGCCCGGCGCACCTACTACGTCGGGCTGTCGGCCGACCGGGTCACGGTCTTCAAGGGCGTGCCGGGCGGCCTCCTCGGCTGGGAGCCGACCGTCGACCGCCAGACCGGGCTCACCGCCGCCGACCTCACCGACGCCGACCGCCGCGACCTGGAGAACGGCCACCGCTTCGCCAGCCGGGGCGACGCCAACCGGTTCGTGACCCGCCTGGAACAGGCCCACGAGGCCATGGCCGGAACAACGACCACGACCACGACGACGGTCACCACCGCCGGCACGGAACCGACCCGGTGAACGCCCGCCGCTCGACCGAGCTCGGGCTCGTGATCCTGGCCGTGATCCTCGCCGCCGGCGGCTACGTCCTCACCGCCCTGGCCCGGGGGGCCAGGCTCCCGGCCGATCTGGCGCCCTTCGCCGCCGGCGCCGCCGGGCTGGCGCTGGTCGCCCACCTGGCCGTCCGCCGCTTCGCCCCCCGGGCCGACGGCACCCTCCTCGGGCTGGCCGTCCTGCTCAACGGCATCGGCTTCGTGTCCATCGCCCGCCTCGACGCCGACCTGGCCCGCTACCAGTCGCTGTGGACGGCCGTCGGCGTGGCCGCCTTCGTCGTCACCCTGGCCGTCGTCAAGCGGGTCACCGACCTCCAGCGCTACCGCTACACGTTCGCCCTGGTCGGCATCGCCTCGCTGCTGATCCCGGCCGTCCCCGGCATCGGCGCCGAGATCAACGGTGCCCGGCTGTGGGTCCACCTGGGCCCGCTCAACTTCCAGCCCGGCGAGGCGGCCAAGGTCACGCTGGTGATCTTCCTGGCCGCCTACCTGGTGGAGAAGCGGGAGCTGCTGTCGACGCCGACGTGGCGGGTCGGGCCGGTCATGCTCCCCGACCCCAAGCACTTCGCCCCGCTGCTGCTGGCCTGGGGCAGCTCGATCATGGTCATGGTCCGGGAGAAGGACCTCGGCTCGTCGCTGCTGTTCTTCGCCGTGTTCCTGGCCATGCTCTACATGGCCACCGCCCGGGCCAGCTACCTCGGCGTCGGGGCCGCCCTCTTCGCCGCCGGCGCCACGCTGGCCTACCACGCCTTCGGCCACGTCCGGGAGCGGGTCACGACCTGGATCAACCCCTGGCCGACGGCCGACAGCCACGGCTTCCAGCTGGTCCAGGCGCTGTTCGCCTTCGGGTCGGGCGGCTTCGCCGGCACCGGGCTCGGGCTCGGCAGCCCCGGCAAGATCCCCAACGCCGCCACCGACTTCGTCTTCGCCGCCATCGGCGAGGAGCTCGGCCTGATCGGCACCACCGCCGTCCTGATCGCCTACCTGCTGCTGATCGGCGTCGGGTTCCGGATCGCCCTCCGGGCCGAGCAGCCGTTCCTCAAGCTGCTGGCCGCCGGGCTGACCACGATCATGGGCGTGCAGACGTTCATCATCCTCGGCGGGGTGACCCGGCTGATCCCCCTGACCGGCATCACCATGCCGTTCGTGTCCTACGGCGGCAGCTCGCTGCTGGCCAACTTCGTGATCCTGGCGCTGCTGCTGCGGATCTCCGACGAGGTGGCCCGCCGGGCCGACGCCGACCGCGGCGTCGAGGCCACCGGGGTGGCGGCGTGAACCGCCAGATCCGCCGGGTCGGCCTGGCCATCCTGGTGTGCTTCGGCGCCCTGTTCCTCCAGCTCAACTGGCTGCAGGTGATCGACGCCCACAGCCTGGCCAACAACCCCCGCAACGTCCGGGCCGTCCTGCGGGACTACGCCGAGCCCCGGGGCCGGATCGTCACCAGCGACGGGGTCGTCGTGGCCCGCTCCGAGCCGTCGAACGACGAGTTCGAGCGCCTCCGGACCTATCCCACCGGCCCGCTGTTCGGCCACGTCAGCGGGTTCTTCTCCTTCACGCTCGGCGCCTCGGGTGTGGAGGACGCCTACAACAAGGACCTGTCGGGCCGCGACCTCGACCGCCAGTTCCACAACCTCGGCGACTGGCTGATCGGCAAGGAGCAGACCGGCGACGCCGTCCTCACCCTGTCCAACGTCGCCCAGCAGGCGGCACAGGAGGCCCTCGGCGACCGGCGGGGCTCGGTGGTGGTCCTCGATCCGGCCACCGGCGAGGTGGTGGCGCTGTGGTCCTTCCCCTCCTACGACCCCTCGCCGCTGGCCGCCCACTCCTCCAGGGCCGTCCAGGCCGCCTTCGACGGCTACACCCGCGACCCGGCCAACCCGATGCTGGCCCGGGCCTACCGGGAGCGCTACCCGCCGGGGTCGACGTTCAAGGTCGTCACCGCCTCCACCGCCATCGAGACCGGGACGGCCACACCCCAGACCCGCTACCCGGTGCTGCGGTTCCTGGCCCTGCCCCAGTCCGACAAGCAGCTCCACAACTTCGGGAACAGCGCCTGCGGGGGGTCGATGGCCGACAGCTTCCGCCAGTCGTGCAACACGACCTTCGGCCAGATCGGCCTCGACCTCGGCGAGAAGCTGGTCGACGGCATGAAGGCCTTCGGGATCACCGAGGACGTGCCCTTCGACCTGCCCGAGGCCCGCAGCGCCGGGCCGGCGCCGGGGAGCTTCGCCCACAACAAGCCGAGCTTCGCCAACGCCGCCATCGGCCAGGGCGACGTGGCCGTCACCCCGCTGCAGATGGCCATGGTGGCCGGGGCCATCGCCAACGGCGGGGTCGTCATGGCGCCCCACGTCGTCCGGGAGATCCGGGATGCGGACGGGCGGGTCGTCCGTTCGATCGGCCCCGACGAGTGGCGGCGGGCCGTGCAGCCGACCACCGCCGCCGCCGTGACCCAGATGATGATCGACGTGGTGAAGCGGGGGACCGGGACCGCCGCCGCCGTCCCCGGCTTCACCGTGGCCGGCAAGACGGGGACCGCCGAGGCGCCCGGCGGGCCGCCCCACGCCTGGTTCATCGGCTTCGCCCCCGCCGAGGCGCCCCGCTACGCCATCGCCGTCATCGTCGAGCGGGGCGGCGACCTCGGCGACGAGGCCACCGGCGGCCGGGTGGCCGCCCCGGTGGCCGGAAAGGTGCTGGCCAGGCTCCTGGCCCTGCCCCCGGCCCCGGCCACCACGACGACCACCACGACGACCACGACGACAACCGGGCCCCGGCCCGGTGGACGGTAGGGTGCCTGCGATGCCCGAGCGGGTCTATACGAACCGGTACGAGATCGTCCGGCACCTGGCCCGGGGCGGCATGGCCGAGGTCTACCTGGCCCACGACCAGCTCCTCGACCGCCGCGTGGCCCTCAAGGTGCTGTTCCCCGAGTTCGCCCGCGACCCCGCCTTCGTGCAGCGCTTCCGGCGGGAGGCCCAGGCCGCCGCCAACCTGAACCACCCCAACATCGTGGCCGTCTTCGACTGGGGCGAGGAGGACGGGACGTACTTCATCGTCATGGAGTACGTCGAGGGCCGCAGCCTGCGGGAGGCCATCCAGGCCGAGGGCCCGCTCTACGCCAACCTGGCCGCCGACCTGGCCTCCGACATCGCCGGCGCCCTCGGCTACGCCCACCGCAACGGCGTCGTCCACCGCGACGTGAAACCGGGCAACATCCTCCTCACGCCCCAGGGCCAGGTGAAGGTCACCGACTTCGGCATCGCCCGGGCGGCCGGCACCAGCGAGGGCCTGACCCAGACCGGCTCCGTCATGGGCACGGCCACCTACTTCTCCCCCGAGCAGGCCCAGGGGCTGCCGGTCGACGCCCGCTCCGACGTCTACTCCCTCGGCGTCGTCCTCTACGAGATGGTCTGCGGGATCCCCCCGTTCACCGGGGAGAGCCCGATCTCGGTGGCCTACAAGCACGTGCGGGAGGAACCGCCCCGGCCGACGGTGGTGAACCCCGACGTCCCGCCGGGCCTGGAGAACATCATCCTCACCGCCATGGCCAAGAACCCCGACGCCCGCTACGCCTCGGCCGACGACCTGCGGGCCGACCTGGCCCGCTTCCGCCGGGGCGAGCAGACGACGTCGGTGCCGCTGGCCGCCATCCCGGTGAGCGGCGCCGACGTCACCGTGGCCAACCCCCGGCTCGACAAGGTCTACGAGCGCACGACGGTGGGGGCGGTGGTGCCGTCGCCCGCCGTCCCGGTGGCGCCCCGCCGCTCGGCGGCGCCGTTCGTGCTGGTCCTCGTCGGTCTCCTCGCCGTCCTGCTCGGCCTCGGCTACCTCCTGGCCCGGCAGGTCTCGGGCGGCGGAAGCAGCGGGAAGCTGGTGGCGGTGGGCAACTACGTCGGCCAGACGCAGCACGACGCCGAACTGCTGATCGAGAACGCCGGCCTCAAAGCCGACTCCACCACGGTCGAGAACGACACCGTCGCCGCCGGCCAGGTCGTCTCGCAGGACCCGCCGGCCGGCACCAAGATCGCCAAGGACGGCACCGTCAAGCTCACGATCAGCGCCGGCAAGGGCCAGGTCAAGGTGCCCGACGTTCGGGGTCAGACGCTCGACGACGCCCAGGCCCAGCTGCGCGACGCCGGCCTCGACTACAACGTCCAGCAGGAGACCAGTGACACCGTCGACGCCGGCAAGGTGACCCGCACCGACCCGCCCGGCGGCACCCAGGCGGCCAAGGGCGCCGTCGTCGGGCTCTACGTCTCGCTGGGCAAGGAGCAGGTGACGATCCCCGACGTCTCGGGGCAGGACCAGGTCACGGCGGCCAACACGCTGGGGGCCAAGTCGCTGACCACCGAAGCGGTGCAGCAGGCCAGCGACAGCGTCGACGCCGGCAAGGTCATCGGCACGAACCCCCCGGCCGGCACGTCGGTGGCCAAGGGCTCCAAGGTCCAGCTGATCATCTCCACCGGGCCCGAGCAGGTCCGGGTGCCCAACGTCGTCGGGCTGACCAAGGCCGACGCCACCACCGAGCTGCAGAACGCCGGCTTCACGGTGATCACCCGCGACGTCACCGTCCTCGACCCGACCAGCGCCGGGAAGGTCATCGCCCAGAGCCCGTCGGCCGACTCCAAGGCCAGCAAGGGGTCGGCGGTGACGATCAGCGTCGGCAAGTTCGGCGGCAGCTCGTCGAGCTCGAGCAGCACCACCACGACCACGTTCCCGTGACGGCCGGCGGGAGCCGCCGCACGGCCGGACGCCAGGGCCCGGCCGCCCCCCGCCGCCGCTCCGGCCGGTCGGAGGGCGGGGCGGCCGCCCCGCTGGCCGGCTGGTATGCCGAACGCGGCCGCCACGATCTTCCCTGGCGGGCCAGCCGCGACCGCTGGGCCGTCCTCGTCTCCGAGGTCATGCTCCAGCAGACCCAGGCCGGCCGCGTGGCCGCCGTCTGGCCCGGGTTCATGGCCCGCTTCCCGACGCCGGAGGCCATGGCCGCCGTCCCGGCCGGCGACGTGATCGCCGCCTGGGGCACGCTCGGCTACCCCCGCCGGGCCCGCCGGCTGTGGGAGGCCGCCGGCCGCATCGCCGCCGGCGGCTGGCCACACGACCTGGCCGACCTCCCCGGGGTCGGCCGCTACACCGCCGACGCCGTGGCCGCCCAGGCCGACGGGCACGACACCGCCGCCATCGAGACCAACATCCGCCGGGTGGTCGAGCGCCACGCCGGCCGGCGGCTCACGCCGGCCGAGGCCGCCGCCGCCAGCCGGGCCGCCGGCCGGCCGCTGACCGGCCGGGACCGCCTCCTGGCCCTGATGGACGTCGGCGCCGTGCTGTGCCGCCCGGCCGCGCCCCGCTGCCCGGACTGCCCCCTCGAACCGGGCTGCGCCACCGCCGCCTCCATCGCCACCGGGGAGGCCGGGCCGGCCCCGAGCCCGTCCCCCGGCGGCCCGGTCCGCGGCCCCGGGCCGGCCCCGAGCCCGTCCCCCGGCGGCCCGGTCCGCGGCCCCGGGCCGGCCCCGAGCCCGTCCCCCGGCGGCCCGGTCCGCGGCCCCGGGCCGGCGGCGGCCGTCCCCTGGCGCGAGCTCGGGCGGCCGGCCCGCCAGCCGGCCTACGAGGGGTCGTTCCGCCAGCGCCGGGGCCGGGTCCTGGCCGAGCTGCGGGCCGGGCCCCGCCCGTCCGCCGCCCTCGACGCCGCCGCCCTCGCCAGCCTGGTGGAAGACGGCCTGGCCGCCCTCGACGGCCCCCTCGCCCGCCTGCCCTGAAACCGGCGTTCCTCCGCCGCCATATCCGGGCGGGTGAACGCCGGAACGGACGGTTCAGCCGGCCAGGGCCAGGAAGTTCTCCAGGAGCTTGTGGCCGCCCTCGGTCAGGATCGACTCGGGGTGGAACTGCACGCCGACCACCGGCAGCTCCTTGTGGCGGAGGCCCATGACCACCCCGTCGTCGGTCTCGGCGGTGATCTCCAGGCAGTCGGGGACCGAGTCGCGCGACACCACCAGCGAGTGGTACCTCGTGGCCTCGAAGGGGTTGGGGAGGCCGGCGAAGAGGCCCTGGTCGTTGTGGGTGATCATCGACGTCTTGCCGTGCATGACCTGGCCGGCCCGCACGACCTCGCCGCCGTAGAGCTGGCCGATGCACTGATGGCCGAGGCAGACGCCGAGCACCGGGGTGCCCCGGCGGCCGAACTCGTCGATGGCGGCGTTGGACACGCCGGCGTCCTCCGGGCGGCCGGGGCCGGGCGAGACCAGCACCGCCGCCGGGTCGAGCTCGAGCAGCTGGTCGAGCATGGCCTCGTCGTGGCGGTAGACGAGCGGGTCCGCCCCCAGCTCCCCCAGGTACTGGACGAGGTTGTAGACGAACGAGTCGTAGTTGTCGATGACGAGGACCAGACCCACAGCCGCTGAACGTAACGCCCTCAGCCCGATCGGGCGAAGCGCACCTTGGATGTACCGGTGTAGGCCGGGACCGTCACGTGGTCCCGGTCCTCCACCTTGAAGCCGAGCTTGAAGCGGTCGGCGTCCTCGGCGAAGCGGGCCACCAGGGCGTCGCCCATGAAGGCGTCGTGGAGCCCGGCCCCGATGGCCGTGAAGCGGAACGGCGGCGAGTGGACCGTGCCGTTGATCAGCAGGGTGTTGCCGACGCAGAGGATGGCGCTGGTCGGTACCACCCGCTGGCCGTTGACGGCCAGCGCCTCGGCGCCGGCGGCCCACAGGCCGTTGGCCACCGCCTGCACGTCCTGGGAGTGGATGACGAGGTCGTTGAGGTTGCCCGAGGGCGACACCCGCTGCGACGAGTCGTCGAGGGTGACCACCAGCCCCGGCCCCTCGGCGGCCACCAGCCCCATCCCCTCCCGCAACGGGGTCAGGGCGGCCGACGGGCCGTTTTCGCCGGCGTCGCGGCTCTTCTGGATGCCGGCCACCTGGCGGCGCAGGCCGTCGGCGGTCAGGCGCAGCTCGGTCGAGCGGCCCTCCTCCACCCGGATGAGCGACGCCAGCCGCTCGCGCTCCGGGAGCCGCACGCTGACCCGGCCGGGCAACGGGTTCAGATGGGCCGTCATCACCGCGAACCCGACGGCGGCGGCCACTGCCGGGGGCCAGAGACGATCCCGCACTATCCTCGGACCATGCCTCGGTCGAAGAGCAAGCGGTCGCGGTACACCCCGCCCCCGCCGAAGAAGGCCCCGCCGAGCCCTCCGTGGGTGCCCGCCCTCATGTTCACCGGCTTCGGCCTCGGCGTGCTGATCATCATCCTCAACTACCTCGGGATCCTGCCCGGCGGCGCCAGCAACGGCTACCTGTTCCTGGGCCTGGCCTTCATCACCGCCGGCTTCCTGCTGGCCACGCAGTATCGCTGACGAGTCCTACCACTCGCCGCCTTCCACCACCAGGTTCATGTCCTCCCGGCAGTGCCGGGGGGCGTTGGGCACCTCGTCCTCGGGGGCGGCGGTCATCGTCACCTCCGTGCCGCACACGGTGCACCGGTAGCGGTAGTTGACCTTGCGCAGCCGGCCGATCTCCGGCTCCGGCGGCGGCCCGTGGGTGAACGACCGGATGACGAACGTCCCGGTCAGGTAGATGCACAGGCAGGCGGCGATGGCCACGACCACCTTGAACGCGGTGAAGAGCATCGGCCGTTCAGTCTAGGAACAGGCGCCTCGCCGGCCGCCTCAAGACGGCCCCCGGTTCGGCCGATGAGAAGGGGCGAAACCTCACGGCTGGAGAGACCTCGCCTTGCCCTCGCCCACCACCCGTCACTCCCTCGGGGACCAGTTCCAGGGGATCCTGACCGCCGCCCAGGACGGCGGGGAGTGGGCCGTCGCGATCCTCTACCGCTGGCTCCACCCGGCGGTGGTGGGCTACCTCCGGGCCCGGGCCGGTGACGACGCCGAGGACCTGGCCTCCGAGACGTGGCTGGCCGTGGCCCGGGCCCTGCCGGGGTTCAGCGGCGACGAGACCGCCTTCCGGTCGTGGGTGTTCACCATCGCCCACCGCCGCCTCGTGGACCACCACCGGGCCTCGTCCCGCCGCCTGAAGACCCGGAGCCTGGCGGCCGACGAAGGCGACGGCTCCGACCGCAGCGAGAGCCTGGCCGAGCTGGCCGGCCCCGACGACCCGGCCGGCGAGGTCGTGGCCGCCCTGGCCGGCGACGAGGCCGTCCGCCGGATCGTCTCCCTGCTCCCCCCCGACCAGGCCGAGATCGTGCTGCTGCGGGTGGTGGCGGGGCTCCCGGTCGACGAGGTGGCCGCCGTCACCGGCCGCAAGACGGGCACCGTCCGGGTCCTCCAGCACCGGGCGCTGCGCCGGCTGGCCGACCGGCTCGAGCGTCCCGCGGCCGAGGTGTAACGCCAGTGAACTGGCGTGCGATTGCCAGGGGGATGCGCCCGAACCGCCACCCCCTCGACGAAGACAGCGCCACCCGGATGCTGAGCGGTGTCGTCCACCCCGACGACGCCCCTCCCGGGTACGGCCACGTCGCCGGCCTCCTCAGCGCCGCCTCGACCCTCCCCGGGGTCGACGAGGACGCCGCCGGCATCACGATCTCCGCCATGGTCGAGGCGATCCGGGACAGCGCGTCCGCCCCCCAGACGCAGCGGAGGACCTCCATGCTGAAGAAGCTCCTGGCCGGCAAGGCCCTGGCCGCCATCGGCGTGGTCGCCCTGACGGCCTCCGGTGCGGCCGCCGCCACCGGCTCGCTCCCCGACCCGGCCCAGAACGTCGTGGCCGGCGCCGTCAGCCACGTCGGCCTCAACATCCCCCAGCCCGGTGACCACGGCCACTCCGCCGGTCACCGCCAGGACGGCGTCCACCGCCCCGACGACACCACGTCGACGACGGCCGGTACCGATGACAACTCGGGTGACAACCACGGCTCCGACGTCTCCGACGCCGCCCACAAGGCGCAGGAGGGGACGGGCAAGGTCGGGCCGGTCGTCTGCGCCGTGGCCAGCGACGGGAAGTGCAAGGCCGGCGCCGACCACAGCAACAAGGGCAAGGGCGGCGGTGACGACGAGAACAGCACGACGTCGTCGACCGTCGGGTCGGGCGAGGACCACGGCAAGCCCAGCGGCGATCAGGGTCAGGCGGGCGAGGACCACGCCCCCACGACCGTGACGACGGGCAGCATCGTCACCGGCGAGGACCACAGCGGCAACGACCTCTCCACCTCGGACCAGGGCGACTCCGCCTCCGGCGGCCGCCACTGACGTCTCCCCCGGGACCGGCCCCCCGGTCCGGCAATCCCCCCACGCGGAAGCGGGGAGCCTCGGTCAAGGCTCCCCGCTTCCGTCGTTCTCGCCGTCTCGGCGCCCGGCCCGCCCGGGCCGGCGGGCGTTTCAGCCCAGGCGCTCGATGATGGTGGCGTTGGCCATCCCGCCACCCTCGCACATCGTCTGGAGGCCGTAGCGGCCGCCGGTGCGCTCGAGTTCGTTGAGCAGCGTGGTCATGAGCTTGGCGCCGGAGCAACCCAGCGGGTGGCCGAGGGCGATGGCGCCGCCGTTGACGTTGACCCTGGTCATGTCGGGGTGGTGCTCCTTCTCCCAGGCCAGGACGACGGAGGCGAAGGCCTCGTTGATCTCGACCAGGTCGATGTCGGAGAGCCGGAGCTTGGCCCGTTCCAGGACCTTGTCGGTGGCCGGGATCGGGCCGGTCAGCATCGTCACCGGGTCGACGCCGGCCAGGGCGAAGGCGTGGAACCGGGCCCGGGGCCGCAGTCCCAGCTCGTTGGCCTTCTCCTCGCTCATGATGAGCAGGGCGGCGGCGCCGTCGCTGATCTGCGACGAGTTCCCGGCCGTGACCTTCCCGTCGGCCTTGAAGGCCGGCTTGAGCGTGGCCAGCTTCTCGACGCTGGAGTCGGGCCGGACGCCCTCGTCGCGGTCGAACACCCCGCCGTCGGCGCCGGTCACGGCCAGGATCTCCTTCTCGAAGCGGCCCTCTTCGATGGCCCGGGCGGCCCGCTGGTGGGACTGCACCGAGTAGGCGTCGAGGTCCTCCCGGGAGAGGTTCCACTTGTCGGCGATCATCTCGGCCGAGATGCCCTGGGGAACGAGGCCGCCGACGGCGGCGTAGCGGTCGTTGACCTTGTTGCCGAAGGGCAGGCCGGGGCCGCTCATGACCGTGGCGCCCATCGGCACCCGGGTCATGACCTCCACGCCGGCGGCGATCACGATGTCGTGCACGCCGGCCATCACACCCTGGGCGGCGAAGTGGGCGGCCTGCTGCGACGAGCCGCACTGCCGGTCGATGGTCGTGCCGACCACCGACTCGGGGAACCCGGCGGCCAGTGCGGCGTTGCGCCCGACGTTCAGGGCCTGCTCCCCGACCTGCATGACGCAGCCCATGATCACGTCCTCCACGAGGGCGGGATCGAGGTCGTTGCGGGTGACGAGGGCCTTCAGGGTCTCGGCGGCGAGATCAACCGGGTGCCAGTCCTTCAACTGGCCGTTCCGGCGACCAACGGCCGTCCGGACGGCGTCGACGATGACGGCGGTCGGCATGGGCAAGCTCCTTCGTCGTTCTAGACCGATCGGTCAAGAAACCATGCTAGAGGTCCGCACCCGTGCAACACGAAGTGTCCCCGTCTGCTTCCCCGGGTACCCCTTGGCCGACCAACGAAGCGAAGAACGCCGAGACCGGGAAGGAGGGTGACGCCGCTATGGCCACCATCGAGGAGTCGGTGGAAGTCGAGGTGCCCGTCCGCACGGCCTACAACCAGTGGACGCAGTTCGAGGACTTCCCCCGCTTCATGGAGGGCGTCGAACAGGTCCGCCAGCTGGGCGACAAGAAGGTCCACTGGGTGGCCGAGATCGCCGGGCAGCGCCGGGAGTGGGACGCCGAGATCACCGAGCAGGTCCCCGACCAGCGGATCTCGTGGTGCAGCACCGAAGGGGCGACCAACAGCGGTGTCGTCACCTTCCACCGCCTGGGCGACGGCAAGAGCAAGGTCATGCTCCAGCTGGAGTTCGAGCCCGAGGGGGCGCTGGAGAAGGCCGGCGACAAGCTCGGCATCGTGAAGGCCCGGGCCAAGGGCGACCTGGCCCGCTTCAAGGCCTTCATCGAGGCCCGGGGCCAGGAGTCCGGCGCCTGGCGCGGCGAAGTCGGCCGGTCGAAGAACTAGCGGAACCCGGCGGGGCGGGCCTCCTACTTCTTGGCGGACTCGAAGTAGGGGTTCGCCCCGCTGGCGTGGTCGGTCACGTCGACCACCTTGGTGATCTCGGGGACGGCCTCCTTGATGACGACCTCGATCCCCTGGCTGAGGGTGACGCTGGCCATGCCGCAGCCCTGGCAGCCGCCCGACAGCCGCAGGTAGGCGGTGTCCTCCTCCACGGCCACCAGCTCGGCGTGGCCGCCGTGCGAGGCGATGGACGGATTGATCTGGGAGTCGAGCACCTGGAGCACCCGCTGGGCGACGTCGCCGCTGAGGTCGGCCGGCGGCCGGCCGGAGGCACCGACCATCGGGCTCGGGCTGTTGGGGTTGTCGAGGACGAGCCCGCCCTCGATGGGGTCGCCCTGGACGTCGAGCGTGGCCCCCCGGACCTTGTCGACCGAGAACGCCGGGATCACGACCGACAGGTCGTCGTGGCGCTGGACCACGTCGGTGGGCCCGGCGTAGTCGATCGGCTGGAAGTACATGTCGTACTTGTACTTCCCATTGGCCACACCGGCGATCTCCAGCCACAGGGCCAGCTTTTCCGGGTCCGTCTCATTGGCCCGCACCCGGAGGACCTTCTGCCGGGCCACCTCCGTGATGTTCAGGACCATTTCGGGCACAGCAGCCTCGTCGGACATTGCCTCACCCAACCTCGTGACGGGTTCCGAACCGCCATGATACCGGGCGTGGCTCGCGTGCTGCTCCTGCTCCCCAGCGGTACCTACAAAGCGCCCGACTTCCTGGCCGCCGCCGCCCGGCTCGGCGTCGACGTGGTCGTGGCCTCGGAGGCCGAGCAGACGCTGTCGCAGGCGATGGGCGACCGGGCGGTCGTCGTCGACCTCTGCGACACGCCGGGGTCGGCCTCCACCATCACCGACCTCGACGCCCGCTACCCGGTCGACGCCGTCGTGGCCGTCGACGATCAGGGGGTGGTGATCGCCGCTCAGGCCAACCGCCGGCTCGGCCTGCCGGCCAATGACCCCGAGGCCGTGGCCCGGACCCGCGACAAGGCCGCCCTGCGGGCCGCCCTGGAGAGCAGCGAGGTCCGTCAACCGGCCTTCCGGGTCGTCAGCGGGCCCGACGAGGTCGTGGCCGCCGGCGAGCAGCTCGGCTGGCCGGTGGTCGTCAAGCCGGTGTCGCTGTCGGCCAGCCGGGGCGTCATCCGGGCCGACGGCCCCGGCGAAGCCGACGCCGCCGCCTGCCGGATCCGGGCGATCCTCGACGGGGACGGGCATCCGCCCGGCGAACCGCTGCTGGTGGAGTCGTACGTCGCCGGCCGGGAGGTGGCGCTGGAGGGCCTCCTCCGGGGCGGGGAGCTCGAGGTCCTGGCCCTCTTCGACAAGCCGGATCCCCTGACCGGGCCGTTCTTCGAGGAGACGATCTACGTCACGCCGTCCCGCCTCCCCGAGACCGTGCAGGCCGACGTGATCCGGACGGTGGCCGAGGCGGCGGCGGCCATCGGGCTCACCGAGGGCCCGGTCCACGGAGAGCTCCGGGTCGACGACGAGGGGCGCCCCTGGCTGCTGGAGGTCGCCGCCCGCACCATCGGCGGGCTCTGCGCCCGGACCCTGCGCTTCGCCGCCGGCGTGACGCTGGAGGAGATCGTCCTCCGCCACGCCCTCGGCCTGCCCGTCGACCCCCGCCGGGAGCGTCCCGCCGCCGGCGTGATGATGCTGCCGATCCCCGCCGCCGGCCGCCTCGTCGCCGTCCACGGTCAGGACGAGGCCCGGGCCGTCCCGGGGATCACCGCCCTGGAGATCTCGATCCACCCCGGCGGCACCGTCGTCCCGCTCCCCGAAGGCGACCGCTACCTCGGCTTCCTCTTCGCCCGGGGCCCGTCCCCCGCCGACGTCGAGCACGCCCTCCGCGCCGCCCACGCCCACCTCGAGGTGGAGATCACCCCGTAGAGGCCGGCGTTTTAGCCGCCAGATTTCGTGTTCGTCCGGTCGGGGAGGCCTGAGCAGGGCCGGAGAACAGCGCCCGTTAGGCTCGCGTCGTGCGAGTGCTGCTGGTGTCGACCTATGAGTTGGGCCATCAGCCGCTGAACCTGGCCGCGCCGGCGGCCGCCCTCCGGGCCGCCGGGCACGAGGTGCGGGCGCTCGACACGTCGGTCGAGCCGTGGAGCGACGAGCTGGTCGGCTGGGCGGAGGCGGTGGCCTTCTCGGTCCCGATGCACACCGCCATGCGCCTGGCGCTCCGGGCGGCGGCCGCCGTACGGGCCGCCCGGCCGGAGCTGCCGATCTGCCTCTACGGCCTCTACGCCGCCGTCAGCCAGGGCCACACCCTCGGCGGGTTCGCCGATCACGCCGTCGCCGGCGAGTACGAGCCGGGCCTCGTCGCCTGGGCCGCGCGGCTGGAGGGGGTCGGGCCCTCGGCTCCGGCCGGACGGGCGGTCATCGACCTCGGCCGCCACCACCCGCCGGCGCCCCCCGACCGGGCCGGGCTGCCGCCCCTGGAGCGCTACGCCCGGCTGGCCGTGGGGGGCGAGGAGCGCATCGCCGGGTACGTCGAGGCGTCGCGGGGGTGCGTGCACCACTGCCGGCACTGCCCGATCCCGGTCGTCTACGACGGGCGGCTGCGGATCGTCCCCGAGGACGTCGTCCTCGCCGACGTCGAGGCGCAGGTCGCCGCCGGGGCCCGGCACATCACCTTCGGCGATCCCGACTTCCTCAACGGGCCGCACCACTCGATGCGGGTGGTGGCGGCCCTCCACCGGCGCTGGCCGGAGCTGACGTTCGACTGCACCGTCAAGGTGGAGCACATCCTCCGCCACGCCGACCTCTGGCCGGAGCTGGCCCGGTCCGGCTGCCTGTTCGTCGTCAGCGCCTTCGAGAGCGTCAGCGACGGGACGCTCGAGATCCTCGACAAGGGGCACACCGCCGCCGACGCCGCCGCCGCCGTTGGGCTCCTGCGCCGCCACGGCATCGAGATCCGCCCGTCGTTCCTGCCCTTCACGCCGTGGACGACGCTCGACGACGTCGCCGATCTCGTGGACTTCGTGGCCGCCCTCGACCTCGCCGGCAACGTCGACCCGGTGCAGTACACCGTCCGCCTCCTGGTCCCGGAGGGTTCGCTGCTCGAGCCCGTCCTCCGGGAGAGCGGAGCGCTCGGCGCCTACGACGCCGGGAGACTGACGTGGACGTGGAAGAGCGCCGATCCCGCCGTCGACGAGCTCCAGACCCGCCTGGCCGCCCTCGTCGAAGGCGCCCAGACGGCGGGCGAGCCGATCGGGCGGATCTACCGGCGGGTCCGGGCCGCCGTGCACACCGCCGCCGGCCGCCACGCCGCGCCGCCCGACGAGACCTGCACCGACGAGGGGAGGCCGCGGCTGACCGAGCCGTGGTTCTGTTGAACGGAGCCCACCGAGGGCCAGTTCGGCTCTCTCCGCTAGCCCCTACGGAACGGGGATCCCCCAGATCGGGAACCAGCGCGACAGGTCGGCCTCCAGCGGGACCTCGCCCTTCAGCGCCCCCTGGATCTGCAGCTCCTTCTGGTTGTCGCGCCGCTCACCACCGCCCGGCGCCGGCACGAACGGATAGAAGGTGCCGCGCTTGAAGAGGTACACCAGGTAGACGACGTCGCCCCCGCCCGCCCGGAAGGCGAAGACGCTGGCCAGCAGCTGGTTCTCGAACCCCCGCTCCGCCAACGACGAGTTGACCATGTGGACGGTGGTCACGAGGTCGCTCACGTCCTCGTCGTGAACCACGATCCAGTCGTACCCGTAGGAGTCCTCGCTCTGGCTGACGGCGGACCCGGTGTCCTTCCCGGACAGCGCCAGCAGCTCGGTGATCTCGTTGCAGGTGGCGGCGAAGTCGGAGACGGTGGCCGGCTTGAAGCACACGGCCGCCGCCCCGGCCGACGTCAGACCCTGCGCCGCTTCCAGCGTGATCGCCGCGCCGGGCACGGCGAAGAGGGCGTCGAGGTTGGCCTTGGTGGGCTTCGTCCGCCCGAGCAGCGTGTCGACCCACTTCATCCTGACCACTCCATCACGCCGGGCGGCCCATCTGCCGCTCGAGCTCCGCCAGCTGGGCCAGGCGCTGCTCCAGCGTGGGGTGGGTGGAGAACAGCGACGAGATCGAGAAGCCCGGGGCCACGGCCGGGGTGAAGAAGAAGGCGTTGAACGGCTCGGCGGCCCGCAGGTCCCGCGTCGGGATCTGGCCCATCGCCCCGGTCACCTTGACCAGCGCCGAAGCCAGCGTCGACGGCGCGCCGGTGATGATCGCCGCCCCCCGGTCGGCCGACAGCTCCCGGTAGCGCGACAGCGCCCGGGTGAGCAGGAACGAGATGGCGTAGACGGCGATCGAGACCAGCATGATGAGGAAGAAGTTGTTCTCCTCGTCGCGGTCGCGCCGCCCGCCGCCGATGCCCGGCCCGAACCAGAACATCGACCGGGTGATGAACCCGGCGGCCACGCCGAGGAACCCGGCGATGGTCATCACCGCCACGTCGCGGTGGGCGACGTGGGACAGCTCGTGGGCCAGCACCGCCTCCAGCTCGGCCGGCTCGAGGCGCCGGAGGATGCCGGTGGTGGCGCAGACGACGGCGTCGCTCGGGTTGCGGCCGGTGGCGAAGGCGTTGGGGACGTCGCTGTCGGCGATGGCCACCCGGGGCTTCGGCATGTCGGCCAGGGCACAGAGCCGGTCGACGATGCCGTGCAGCTGCGGGGCCTCGGCCGGGGAGACCTCCCGGGCGTTCATGGAGAAGAGGGCGATCTTCGACGAGTAGTAGTACTGGGCGAACAGGAGCCCGCCGGCCAGCACGAAGACGAAGACGAAGTTGACGCCGTAGGCGATCAACGCCGCCATCACGGCCACGTAGAGCAGGCCGAGCAGGAACATGACGAACGTCATCCGGGCGGCCAGGCCGGCGTCGCGGGGGTAGCCCCGGGTCGTGCTCACCCCGGGATCAGCCCTTCCTCGGACAGGAGGCTGCGGACCTCGTCGAGCGTGGCGTCGTCGCCCGGGATGATGAGCTCCGACGGGCCGAGGTGGTCGGCCGCCACGGGCCGGCTCAGCTCCCGGACCCGCTGGACGAGGTTGGTGAGGCAGCGGCGGAACTCGGCCTCGTCACCCTTCTCCACGGCGTGGATGAGGGCCTCGTCGAGCTCGTTCAGCTCATGGAGCGAACCGTCGGCCACCTCGACCTGGCCCTCGCCGAGGATGCGCAGGATCATTTCGACTCCTCCCCGGCGGCGATCTCCTTGGGGGGAGGGGCGCCCGCCCCCAGCTCCGCCTTCATCTTGGCCAGCTCGGCGTCGACCGACGATCCGGCCGTCAGGGCGTCGAGCTGGGCCTGGATGTCGCCGCCGGGTTCCGACGTCACGTCGTCGAGGGCGCCGGAGGCCAGCAGCTCGTCGACCGCCCCGGCCCGGGCCTGCAT
>Ga0070741_10004010_pt1 | contig 35122 bp, 28 predicted proteins | sample Coa_R1_4_FD_66440 | JGI IMG/M metagenome (GOLD analysis project Ga0070741, IMG submission 66440) | Surface soil microbial communities from Centralia Pennsylvania, which are recovering from an underground coalmine fire - Coalmine... | ecosystem: Environmental > Terrestrial > Soil > Unclassified ... | reverse complement strand
CGGAAGCTCAAGAAGACGGGTCATCACACCTCGGAGACGGCGGCGCTCGCCTTCGACGACATGAAGGTGCCGGCGGCGGCGCTCCTCGGCGGCATCGAGGGCGGGTTCAAGCAGGTGACGGGCACGCTCGAGGGCGGGCGCATCACGCACGCGGCGCGCTCGGTCGGCGTCAGCCAGGCGGCGCTCGAGGCGGCGGTCAAGTACGCGAAGGAGCGCGTCCAGTTCGGGCAGCCGATCGCGAAGTTCCAGGCGATCAAGTTCAAGCTCGCGCGCATGGCGATGGAGGTCGAGACCGCGCGCACGATGATGTGGCGCGCGGCGTGGCTCTTCGATCAAGGGTACGCGATGCGCGAGGCCGCCATGGCGAAGCTCTTCGCGTCCGAGGTCGCGCAGCGCGTGACGTGGGAGGCGGTACAGGTCTTCGGCGGCTACGGCTACATCACGGAGTTTCCGGTCGAGCGCTTCTGGCGCGACGCGCGCCTCATGACGATCACGGAAGGCACGACCGAGATCCAGCTGACGATCATCGCGCGGGAGCTCGGGCTGTAGCGACGCGCGTCCCGCGTGGCGACGACCTATCCGGCGGTGCGCTCCGCGCCGAGCGGCGGGCAGCTGGCGGGCGGTGAGGTATCGGGCGCCGCCTCGAAGAGGCCGACCCGATCGGCGCGGCGCTTCGCCGTCGACGCTCCCGCGACGTCGGCAGACCCGGCGGCACACCACCGTCCGCCGAAGCCGAGCGTGCAGCGCAAGCCGACCCGACCCTGCGAGGGCGCGCGGAGCGCGTAGGGCCACGCCGCGCCGCTTCCGCGCACGACGAGGTGATCGCGCTTCAGGAGGACGAGGCTGATCGGGGCGCGCGATGCGGGAGCGCGGTACACGTAGCCGCGGGGATGGGTCGCGCCGCCGAGCAGCGACCAGCCGTTTCGCCGCAGCGGGACGACGACCGCCTCGCTCCCGCCTGCCGCGTTGTAGACGACGATCGCCCCACCGTGCAGCCGCGGGTCGCCGCTCGTGCCCGGCTGCGGCGGCACGATTCGATTGACGCCCGGGTCCGCCTTCGACGACGAGATGAAACGGATCGCACGGCGCGCGGGCTTGTCGGCCGGTACCGTATGGTCGCGGAGCACGAAGGCGTTCGTTCGGATCAGGACCCACGGCAACGTCGTCGACGTCGTGCTCGTAGCGAGCGGGACGGTAATCGCCACCGCCGTCGTGCTCGTCGTCGCGGGCGCGGTCGTCGTCGGCACGGCGCTCGTGCTCGTCGTCGCCACTGTGCTCGTCGTCGGTACCGTGCTCGTGCTCGTCGTCGCCGGGAGGGTCGTCGGCGGTACCGTGCTCGTGGTCGTCGTCGCCGGGACGGTCGTCGGCGGCATCGTGCTGCTCGTCGTCGAGGTCGTCGTCGGCGGCGGCAACGTCGGCGCGCAACCCGTCGGCTCGTTCGTTTCGTCGATGCCCTCCGGGCGCGGGCCGAAGATCGGCACCGGACAGCCGTCCTCGAGGGCGCCGCGGTCGGGCCCCGCGTCGGCGAAGCGGTCGTTCAGGTTCGGCAGCGGCAGCGCGCTGTCGATCGCGGCCGAGTCCGACGCGAGCGTGACGTCTTGCGGGTCCAACCGTACCTTCGAGTCCACGGGGGCGACGAGTCCGGTCGCGAACGTGTCGGGTGCGAGGAGGACGCCGTGGCTCTCGAACACACCGGCTCGCATCATCGCCCTGAACGTCCGCCAGTCGGGTGCGGCGCCGAAATGGAACCGGCCGTTCGGGATCCATCCGTTCCAGTCGAACGTCCCGCCGACGATCGTGCCCTCCCAGTCGACCACCCGTGCGCCGGGCGGGTCGGGACCGACGAAGACGTTGTTCGCGACGACGAAGTTCGCGCTCGCAGTCGGCGCGAACATTCCGAGGGCGAACATCTGGCTGACGAACGTGTTGTGGAGGACGAGAACGCCACTCGGCTCGTCGTGGAACTTGAGCTGCTCCTTCAGGACGTTCACGACGACGTTCCGAAACGCATAGACGGGCCCGGGCGCGACCGGCTGAAAGCTCATCGCGTTCCACGGGTTCGTGAAACGGTTCCGGAAGGCGCGGACGTTGCCTTCGCTGCGATCGAGCTCGATGCCGTCGTCGTACGCCGAGCGCACCTCGTTCCCGTAGAAGTCGATCGCCCGGGCGGCCGTTCCCCCGTTCTTCAAGGCATCGCCGAAGCCGAGGAGGTCGTTGTGGCAGACGACGTGGCCCGTCCCGTGCACGACGATCCCGTCGTCGTTCGCGTGTATCCCGCCGTCGTCGGTATACACGGTCGTCCACGGCAACAGGCCCGTCAGCACGTTGTCGCAGATGTAGAACCCGCGCTGGCCGCTCTGGCCGTTGATTCCGAAGCGGACGTGGTCGATCAGCACCCGCCGGACGACGTTCGCCTCCGTCCCGGCGGTTCTGAACCAGATCGCCGTGTCGGTGTTCCGTATCGTCAGCCGCTCGAGGTGCACGAAGCTGCCCGCGATCTCGAGGAGCGCCTTGCAGCTCGAGCAGCCGGCGCTGCCGTCGAGGATCGTGCCCGCGGTGGTCGTTCCGCGGACGACGATCGGCTCCTCAGCGGTGCCGCTCGCCTCCAGCTGCAGTGGCCCCGAGTAGATGCCGTCCGCGAGCGTGATGACGTCCCCGGGCACGGCACGCGCGAGCGCCCGCTGGAGGTCCGCCGTCGTCGCGACCGCGACCGGGATTGGATGCCGCGGCGCCGCGGCGGGAACCGGGCGTGTCGCCGCCACGAGCGGGAGCGTCTGGTCGACCGGTCCGTCGGCGTCGGTGACGTGGAGCTCGACGTCGTACGTCGTGCCGGGTGCGAGGTCGAAGATCGTGCCCGCGAACTGGTCCGGGCTCACCGTCGTCGGCGAGGGCAAGGCACGAAACAGCGGCATGGCGTCCTGCCAGAGATCGTCGACTTGCGAGCGGTAGCGGACCGCGACCTGCGCGTCGTGGTTGTCGTCCCCCGTGACGGTCAGCTGGATCCCGATGGTCGTGAGCGTCGCCGGATCGACGGTGAGGGTGCCCGGGACGAGCACGTCGTCGCCACGGGCCGGGCGGCCGCGGAGCACGATCGCCGCGAGGAAGAGGGTGCGTGCGATCGTGCGATCCAGAACCATCGCTGCACGCTTCGCATGCTAACGAGCGAGGGGTCAATGAAAAAGGGCCGCGACGCGTCTCCGGCGGAGGCGCGCCTTTGGGCTACGCGGCGATCTCGGCCGACGTTCCCCGATGGCGCCGGTACATCTCCTCGACCCACCGGAACGCCGGCCGGCCGGCGAGCGACGCCCGGAAGCTCGCGATCGACTCGGGCGGCGCGGCGGGGAGCGGATACGGGAATTCGGGGGGCAGCACGAGGGGAGACAGCAGCGCGGCCGCCGTCAGGTCGGCGACCGTGAACCGATCGCCGACCAGGTAGCCCGACGGCTGGAGCTCGGCCTCGACGCGGTCGAGCGCGGCGACCGTCTTCTCGCGGCCGAGCCGCGCGCCGGTCTCGTCGATCCGCATGTCCATCCGCATCGCGGCGCGGATGACCGGGAACATCGCCGTGTAGATCGCCCGCGTCGCGGGGCGGGCGCCGATCGTGAGGACCTCGGCCGCGACGTCGCCGTGGGGCAGGAGGTCGTAGAAGAGCGCGCGCCGGATGTGCGGGCCGAGCTCCTCGTCGAAGTGCTCCTCGAGCGCGAGCGCGCGGCGCCGTGCCGGCTCGTCCGGCGGATAGAGCGGCGGGTCGGGGCGAAGGGCCTCGACCGTCTCGATGATCCGCGTCGAGTCGCGAACCGCATGGCCGTCGACGACGAGGACCGGAACGGACTTCTGCCCGGTCATCCACATGACCCGCGGCACGTGGAGACCGGGCAGCAGCGAGCGGCGGACGTGCGGGAAGCGCTTCCAGTCGAGCGCCCACCGCGCCTTCTCGTTGAAGTGCGAGAACCGGAACTGCCAGAGGACGGGAGCCGCCACGCGTCAGCCGCCGAAGCCGTACGTCGCGCGGTCCTCCGCGATGAGCGCGTGGAACGACGGTCGCTCGTGGACCGCCGCCACGTAGCGCGCGAGCTTCGGCCACCGCTTCGGATCGACGCCGAAGCCGGCGTGGCGCAGGTTCACGAACATGCTGCCGACCGCGATGTCGCCAATCGAGAAGCGGTTGCCGACGAGCGCGTTCGCTCCGCCGAGCTGGCCCTCGAGGTAGTCGAAGAGCGGCGGCAGCTCCTCGTCCACCGACTTCTGGATCTCGGCGTCGTTCACGGGTTGATTCAGAAAGACCGGCGCGACGACCTTCTTGAAGAAGATCTTCGCCCCGATCACGTTGACGAGCGCCGTATCCGCGTACTCCTCGAACCAGAGCGCGCGCGCGTAGTCGTAGGCGTCTCCGGGGTAGAGCGGGGGGTCGGGATGCGTGCGCTCGATATAGGCGCAGATGACGGACGAATCGGCGAGCGTGCGGTCGCCGTCGCGAAGCGCCGGGATCTTTCCGAGCGGGCTGATCTTGCGGAACTCCGCACTCACGTTGATCGGCATCACGTCCTCGCGCTCGTACGCGAGGCCTTTCTCGGCGAGGAACGCGCGGACCTTGCGCACGAACGGGGATGCGCTCGCGCCATAGACGATCGGCATGCGACCTCCTTTGCGGTTGCTCGGCCCGCGCGCGCGTCACGCCGGCGGGCGACGTGGACGGCTTCGCGATAGGAGGGCGGCGGATCTCTGTCAAGGCGGGTGGTAACTGCGCCGGCCTTCGGTATACAGTTGAACGACGATGCGGATCGGTCGGGCGCGGAGCGGAAGCGCGGTGTTCCTGGCGCTCGCGCTGACGATCGGCGGCTGCGCCGTCCAGCAGAAGCACGAGGAGCCTCCCGAGGTCTCGGCGGAGCGGATCGGCGACCTGAGCGAGCACGGCTCGATCCTCGAGGCGCTCGATCCGAACGAGCGCGACGCGCTCGCGCGCATGGACGGCTCCCCGGCGACGCCCGACGCGCCCCCGGCGGCGTCGGCGCAGGAGAGCACGTCGGACAAGGTAGGCAAGGCCGGGATCTCCGTGCTGACCGTCGCGATCTCGCTCGGCGCTGCCGTCGCGCCGTTCCTCTTGTTCTGACGTCGCGGTCGTCGGCCGCGTCAGAGCGAACGACGGAGCGCCACGAGCTCGATGCGCATGGGATCGCTCACGCGGGCGCTTCGACCGCGAGCTTCGGCGTCCGTTCCGGCGGCAGATGATCGTAGAGATCCGCGACCAGATCGGCGCGCAGCGTCCGATACCCGGAATCGCTCCAGAGGTTTCGCCACTGCAGCGGATCCTCGCGCACGTCGTAGAGCTCGCCCTCGGTGCCGTCGTAGAGCGCCCCGCGCTCGTAGACCGTGCAGGTGTAGCCGTCGCGGTGGATCGAGCGGAGGTGCATGTCGATGTGACCGAACTGGCTGTCCCACTCGGTGAGGACGCGCTCGCGCCCCGGGCCGGGAGCCGTCGGCAGCGGCGCGCCCTGCATCCAGTCGGGCACCGGCACACCGGCGATCGCGCAGAAGGTCGGCGCGAGATCGAGCTGACCGACGGGCGCGTCGATCACCGCCGGCGCGACACGCGCCGCCGGCGCCGGCCGCCAGAGGAACGGCAGCCGCATGAGCGCGTCGGTGTGATACGGGCCCTTGAACAGGAGCCCGAAGTCGCCCTGCAGCTCGCCGTGGTCGGTCGTGAAGAAGACGTCCGTGTCGGCGTCCCAGCCGCGCCCGGCGATCCGCGCCAGCACGCGACCGCACGCCTCGTCGATGAGCTCGTTCTCGACGTGGATCAGCGCGTTCACCTCGCGCACCTGGTCGTGCGTCATCTTGCAGGGCACGAAGTGCTGCGGGCCGCCCTCGAGATTGTTGAAGCGTCCCTCGTACCAGTCGAGCCAGTGATGCGGCTTCTGCGCGAGAATCGCGACGATCTTGTCGTGCGAGCCGGGATGGCCGGGCGGCAGGTCGAGCTCGCGCCACGGGATGCGCCGGGTCTCCGCCGCCGGCGGATCCCAGGGATGATGCGGGTCGGGGAAGCTCATCCAGACGAACCAGTCGTCGTCCGCCGCGAGTGAGTCGAGCCAGTCGATCGTCCGCTCCGCGACCCAGTCCGTGTGGTAGTGCTCGCGCGGGATCGGGTTCAGCGCGATCTGCGGCGCGCCGGTGTCGCCGCCGCCCTTCGCGTTCATGCCGTCGCGCGTGAAGAGGCGGTAGTAGCCGCGCTCCTCGCCGGGGAAGTTGGCGGTGAGCCAGCGGCAGTAGTGGTAGCGGTCGAAGGCCCAGCCGTGGACGGCGAGCTCCATCCGCTCGAAGCCGCGGTACGGACCCGTCGAGTCCTCGCTCGCCATCCGGTTCTCGAACCACCGGAACGTCGGATCGAGCGCCGGCTCGAAGTGCGCCTTGCCGATGAGCGCCGTCCGGTAGCCGGCGCGCTCGCGGAGATAGGCGGCGACGCTCGGTGCATCGGGCGGGAGCGGCACGCCGTTCGCGTAGACGCCGTGCGTGCGCACGTACTGGCCTGTGATCATCGTCGAGCGCGCCGGCATGCAGACGACGTTCTGGTTGTGCGCGCGCCGGTAGTTGATGCCGGTCGCGGCGAGCCGATCTGCGACCGGCGTCCGCGCGATCCGCCCGCCGTTGCAGCCGAGCGAGTCGTACCGTTGCTGATCGGTCGTGATGAAGAGGATCTTCCGTCCCATCACTTCGCCGTGCGCGCGATGAAGTCGACGACGACGCGCGCGAGCTCCTCGCCCTTGTCCTCCTGGAGGAAGTGGCCGCCGCCGACGATCGTCGTGTGCGGCTGACCCTTCGCGCCGGGGATCTGCTCCTGGAGCACACGGTCGCCGCCGCGGGTGATCGGATCCGAATCGCTGAAGGCGGTGACGAACGGCTCGTCCCAGCGGGACAGCACCTCCCAGGCACGCCGGTTCGGTCCCGCCGCCGGGTCGTCCGGCGAGATCGGGACGAGGAGCGGGAACTGGCGGGCGCCGGCCTTGTGGCGGTCGTCGGGGAAGGGCGCGTCGTAAGCCGCGACGATCTCGGCGGGTAGGTCCGCCGCGCAGCCGCCCTTCACGATCCCGCCGACGTGGAAGTCCGGCGTCTCCTGCGAGTACTTCTGCCACGCGAGGAACGCGGGGCTCGCCGGACGGTCGCCCGTCGGCAGGAAGGTGTTCGCCGCGACCACGCCCGCGAACCGGTCGGGATGCTCGGCGACGAGCCGGAGACCGATGAGCCCGCCCCAGTCCTGGCAGACGAGCGTCACGTGCCGGAGGTCGAGCGCTTCGACGACGCCGCGCATCCAGTCGACGTGCCGTTGATACGTGTAGTCCTCGCGTCGCACCGGTTTGTCGGAGCGGCCGAAGCCGATGAGGTCCGGCGCGATCGCCCGGTGGCCCGCCGCGGTAACGATCGGAATCATCTTCCGGTAGAGGTACGACCACGATGGCTCGCCGTGCAGCATGAGTACGGGCGCCGCGGCGCGCGGCCCCTCGTCGACGTAGTGGACGCGCAGCCCCTCGACGTCGACGTAGTGGGGTGCGAACGGATACGCGGGGAGGTTCGCGAAGCGGTCGTCGGGCGTGCGGAGCGCGTCCATCACTCAAATCTTCGCGATCACGCGGTCGGCGAAGTCGTGGAGCCCCTGCCGGACCGCGTCGTCGTCGAAGCCGGGCGGCGGGACGACGATGCGGGAGACGCCGAGGTCCTGGAAGCGGCGGACGCCGTCGAGGTCGGGGAAGCCGCCGCCGGCCGTCAGCTCGATTTCCTCGGACTTCCGGCCGAGCTTCGCGCACTCGGCGCGGAGCGTACCGAAGAGCGCCGTGAGCTTCGCGGGATCGGAGACTGCCGGGAAGAACCCGTCACCGTAGCGCGCGGCGCGCCGCGCGGCGCCGTCGACGTGCCCGCCGACGACGATCGGCACGCCCGGGCGCTGCACGGGCTTGGGGTTCGACTCGAGCGGCGGCCAGCGGAAGAACTTGCCCTCGAACGCCTCGGGTTCCTCCTTCCACAGTGAGCGGATCGCACGCACCGCCTCGCCGGTCCGCGGCGCGCGCTCGGCGAACGGGATGCCGAGCGCGTCGAACTCTTCTTTGAGCCACCCAATCCCGATACCGAGGATCGCGCGCCCGCCCGACAGCACGTCGAGCGTCGCCACCTCCTTCGCGACGTAGATCGGATGGCGCTGCGGCAGGATCAGGATGCCGGTCGCGAGCCGGAGCTTCTTCGTCACCGCCGCGGCGAAGGCGAGCGGCAGGATCGGGTCGGGAATCGGCACGTTCTCCGGTCCGGGGATCCGTCCCGAGGGGTCGTACGGGTACTTCGACTTGTAGCCGACCGGGATGACGACGTGCTCGACCGTCCACAGCGACTCGATGCCGACGTCCTCGGCCGTCCGCGCGAGGTTCGCGAGCGGGTCGGGATAAGCGAACGGTCCGGCGTTGGCGAACATGACCCCGAATTTCATGAGAATGCCCTCCCGCGCGGGAGCGATACTCAAGTGCGAGGATTGTCACAAGGGTCCGCGCGAGCGACGGTCACTGTCGCGATGCCGAACGCGACGGCGAGGAGCGCGGCGGAGAGGAGGAACGGCGCCCCTGGAAGATGCCAGTCGCGCCGCGGATCGATCGCGGCGGCAAACGTCTGCGTGAACGTGCCCGGACCCACCACGCCCGCGATCCCGGCGAGGCTCGCGAGCGCGCCCTGGAGCTGCCCCTGCTCGTCCGGTCCGAGGCGTCGTGTCATCAGACCCTGCAGCGCCGGGCCCGAGAGCCCCCAGAGCGACATCAAGGGGACACCCGCAACGAAGAGCGAGCCGGTCGGCGCGAGCCCGAAGATCGAGAAGGCGACGACGCCGAACGCGAGGCCGCCGAGGAGCACGCGCCGCTCGCCGAAGCGTGCGACGACCGACCGTACGACCGTGCCCTGGACGACCATCGACCCGGCGCCCATGACGGCGACGACCAGTCCGACCGTCCGCGTGCTCCAGCCGTACCGGTAGCCGGAATAGAGGACCATCGTGCTCGGTAGCACGTCGTGGGCGAGCCGATGCAGCATGTGGACCGCGGCGAGCGCGAGCAGCGCGCTCTGCGACGCGAGCAGATGGAGCGCGCCGATCGGGTTGGCGCTCCGCCACGCGAAGGCGCCGCGGCGGTCCGGCGGCAACGACTCCGGCAGCACGAGGAGACCGTAGAGCCCGTTCGTGAGGCTCAGCCCCGCGGCGACCCAGAACGGCAACCGCGGGTCCGTCGTCCCGAGGAGCCCGCCGACGGCCGGTCCGACGACGAAGCCGAGACCGAACGCCGCGCCGAGCATCCCGAAGCCGGCGGCGCGCTTCTCCACCGGCGTCACGTCGGCGATGTACGCCCCCGCGGTCGTGACGCTCGCCGCCGTGATCCCCGAGATCACGCGCCCGACGAGCAGCCAGCCGATCGTCGGCGCGAGCGCCATCAGCACGTAGTCGAACCCGAGGCCGAAGTTCGAGATGAGGACGACGGGCCGACGGCCGAGGCGATCGGAGAGCGCCCCGAGGACGGGCGAGAAGAGGAACTGCATCGCCGCCCACACGGTGCCGAAGAGCCCGAAGGTGCGTGCAGCTCGCGCCGTGTCGCCGCCGAGCATCGTCTCGACGAGCTTCGGCAGGACCGGGACGATCATCCCGAGCGCGAGCATGTCGAGGACGACCGTGATGAAGATGAAGACGAGCGCCGCCCGCCGCGGCGCCGGAACGGCGACGCTATCCGAGCTCGACGCGATCGCCGACCTCGACCGGCCCCGGCGTGACGATGCTCGCGTACACGCCGAGGTTCTGCCCCGCGTGGCGGACGATCGTGCGGAGCACCGTCGGGTCCTTCGGCAGGTCGCCCTGCGGCTGGATCGTCATCGAGCAGCGCGCCGTGCCCATCTCGACCTGCACCGTCGCGCCGCCGACGCGGAGCATCCGGCCGCACCAGTCGCTCTCCACGAACCCCCGCGTGCCGTCGTCCGGCTCGACGAGGACGTTCGGGCGGAAGCGGCGACGGTCGAAGCGCGACGACGGCGCCAGGCGCTCGCCCTCGCGCAGGCTCGCGGTCGTCAGAACGTGCAAGGGGAGCGCGTCGAAGTACGTCCCCGGGATCGACGTGTACTCGAAGAGCTCCTGCGGGAAGACCGACAGGTCGGGGAGCGGCTCGTCGGGCAGCCGGCCGAAGATCGCGCGCAGCTCCGTCTCGAGGTCGGGATCGTCGGGAAGGCCGCGACGATAGTGTGCGAGCTCGTCGGGCGGCCGGAGGGGCCAGAGCGTCACCGGGCGTCCGAGGAACGCGCTCAGCCGTGCGGCGGCGTCGGCGCCATCCGTCCGTACGCGCGCGTCGTCGGGGAAGGCGATCTCGGCGGCCGGGATCCGACTGTTCGCCGGTTCCTCGACGTACCGCGCGCTGCACCGGAGCAGCTCCGGCAGCTTCTTGGCGCCGCGGATCTCGCCGGCGGTCTCGTCGCGCACGGCCCAGCCGCGGTCGCCGACGACGCCCTGCGGACCGATCGTCGAGCGCTCGAGCCGCTCGCCGCCCATGGACTTGACCGGGTAGCGCCAGATCTCCGTAACGGTGCCGACGCGCATCCGGAGCTTCTAGTCCGGCGTGCGCGGCGCGGCAATGCGCGCCGCCCGTGCTCACGCCGCGAGGCGGTCGTGTTCCCGGCCGGTGCCGGCGCCGGGGATGCCGACCGCCGCCCGCTGGAAGTACTCGCGGACGGCGAGGGTGACGACGGTCGCGGCGCCGGCGACGACCAGGCCGAGACCGAGCCACGCAAGCGGGCCCACCGTGAGCGCCTGGACGTGGGCGTCGAACGGGACGGCGGTGGGAATCATCAGGTTCGTGATCATCGGCATGCTCTCCTTCGCAAGTTGGTACTGCGCTGGAAGAAAGCAACCCCGATGCCAGGGAGGGAGCGGGAAACGGCCGTGGAATCGCGAGTCCGGTGCTAGCGAGACTTAGCGGCGGGACGGTGCGTCGGTTTGCACCGACGGATCGGCGGGCGGCTCGCGGAGCCCGTACTCCTTCATCTTCTTCTGGAGCATCACGCGCGAGAGCCCGAGCGCCTCCGCCGTGCGCGAGACGTTCCCCGCGTGGCGGGCGAGCATCTCGGCGATGTAGCGGACCTCGAACGCGGTCCGCGCGCGCCGGAGCGATCCCTTCCGGTCCTCGGGCGACGGCGGCTCCTCCGGTCCCGGTGCCGCGTCCCCGGCGCGGCCGCCGCGGACCTTCGGCGAAAGATGCGCGGACGCGATCCGCTCACCGTCGGCCGCGAGCGCGACGGCACGCTCGAGCTCGTTCTGCAGCTCGCGGATGTTGCCGGGCCAGCGGAAGCGAAGCAGGAGCTCGACCGCACCCGTGTCGATGCCCGCAATCCGCTTCCGGTGGCGGGTCGCCGCCGTGGCGACGAGGCCGTCGGCCAGGAGGGGAAGGTCCTCGGGACGCTCGCGCAGGGGGGGCAGGTGAATCGGGAACGCGGCCAGCCGGTAGTACAGGTCGTCGCGGAAGCGGCGCGCCGCGACCTCGCCGGCGAGGTCCCGGTTCGTCGCCGCGAGCACCCGGACGTCGACCTTCCGCGGCCGCGTCTCGCCGACCGGGGTCACCTCGCCCTCCTGGAGGACGCGGAGGAGCTTCGCCTGCATCGCCGCCGGCATATCCCCGACCTCGTCGAGGAAGAGCGTCCCGCCGGACGCCGCCTCGAAGAGCCCGCGCTGGTCCCGGAGCGCGCCGGTGAACGCGCCGCGCCGGTGCCCGAAGAGCTCGCTCTCGAGGAGCGTCTCCGGCAGGGCGGCGCAGTTGACGGCGAGGAAGGGCCCGTCGGCGCGCGGGCTCGCGCCATGGATGCCGCGCGCGACGAGCTCCTTCCCGGTGCCCGTCTCGCCCTCGATCAGCACCGCGATCGGCGACGCCGCGGCGGTTTCCATCAGCCGGAAGACCTCGCGCATCCCGGGACCCGTGCCGACCATCTCGCCGAAGCGGTCGTGACGCGCGAGGTCGCGGCGCAGCGCGCCGACCTGCGCGCGGAGGCGTTGCTCGGAGCCCTTCAGCTGTGCGTAGAGGCGCGCGTTCTCGATCGCGATGCCGACACTCCCCGCGAGCGCCTCGAGGAACGCCAGGTCGTCGTCGTCGAAATGCGGGCGGTCACGCGGGTTGACGACCTGGATGACGCCGACCGCGCCGTGCGCGGAGGTGAGCGGCACGCAGACGAGCGCGCGCGTCTCGAGGCCGCTCTTCCGGTCGATGTCCGGATAGAAGGCCGGGTGTCCCGGGACGTCGTCGATGCGGAGCCCGCGGCCGTTTCGGAGCACGTCGCCGGCGATGCCGCGGCCCGCGGGGAAGCGGAGCTCGCGGAGCCGCGAGGCGACGTCGGCATCGGCCTCGTCGACGTACGGGAAGTAGAGCTCGTCGCGCTCGGCATCCACGAGCAGGACGGCGACGCCCTCGGCCCGGAGGACGTCGCGACATTTCGCCGCGACGAGCGGCACGAGCTCGTCGAGCTCGAGGCGTGCGGCGAAGGCGCAGCCGAGCTCGTAGAGCAGTCGGAGCCGGACCGCGCTCTCGGACGACGGGGACTCGGGCGCCATGGGGCGTCGGCTACGTGTACCTGACGCCGCGACACCGGGGCAAACTTGATCTTCGCCATCGCGCCCGGCTTGACCCCCGGCGCCGGCGGCCTCTACGATCCGCGCGGTTTCGAGAACCGCGCGACGGCCCGCCGCCGCCCCCGAACCCGATGGAACCGTCGAAGCTCCCGCGCGACAGCGAACGGCGCTATGCGACGGTGCTGTTCGCCGACATCTCCGGGTTCACGTCGATGTCGGAGAAGCTCGACCCCGAGGAGGTCACCGACATCATCAACCAGTGCTTCTCCCTCCTCGCCGCGGTCGTCACCGATCACGGCGGCCACATCGACAAGTACATCGGCGACTGCATCATGGCGCTCTTCGGCGTGCCGACCGCGCTCGAGCACGCCCCCCAGCAGTCGATCAATGCCGCGATCGAGATGCGGAGCCGCCTCACCCGGCTGGTGGCGGAGCGGCAGGTCCCCGTGGCGCTCGACATCCACATCGGCATCAACACCGGGCTCGTCATCGCGGGAAACGTCGGCGGCGAGGCGAAGCAGGAGTTCACGGTCGTCGGCGACGCGGTGAACCTGGCGTCGCGTCTCAAGGACCTGGCGCCGTTGAAGGCGATCTACGTCGGCGCCGAGACGTATCGCTACGCGCGCGACGAGTTCGAGTTCCGGAAGCTGGCGCCGCTCGCGGTGAAAGGAAAGGAGCGGCCGGTCGAGGCGTACGAGCTGCTCTCCGACCGGAGCCGCACGCATCGACCGAAGCCCGCCGTCGCCGACCGCGCGATCTCCTCGCCGCTCGTCGGCCGCGACGGCGACCTCCGCCTCTTGCGCGCGTGCATCGCCGCCGCCGCGCGCGGCGAGGGCGGCATCGTGAACCTGATCGCCGAGGCCGGGCTCGGGAAGTCCCGTCTGCTCGCCGAGGCGTGCGCCGCGGAGGAGACGGCGAGCGTGCTCGTCCTCGAGGGACGGTCCGTCTCGGTCGGACAGAACCTCCGCTATCACCCGTTCATCGACCTCCTCCGGCACTGGGCGGACATCGCCGAGGACGGCGACGAGTCCGAGGCGACGGCGAAGCTCGAGGCGGCCGTCACGGCCCTTTGCGCGGACGACGCCGGCGACGTCTTCCCGTTCGTCGCGACGCTCATGGGGTTCCGCCCGGCGGGCGCCCATGCCGAGCGTCTCCGCGGCATCACGGGCGAGTCGCTCGAGAAGCTCGTCGTGAAGAGCGTGCGTGATCTGCTCCAGCGCCTCGCCGCGACGAAACCGCTGATGCTCGTCTTCGAGGATCTGCACTGGGCGGATCAGTCGTCGATCGGGCTCCTCGAAGCGCTGCTCCGGCTCGCGCACACCGAGCCGATCCTCTTCGTCCACGCCTTCCGCCCGGACCATCCCGAATCGAGCGAGCGCATTCTCGCGGTCTCGCGCGAGCAGCACGGGGCACGGCAGATCGAGATCGCGCTCGAGGCGTTCGACGAGCAACACTGCCAGGACCTGATCCGCAACCTGCTGAAGAGTCCCGACCTGCCGTATGCCACCGTCGCCCTCATCGCCCGGACGGCGGAAGGGAATCCGTTCTACATCGAGGAGGTCGTGCGCTCGCTGATCGACGAGGGCGTCATCGAGCAGACGAAGGGTCGGCTCACGGTCACCGAGCGCATCGATTCGGTCGTCATCCCCGACACGATCCAGGGCGTCATCATGGCGCGCGTCGACCGCCTGCCGCGGCCGACCCGTCACGTCCTGCAGGTCGCGTCGGTCCTCGGCCGGAGCTTCTACTACCGGATTCTGGCGCGGGTGATCCCGGACGGCGTCGATCTCGACGCCGAGCTCGCCCAGTTGAAGGAACGCCAGCTCCTGCTCGAGCGTCGCACGCGCCGGACGTCGACCGTCGCGCGGCGCATGCTGACCGAGGAGGTCGAGTACGTCTTCAAGCACGCGCTCGCGCAGGAGACGATCTACGAGTCGATCCTGCAGAAGACCCGGAAGGAGCTCCATCGTCAGGTCGCGGACGCGATCGAGGCCGTATTCGCGGATCGCGTGGCCGACTTCTACGGTATGCTCGCGTATCACTACAGCCGCGCCGAGCAGCTCGAGAAGGCCGAGGAGTATTTGTTCCGCGCCGGCGACGAGGCGGCGCGGGCGGCGGCGTCGAGCGAGGCGTTGATCTTCTTCCGCGAGGCGTCCCGCCTCTACTTCCAGATCAACGGGACGGGCGGTGATCCGAAGAAGAAGGCGCTCCTCGAGAAGAACATCGCGCTGGCGCTCCTCAACAAGGGGCAGCTCACCGAATCGATCGATCACTTCGACCGCGCGCTGGAGCACCTGGGCGAGCCCGTCCCGACCGGCAAGGCGGCGATCGCGTGGCGCTTCGCCGTCGATGTCGCCGCGGTCCTGCCGCAGCTCTACCGCGGTCTGTCGGCGCGCGGCCGGGCACGGAACCTCGATCACGAGCGCGAGGTGTGCGAGCTGTTCTTCTACCGGGGCCGCGCCGAGGTGACGAGCGATCCGCGCCGGCTCTTCCGCGAGCTCTTCACGGGTCTCCGCCGGTTCAACGGGATCGATCCGGCGAAGATCGATCAGGCCTGCACGATGTACGTGTCGATGGCCGCGCTCTTCGCGTACTCGGGGATCTCGTTCGCCGTGAGCCACCGCATGCTCGGGATCGCCGGGACGCTCCTCAAGCGCGACAACGTCCCCGAGCTCTTCATCTACCGCGAAGCGCTCTTCGCCTATCACTACCTCCGCGGCGACTGGAGCGACGAGCACGCGATCGAGGACGCGCTCGTCGAGCAGAACCTGCGCTACGGACAGGTCTGGGACGTGAACAACTACCTCGGCCTCGACTGCGACCGGCGGCTCCGGCAGGGCGACTTCGCCGCGGCGCGCACCATCCTCGACACGCTCGACGAGATCAGCAACGCGTACGGCTTCGCGTTCGCCGGGACGAACCGCGACGGCATGCGCGCGGTGCTCCTCCTCGAGGAGCGGCGGCTCGACCTGGCCCTCCGTGAGGCCCTGCGCTACTGCGCGGCCCGGCACGAGGACGCGCTGCGCGTCTTCGCGCTCGGCCTCGTCGCGAAGGCGCAGATCCTCCTCGGAGACCGGGACGCCGCGAGCGTCGCGCTCGTCAAGGCGGAGGAGATCGTGCGCTCGTCGGGCGTCGTCTCGCCGTGGCACCAGAGCGGCTATCTCCTCGCCCGCCTCCTCTTCGACGTGACGGCGCTGGAGGCGGCCGACGGCGTGGGACGCCCGCCGCGCGCGCTCGTCCGGCGGGCGCGGCGGAGCGCGCGGCGCGCGATCCGCATCTCGCGGATCGTCGCGAAGGAGCGGACGGAGACGCTCCAGCTCGTCGGACGCCTCTGGTGGGCGGTCGGGCACGCGCGTCACGCCGTCGCCGCGTGGCAGCAGAGCGTCCTCGAAGGACAGCGGCTCGGCGCGCGTGTCGAGCTCGGCCGCACGTACCTCGAGGCCGGCCGCCGGCTCGCCGGATCGAGCAGCGCACCGCGCGCGCTCGGCGACCTCGACGGCGCCGCGTGCGTCCGCGAGGCGGAGCGCCTCTTCGCGGCGATCGGGCTCGACGATCACACGGCCGTCGACGCCGGCGTCGCGCTGCCCAGCGCGGCGCCCGCCTGACGGGAGCCCGGTGCGCGCGCTCCTCGTCAACCCGGAGTTCCTTCCCACCTACTGGAGCTACCGCTACGTCCTCCCGTTCGTCGGGAAGCGCGCCGTTCATCCGCCGCTCGGGCTGCTGACGGTCGCGGCGCTGCTGCCGCCGCACTGGCGCCCGCGGCTCGTCGACATGAACGTCGAGCCGCTCCACGACCGCACGCTCCGGGCCGCGGACGTCGTCCTCCTGACGGGGATGCATGCGCAGCGGCGCTCGCTGCACGACGTCCTCCGCCGCTGCCGCCGGCTCGGCGTGCCGACGGTCGTCGGCGGTCCGTACGCGACCACCGAGCCGGATCTCCTCGCGGACGCCGACCACCTCGTGCTCGGCGAGGCAGAGGACACCCTCGCCTCGTTCTGCGCCGACTTCGAGGCGGGGCGCGCGCCGCGCACGACCCGGAACGCGGAATGGCCGGACGTCGTGCGGACGCCGATCCCGCGCTACGACCTCCTCCGCCCCGGCGCCTACTACAACATGTCGCTCCAGTACTCGCGCGGCTGTCCGTTCTCCTGCGAGTTCTGCGACATCATCGTCGTCTACGGGCGGCGGCCGCGGACGAAGACCGCGTCGCAAGTCGAGGCGGAGCTCGACGCGATCCATGCGACCGGCTTCCGCGGCGGCGTCTTCTTCGTCGACGACAACTTCATCGGCAACAAGAAGGCGGTGCGGGCGCTCCTGCCGTGTCTTCGCGCCTGGCAGGAGCGACGCGGCTGGCCGTTCGACTTCTACACCGAAGCGTCGCTGAACCTCGCCGACGACGGGCCGCTCATGTCGGCGATGCGGGACGCCGGCTTCTGGAGCGTCTTTCTCGGGATCGAGAGCCCGGAGGCCGCGGCGCTCGAGGAAACGCGGAAGGGACAGAACCTCCGCGGCGACATGATCGCGCGCGTCCACCGTGTCCTCGCGCACGGGCTCGACGTCTGGGGCGGATTCATCGTCGGCTTCGACAGCGACGGCCCGGAGATCTTCGAGCGCCAGCGCGAGTTCATCGAGCGCGCCGGCATAGCCGACGCGATGGTCGGCCTGCTCCATGCGATTCCCGGCACGCCGCTCGCGGCGCGGCTCGGCGCCGCCGGCCGGCTTCGCGAGACGGAGTCCGTCGACCAGTTCGGGCGGCCGAACTTCACGCCGACGCTGCCCGAGCCGGTGCTCGTCGGCGGCTACCGCGCGCTCCTCGAGACCCTCTACGAGCCCGGGCGCTACTTCGAGCGCGTGAGTGCGCTGATGCGCCGCCGTCCGCCGCTGGCCGTCCGGCGCGGCACGCTCGGCCCGCGGACGATCGCGCGTGCTGTCCGCGCCGTGGCGACGCAGGGCGTGCTCGCGGCGTACCGGCGCGAGTACTGGCGGTTCCTCGGTCGCGTCTGGCGTTGGGACCGTCGACGGATCGCCGAGGCGCTGCTGCGCGCTGCGGCCGGCCACCACTTCATCGAGTACACGCGCCGCGACGCGGTGCCGCGCCTCACCGACGCGCTGGACGCGATCGGCTGAGCGCCGCCGCCGCGACGGCGACGACCGCACACCCGAACGCGAACGCGTCCCCGACGCGCGCGTAGGGCGTCTCCGCGTCGATCGCGCGCACTGTCCCCGACACGGTGGCGCGACTCGACGGGCGCGTCTCGGCCAGGACGCGACCGAATGGATCGATGATCGCGGACGGACCGGAGGTCGACGCGCGGACGACGTACCGCCGCTCCTCGATCGCGCGGAGCCGGGCCATGTCGAACGCCTGGGCCGAGAACTGCGTGTCGCCGAGCCACGAGTCGTTCGTCAGGTTCACGAGGTACGCGGCGCCGTCGCGAACGCGCGCGCGGACGAGCTCCGGGAACATCGCCTCGTTGCAGATGACGATCCCCGCCGGACCCGCGACCGTCGGCAGGGGCGGCGTCGGCACACCCGGGACGAACGTGCGGACGCGACCGAACTCGCGGCGGAGGAGCTCGACGCTGTCCAGCGGGAAGTACTCGGCGAACGGCAGCAGACGCTCCTTGTCGTAGCGCGCCGTGATCCGGCCGTCCGGCGAGAGGAGGAACGCCGAGTTGTGGTAGCGCTCGGCGCCGGCGCCGTCCTTCCGCGGACCGCCGGCGACGAGCTCGACGCCGCCGGGTGCGAGAAGACGGCCGAGCGCGGTCCGGTAGAGCGGCTCGTCCTCGACGAAGAACGTCATCGCGCTCTCCGGCCAGAAGACGAGCGCGGGCCGCTCGCGGCGTACGACGTCCAGCGTGAGGCGCATGTACTCCTCGAGGTTCACGCCGTAGAACTCCTGCTGCCACTGGGAGCCGAGGTCCAGGTTCCCCTGCGCGACGGCGACCGTCGTCGGCGGATGCGCGGGGAGCGTCGCGTGCAGTCGAACCGTGCCGTAAACGAGCGCGACCGCGACGGCGCCCGCAACGACGGCGAGCCCGCGGTACGCCCCGCCGAGACGCGCGCGCTCCCAGCCACGGGCGTAGCAGACCTCCGCCAGGGCGGCGTTCACCGCGGCGACGAGGAAGCTCACGCCGTAGACGCCGGTCACGTCGGCGATCTGCACGAGCGGCGTCATTGCGACCTGCGAGTAGCCGAGGAGGCCGAACGGGTTGCCGAGCCCGATCCGGACGCGGGCCAGCTCGGCGCCCACCCAGCCGGCCCCGACGATCAGCGGCAGCGTCGCCGCGGCGCGACGCGCCGCCGCGCGATAGCACGCCGTGAACGCGAGGAGCCACGGCGACATCGTGACCGTCCACGCCGCGACGAAGAGCCCGACGCCGAGCGCGAACGACTGCCCGTAATAGGTGGCGACGCCGGCCGGGAGCCACCGCGCGACCAGGTACGTCCCGGCGAGCGTGACGACCGCGCTGAGCGCAAGCGCCGCGCGGAGACCAACCAGACGGAGCGCGACGAACCACGGGACGAACGCAAACCATGCGAGCGGTGCGAGCCGCGTCGGCGGAAACGAGAGCCCGTGGAGGACCGGCGTCGCCACGAGGGCGAGGATGACGGCGACCGCCCGCATGCGCGGATCTCACGACGCGCGCCGCGCCGTTGTCAACGTCCGCTATGGCTCCGTGGCGACCGCCACGGGCGGTCTTCGCGATCGTTCTGCCTTGCGATAGAACGCGAGGCGATGTCGAGAGCGCACTTCGCCGGGTGATCGATGCCGAAGCCGCTCCGCGTCGTCCTCCTGAAGCCGAGCAAGTACGGCATCGACGGCCACGTGGAGCGCTTCCGGCGCGGCTTCATGCCGAACAGCTCACTGTATCACGTGGCGAGCCTGACGCCGCCCGCGGTGGACGGCCGCCCCGTCGCGCTGCACACGATCGACGAGTACGTCGAGACGGACCTCGCGTACCTCCGACTTCTCGAGCGGGACGACGACGCCGACACGCTCCTCGCGCTCGTCGGCGTGCAGAGCCACCAGCTCCACCGCGCGCTCGACCTCGCCTCCTATGCGCGTGCACGCGGCGTCAGCCGCGTCGTGATGGGCGGGCCCCATCCGATGACCTGCGACACGGACGCGATGCACGGACGCGGCGTCGCCTTCGCGCTCGGCGAAGCGGAGCTCGTCTGGCCGACGATCCTCGCGGACGCGTCCGCTGGCGAGCTCGCGCCGGTGTACGGCGCGGACGTCCGGTGGGTCGACGTGCTCGATCCGCCGGCGGTCGTGTCGCCGCCCGAGGCGAGCCTGCGTCGCTACGCCGTCCAGATGCTCGGCGTCTATCCGGCGCGCGGCTGCCCGTATCGGTGCACCTTCTGCTCGGTCATCCAGGTCGCCGGCCGGCGGATCCGCGCGCAGCCGGTCGAGACGACGCTCGCGACGCTGCGCTCGGCGAAGGCCGCGGGCGTCGGCCTCGTCATGTTCACGACCGACAACTTCAACAAGTATCCGGATGCCCCCGCGTTGCTCGAGGCGATGATCGCGGAGCGGCTCGAGCTCCCGTTCTTCGTCCAGTGCGACGCCCAGATCGTCCGCCAGCCGGAGCTCGTCGAGCTCCTCGGCCGGGCGGGATGCTATCAGATGTTCGTCGGCGTGGAGTCGTTCACGCGGCGGAGCCTCCTCGACGTCAAGAAGAACCAGAATCATCCGGAGCGCTACGCCGAGATCGTGGCGCTCTGCCGCCGGCACGGGATCGGCAGCCATCTCTCGAACATCATCGGTTTTCCCGACGACACCGAGGACGACGTCCTCGCGCACCTCCGGACGCTCCGCGCGCTGCGTCCGGACGTCGCGTCGTTCTACATCCTGACGCCGCTCCCGGGAACGGAGCAGTACGACGACTTTCGCCGCCGCGGTCTCGTCACCGAGACGAACCTCGACCGCTTCGACGCGACGGCGCCGACGTGGGCCCACCCGCATCTCTCGCCGTCGCGGCTCTCCGATCTGCTCTACCGATGCTATCGCGAGTTCTACGCGCTGCCCGACGCGTTCGCGAAGAGCGTTCGCTGGTACTGGGCGAAGCGTCGCTCGCCGAACGTGCTCCTCAAGATCGCGACCGGCGCCTACTCGCTGCTGTCCCGGCTCGCCGCCGCCGAGCGCGCGCATCCGATGGCCGGCGGCATCGGCCGCGTCCGCCTCGACCGCGCCGACGACTACGTCTCGCTCCGGCGGCGCCGCTTCGGCTTCACGCTGGCCCCCCTCCCGAGTTCCCTCCGCTAAATCTCAACCAACTCGCCGAGCTCCTCGATCGGCCGACAGACCGCGGCGTGGGCGGCGCGCGCGAGCGCACGGCCGTCGACGTGCGGCCCGAGCGGCTCGCCGACGTGCACGCTCGCCACGAGACCCGGCGCGGCGAGGACGCGGCAACGAAGATGTGTCGCGAGCGAGATGTCGTCCGTCCAGTACGCGCGCCGGTCGCTGTAGCGGAGGGTCACCGGCACGACCGGGACGGCGACGTGCTGCAGCAGCCGGAAGGGTCCGCTCGGAAAGGGTGCCGGGATGCGTCCTCCACCCGTCGTTCCCTCGGGAAAGACGACGACGCTCGCGTCGGCGAGACGGCGCGCGAGCGCGCGGGCGGCGCGGACACGACCGCGGGGATCGTCGCGGTCGACGAAGACGGCCTCGACGGCCCGCGCGGCCGGTCCGACGACGCGCCACGTGGCGACGTCGGCACGGCTGACGAACGTCGCGCCCAGGGCGGCGGACAGCACCGCGATGTCGAGGTAGCTCCGATGGTTCGCGACGTACGCGCAGACGCGCGACGGTGGCACGCCGTGCACCGCGACTTCGATCCCGAAGCGGCGACAGGTGGCGGTGCTCCACCGCTGCAGGATCCGCCGCGCGCGTGCCGGCGACCGGCCGCCGACGAGGGTGCTCAGCCGGTAGAGGTTCAGATGGCCGACGGCGCTCGCGGCGACGGCCGCGAGCCGGACGGGGCCGAGGTCGAGCGCCGGACGCCGTGTGACGATCCCGACGTCCGCGAGCTCGGCGTCGACGGCATCGGGGGAGCTTTCGCTCGTACCGCGCATCGCGGGCGACCGGGGCTTACAAGACTCGTGCGCGCACGTCTAGCCGCCGAGCTCGGCCAGCAGCTTCCGCGCCTCGGCGGCGTCGCCCGAGTCCGGCGGCTCGCGCTCGAGCACGCCTTTCAGCTCCGCACGCGCCTCGTCCCGGGCATGCCGCGCGGCGAGGGAGCGTGCGAGCTCGATGTGCGCCTGGGCGAAGTCCGGGTCGATCGCGAGGGCGGCGCGGATCAGCCGCTCGCCCTCGACCGGATCGCCGCCGAGGACGCGCGGTGTCTCGCGGAGCAGCGACCCCTTCCCGACGAGCGCGTCGACGTAGGTTGGCGCGAGCTCGACGGCGCGATCGACCTCCCGCCGCAGCCGGCGGTATGAGCCGAGCGTGTCCCACGCGATCCCGTCGCGCTGCATCCGTCGTCCGAGATTGCAGAACGCCGCGAAGTGCGCGATCGCGTCCCGCTCGTTGGCCGCGATCGCCTTGTCCGCGAGCGCGAGGCCGCGGTCGTACTCTGCCCGCTGCTCCTTCTCCGGGCGAGAACGCGCCGCGAGGCAGATGCGGAACGACTCGTGCGCGGTCGCCGATCCCGGCGGATCGGTGGCGCACCATGCGACCGCACCCACGGCGACGCTCGCGGCGATCGCGGCGGCGCGCCACGCCGTCACGGCGCCGCGCCACGCCGTCACGGCGCCGCGCCACCGAGGAGAGCGGCCTTGAGGCTCGCGTCGACGGGCTCGCGTCCGAGCCATACGGCGAGGAGCGCCGTCGCGAAGTCGTCGCCCTCGATCGTGCCGAGCGCGCGCCCGTTGACCGCGACTTCGGTCCCCCGGCCCGGAATGCACGTGAGCGCGATCACGTCGCCCGGACCGACGGACGGGAAGAGCGCCTCGAGCCGGGACAGCCGGTCGGCGAGCGCCGGCATCCGCTCGGACGAGCCACGCTCGAATCCCTCGCGAACCGCCTGGGCGATCTGTTGGCCCGAGAGCGAGCGCAGGATGTGTAGCTCCGCGCGACGGACCTGGCCCGGGCCCAGGACCTCGTCGGCATCCGTCGACTTCCGCTCGAGATAGAGCCCGATGACGTAAACCTTGAGGAACACGCGCGTCCGCAGGCCCGCGCCGTTCAGGTTGAGCGTTTTCTCCGCGTGCGTGATCGTGTCCGGAAGCGTCACGCCGGCGACTTCGACACCCGCCGCGGCGAGCGGGACGAGCACGCCGACGGCGGCGATCCAGGCGGAGGGGAGCCGCATGACGGGACCTACCATCGCTGGTTTGCCACGGGTTGTACACGACCGGCGTGATAGAGTCCGTCAGATTTTCGGTCCGACAGCTTGACAGGATGCTCGCAGCCGACGTACGCGGGCGGTACCGTGGCGACTCCTCGAAGGGCTCCTGCTCCCGGCGCGTACCCCGCGCCCAGCGGCCCGGATCTCGGGCGTCGCGATCCGGATTTCATCCGGCAGGTCCTGCCCGTCTTCCGCTTCCTTCGCGATCGCTACTTCCGCGCGACGTTCGAGGGCACGGACAATCTTCCCGCCGACGGACGCTTCATCGCGGTCGCGAATCACAACGGCGGACCCGTCCTGCCGGACACGTGGGTGATGCTCTCCTACTGGTGGGACCACTTCGGCCCGGATCGCCCGGGATACGCGCTCGTCCACGACGCCGCGCTGAACCTCCCGGGGCTGAGCGAGCTCCTGTGGAAGGTCGGCGCGGTGCCGGCCTCGCGCCAGAGCGCGGAGAAGGTGATCGCGGCGAAGGCGTCGCTCCTTATCTATCCCGGCGGCGAGCGCGACTGCCTGAAGAGCTTCTGGCAGCGGAACGTGATCGACTTCCACGGGCGGACGAGCTTCGTCGAGCTCGCACTGACCCACGGCGTCCCGATCCTCCCCGTCGTGAACGTCGGCGGACACGAGGTCTACTTCACGCTCTGGTCGAGCGAGCGCCTCGCGCGCTGGACGGGCATCGCGCAGCTGACCCGCGTGAAGACCCTGCCGTTGCAGGTTGGGCTTCCGTGGGGTGTCTGGTGGTCGGGGTTCCTCCCCTATCTGCCGCTCCCCGCGAAGTTCACGTACCGCGTCGGCGAGCCGATCGCGGTGCCGCACGACCCCGACATGGCGCGCAATCCGCGCGCCGTGCGCCGTCTGTACGCGAAGGTGACCCGCGTCATGCAGAGCATGCTCGACGACCTCGCGAGCCGGCGGACGCTGCCGGTCTTCGGGTAGACGATGACCGCGGAGCCCGCGTCGCTCTCCGCCGGACGCGCCGAGAGTCGCCTCGATGTCCTGAACCAGGTCCCGCTCTTCACCTGCTTCACGCCCGAGGAGCTCGAGCGCATCGCGGACCTGTTCGTCGAGATCTCGTACCGCAAGGGCGACACGGTCTGTGCCGAGGGCGACGAGGGGGATACGTTCTTCGTCATCCTGAGCGGCGAGCTCGAGGTGTGGGGCGGCGGCGCGCCGGGGCGGATCATCAACCGGCTCGGCGCCGGCGACTTCCTCGGCGAGATGTCGCTCCTCCTCGGCGGCCGGCGCGCGGCGACCGTCACCGCGGGGCGGAATGCGCGCCTCCTCGCGCTGAACAAGGCCGCGTTCGACGCCTTCTTCCGGCAGAACCCGAAGGTGATCGAGTATTTCTCGAAGGAGCTCTGCCGCCGGCTCGCGACCACGTCGCGCGGCGAGGTCGCGGAGGCGCCGACGACCGTCGTCAGCGTGACGGGACAGCCGGAGCTCAAGGGGAAGACGCTCGTCGCGACGTCGCTCGCCGCGCTGCTGCGGGAGCTCTCGGGTCGCGAGACCGTCCATGTCGAGGTGGAGAGCGGCGGCACGGCGCGCCTCGCCGACCTCGCCACCGCGCCGTTCGACGCGATCGAGCGGCGGCTCGTACCCGACCATCTCGACACGCCGTCGCTGGTGCTCGGCGCCGGTCGGCCGGACGCGGGCGCCCTCGCCGCCGTCATCGCTCAGCTCGGGCGGCGGTTCGCGTTCGTCGTCCTCGACGTCGGCGACCGCCGGACGGCGCAGGCGAGCGAGGAGGTCGCCGACGTGATCGTCCGCGTCGTCGACGCCGTGGAGGCGCCGCGTCCGTCGAACGGCGATCGCGGCCAGACGCGCGTCTTCGAGGTGCTGAACCGGCACAACAAGAGCACGGCGGCGCGCGCCATCGCCAACTGCGAGCCGTTCGTGCTCCCCGACGACGCCGCGCTGCACGGCCTCGACCTCGGCGCGGCCGTCCGCCGGCTCGCGACGCGCCCGGGCTCCGCGTCCGCGCTCGCACTCCGGCGGCTCACGCGGAAGATCCTCGGCACGACGGTCGGGCTGGCGCTCGGCGGCGGTGCCGCCTTCGGGATCGCGCACGTCGGCGTGCTGAAGGTCCTCGAGGAGAACGGCATCCCGATCGACATGATCGCGGGCTGCAGCATGGGGTCGATCGTGGCGCTGGCGTACGCCGCCGGCCTCCGGGCGGCCGACATGGTCGAGATCGCGCGCCGCATCGGGACGAAGCGGATGACCTTGTCCGCGATGATCGACGTGACGCTCACCAAGCCCGGGCTCCTCTCCGGCAACCGGCTCGTCCAGATTTTCTCGCCGCTTCTCCCGCGCGAGTGCCTCTCGTTCGAGGAGATGGGGATCCCGTGCCAGGTGGTCGCCGCGGACATCGAGACCGGCGAGCGCGTGTGCATCGACTCGGGCCGCCTCGACCTCGCCTTCCGCGCGAGCTGCTCCGTCCCGATGATCTGGTCGCCGGTCGTCCGCGACGGGCGCGTGCTCGTCGACGGCGGGGTCGTCGATCCGGTGCCGGCCGAGGTCGTGCGCGACATGGGCGCCGACATCTGCGTCGCCGTGAACGCGGTGCCGCGGCTCAAGAAAGGTGTCCAGACGGTCCTCTCGCGGCTCTACCGGACCGTCAATCCGATGTCGTACGTCTACGGCGAGTCGCTTCCGAGCACGTTCGATCTCATCATGAATTCGATGCAGGTGCTCCAGCACGAGCTCGGCCACTTCAAGGCGATCTCCGCCGACGTCCGGATCAACCTCGACCTCTCCGGGTACACCTGGATCGAGTTCTACCGGGCGATGGAGCTGATCGATCGCGGCGTCGAGGCCGCGGAGCGCTCGCTCCCCGAGATCAAGCGCGTCATCGCCGAGCGCCAGCGGACGTCGCGACCGCGGACCGCCGTCGCGGCGACCGGCTGAATCGGCGGCCGCGTCAGTCCAGCCGCAGGCTCACCTGCGCGCCGAAGACCTCGCCACTCCCCGAGAAGCTGCCGCGTAGCACGTGACCCGTCACCGGGTCGCGGTTCTCGATGTCGGCGTCGAGCCCGAACACGTGCGCGTAGCCGGCGTCGAAATGGATCCGCTCCGACCAGTCGTATCCGAGCCCCACGCTCAGCCAGACGCGGTCGGCGTCCGGAATCCGCGGCGTACGGAGCCGCGCGTTCGGGATGGGCGTCTCGTCGTACGCGGTCCCGGCGCGGAGCGTCCAGGCCCGCGCCGGCTGGAACCGCGCGCCGAGCGCGAAGCGGAAGCTGTCGTCCCATCCCTCGGGCTGGACGATCGTCGGCGTCCGGGGGTCGCGGAAGCGGACGACGATCTCCCGGAAGCGGTCCCAGTGCGTCCACGTGATCCCGCCGAGGAGCGCCCAGCGCGGACCGAGCTCCTGGACGGCCGCCAGCGACGCGCTGTCCGGCAGATCGAAGTTCTCGACGCGCGCGTGTCCGTCGCGCAGCGCTCCGGTGGTGATCGGGATCACCTGCGCCTTCTTCGGGAGCGAGAAGTCGACGCGCGCCCGCGGCTCGTGATCCATCTCGGACCGATAGGCGACGCCGATGCGCGTTCCGGCGGCCGGCTCGACGAGGAAGCCGGCGTTCCAGCCGAACGCCCAGCTCTCGGCGACCGCCTTGATGAAGCCGTCGACCTGCTGCGGCCGGAGGCCGACGGCGCGACAGATCCTCGGCGGCACGCCGAGCCCCGGGCCGTAGAGGAGGCAGATCGAGCCGGTGTCGAGCGTGTTCGAGACCTTGAGCCGCCCGTACTGCACGTCCGCGCCGGCGCCGAAGGAGAGCCAGTCGAGGAGCTGCACCGCGAAGCTCGGGTTCACGTTGAAGATCTTCAGGTCGGTGACGTGTGCATGGTAGCGCCCGACCCAGAAGCGGTCGTACTCGGTGCGAAGCCCGAACGGCGCCCCGACGCCGAGCCCGAGGCGCCAGCGCGGCGAGATCGCGTGCGTCAGATAGAAGGCCGGCACGAGGGCGGTCTCGCCGAGGTCCGGTCCGTCGCCCCCTTTGAGCGTGCCGCCGCCGACGGCGGGGTTCAGCGTCGAGCCGCGGTTGGCGAATCGGCCGGACGGCCAGACGAGGTGGCCCGCCGCGACGACCTGCGTGCCGGGGAGCCGCGTCATGCCCGCCGGATTGAAGAAGACCGTGCTCGCGTCCTCGGCGGCCGCGGCCTCGCCGGCGTACGCGCTGCCGAGCCCGCGGCCGCTCTGCTCCTGGACCGCGAAGCCCGCGGCGCGGCCGTCGCGCGCGAGCGCGCACGCGAGGACGACGATGGCGGCGCGCGTCGCGCGTGCCAGGACGAGTGGTCTCATACGAAGCTCCGGTACCCGGTGTGCGAGGCGCCGTACGTACGCCGCGACGGAAGCGTCCGTCAATGGAAACGGCACCGACCGTCCTTGAACCGCGACCGCCGGGCGTCGTAGCGTGCCGCGCGCGTGAACGTCCTCCTCGTCACGACCGATCAGCAGCGCGCCGACACGATCGGAGCGTACGGCTCGCGCCTCGAGGCGTCGCCATCGATCGACGCGCTCGCCGCCGCAGGCGTTCGCTTCGACGCGTGCCGGACGCAGAACCCCTACTGTCAGCCGTCGCGGGCGACGATCTTGACCGGGCGGTACCCGTCGAGCCACGGCGTCCATTCCAACGGCGTCGACTTCCCCGCCGCGGACGTCGGCACGACGCTCTCGGCGATGCTCACAGGGGCGGGATGGACGACGGCGTTCCGCGGCAAGGCGCACTTCGCCTCGACGTATCCCCGCCGGACGACGGGCGCGCTCGAGTCGGTCGAGGGGTCGGCGTCGGTGCCCGCCGACTGGCGCGGCCCGTACATGGGATTCGGCGACGTCGAGCTCGTGCTCTTCGGGCACCACATCAACCCCGATGCGGACCGCCCGCCGGCGCACTGGGGCCCGCCGCCGCGCGGCCTCCACTACGCGCGCTTCCTCTTCCGCGACGGCGACGACGCCGGGAGACGGCGGCTTCGCGCGATGGCGATCGACGCCGCGCTCCGTCCGTCGCCGGCTCCGGAGACGTGGGCCTCGGCGCTTCCCGAAGAGGATCACCCGACGACGTGGGTCGCCGATCGGACGATCGAGTTCGTCCGCACGGTCGATCGGACGCGCCCGTGGTTCTGCTGGGCGTCGTTCACCGATCCCCACCATCCGATGGACCCCCCCGCGCCGTGGTGCGACCGGTACCGCGCGGCGGACATGACCGTGCCCTCGCGTCGACCGGAGGAGCTCGATCGGAAGCCGCCCTTCCACCGCGTCTGGACGAACGGGCTTCCGGCGCCGATGACGTGGGCGAACCCGGGCGGCGCGCGGCTCGACGATCGCCAGCTGGCCGAGATGATGGCCGGCTACTACGGGATGGTCGCCCAGCTCGATCACGCGATCGGGCGCGTGCTCGCCGCCCTCGACGACACGCGGCAGGCGGACGAGACGCTCGTCATCGTCACGACCGATCACGGCGAGCTCCTCGGCGACCATCAGATGCTGTTCAAGGGGCCGTTCCACTACGACGGCCTCCTCCGCGTGCCGCTCGTCGTCCGCGGGCCGGGCGTCGTCCGCGGCGCGGCCGTGGCGGCGCCGGTCGGCCTCGTCGACCTCGTGCCGACGATCCTCGCTGTCGCCGGCCAACCGATCCCGTCGACCGTCGAAGGCCGCTCGCTCGCGCCGTTCCTCCGAGGCGGCGCCCGGAGCGGCGAGCGCGGAGCATGTGACGATCGGGAATGGGTCCTGACGGAGAACGATCACGAGATGGGCTTCAAGCTCTATCTCCGGACGCTCACGACGGCGCGCTACGTCGTCACGCGCTACGACACGATCCCGGAGCAGGGCGAGCTGTACGACCGGGCCCTCGACCCGGGCGAGTTCGAGAACCGCTGGGACGACGCCGAGTACGCCGGCATTCGCCGCGACCTCCTGGCGCTCCTCGCCGAGGTCGCGAACCCGGCACCGCGGCGGCTCCCGAACACCGGCTCGCTCGCCTGAGGCATGCGGTTCGTCGTCGCCGGCGTCGTGGCGGTCATCATCGCGGGATTGCTGCATCTGAGCCTCGATTCCGGGGTGTTCGCGCCGCGCGCCGAGCGGCTCGTCTCGCTCCCTCTCCTCGGGCTCGGCGCAATCTTCGGCGGCAGCGCGTGGGCAGCGTCGGTGAGCGGTCAGACGAACCGGAGCCGGCTCATGGCCGGCCTCGCGATCGGCGTCGGCGGGTACGCGGTCTTCCGCCTGCTCGCCTGGTGAGGGCGCGCCAACCGCAAGATTTGTACTTGACGACAGCGTGCATCCGGCAGTAGGCCGTAGCCAGCGGTCCGTCAGCGTTCCACCGCAAGCAAGGAGGCTCCCATGCTGGCAAGGCTGACAGCGCTCGCGATCGGGGGAATCGTGTCAATGGCGGTCGCCGCTCGGGCGGGCACGCCGTTCGGAGGTGACGACGCGGGATTCGTCCCGCCCGACGGCTCCGCGAAGCGATGCGCGGAGCGGGTCCTGCTCCGTGCGCTCGCGAAGGGCAAGCTCTTCTCCTGCGACATGAAGTGCCACCGCCAGGCGGCTCGCGAAGGATTGAAGAGCCGCCCGTTCGACGAGACGACCTGCGAGGCGAACTGCCGGCTGAAGTACGATTTGGCGTCCTACCCGGCCAGCTGTCCGACGTGTCTCGATGCGTCGGGCCGGTCGGCCATCGCCGACACGATCGAGACGTTCGCCGACGGCGAGAACGGCGCGCTCTACTGTGCGGGCACGATCCCGTTCGGCGACGACGACGCCGGCTTCGTGCCGCCGGACCTCCCGACCGCCAAATGCGAAGAGAAGGTCCTCCGGAACCTCGTGAAGGTGGTCAGCTGCCTCCGGATCTGCCACTTCAAGTCCGCCCGGCAGGGCTTCCGCGGCGAGCCGTTCGACGACGAGCCGTGCGAGACTGGTTGCCTCGCGCAGTACGCCGCCAACCGGGACAAGACGCTCGCCAAAGGTGGCTGCCCGTCGTGTCTCGACGCCGCCGGTCAGGACGCGGTCGCGGACGACGGGGAGTCGTTCGCAGACAGCATCAACGGACCGATCTTCTGCGCGTCGCCGGGCGGCGCGTTCCTCGACTGAGGCGGCGCGCCCGGTTCGCCCGTCACGGGACGCCGCCGGGGCGGCCGGCGACGCCGCTCTTCGCAAGCTCGCGCGCGAGCTGCTGCGCCATGGTGCTGCGCTTGCGGCCGTAGCCGAAGTAGATCACGAGCCCGACCAGCAGCCAGACGACGAGCCGGACCCAGTTCTCCCATCCGAGCCCGTACATCATCCAGAAGTTCATCCCCATCCCGAGGATCGGGACGGCGGGGACGAACGGCGTGCGGAACGGTCGATCGAGCTGCGGGTTCGTCCGCCGCATGACGAGCACCGCAGCGCACACGATCACGAACGCCATCAGGGTGCCGATGTTCACGAGCTCGGCGAGGATGCGGAGCGGGAAGAGCGCCGCGACGGTCGCGACGAGGATGCCGGTCAGGATCGTTCCCTTGTGCGGCGTCCTGAAGCGCGGATGGACGGCGCCGAAGAATTCGCGCGGGATGAGCCCGTCGCGCGCCATCGCGAGGAGCACGCGCGCCTGGCTCAAGAGCAGCACGAGCAGCACGCTCGTGATCCCGACGACCGCGCCGAGCGAGATGAAGAAGACGGCGACCGGCATCCCGCGCGACGCGAACGCGCCCGCGACCGGCGCGTCGATGTTGATCTGGGTGTACGGCACCATGCCGGTCAGGACGGCGGCGACCAGGATGTAGAGGATCGTGCACATCGCGAGCGAGGCGATGATCCCGATCGGCACGTCGCGCTGCGGGTTCTTCGCCTCCTCGGCGTGCGTCGAGACCGAGTCGAAGCCGATGTACGCGAAGAAGACGTACGACGCGCCGCTGAGCACGCCGCCCCACCCGTAGGGCAGGAACGGGTGCCAGTTCTCGGTTCGCACGTACGCCGAGCCGAGGCCGATCACGAGCAGCACCACGATCAGCTTCAGTACGACCATGGCGGCGTTGAAGCTGGCGCTCTCGCGGATCCCGACGACCAGGATGACCGTGATGAACAGCACGACCAGCGCCGCGGGGAGGTTGCAGTAGGCGCCAGTCACGGACCAGGCGTGCGTCGCCGCATCGATGTCGATCGGCGTGTTGGTCCAGCGTTCGGGAAGCGTCACGCCGAAGATGTTCAGGAACGCGAGGAAGTAGTGCGACCAGCCGTGCGCGACCGTGCTCGACGCGACCGCGTACTCGAGCACGAGGTCCCAGCCGATGATCCACGCGAAGAGCTCGCCGAGCGTCGCGTACGCGTAGGTGTAGGCGCTGCCCGCGACCGGGACCATCGAGGCGAACTCGGCGTAGCAGAGCGCGGCGAGGGCGCAGCCGATGCCCGCGACCACGAACGAGAGGATCAGCCCCGGGCCGGCCTTGTCGTGCGCGGCGAGGCCGGTCAGCACGAAGATGCCGGCGCCGATGATCGCACCGACGCCGAGCGCGGTCAGCGTCACCGGGCCGAGGACGCGGCGGAGCCGGTGCTCGCCGGCCATCTCCTCGAGCAGCACCTCCACCGGTTTCACGGCGAAGAGCTGACTGCGCGGCCTCATGCCCCCACCTCCCCGCGCCATGCGCGCTCGACGCGGGTAACAGGTTTACCGCGCGCCTGCAACGCGCAGCACCCGTGCGACGTGCGCCCGGAAGTGCGACTGCAGGAGCCGCGTCCGCGCGCCCGGACGGCCGTCGCCGACCCGACGCCCGTCGATCCGGACGACCGGAGCGATCTCGATCGTCGACGCGGTGAGGAAGACCTCGCGCGCACGTCGCAGGCGCGCGACCGGGATCTTCTCCTCGCGCACCGTGAGGCCCGCGCGCCGCGCGATCGCAATCACGAGCGCGCGCGTCACGCCGGGGAGGACGCCGGCGGCCACGGGCGGCGTGACGAGCGTGTCGCCCTCGACGACGAACACGTTCGCGGTCGTCGACTCGGTGACCGCGCCGTCGGGCGTGACGTAGAGGCCCTCGTCGGCCCGTTGCCGTGCGACGAGGCGCCGTCCGACGATCGCGCTCGCGTGGCCGACGAGCTTCATATTGCCCCAAGGCGGTCCGGCGTCGCGCGGGAACGGGAGGAGGACGACGGCGATCCCGCGTTCCCGGCGTGCGTCCAGGTCCCGCGGCAGCGCGCGCGCCGTGAGGAGGCGCGTCGGCCGCCCGCGACCCTCGGGAAGGAGCCCGTCGCCGGCCGGGCCGCGCGTCAGCGTGAGGCGGACCGCGGCGTCGCGGACGCCGTTCCGCGCGAGCAGTACGCGCGTCCGCCGGATCCAGACCGTCGCGGCTTCCGGCGGAGGCAGCCCGAGCACGCGCGCGGCGGCGGCGAGGCGCGCGACGTGCGCCGCGACGGCGAACGGGACCCCGTCGTAGGTGCGCCACGTGTCGTAGACGCCGTCGCCGTGGAGGAAGCCGCGGTCGAGTGCCGAGACGCGCGCATCACGGGCGGCGACGAACCGCCCGTTCAACCAGACGAGCACCGCTCCAGCGCGAGCGCGCCGTCGTCGCCGAGCGCGAGGCGGAGCGCGGCGGTCTTGAGCCAGGCTTCGGCGAGCTCGCGCTCCGGATCCGAGTCGGCGACGATCCCGCCGCCGGCGTGATAGCGCACGCGGCCGTCGCGAACGACCGCGGTCCGGATCGCGAGCGCGAGCTCCACGTCGCCCCCGGAATGGAAGACGCCGAACGCGCCCGTGTACGCGCCGCGCGGCCACGCCTCGAGCTCGCGGATGATCTCCATCGCCCGCACCTTCGGGGCGCCCGTGATCGATCCCCCGGGGAACGTCGCGCGCAGGAGGTCGGCGAGGCCGACACCCGGCCGCGCGCGCCCGACGACCGACGACACCAGATGATGCACGGAAGGATGGCTCTCGACCCGCGCGTAGTCCTCGACCGCGACGCTGCCCGTCGCCGCGACGCGTCCGAGGTCGTTCCGCTCGAGATCGACGATCATGACGTGCTCCGCGCGTTCCTTGGCGTCGCCGCGGAGCTCCGCGACGAGGGCGCCGTCGCGCGCACGCGTCGGGCCGCGCGGCCGCGTGCCCTTGATCGGCCGCGTCTCGAGGCGATCGCCGCTCCGCCGGAGGAAGAGCTCCGGCGACGCGGACACGAGCTGCGCGTCGCCGACGTCGAGGTACGCGGCGTGCGGCGCGGGATGGCGTCGTGCGAGCGAGGCGAACAGCCGCCACGCCGGCGCTGCGAGCGGCGCGCTGAAGGGGAGGGTGAGGTTCACCTGGTAGACGTCGCCGGCGGCGATGTAGTCGAGGATGCGTGTCGCCGCGGCCAGGTAGTCATTGCGTGGCACGTCCGCGATCAGCGGACCGCTGGCGAACGGTTCCGCGGCGCCGGAGACCGGCGTCCCGAGGCGCTCGAGCCATCGCGGACGGCCCCGTGCCGGGTCGACCGAGACGAGCTCGTATTGTCCGCGGCGGTAGGCGAGCACGGGATCGTAGCGGGCGAGCACCGCGAGCGGGACGTCCGGTGCGCGCCAGGCGCCGTCGCGCGGCGGCTCGGTGAAGCGGCCGAGCTCGTAGGCGAGGTAGCCGACGACGGTGCCGAACGGAAACGGCACGTGGCACGGCGCCTCCGCGACGAAGCGCTCGATCGCCGCGAGCGGCTCGGCGTCGGAACCGCGGCTTCCCTCGCGCACGACACGGCCGTCGGCGAGGACACGCAGCTCCGCGGGCGGCGCGCACCCGAGGAGCGTCGTCCCGATGCGCGGGACTTCGAGGAGAAAGGCATGCGGCTCGGCGGCGAGGCTCGCGAGCACGTCGAGTGGATCGCGACGGAGCGCGAGCGGCACGACGCGCATGGCCGGCGGATCGTAGGAGCCGGCCCCGCACGCGTCAACCGCGACGTCACATGGATCCGCGCGTCGACTTTGCACGTCGACACGCTTGCGTCCCGGCGGGCGAGCGTCTAGCGTCGGTGGCGTGAACGCCGCCGTCGGCCTCATCGAGCGCGTCCTGCCGTCGACGGTGCATCTGCAGGCGAAGATCCCCGACGCGCATCCGTCGGCGACGATCCTCGGCACGGAGCGCATGGGGTCGGGCACGGTGATCGACTCCGACGGTCTCGTGCTCACCGTCAACTACGTCGTGCTCGGCGCCGAGGAGGTGAAGGTCACGCTCCTCGACCAGCGCGTCTACGTCGCCGAGGTCGTGCGACACGACTTCGCGTCGGGGCTCGCGCTCGTCCGCATTCCCGAGCAGCGGCTGCCGGCGCTGCCCCTCCGCCGTCCCGCCGATCTGACGCTCGGCGAGGAGGCGTTCATCGTCGCGAGCGTCGGCGAGGGGGGTGCGCGGGTCGCGAATGGCGTCATCAGCTATCTCGGGCCGTTCGATGCAAACTGGGAGTACGTGCTCGATCATGCGATCATGACCACCGCGATGAACCCGGGCCTCGGCGGCGGCCCGCTCCTCGACACGCTCGGGCGTGTCCTCGGCGTCGTGTCGCTCAACCTGAACGAGATCGGTCGGTTCTCGCTCGCGATCCCGGCGGACTACTACCTCGACGCGCGCGATGCGTTTCTCGGAGGGCAGCAGAGCGCGGGAACGACGCGGGCGTGGCTCGGGATCTTCTGCTACGCGGTGAAGGACCATGTCGTGATCGCGGGGCTGCTGCCCGGCGGACCGGGGGAGCAGGCCGGGCTCAAGGCGGGCGATGTCATTCTCGCGGTTGACGGGAAGGACGTCGGCGATCGACGGTCGCTGTACCGGCTCCTGTGGACGCATCGCTCGGGGGATCCGGTCACGCTGCGGATCTTCCGAGGCCGCGAAATGCTGACCGTGACGGTCGCAAGCGGCGACGTCGAAGCGTTCTTCGCGTAGGCGCGGGACTTGGGTCCGCGGGCGCGGGGGGCGCCTGCGCGGCGCTCGCTCTCGCCGGCGCTCGCCGGTTACGTCTCGGTCGCGCGAGCGTTCGCGGCTCGAGAGGCGCCGCGCAGACGCCCCCCGCGCCCGCGACTCGACGTCGCGCCCCGGGCTCGTGATCGCGGTCCGTTGCTTGCCGAGGCGGGCGGGGCGGGGTACGGGGGCTGGTGATGGATGGCGGGAGGTAGGGGCTTGCGGGCTTCGATGGTGCTAGGCGACTTTCTCGTCGCTTACTTGCAGAAGATCGGGGTCACGCATCT
>Ga0070741_10004009_pt1 | contig 35131 bp, 30 predicted proteins | sample Coa_R1_4_FD_66440 | JGI IMG/M metagenome (GOLD analysis project Ga0070741, IMG submission 66440) | Surface soil microbial communities from Centralia Pennsylvania, which are recovering from an underground coalmine fire - Coalmine... | ecosystem: Environmental > Terrestrial > Soil > Unclassified ... | reverse complement strand
CCCCGTCACGCCGCGATCGGACCCGGCGTCGCCCCCGTGACGGAATTCACACCACGTCCGGGAAGGCGGTTGAGGCCGTACACGCTGGTCAGTCTGTCATCCGTCAGGCCGAAATCCGTTACCGGCTCCAGCGCCGTATCGGCTTCCATGGCGGGCGGGAATGACATCCCGGTAGTTCGCGTTGAGGGCTCGTGACATGAGTGATTCCGTCGGTCAATACCTGAACGAGATCGGTCTGGTACCCCTGCTGACCGCCCAGGAAGAGCGGGAGCTGTCCCAGATCATCGAGCGCGGTCGCGACGCCCAGGCCCGCCTGGACGCGGGCGAGCGGGGTCGCGAACTGCGCAAGGCGGTCAAGGACGCAGCAGCGGCCAAGGACCGTTTCATCCGCGCCAACCTCCGTCTCGTCGTGAGCGTGGCCCGCCGCTACCCCATGCCCCCCGGCATGGAGCTGCTCGACCTCATCCAGGAGGGCAACCTCGGGCTCGAGCACGCCGTCGACAAGTTCGACTGGCGCAAGGGCTTCAAGTTCTCGACGTACGCCACGTTCTGGATCCGCCAGGCGATCGGTCGAGCGCTCGACCAGAAGGCGAGCCTCGTCCGACTTCCCGGCGACCGTTCCGCCAGCCTCCGCGCCGCGCTGCGCGCCGTGTCCGGTGACAGCGACGAGCTCGACGAGGAACACGCCCGCCTCCACCGGCTCACCACGCCGACGTCGCTCGACCGCCCGGTCGGCGACGACGACGGCTCCGAGCTCATCGACCTCATCGGCGACGACAAGCCGGGCCCGGAGGACATGCTCCTCAGCCGCGAGCAGGACACCCTCGTCACGAGCCTGCTCGACGTGCTCGACGACCGTGCGCGGTTCGCCGTCGAGCAGCGCTTCGGCCTCCACGACGGACGCAAGCGCAGCTACCGCGAGGTCGGCGACGAGCTGGGTGTCACGGCCGAAGCGGCCCGCCGCCTGGTGAAGCGTGCCGTCAACACCGTCAAGGAAGAGGCGGCCTCCCGGGTCGACGCTGCCTAGACGCAGCGAGGGAAGCGCCCGGTGCCTGATCTTCAGGCGCGGCGCACGGGGAGGAACGTCGTCGGCGGCTGCTGCTCGGCGAGGAAGTCGACCAGCAGCCGGTTGACGAGGTCCGGCTTCTCGAGCAGCAACGCGTGCGACGTGCCGGGGACGATCGCGAGCTGCCCGAGCGCGGGATCGATCGCCTCGTAGAGCGACACCGTGTGCGCGAGGGCGACGACCTCGTCGTCGCCCGCGAGCACGAGCGTCGGCACCGAGACCTCGGCCACGTCGTCGACGGTGAGCGTGGGTTGCGTCCGCCACAGCGCGGCCGTCTTGGCGAAGAACACCGGCCAGTGCTCCGGGTCCACGGCGTTGGCCTGGTAGATGGCGCGCAGCAGGCCGACGTCGTCGGCATCGGGGTCGTCGCCCGGGTCGAAGGCGTCGAGCAGGCCCTCGTGGTGGTAGTTGGCACCAATCAGCACCTGCCGGCGCACGAGATCGGGCCGGCGCAGCGACACGAGGAGCGCCACGATGCCGCCGTCGCTCCATCCCACGAGCGCCGCCGGCGACGCCACCTCGTCGTCGAGGAAGCGCACGGTCTCGTCCGCCATGTCGTCGTAGGCGAACGGCGCGTCGGTGTCCGGGGTCTTGCCGTGGCCGCGCCGATCCGGGACGAGCACACGGTGGCCGGCGGCGACGAGCGCCGGGACCTGGAGCACCCAGCCCGTGCCGTCGCTCATGCCGCCGTGGAGCAGGACGACGGGCGAACCGTCCCCTTCGGCCGTGAAGTGGCCCGTGGTCACACGGGCACTCTCGCATACCGCTTTGCGATCCGGTCGGTCCTCGGCCACGCTTTTCGCCGTGCCTTCCCAGTGGTCGCCGTCGTCGTGGCGCGAGCGGCCTGCCGAACAGCAGCCGGAGTGGCCCGACGAGGCCGCCCTCGAGCGCGTCCTGAAGCAGCTCACGACGTTGCCGCCGCTCGTGTTCGCGGGTGAGGCGCGCAACCTGACCGAGCACCTGCGCCGGGTGGCCGAGGGCGAGGCGTTCCTGCTCCAGGCCGGTGACTGCGCCGAGTCGTTCGACGCCTTCTCCGCCGACTCGATCCGCGACAAGTTGAAGGTCATCCTCCAGATGGCCATCGTGCTGACGTACGGCTCGGGCGTGCCCGCGCTGAAGGTCGGGCGCATCGCGGGCCAGTTCGCCAAGCCCCGCTCGTCCGCCGTCGAGTCCGTCGGTGGCACGGACCTGCCCGCGTTCCGCGGGCACATGGTCAACGACATCGCGTTCACCGCGGCGGCGCGCACGCCCGACCCCGAGCGCCTGCTCAGCGCCTACCACCAGGCGTCGTCGACGTTGAACCTCTTGCGCGCGTTCACGAAGGGCGGGTTCGCCGACCTCTCACGCGTGCACCAGTGGAACCAGGACTTCGTGGCCACGAGCCGGCAGGGTCGGCGCTACGAGCAGCTCGCCGGTGAGATCGACCGCGCCCTGCGGTTCATGAACGCGTGCGGGTTCGACACCGAGTCCGAACCGAAGTTGCACGAGGTCGACTTCTACACGAGCCACGAGGCGCTCATCCTCGGCTACGAAGAAGCGCTCACCCGTCAGGATTCCCTGACAGGGTCCTGGTACGACTGCTCCGCGCACCTGCTGTGGATCGGCGACCGCACGCGCCAGCTCGACGGCGCGCACGTCGAGTTCCTGCGCGGCATCGGAAACCCCATCGGCATGAAGGTCGGACCGAGCTGCTCGCCCGACGAGGTCGTCGAGCTGTGCGACGCGTTGAACCCGTCGCGCCAGGCGGGACGGCTCACGCTCATCACCCGCCTCGGCGCCGCCAACGTGCGCACGCTGCTGCCGCCGATCCTGCACGCCGTGGAACGTGCCGGCCACCCCGTGGTGTGGTGCTGCGACCCGATGCACGGCAACACGTTCACGTCGGACACCGGGCGCAAGACGCGCGACTTCGCGGTGATCCTCGACGAGATCACCGGTTTCTTCGATGCCCACCGCGCCGCCGGCACGTGGCCGGGCGGCGTGCACGTCGAGCTCACGGGCGACGACGTCACGGAGTGCCTCGGCGGTTCCGACGAGCTCGGCCACTCCGACCTCGACGACCGCTACGAGACGATGTGCGACCCCCGCCTCAACGCCGGTCAGAGCCTGGACCTCGCCTTCCAGGTCGCCGAGCTGCTGCGCGCCTGACGCGTCCCCCGCTTCTTCGCGCTCTGAGCGCGCCGGTGGCCGCCGCATGACCGTCCACGCGCGCAGAACCCGCGACGCAAGAAGTCCTTGACGCGCGCCCGAACACTGTTGTCTACTTCTAACAGTGTTAGAGCAACCTACTCGTGATCGACGCGCCGAACGACGTGAGGCGACGCGGCAGGAGATCCTCGACGTGGCGTGGGAGCTGTGCCGGGCCGAGGGCCTGGCCGGGCTGTCGCTGCGCGACATCGCCCGCCGCATCGGGATGCAGGCGCCGTCGCTGTACTCCTACTTCGACTCGAAGCACGCCATCTACGACGCCATGTTCGCCGACGGGGTCCGCGAATTCGTGGCGCAGCAGCCGGACGCGCCCACGACCGACCCCGTCGAGGGCGTGAAGCTGCGCATGCGCTACTACGTCGCGTTCTGCACGGCTGACCCGGTGCGCTACCAACTCCTCTTCCAGCGCACGATCCCGGGCTTCGAGCCCTCCCCCGAGTCGTACGCCCTCTCGGTCGAGTCGCTGCAGGCACTCGAGGCGTGGTTGCGCGAGGCGGGTCTCGACGCCCCCGGCACGCTCGACCTCTACACCGCCATCGCCGCCGGCCTCGCTTCGCAGCAGAACGCGAACGAGCCGGGCGGCGATCGGTGGACGCGCCTCATCGACGAGGCGGCAGAGATGTTCGTGCACCAGGCGCGAGTCATGAAGCAACGAAAGGCAACGAGCGGGAGGCGGAAGAAGTGATGACGACCACGCATGTCGAGGACATCCCGACGATCACGCGGGAACAGGCGCCGGGGTTCGCGGCCACCGAGCTCCGGCGCATGGGCGAGCTGCTGCGTTCGCTCGACGCGGAGGACTGGAAGGCGGCCACCGACTGCACCGGGTGGGACGTGCGGGCGCTCGCCGGTCACGTGGTCGGGATGACGCAGACGTTCACCGGGTTCCGGCAGCTCGCGCGCGACATGCGCGCCGGCGCCAAGCGCGCCGGTGCGCGCCCGATGATCGACGGTCTCACGGAGTTGCAGGTCGAGCACAACGCGCCGCGCAGCACGGACGAGCTGCTGCGGGTGTTCGACGACGCCGCACCCCGGATGGTGCGGTTCCGCTCCCGCCGGCGGGCGCTGCGCCGTGCGCCGCTCAAGCAGGAGATGCCCGACGGCAGCGTCGAGAAGTGGCGCATGGGCTATCTGCTCGACAAGGTCCTGACGCGCGACACGTGGATGCACCGCATCGACATCACGCGCGCCACCGGCCGTCCGATGGTCCTCACCGCGGACCACGACGGTCGCATCGTCGCCGATGCCGTCGCCGAATGGGCGAGCCGTCACGGGAAGCCCTTCACCTTGGTGCTCGGCGGTCCCGCGGGTGGGTCGTACGCACGGGGCGAGGGGGGCGAGCACCTGGAGCTCGACGCCGTCGAGTTCTGCCGAATCCTGTCCGGCCGCGGCACCGCGACCGGGCTCCTGACCCAGGAGGTTCCGTTCTGATGGAAGGTCGCATCGAGGAAGTCGCCGACGGCGTCTACCAGATCGCCACGATGTCGCCGATCGACTTGGGCTTCAACCAGTACCTCGTCGCCGGTGACGAGCCGCTGCTGTTCCACACCGGCATGCGGTCGTTGTTCCCACTGGTGCGCGGCGCCGTGTCGTCGGTCGTGCCGGTCGAGTCGATCCGCTGGATCACCTTCGGCCACGTCGAGGCCGACGAGAGCGGTTCGATGAACCAGTGGTTGGATGCCGCACCCCAGGCCACCGTCGTGCACGGCGCGACCGCGGTCGCCGTGTCGCTCAACGACCTGTGCGACCGCCCGCCCACGGCGCTGCAGGACGGGGAGACCTACGACATCGGCGGTCACGTGATGCAGTGGATCGACACGCCGCACACGCCCCACGGCTGGGAGGCGGGCGTCCTCTACGACACCACCACCACGACGTTGTTCTGCGGCGACCTGTTCACCCAGCTCGGCCACTACGACCCGACGACCGACCGCGACATCGTGGAGCCCGCCGCCAAGGCCGAGGACATGTTCCACTCGATGTCACTGCACCCTGGCAGCGCCGACCGCATCCGCCGGCTGGCCGAGCTCGAGATCTCGACGCTGGCGCTCATGCACGGGCCCGCGTTCACCGGCGATTGCCGGGCGGCGCTGCTGGCCCTGGCCGACGACGTCGAGCGCCGCACCACCGCCCCGGTGTGACGAATTTCCGGGCATCCGGGCCTTCCGGGAATGTTGACCGTTGGGATCGGGTTTGCGACACTGGTGAATCCCGATCGCCGCGGTCGGATTTCTGGGAGGCCCGCCGATGCTCCAGCGTGAGATCGACCCTGCACAGCTCGCCGACATCGAGAAGTTCGAGACCCAGCTCGGCCGCTACCTGGCGGGCGACCTCGAGGACGACATCTTCCGTGTCTTCCGCCTGAACAACGGGATCTACGGGCAGCGCCAGGGCGGCCACAACCAGATGGTGCGGGTCAAGATCCCGTACGGCCGCCTCCTCCCCGACCAGCTCGACACGCTGGCCCACGTGGCCGACACGTGGTCACGGGGCTGGGGGCACATCACGACCCGGCAGAACATCCAGTTCCACTTCGTCCAGCTCGAGGACGTGCCCGCCGTCATGCGGGCCATCGCGACCGTGGGCATGACGACCCGGGAGGCGTGCGGCGACACCGTGCGCAACGTGCAGGCCTGCCACCTCGCCGGCGCCTGCCCGTTCGAGTACCTCGACGTCACGCCGTGGGCCGAGGCAGCGTTCCGCCACTTCCTCCGCCACCCGCTCGCGCAGCGCCTGCCCCGCAAGTTCAAGATCAACTTCTCCGGCTGCGAGACCGACTGCGGTCAGGCGATGTTCAATGACATCGGCGTCGTCGCCGCGACGCGCACGCTCGACGACGGCACCGTCGAGCGCGGCTTCCGCGTCTTCGTCGCCGGCGGTCTCGGTGCCAACCCGCACCCCGCGCTCGCGCTCGAGGAGTTCACCGCGCGCGAAGACCTCATGGCCACGCTGGAAGCGATCCTGCGCGTCTTCTCGAACCACGGCAACCGTGACAACAAGTTGCGGGCACGCATGAAGTGGCTCGTCGACACGATGGGTTGGGACGAGCTGCAGGCGCGCATCTTCAAGGAGCGCCGCTTCCTGCTCGCGTCGTCGTCGTGGCCCGGTGGCATCCCCCAGGCCGTGCAGAAGGAAGGTGACGAGCCCGCGGGCACGCACGCGTCGATCACGCCGACCGTCATCGGCCAGGGCACGCCCGTGAGCATCCGCGGTACGACCCCGTACGAGCGGTGGCAGGACGCCAACGTCGTGCGCGGCAACGCCAAGGGCACCGTGTCCGCGATCGCGTACGCGCGACTCGGCGACATCACGTCCGACCAGTTCCGCGCGCTGGCCGCCATCCAGCGCGAGCTCGGGCTCGACGTGCGGGTCACGAACCGCCAGAACTTCGCGTTCCGCGGTCTCACCGAGGAGCAGTTGCCGAAGCTCTTCGATCGGTTGACGACGATCGGGATGGCCGAGCCCGGTGCGGAGCTGGCGCGCGACGTCGTCGCCTGCCCCGGTGCCGACACGTGCAACCTCGCGGTGACGCAGTCACGCGGGCTGGCCGACGCCATCGGCGAGGCGCTCGAGGCCGCCGGGCTGGCCGACGTGGGCGGCGTGCGCACGAACATCTCCGGCTGCACGAACTCGTGCGGCCAGCACCACATCGCCGACATCGGGTTCTTCGGTGCCGAGCGGCGCGCCCACGGCAAACCGGCGCCCGGCTACCAGATGCTGCTCGGCGGCTACATCGGCCAGACGCAGGCGCACTTCGGCGAGAAGGCCCTGCGCCTGCCCGCCAAGAACGCGCCGGAAGCGGCCGTGCGCGTCGTCGGTCGCTTCGCCGCCGAACGCGACGCGGGCGAGACCTTCCGCTCGTGGCTCGAGCGGGCCGGCGGTGCGAAGGCGGTCGCCGCGGAGTTGAAGGAGCTCGACGAGTTCCCGCTCCCCGACGACGGCCCCGAGTACTACGTCGACTACGGCGAGACCGGTCCGTACGTGGCCGAGACGTTCGAGTCCGAGTGCGCGACGTGATGGGGGAAGGGGGACGGGGCGCAGCCCCGGGGTCGTCATGATGCTGGAACCGAACCCGCTGGCGTCGCTGCCGCAGTACAGCGACGAGGAACTGGCGGAGCTGAACCGCGAGTTCGAGCACCTGCCCGCGTCGAAGATCGTGCAGTGGGCGGTCGACAACTACGCGCCCCACCTGTGCCTCAGCGCCTCGATGACCGATGCCGTCCTCATCGACGTGGCGACGAAGGTGTACCCCGCCATCGAGGTCGTGTTCATCGACACCGGCTACCACTTCCCCGAGACGCTCGAGACGATGGAGACCGTGCGTCGACGCTATGGGTTGAACCTCCGCCTCATGACGGTGCCGACGCACGACGAGGAGCTGTGGAAGGTCGATCCCGAGAACTGCTGCTCCGCCGTGAAGGTGGGCCAACTCGATCGCGCGCTCGTCGGCAAGGCGGCATGGATGAGCGGGCTGCGCCGGGTCGAGGCCGCGTCGCGCGAGAACGCGCCGATCATCGCCCGTGACCTCCGCGGCTTGGTGAAGGTCAACCCGCTGGCGACGTGGAGCGACCTCGACGTCGCCGGCTACATCGAGGACCACGATGTCCCCGTGAACCCGTTGACGTTGCAGGGCTACCCGTCGATCGGCTGCATGCCGTGCACGCAGCCCGTGCTCGACGGCGACGATCCCCGCGCGGGGCGGTGGGCGGGCCGCGACAAGACCGAGTGCGGTCTCCACGACTTCTGACGCCGTCCGCATGTGCCGACGTGTGTGCATCGCGTCCGGCAGACGACCGGCGCACTGCACGGACCTCGCCTTGACCTGACGCCATCGGGCGGCAAGAGTGACGGTCGTGACGAGAACGGCCGTTCCGTCTGCGACCGTGTTGCCCACCCGGGTCCTCGTGCTGGGGATGGCGCACGAGAACGGCACGATCCTCGCCGAGGAGCTCGTGCCCGTGGCCGAGGCGTGCGGGCAGACACCCGAGCAGGTCCGGTCGTGCCTGCGGCGCCTCGTCAGCGAAGGCCTCTTCACCCGGGAGGGATCCGGCCGGCGCGCCCGTTACCTCGCCACCGAGCTGGGGATGAAGGCGCTCGGCAGCAACATGGAGCGCCACCGCCTGGCCTACGTGCAGGACCACGCCGGCCGCGGGTGGGACCGCAAGTGGCGCCTCGTCGCCTTCGCCATCCCCGAGGCGCGCCGGGCCGCCCGTGACGCCTTCCGCGACCGGCTGCTCGTGATGGGCGGGGCGGCGATCACGAACGGGCTCTACGTCTCGCCCCACCGATGGGACAAGGACGTGGCGGGCGAGGCCGAGCGCCTCGGCGTGGCCGACGCCGTGACGCAGGCGAGCACGGACGACCTCCACGTCGGCGCCGTCACGGATCCCCGCGAGCTCGTGCGCCGCCTGTGGCCGATCGACGAGATCGCCGACCGCTACGAGCGCTTCGTCGAGGAGTACCGCGGGGTGCCCGACGCGCTCGAGGCGATGCGGCGCCGCCACGAGCGGTTGGCGGACGCGGTCTTCCTCCCGGGCGCGCTCACCGTCACCGTCGAGTTCGCGTCGATCTTCGCCGACGACCCGCTGCTGCCACCGGAGCTCCTCCCCCGCCCGTGGCCCGGTCGCACCGCGCGCGAGCTGCTCGTGCGCAGCCGCCGCCTCGCGCTCCTGCTGCGCGAGCAGCACAACCGCCCCGCGCTGTTCCGCTCGTTCGACGACCTGATCGAGTCGATCCCCTGACCCGCTGCTGGAGGACCCCCGCATGAAGTTCGGCATCTTCTACGAGCACCAGTTGCCCCGTCCGTGGGAGGAGGACAGCGAGCACAAGCTGCTCAAGGACGCGCTCGACCAGATCGAGCTCGCCGACAAGGTCGGCTTCGACCACGTGTGGGAGGTCGAGCACCACTTCCTCGAGGAGTACTCGCACTCCAGCGCGCCAGAGGTGTTCCTCGCTGCCGCGTCGCAGCGCACGACACGCATCCGTCTCGGTCACGGCATCGTCCAGCTGCCCTTCAACTTCAACCACACGGCGCGCATCGCGGAACGGATCGCCACGCTCGACCTCGTCAGCGACGGGCGCGTCGACTTCGGCACCGGTGAGGCATCGTCGGAAGCGGAGCTCGGCGGTTTCCTCGTCGATCGCGCCACGAAGCGGCAGCAGTGGAACGAAGCGCTCGACGCGGTGACGCGCATGTTCGTGGAGTCGCCGTTCGCCGGCTACGACGGCGAGTTCCTGCACATGCCGCCCCGCAACGTCATCCCGAAGCCGATGCAGAAGCCACATCCGCCCTTGTGGGTGGCGTGCTCGCGCCGGGACACGATCCACCTCGCGGCGCAGAAGGGCATCGGCGCGCTGTCGTTCAGCTTCATCGAGCCGGAGGAAGCGCGGCACTGGGTCAACGACTACTACGACACGTTGCAGTCGGAGGAGTGCGTGCCCGGTGGGTTCGCCGTGAACCCGAACCTCGCCGTCGTCGTGCCGTTCATGTGCCATCGCGACGAGGAGACCGCCATCGAGCGCGGTCTCGACGGCGGTCACTTCTTCGGCTACTCGCTCGGGCACTACTACATCTTCGGGACGCACCAACCGGGCGTCACCAACGTGTGGGAGGAGTTCCAGAAGAATCGCTCGTTGTTCGGCTTCGATCGCAGCGTGGCGGCGCAGACCGGCCAGACGCTCGGTGCACAGTTGTTCCAGCAGGGGCTCGGCTCGTTGCGGGGCGCCATCGGCACCCCCGACCAGATCCGTGAGCTGGTGCGCGGCTACGAGGAGTGCGGCGTCGACCAGATCATCTTCGTGAGCCAGTCGGGCCGCAACCGTCACGAGGACATCTGCGAGTCGATCGAGCTGTTCGGCGCGGAGGTGCTGCCGGAGTTCGCCGAGCGAGCGGAGCAACACGAGAAGGACAAGCTCGAACGCCTCGGTCCCGCGATGGAAGCGGCGCTGGCGCGGCGTTCGCCACCGCAGCAGGCGCCCGCCGGCTACACGCTGCCGGCGGCGATGCAGCCATGAGCGCGCCGACGAGCGGCGTGGTCGTCACCGGTGGTGGCTCCGGCATCGGCCGTGCCACCGCGCTCCTCCTCGCCGAAGCGGGCCGACCCGTGGCCGTGTGGGACCTCGACGGCGCCAACGCCGAGGCGACGGCCAAGGAGGCGGCGGACCGCCACGGCGTCGCCGCCGTCGGGCGCGGGCTCGACGTCACGGACACGGCGTCGTTCGACGCCGCCATCGCGCAGGCCCGTGACGCGATCGGACCGATCGGCGGGCTCGTGCACGCCGCCGGCGTCGGCGTCGCTGTGCCGGTGCCCTTCCTCGACGAGGCGCAGTGGGACGCGGTGCTCGACGTCAACCTGCGCGCCGAGGCCCTGCTCGTCAAAGCGCTGCTCCCCTCGTTCCGCGAGGTCGGCGCCGGCGCCGCCGTCGTCGGCATCTCGTCGGTCGAGGCGTTGATCGGCAGCGGGATGCTGCCCGCGTACTGCTCCTCGAAGGCGGGACTGCTCGGCTTGACGCGTTCGATGGCGCACGCGTTCGGACCGGAGGGCCTGCGCGTCAACGCCGTGTGCCCCGGTGCGGTCGACACACCCATGCTGGCGCCGTTGCTCAACGTGCCCGGCGCGCGCGAACGCCTGTCGGAGCGGATCCCGATGCGCCGCGTCGCGCAGCCGGAGGACATCGGCCGCGTCGTGCGCTTCCTGCTCTCGGATGACGCCGCGTACGTCACGGGTACGTACGTCGTCGTCGACGGCGGCATGACGGCCGCCATGTAACCGAAGGGATCCTGGCCTGTGGCGAGCGACATCGCCGACTACGCGTTCCTCTCCGACCTCCAGTCGTCGGCCCTCGTGGGGAGGGACGGCTCGATCGACTGGCTGACGTTCCCCCGCTTCGACTCGGGCGCGTGCTTCACCGCGTTGCTCGGCACACCCGACAACGGACGCTGGCTGCTGGCGCCCCGAGGCGGCGTCCGCAAGGTGACGCGCCGTTACCGCGACAACTCGCTCGTGCTCGAGACCGTGTTCGAGACCGACGACGGCGAGGTCGCGCTCGTCGACTGTATGCCACCGCGCGACGGTCACCTCGAGGTCGTCCGCGTCGTCGAGGGACGGCGAGGGCGCGTGGCGATGGCGATGGAGCTCATCGTCCGCTTCGACTACGGCTCGATCGTCCCGTGGGTGCGGCGCGTCGACGGTGAGCTCTCGCTCGTCGCCGGTCCGGACGCGCTACGGCTCCGGACGCCGGTCGACGTCCACGGCGAGAACATGCACACGGTCGCCACGTTCACCGTCGCGGAGGGCGACAAGGTGCCGTTCCAGTTGACGTGGCACCCGTCGTACGAGGAGTGCAAGCCGGCCGGCGATCCCATCGCGATGATCGAGGACGCGCAGCGGTGGTGGACGGACTGGTCGAAGCCGGTCACGGAGGTGGACCCGCGGTGGCGCGACGACGTGCGCCAGTCGCTCGTCGTGTTGAAGGGTCTCACGTACGCGCCGACCGGCGCGGTCGTCGCGGCGGCGACGACGTCGCTGCCCGAGCAGATCGGTGGCGTGCGCAACTGGGACTACCGCTACGGCTGGTTGCGCGACGCGACGTTCAGCCTGCTCGCCCTCGTGGCTGCCGGCCACGAGGAGGAGGCGCAGGCGTGGCGCGACTGGTTGTTGCGCGCCGCCGCCGGTGATCCCGGCGAGCTGCAGATCATGTACGGCATCGCCGGCGAGCGACGGTTGACCGAGCGCACCGTCGACTGGCTCGCGGGGTACCGGGGGTCGAAGCCGGTCCGCATCGGGAACGGCGCGTCGACGCAGTTCCAGCTCGACGTCTACGGCGAGGTCATCGACGCGCTGTACCACGCCGCGCAGGCGGGCATGCCGTTCGACGCGGACGGGTGGTCGTTCGAGACGAAGCTGCTCGACACCGTCGAGTCCCGGTGGAACGAGCCCGACAACGGGATCTGGGAGGTCCGCGGCGGCCGCCGCCAGTTCACCCATTCGAAGGTGATGGCGTGGGTGGCCGTCGACCGCATGGTGCGCGCCGTCGAAGAACTGGGATGGGACGGTCCGGTCGACCGTTGGCGCGCGCTGCGCGACGAGATCAGGCGCTGGGTGCTCGACAACTGCGTCGACGATCGCGGCGTGCTCGTGCAGCATCCGGGCTCCGACGCGCTCGACGCCAGCTTGCTGATGGTGCCGTTGGTCGGCTTCCTGCCCACCAACGACCCACGCGTCGTTGCCACCGTCGACGCCATCGAGCGCGAGTTGACGACGGACGGTCTCATCGACCGGTACCACGCGAAGGAGGACGTCGACGGGCTGCCCCAGGGCGAGGGGTCGTTCCTGCTGTGCTCGTTCTGGATGGTGCAGGCGCTCGCGCTCATGGGCCGCACCGACGACGCCGTGCGGCGCTTCGAGCGGCTGCTGTCACTGCGCAACGACGTCGGGCTGCTGTCCGAGGAGTGCGACGTGAAGACGAAGGCGCTGCTCGGCAACATCCCGCAGGCGTTCAGTCACACCGCGCTGGTGAACGCCGCGCTGGTGTTGAGCGGCTCCGAACGGATCAGGTCGTACGCGCCCGATGGCCGCGGCGCCGTTGCCGACGAGTGAGCGACGGGGACTGGTAGCCGGCATCGGCATCGTTCACGTTCGTGCCGGGCGCGACGAGCTCGTCGATGCGGTCGAGGACGTCGTCGGACAACCGCGCGTCCGCGCCGGCGAGGACGTCGGTGAGCTGGTCCATCGTGCGGGGCCCGATGATGGCGGAGGTGACGGCGGGGTGCTCGAGCACGAACGCCATCGCGAGATGTGTCAACGACATGCCGGCGTCGGCGGCCAGCTTGAGCAGCTCCTCGACGAGGTCGAGCTTGCGCTGGTTCTCCGGCCGTGTGTAGTCGAAGCGCTCGGGCACCCGCGCCGCCCGCCCGCTCGTCGGTGCGTCCTCGCCCTTGCGGTACCGCCCGGTGAGCCAGCCCCCGGCCAGCGGGCTCCACGGGATGACACCCATGCCGTACTTCGCGCACGTCGGGAGCACCGCCGTCTCGATGCCGCGGGCGAAGATCGAGTAGGGCGGCTGCTCGCACCGGAACCGTTCGCGGCCGCGCCGCTCCGCCGTCCACTGCGCCTCGACGATGAGCTCCGCCGGGTACGTGGAGCTGCCGAGCACGCGCACCTTGCCCTGGTGCACGAGGTCGGAGAGCGCGGCGAGCGTGTCGTCGAGGTCGACGGTCGGGTCGGGACGGTGCGCCTGGTAGAGGTCGATGTAGTCCGTGCCGAGGCGGCGCAGGCTGTTTTCGACCTCCTGCTTGATCCAGCGCGGTGACGCGCCCCGCTGGTTCGTGTCCTCCCCCATCGGCGCGACGAACTTCGTCGCCAGCACGACGTCGTCGCGGCGTCCCTTCAGTGCCTTGCCCACGATCTCCTCGGACTCACCGGCGGAGTACACGTCGGCGGTGTCGACGAAGTTGATGCCCTCGTCGAGCGCGTGGTGGATGATGCGCACGCAGTCGTCGTGGTCGCGGTTGCCCCACGCACCGAACATCATGGCGCCGAGGCAGTAGCGGGAGACCTGGATGCCGGTGCGGCCGAGCGTCGTGCGTTCCATGGCCACGACCCTACGCCCGAACGGGCGCGATCAGTCGGGCCGTGTGCCGAGCCGATCGAGGATGTTGCGCGTGATCTGCTCGACCTGCGGATCGCGCCCCGCGAGGCCGTGCGCCCAGTCGGTGCTGCCCGAGGTGACGACGATGCCGCCGCCGGGTGAGGTGTACGTCCCCAGCACGGCGTGCCCGTGCGCGATGCGAGCGACGTGTTCGTCGTCGCGGGTGCCGAACAGACGTGACGCGATGAACTCCACCTCGGACGGCTCGTTCGGCGGGGGCGGTCGCGTCGCCGTCGTCCTCGTGAAGTGGGCGGCGGGCGCCGTGCCCAGGATCTCGAAATCGGTGGGCGTGCCGTCGGCGCCCGTCGGGTAGGGCAGGCCGTCGCGGTACGTGAAGTCGCACCCGTCGCACTCGTACCCGACGGTGGTGGCGCGGGCGCCCAGCACGTCGCCGTAGCCGAGCCCGGTGCCGTCGAAGAGCCAGTGCTCGGCGCGGTGGATCGTGTAGCCGCCCGCTCCTGCGGTGACGCGCTTGCCGATGCGGTGGTAGCCGCCACGGGCGAAGCTCACGCCGGTCATCCGGTTCTCCGGCCGGCCGATCACGTGGTCGGACCAGATGCTCGTGAGCTCGCGCTCGCGGTCGGTGCCGTACACGGGATCGTGCTTGAACTGCCCCTTGTAGCCGACCATCGTCGCCGCCGGTCCGTCGCCGTCACGGTCCTCGAAGCGCACCTGCCAGAACGACGTGTTCCCGGAGAGGAACGCGGCGTTGCCGCCGCCGGCGATGAACCCCTCGACGGTGTCGCGCATCCCGGCCGACCAGTACTCGTCGTGGCCGACCGACAGGTAGAGCGCGTAACCGCCGTCGCGCAGGAGCTCGGGATGGTCCTCGAGATCGGCGTTCGTGACGACGTCGACGGTGTAGCCCTCCCGCTCCGCCCAGTGGAGGAAGGGCAGCTCCCAGTCGGGCCATCCCGCCGAGCCCGCCCATCCCGACAGGTGGTTCAACCGCAGGTACCCGACGTGGGCCGCCATCTGCGGATCGGGCGGTGCCGTCGTGGTGACCCGCCGCCCGAGCCCGGGCGGCTTGAAGAGGTAGCCCGGCGCCATCGGGCGCTGGAGCGACACCTGCGTCGCGCCCGTGTACAGGTTGCGGCCGTTGAAGTCGTTGTAGGCGTGCCACGTGTTCGTCGACAGCGCGAGCAGGATCGACGCGCGCGACGTTGCCTGCGGGCGCACGACGAAGAACGCGTGGCTGCGCCGTCGCTTGCCGTCGATGTCGACGTCGAGGACGACCTCGTAGTAGCCGGACCGCCACGAGGCACCCACGTCGATGGCGAACGCCGCCGGCCATCCGCAGCCATGCGTGTCGGCGTCAGCGGGCGTGACGTGATCGTCGGCCGGCACGGCGCCGTCCCTCGTTACCACTTCGCGCCGCGCGCCCACACGCGCCACCTCGACCGACACCGGTGTGCCCCGCGGCGAGGAGAGGTGCAGCGCGACCGATTCGCCGGCGGCAGCGGATTGCGGCCAGCAGTAGCCCGTGACGGTCTCGTACGCCATCGTGGAACCCTATGACGATGGAACCGCGCGCGAGCCGGCCGTACATGCCGGGCTACGGGATCGAGACGTCCGCCGGCGGCATGCTCACGTGGTCGTGGGCGACCGAACGTCTCACGTCCTCGCGCGACTACTGGGTGGCGACCGTCGACGCGGACGGGAAGCCGGCGGTCATGCCCGTGTGGGGCGCGTGGTTCGACGAGGCCGTGTGGTTCAGCTCGAGCCACGCGTCTCGGCGAGCGCGCAACCTCGCCCGCGACGCGCGGTGCACGGTCACGACGAGCAACGCCCTCGAGCCGGTGGTCGTCGAGGGCACCGCCGTCCTCGTCCCAGGACACGACGCCGCGCAGCGCTTCGCCGACATCACCAACGTGAAGTACTCGACCGACTACCGCGCGGACTTCTTCGCCGAGAACGCGCTGTTCCGTGTCACACCGGTCGTGGCCTACGGGCTCGCGGAGGCGCAGTTCGCGTCGTCGCCCACGAAGTGGACGTTCAGGTGACGGCGAAGAGCTGCCAGTCCTCCGGTACGCCCTTGAGCTGATGCACGCCGCGGTCGGCGAAGGCGAGACCCGAGCCGGCGACGAGGTCCTTCACCGTGCGCGACACGAGGACCTCGCCCGCGCCCGCCTTGGCCGCCACGCGAGCACCGATGTGCACGCCGATGCCGCCGACGTCGTCGCCTCGCACCTCGATCTCGCCCGTATGGAGCCCGGCGCGGATGTCGATGCCGATCGACCGCATCGAACGCGCCAACGTCGACGCGCACTGCACGCCGCGGGCGGGGCCGTCGAACGTGGCCAGCAAGCCGTCACCGGTCGACTTGACGAGCCGGCCGCGGTGACGCTCGACCTCGTCGCGTGCGAGGCGGTCGTGCCGATCGAGGACGTCGCGCCACGCCCGGTCGCCGAGCGACGCCGCCCGTTCGGTGGAGCCGACGATGTCCGTGAACAGGACGGTGGCGAGCACGCGATCGGTCTCGACGGTGTGACGTGACCCCGTGATGAACTCCTCGATCTCGTCGAGCACCGCGTCCTGGTCGCCGAAGTACGGCAGGTGGTCCCATCCCTCGAGCTCGACGTAGCGGGCGCCGCCGATGTGCTCGGCCAGGTAGCGCCCGTGGTCGACGGGCACGGCGAGATCGCCGGCGCGGTGCAGCACGAGCGTCGGGCACTGGATCGCGTCGAGGACACCGCGCAGGTCGGTGTCTCGGATCCACGACAGCTGGGCCCGGAGCCCGCCGGGCGTCGACGACAACCGCTCGTACCGGTTGAGCTTCGCCAGGAAGTCGAGGTCGCCGGCCTTGCTCGGCACGAACACCGGCAACGTCATCGTGTCCGGCGTGCCCCATCCCGCGACCCACGTCTCGGAGATCTGCTCGAAGACGTCGGGGCGCACCCCGACGTCGTAGCCGTCGCCGCGCACGAGCCGGCAGAACGTGCCGTACAAGCCGAGCGAGAGCACGCGCTCCGGGTACGTCGCCGCGAAGAGCAACGCCGTGGTCCCGCCCTCGGAGATGCCGCCGAGGTGCGCCTGTTCGATGCCTTCGGCGTCGAACACGGCGAGCATGTCGTCCACCCGCACCTCGAGGGTCGGGAGGCCGACGTCACGGTCCGACAGCCCCTGCCCTCGCTTGTCGAAGTGCACGAGCCGGCAGAAGCGGCCGAGCTTCGTCAACCACGACGCCATCTCGGGGAAGTCCCAGTCCGCCTCGACGTTCGACACGATCGGTGGCGCGCCCACGAGCGTCACCGGACCGTCGCCCACGACCTGGTACGCGATCGACACGTCGCCGTTGCGGGCGTACTTCGTGATCGCCGGCGGGTCCGTCATGGCGTGATTGTGACAGCCGGGACGCCACCACCCGCGCGTGCCACCGCCGCGGGTCAGGCGGGCGGAGGGTCAGGCGAGGCGGAGGTGGGCGTGGTCGTTGAGGCGGGCGAGCCACCACCGGTCGTCCTCGTCACGGACGAACTCGGTGATCGACGTGTTGTCGACGTAGCGCACCACCGAGCCGAAGGGGACGCCGGTGAGGACCTCCAGCGCGCACCCGACCACGCCGCCGTGGCACACGACGACGACCGTCTCCCCCGGGTGGGCGTCGACCGTGCGGACCACCGCCCGCTCCACGCGCCGCACGAACATGTCGACGCTCTCGGAGCCCGGTGCCCGCACGCGCGCCCGGTCACGTCCCTCGTCGAACACGCCGTAGCGGCTGTCGAACTCCTCCCACCCCAGCCCCTCGCCCTCACCGGGGTGTTGCTCGCACCAGTCGCAGTGCTGCACGGCGCCGAGGTTCCCGAGCGCGGGTGCGATCGTGGCCGCCGTGTCGATGGCCCGCTGCATCAGGCTCGTGTAGACCGCGGTCGCATCCGCGAGCTCGCCGGTGCGCAGCAGGCGGTCGCGCAACGCCGCCGCCTGCGCGAAGCCTCGGTCGGAGAGGCCCTTGCACGTGTCGTGGCCCGACACGATCTTGTCGGTCTGCGCCCGCGACTCGCCGTGGCGGACGAGGACGAGCCTCACGCCAGGTGGTCGACGAAGCCCTCGAGCTGTCGCAGGTTGCGGCACTCGAACACGCCGTCGCAGTGGATGCCGTACTCGCTCACGATGGAGTCGCCCGTGTCCCAGTACGAGCGAGGCTCGGGGTTGAGCCAGTACACGTGCCGGGCGCGGTGGCGCATCTCCTTCACCACCCACGACTGCGACGCGTGGTAGTTGTTGCGAGCGTCGCCGAGGATCATGACCGTCGTCTTCGGCCCGACCTCCTTGCCCCACTTCGACCAGAACACCTCGAGGGCGTGGCCGTAGTCGGAGTGGCCGTCCACCCACACGACGTCGGCTTCGGTGTTGACCTTGTGCACGGCGTCGGCGATGTCCTCCACGCCGTCGAAGTACCGGGTCACCTCGTCGACACCGTCGATGAACACGAACGACCGCACCTTCGAGAACTGCGCGCCGATGGCGTACACGAGGTGCAACGTGAAGCGGGCGAACGCTGCGACCGAACCGGAGATGTCGGCGATCACGAAGATCTCCGGCTTCGACGGGCGCGGGTACTTGAACTTCGGCTCCGCGGGCACGCCGCCGTACGACAGCGAGTGGCGCACGGTGTTGCGGAAGTCGAGCGGTCCCTTGCGGCCGTGGCGGCGCTTGCGAGCAAGCCGCACCGCCAGCTTGCGCGTCAGGGGATAGATGGCGCGCCGCAGCGTGAGCATCTCCTCGCGTGACGCGTGCATGAAGTCGATGTCCTCCGGCAATGGCTTGCGCAACGTGCGCGCCATCGCCTCCACACCACGGTCGGCCACGAGGCGGCGGCGGATCTCCGCTTCGATCTCCTTGCGCAACTGGTCGATGCGCGTCTCGTACTCGTCGCGCTCCAGCCGCTCCTCGAGCGCGGACATGTCGGGCAGCTCTTCGCGGGTGTGGTCCATCAAGCGCTCGAGCACGGCGTCGAGGTCGAGGTTCCGCAGCGTGCGGTACAGGTAGTACGTGCCGCCCACGGGACGGCCGGGCTCCATCCCTGCGTAGCGGCGCACCGCTTGGCGGGCGACGGCGCGCATGAGCGCGTCGTTGCCGTCGAGCAGCGACTTGTACAGGAGCTCCGCCAGCTCCTCGGGGGTGAGCGCGTCGCCGCCACCCGCGCCCTGCATGCCGTCGGCGGCCTGCTCCCGCATCCGGTCGAGGAACTCGTCGAGCTCGTCGACGTCGGTCATGTCGCCTTCCTCGCCGATGCGGTACTCCTTGCCCCGCAGCGAGAAGTACACCTCGAACACCGTCTCGAAGGCGCGCCAGTGCGCGTTGTTCTTCACCAACGTCGCCGCCAGCGCGTACTTGAACGCCTCGCGGTCGTCGAGGGGGATGTGGCGCACCGCGGACATGGCGTCGAGGTTCTCGGTCAGGCTCACCGGCAGCCCGGCCTCCCGCAGCTCCTGGATGAAGCCTGCGAGCAGCGAGAGCATCGGCACGCCCGTCGCCGGGTCGACAGAGACGTCGTCGGCCATCAGGTGCGCGGCGCGGGACCACCGCGCTTCCACGACTGGCCGTCGGTGGCGAACTCCTTCACCGCTTTCGCGATGTCGCTCTGGTACTTCAACAAGATGTTGACGGTGTTCGTCGCCTGTTCGGCGTCGACGTTCTCGATGCCGAGCAGCACGAGCGTGCGCGCCCAGTCGAGCGTCTCCGACACCGAGGGCGCCTTCTTCAGCTCGAGCTGGCGGATCGAGCGCACGATGCGCGCCACTTGATCGGCGAGGTTCTCGGTGACGTCGGGAACCTTGGTGAGCACGATCTCCTTCTCGCGATCGAGATCGGGGTAGTCGATGTGGAGGTAGAGGCAGCGACGCTTCAACGCCTCCGACAGCTCACGGGTGTTGTTCGACGTGAGGAACACGAGCGGGATCTGCGTTGCCGACACCGTCCCGAGCTCGGGCACGGACACCTGGTAGTCGGACAGCACCTCGAGGAGGAGCGCCTCGGTCTCCACCTCGACGCGGTCGACCTCGTCGACGAGCAGCACGACCGGCTCGTCGGAGCGGATCGCCTCGAGCAACGGCCGGGTGAGGAGGAAGTCCTCGCCGAAGATGTCGTCTTCGATCTCGGACCACTTCGCGCCCTCGGCCTCGGTCACGCGCTGGGCCTGGATGCGGAGGAGCTGCTTCTTGTAGTTCCACTCGTAGAGCGCCTTCGACTCGTCGAGGCCCTCGTAGCACTGGAGGCGGATGAGGCGGGCGCCGGTCATCTCCGCCACCGACTTCGCCAGCTGCGTCTTGCCGGTGCCGGCGGGGCCCTCGACGAGGACGGGCTTCTGCAACCGGTCCGCCAGGTACACGATGCCGGCGATGCCTTCGTCGGCCAGGTAGTCCACCTTGCGGAGGCCTTCGCGGACCTCGGGGACGGAGCCGAAGCGGTAGTCCATCAGGGCAGACTACCGGCGCACTTGACCGAGCGGTCAAGGCGGTTGCAGGGCTCCTACGTGCGGATCTGGCCCTCGCCGCGCACGACGAACTTCTCGGTCGTGAGCTCCCGAAGACCCATCGGACCGCGCGCGTGGAGCTTCTGCGTGGAGATGCCGATCTCGGCCCCGAAGCCGAACTCCTCGCCGTCCACGAAGCGGGTCGACGCGTTGACGAGCACGGCGGCGGCGTCGACCTCGCGGCAGAACCGGTCGGCGGCCTCGAGGTCACGGGTGACGATCGCCTCGGAGTGCCCGCTGCCGTAGCGAGTGATGTGCGCGATGGCCTCGTCGATCGACACCACGACGCGCACGGCCAGCTTCAGGTCGAGGAACTCGCGTGCGTAGTCGTCGTCGGAGGCCGCCCCCGCGGACGGCACCAGCGACCGCGTCCGCTCGTCGCCGACGAGCGTGACGCCCTCGAGCAGCGACGCGACGCGGGGCAGGAACTCGTCCGCCACCGCGGCGTGCACGAGCAGCGACTCCGCGGCGTTGCACACCGACGGGCGCTGCGTCTTCGCGTTGACCACGATGGTGGCCGCCATGTCGAGGTCGGCATCGGCATCGACGTACACGTGGCAGTTGCCGTCGCCGTCGATCACGTACGGCACGGTCGCGTTGTCGAGGATCGAACGGATGAGCGACGGCCCGCCACGCGGGATCAGGCAGTCGATGGCGTCGCGCAGGCGCATGAACTCGACCGCGGTCGCGTGGGACGTGTCCTCCACGAGCACGAGCGCGTCGTCGGGAAGCCCGGCCTTGCGCACGCCTTCCCGCAGCGCGGCGGCGATGGCGATGTTCGAGCGGATGGCGCCGGACGACCCGCGCAGGAACGCGGCGTTGCCGGACTTGAGGCACAGTCCGAACGCGTCGCTGGTGACGTTGGGACGGTTCTCGTAGATGATCGCGACGACACCGAGCGGCACGCGCACGCGCTCGATGCGCAACCCGTTGGGCCGCGTCCACCCGCCGACCACCTCGCCGACGGGATCGGCGAGCGCCGCCACCTTGCGCAGCCCCGCCGCCATCGCCTCGATGCGCGCGCCGGTGAGGCGCAGACGGTCGATCACGGTGGCGGTGACGCCGTCGGCCTCCGCCCGTTCGACATCGGCGCGGTTGCCCTCGAGGATCTCGTCGGCGCGGGCCACGAGGAGGTCCGCGGCGGCGAGCAGGGCGGCGTCCTTCGCCGCGGTGCCGCACGTGGCCAGCACCCGCGACGCCGCCTTGGCGCGCCGACCGAGCTCGGCCACGGGGATCGGCGCCGTCTCGCTCACGGCCGTCAAGCCTACGGGAACTAGTTTCGGGCGATGACCGAGGTGAGGGCGGCCGGCGAGACGGACATCCCCGGCATCACGCAGGCACTCGTGCGTTCCTTCCACGACGACCCCGTGATGTCGTTCCTGTTCCGCAGCGACGACGGCCGGCGGCGCAAGCTGAAGGCGCTCTTCGACGCGGAGCTCGACCGTGCGTTGCGGAAGGCCAAGGGCAAGGTGCACACCACCTGTGGCGACGACCGCCTCGGTGCCGCGATCTGGTTCGCACCCGACCAGTGGCGCACCGGCGGCACCGAGCTGCTCGGGCAGGTGGGGCTGCTGTTCCGGCTCGGCCTGGAGACGCCGCGGGCGCTCGGGGTCCTCGGGCGGATGGAGAAGATCCACCCGCGCGAGCCGCACTGGTACCTCGCCGTGCTCGGCACGGACCCCGACCACCAGGGCAAGGGCGTCGGCTCGTCGCTGCTGGCGCCGGTGCTCGCCGAGTGCGACGAGGAAGGCATCCCGTGCTACCTCGAGTCGTCGAAGGAGCGGAACATTTCGTTCTACCGGCGGCACGGCTTCGAGGTCACCGAGAAGATCGACATCAAGGGCGGCCCCTCGATGTGGCCGATGTGGCGCGAACCCCGCCCACCCGACACGGCTGGATGACGACACCCGCTCTGCTTGCACGGTGAAGCGACTGCTGGCCGTCGTCGCGTCGGTCGGGATGATCGTCGTCGCCGTCGTGATCCGGTCGCACCTCGACGCGTCCTCGACGTCGGTGACAGCGCGCGGCAACAACGCGTCCGGGCCGCTGACGGTGGTGTGTGTGACCGAACTGCGCGCCGCGTGCGACGCGCTCGCGTCGAGCCATCCCGAGCTGCACACGCGCGTGGAGGACGCGTCCGTCACCGCGCTCGCGCTGGCGAAGGGACACGACGTCATCGACGGGTGGCTCACGTTGGACCCGTGGCCCGACATCGCCAACGGTCTGCTGTCCGAACCCGTCATCACCGCGGAGTCCGCGCTTGCGTCGTCGCCGCTCGTGATCGCGATGGTGAAGGAACGCGCCGCCGTCCTCGCGCCGGCGTGCCCCGGCGGCACGATCGGATGGAAGTGCCTCGGTGACAACGTCGGCCGGCGGTGGACCGAGCTCACGGGCGGCGTGCAGGCCTGGGGCAACATCACCGTCGGTCTTCCACCCGCGGGCTCCGCAGCCGGCGTGCTGCTCTTCGGCAACGCCGTGTCGGGGTACTTCGGTCGCGCCGACATCGCCACCAACGACTTCGAGAACGACGACGCGTTCGCGGCATGGCGCGCGAAGGTGGCGGGCACGTTCTCCGAGTCCGACCCGTTCCTGCCGTTCGTGCAGCAACTTCCCGCGAAGTACGCGGCCGTCGGCGTCACGCAGGCGGAGGAGCAGGCCGGCGTGGGCGCGCGCGCCGACCAGATCACGATCGTGCAGCCGACACCAGCCGCCACCGCCATCGTGGTGCTCGCGCCGATCGGGTCCGGCGCGCGCGCGACGCAGGTCGAGAAGCTGGCCGCCGCGCCCGCGCTCCTCGACGCGCTGAAGCAAGCCGGTTGGGCCGTCGGTCAGGCGCCACCGCAGACGGGACTGCCTGCGCCCGGCGTGTTGCTGGCGTTGAGCGGGTTGCACCCTTGAAGCGGTTCGTGGGCACCGCGCTCGCCGCAGTGATGCTGCTGTCCGTGACGGCGGCGTGCACGAGCTCGGGCAAGAAGTCGAACAACGGGCTCGGCGATCCCGGCAACTGCATCGTCGTCGACGTCGCAACGTCGCCCGAGAAGGGCGACCTGATGCTGTCGTTGGCGAAGTCGTTCGACGGCTCCGATCAGGCGAAGCTCGGCAAGGACTGCATCTTCGTGCGCCCGCAGAACAAGTCGTCGGGCGCGGCCGCGCAGCTGCTGTACACGAACTGGAACGAGGCGACCGACGGTCCGCGCCCGGTCGTGTGGTCACCGGCCGCCAGCTCGTGGGGCCAGCTCGTGAACGAGAAGCGCACCGAGGCGGGGCAGGGCGCCATCGTGCCGAACGGGGAGCCGTTCATGCTCACCCCGCTCACCATCGCCATGCCGAAGCCGATGGCCGACGCGCTGGGCTACCCCGCCACGCCGATCGGGTGGAGCGACATCCTCCCGCTGGCCAAGAACCAGCAGGGATGGGCGGCGTTCGGCCATCCCGAGTGGGGACCGTTCAAGCTCGGCAAGACCAACCCCAACTTCTCCACGAGCGGGCTGAACGCGCTGATCGCGCAGACGTACGCGGCGAGCGGCAAGACGTCCGGGCTGTCCGCGGAGGACCTCGCCAACCCCGACGTCGTGTCGTTCGGCACCGGTGTCGAGTCGTCGGTCGTGCACTACGGCGACACGACGTTGACGTTCCTCAACAACCTGTACCGCGCCGACCAGCGCGGGCAGGCGTTGACGTACGTCTCGGCGGTCGCCGTCGAGGAGAAGTCGGTCATCGACTACAACCTCGGCAACCCCGACGGCGTGCTGAGCCCCGGCGAGCAACCGCGTCCGCCGCGCATCCCGCTCGTCGCCATCTACCCGAAGGAGGGCACGCTGTTCAGCGACAGCCCGTACTTCGTCCTCGACGCGCCGTGGGTGACGCAGCAGCAGAAGGACGCGGCACGCGTCTTCGAGCGCTTCGTGCAGCAGCCGCAGAACCAGCAACAGGTGCTGGCGTTCCACTTCCGCCCGGGCAACCCGGCCGTCGCGGTGGGCGATCCCATCGTCGCCGCCAACGGCGTCGACCCGAGCCAGCCGCAGACGTTGCTCGAGGTGCCGCAGCCCGCGGTGCTGGCGAAGCTGCTCGACCAGTGGAGCGCGCAACGCAAGAAGGCGCGCGTCACGCTCGTGCTCGACGTGTCCGGATCGATGGGCGAGCAGATCGATCCGAAGCGCCCCTCGGCGGGTACCAAGCTCGGTCTCGCCAAGCAGGCCATCGCCGACGCCATCCCGCTGTTCAGCCAGGACGACATCGTCGAGTTCGACATCTTCTCCACTGGGCTCGGCGACCAGGCGAACCAGGACGTCGTGCAGCTCGTACCCCCGGGCCGCGTCGGCGACGTCGGCGAGCAACTTCGCCGCAAGCTCGACGACCTGTCCCCGCAGAACGCGACGCCGCTGTACGACACGACGCAGAAGCTGTACGACGCCGCGGTCGCGAACTTCGATCCGACGCGCATCAACGCCGTCGTCCTCCTCACCGACGGGAAGAACGACGACGGCAACCAGGGTGACGACGACCAGCAGCTGCAGCGGTTGCTGGGCGCGCTGCGATCGGGCAACGAGGGGCAGCTGAGCCACGCCGTGCGCGTCTTCCCCATCGCCTACGGCGCCGACGCGGACGTCGACGCGCTGAAGGCCATCGCCGATGCCAGCAGCAGCGCCGAGTACGACGCCAAGGACCCGACGACGATCGACCAGGTCCTCACCGCCGTCATCTCCAACTTCTGACCTCCCCCATCTCGCTCTCGCTCTCGTTTTAAGCGCGTGGATGGCGATGCACCGGCCGCCGACGCGCTCAGAACACCGGAGGGGACCCGGGCGCGCCACTAGGTTTGCGTGATGCCGCGGCGATCCTTCCGGGACCGCTTCTTCACGCCACCGGTGGCCCGCGCCATCACCTCGCCGTCGGGCATCCTCCTCGCCGGCGCCACGGCGTCCGCCGGCATCCTCGTCGGGCTGCCCGTCGCGGGCGTGATCGCCGTCGGCGCGGCCGCGTTCGCGGCCCGTGTCGCGGTCGCCATCCCCCGCGACACCGGCACCGGACCGCGCATCGAGCCGTCCGCGCTGCGCGACCCGTGGCGGCGGTCGGTGAAGGACGCGCTCGACGCCCGCCACCTGTTCGACAACGCGGTGCGCAGCGCACGGTCCGGTCCGCTGCGCGACCGGCTCGTCGCCATCGCGGCGCGCATCGACGACGGACTCGACGAGTGCTGGCGCATCGCCCGCCAGGGCCAGGCGTTGAGCGACGCCCGCCGCCAGCTCGACACCGACGGCGCCGCCCGCGAGCTGGCCCAGCTCACGGGCGAGTCGCAACCCGCCGACTCGCCGGTGCAGCGCACGATCGAGGCGCTCCAGGCGCAGGTGCAGTCCGCGCAACGCATGGACAAGGCCATCGCCGACACCCGCGACCAGTTGCGGCTGCTCGGGACCCGGCTCGACGAAGCGGCGGCGCGCGCCATCGAGCTGTCGGTGAAGGCATCCGACGCCGCGGACGTGTCGTCGCTGTCCGACGACGTCGACGGCCTCGTCGGCGACCTCGAGGCGTTGCGCCAGGGCATGGAGGAAGCCGACCGTCCCGCGGCGGGCACGGCGTGACGACCACCGACGCGCAGGAAGCAACCAGCGACGCCGCCATCGTGCGGTCGTCCGCCGTGGTCGGCGTCGGCACCGCGCTCAGCCGCGTCACCGGGCTCGTGCGCACGGTCGTGCTCGCCTACGCGCTCGGACACCTCCTCTTCGCCGACGCCTACAACCTCGCCAACACGACACCGAACATCGTGTACGACCTCATCCTCGGCGGGGTGCTGTCCGCCACGCTCGTGCCCGTCTTCGTCGACCGCTTCGCGCACGACGACGAGGACGGCGTGAACGCCGTCGTCACCGTCGTCACCGCCTCGTTGCTGGTGCTGACCGTGATCGCCGTGGTGGCGGCGCCGTGGATCTTCCGCGTCTACTCGTGGGCCGCGGGGAAGGACGCCGCCGAGCTCGAGCGCGCCGGCGTGCCGCTGTTGCGCTTCTTCCTCCCCCAGATCGTCTTCTACGGGCTCACCGCGCTGTGGACCGCCGTCCTCAACGCCCGACGTCGCTTCGCCGCGCCCGCGTTCGCGCCGGTCCTCAACAACGTGCTGGTGTGCATCGTGCTCCTGTGGTTCGTGCACCTGGCGGGGCGGGTGCCGTCCGCGGACGACGTCGTGGACCACACCGCGCAGCTGTGGCTCATCGGCGCGGGCACGACGGCGGGCATCGTGCTGATGACCGTCGTGCTGTGGCCGTCACTTCGATCGTCGGGATGGCGGTACCGGTGGCGCTTCCGCCCACGCGACGCGGCCGTGCGCAAGGTCGCCGCGCTGTCCGGATGGACCCTCGGCTACGTCATCGCCAACCAGGTCGCGCTGCTCGCCGTGCTCGCCCTCGCCGCCCGTGAGGGCGAGGGCGTCCCGACCGCGTACCTCTACGCGTTCCAGTTCTTCCAGCTCCCCTACGGGTTGTTCGCCGTGTCGTTGATGACGACGATCACGCCGGAGCTCGCGTCCGCGGCGAGCGCGCGCGACACGGCACGGTTCCGCGAGTCGCTCTCGTACGGCGTGCGCATGATGACCCTCGTCGTGCTGCCGTCGTCCGTGGGCCTGCTCGTCGTCGCCCGCCCGCTCATCGTCGCCCTGCTCGGCTCGCAGTTCGTCCTCACCGCCGACGTGCTCGCCAACTTCGCCGTCGGGCTGCTCGGCTTCTCGCTCTACCTCTTTCTCCTGCGCGGGTTCTACGCGCTCCACGACACACGCACGCCGTTCCTCGTCAACGTGTTCGAGAACGCGGTCAACGTCGTGCTCGCGGTCGCGCTCGTCGGGCGCTTCGGCGCGCAGGGCCTCGCCTTCGCCTACTCGGTCGCCTACCTCCTGTCCGCGGCGGTCGCCTTCGTCGCGCTGCGCCGGCGCGTCGGCCGCCTCGCGGGACGCCGCCTCGCCCAGTCGCTCGTGAAGATGGGCATCGCGACCGCGCTCATGGCGGGGTGCGCGTACGTCGCCTCGCGCGCGGTCGGGTCCCCGAGCGGTGGCGGCGCGGTGGTCCGGCTCGTGGTCGGCGTGGTGGTCGGTGTGGTCGTGTACGGCGCCGTCGCCCTCGTGCTGCGGGTCGACGAGCTGTCCGGCCTCCGCCGGCGGCTCCTTCGCAGCTGAGCACTAGCCTCCCGGGCATGTTCAAGGTCATCCGGCGGTGGTGGAAGTACATGACGGCCAAGCTGTCGGGATCGTTCAACGAGCGCGCCGATCCGAAGGTGCAACTCGAGCAGGCGATCATGGAGGCGCAGGAGCAGCACCGGCGGTTGCGCGAGCAGGCGGCCAACGTCATCGCCAACCAGAAGCAGACCGAGATGCGCCTCAACCGCGCCATGGAAGAGCTCGAGAAGGTCAACGGCAACGCCCGCCAGGCGGTGCTCATGGCCGACGAGGCGACGAAGAAGGGCGACGGCGCGAAGGCGGACGAGTACACACGTGCCGCGGAGGCGTTCGCCAACCGCCTCATCCAGCTCGAGTCCGAGGTCGAGAACCTGAAGGCGCTGCACCTCCAGGCCACGCAGGCCGCCGATCAGGCGAAGCACGCGGTGCAGCAGAACTCGACTGCGCTGCAGCAGAAGCTCTCCGAGCGCCAGAAGCTCCTCGGTCAGCTCGACCAGGCGAAGATGCAGGAGCAGATGAACACCGCGATGTCGTCGCTGTCGGAGACGGTGGGCGACGACGTGCCGACGCTCGACGAGGTGCGGGAGAAGATCGAGGCGCGCTACGCGAAGGCCAAGGGGATGTCCGAGCTGACCGACGCGTCGGTCGAGAGCCGGATGCTGGAGATCGAGCAGGCGTCGATGAATCGCGAGGCGCAGACCCGCCTCGCCGAGATCCGCTCGCAGCTCGGCCTCGCGCCCGCCGAGCCCGCTGCCGGCGAGGTCACCGCGGGCGCGCAGCAGCAGTCGCCGCAGCAGCCGGAGCCGGAGACACCCGCAACGTGATGCCGGGGCCGGACGGCGGCCGGCCCTGCAGCTGCACCTCCACCCCGCCGCCCTCGTCGCCACGGCGCGTCCACGCCAGCGGGCCGGCCCGGCCGAGTTGCTCGATGGTGGCGCCGTCGTCGACGTGCAGATCCTCGACCACGACGCGCGACGTCGAGGGCGTGCCCAGCACGATGGCGAACAGCGCGCTGCCGTCGGCCGCGCTCGTGTAGCGCACGTCGAGCCCGTCGGCCGTCCGCCCGTCCGCCCTTGCCGGCGCCACGCTGGGACGCGTGTCGAACACGGCCTCCCCGTTGGCCCGCAGCCACCAACCGAGCGCGAGGAGGCGCTCGGCCTGCACGACGGGGATGGTGCCGTCACCGCAGGGCCCGACGTTGAGCAGCAGGTTGCCGCCGCGGGCCGTCACGTCGACGAGCAGGCGCACGAGCTCGCCCACCGACAGGTAGTCGTCGTCACCTTCCTCGCGGTTGTAACCGAACGACGTCCCGATGCCGCGCGTCGCCTCCCACTTCTTCTCGGTGCTGCCCTCGACGGAGTACTCGGGCGTGACGAAGTCGGCGTGCACCTGACCGGCCGTCTGCCGCATCCAGTCGAAGCGGTTGTTCACGATGCCGTCCGGCACGCGCTCGTAGTACCAGCGGAACAGCGCCTCGAGATCGGCGGCAGCCGGGTAGCCGATGTCGTTCCACAGCACGCACGGCTCGTAGCGCTCGACCAGCTCGCGCCAGTGCGCGTCGGCGTACGCGAGGTACTCGGCCGACTGCGGCACCGCACCGAGCATCCCCGCGATGCTCGTGATCGGTAGACCGCTCCCCTCGCGCGACGGGAACGTCCAGTCGAGACCCCCCGAGTAGTACGTGCCGAAGCGCATGCCGCGCGCACGCACCGCAGCCGCCAGCTCGCCGACGATGTCGCGCGATGCCTGCCAGTCGCGCTTGTGCGGGTTGCGGTGCGCGCTGGGCCACAGCAGCACGCCGTCGTGATGTTTCGTCACCAGCACGACGTACCGCGCGCCGGCGGCACGGAAGAGGTCGGCCCACGCATCCGGATCCCAACCGCGATGGCCGGCGAGGAACTCCGCGACGAAGGCGTCGTAGGGAAGGTCGCCATAGGTGGCGTGATGGTGGCGCTGCACCGGGCTGCCGTCGATGGCGAGCGCGTTCTGGTACCACTCGACGTACGGCGAGCGGGCGAACGACGCTGCTTCTCCCTCGGCTGCGGCCAGCTCGAACGGCGACGCGCCCACGGGCGCGAACGCGGGCACGGCCGCCGCCGTCCAGTGCACGAAGATCCCGAACTTCGCGTCGTCGAACCACTGCGGCACCGCCCGTTCGATCATGGACGGAGCGTAGGACCGGGTACCCTCTGGCGCGGTGGAGCCGCGGACGGCGCCGCGGGTGGGTCCGCCCCAGGGTGTTTCGGTCACGACGATCGTGTCCGGTGTCGTCGGCGCGGCCTTGCTCCTGCTCGCCGCGGTGCTCGATCTGCTGCCCAACGAGGGGAGCGCGCGGGCCTTCTCGGTCGTCGTCTTGTTGTGCGGTGCTGCGCTCGTGCTCTCGATGCTGTTGCAGGAGCTGGTACGAGGCCGGCGGCGCGAGGCCGCCCTCCGTCGGGCAAACGAAGCGCTGGAACGGATCGATCGCGCTTTCGGGGCAACCGTCGAGACGAGCGACATCGCATTCGACCACCTGGTCGACCATCTCGTGCAAGGTGCGAGAGCGACGATGCGGTCCGATTGGTGCAGCATCGCACTCACCGACGATGCAGGTGTGCTCCGTGTGGCGGCGACGTCGGGGACCGGGGGGCGAACGGTCGGCGATCCCGTCGCCGCGGACAGCATCCCCGTCGCGGGCTCGACCGATCCCATCGCCGTCTCGCTCACCTTCGACAGCGGGGCGGTGGGGGTGTTGGAGGTGGGGGGCGCACCCGACCACGGATTCTCCCGGGAAGAGCGTTCGATGCTCCGGCTCGTGGCCAACCGCGTCATGGGTGCCGTCGACCACGCCGAGATGGCGGACGCCGAACGACGATCACGCCTCGGCGCCGTCCACGCCCGCTCGCAACTTGCGGTCATCGCAGAGTCCTCGATGGTCCTCGCCCGGGCCTTGGAGGACCTGCGTCCCGCTGTCATCCGCCTCGTCGACGTGCTCGTGCAGAGTTTCGCCGACCTCTGCATCGTGCACCTCTCGCACCCCAGTGGGCGCATCGAACGGATCGCGGCGAAGGTGCGCGACGGCGACGTGACAGGCGCAGAGGCCCGCCCGATGACCGGCGATCTCGAAGGAACCGAAGCGGCACTGCAACGGGTCATGGCCGCGGCCCAGTCCGAGCTCGCCTACGTCCGGCGCGACGGCACGGTGGACGGTGTCGACGACCGCTTCGCTCGGGCGCTGCGCGAGCGCGGCATCCAGTCGTGGATCATCTCCCCCGTCACCATCCGAGGCCTCCCGGTCGGTGCGGTCATCGTCGGGACCGGTCGCGCACGACGAGGGTACCGGCCATCGGATCGAGCGGCCGTGGACGAGCTGGCCGGGCGCCTCGCCATCGCCACGGAGCGCGCCGCGCTCTACAGCGAGACCCGCGAGGCAGCCCTCGAGGCAGACCGGCGCGCCGAGCAACTGTCAATGCTCCTCGACGCCGCGATCAGCCTCGATCCGACATCGTCGCAGCAGGCGGTGCTGGACGCGCTGGTCGAGCACGCAGCACGTGTCCTCGACGCGCCCCACGCGCACGCCTGGTTGGCAGGCGAACAGGGCTTCGAGGCATCAGATGGCGCACACCCTTCGGATGCGCTGCGCCTCGGCCAACCGCTCGTCGACGCCGCGGGCCACGAGAACGGCTTCCTGACGGTCGAGCGAGAGCGAGGGCGGCCGTTCTCCCCGGACGACGAAGCGATGCTCGCGCTGCTCGGACGCGCCGCATCGGCAGCCGTCGAGAACGCCCAGCTGTACGGCGACGTCCGTTTGCGTGAGCAGCAGCTACAGGCCCTGTTCGAGGCCTCGCCGCTCGCCGTGCTCGAGCTCGACCTGCGCGGGAAGGTGCTCGCCGCCAACGGCGCCGCCCACGACTTGTTCCCCGCCGACGACGGGGCCCGTGAGGTGACGTTCCCGCCGGTCGTGCGAGAGAAACTCAACGAACTGACGTTGCGCGCGATGGAAGGTACCGTCGGCGAGGCCGAGGTGAGCTTGCAGTCGGAGCCCAGCGACCGGCTCGACCTGTGGATCGCGACGGCTCCCGTGTGCGAGGACGGAGCCCAGACGCCGCGCAGCGTCGTCGTCGTCGTCAGTGATTCGACCGAACGCAAGCGCCTCGAGGACCAGCTGACGCAGGCGCACCGCTGGGAGGCGATCGCGCACTTGGCCGGTGGTGTCGCGCACGACTTCAACAACCTCCTCACGATCATCAACGGCTACAGCGAGCTGTTGCTGCAGGAGCTGTCCCAGGACAGCCAGGCGGCACACGACGTCGCTGCCATCCACCAGGCGGGGCAGGTGGCGGCGGTGATCACCAACCAACTGCTGACGCTCAGCCGCAACCAGATCGTGAACCCCGTGGTCGTGCCTCTCGCGGCCCGCTGTCAGTCGATGGAGTCGATGCTGCGCCGGCTCGCCGGCGACGGCGTGCGCGTACACGGCGACTACTACGGCAATGCGCACATCCAGATCGATGCCGGCCAACTCGAGCAGGTCGTGTTCAACCTCGTGCTGAACGGCCGGGACGCCATGCCGGAGGGCGGCGACATCGACATCGTGACGGAAGATCGCGGTGACCGTGCGGTGCTCGTCGTGGCGGACACGGGTGTCGGCATGGATGCCGTGACCGCGGCGCGCTGCCTGGAGCCCTTCTTCACGACGAAGGGTCGGCGCGGCATCGGGCTCGGCCTGGCCACCGTCGCCACCATCGTCCAACGCGCGCGCGGCGCGCTCGAGATCGACAGCGCACCGGGCGAAGGCACCAGGGTCACGGTGACGTTTCCCACGGTCGGATCACCCACCATCGGGTCACGCGCGGGCGAAGCAACTGCGGCCGCTGCACTCGACGGTGCCGCGACGGTCGGGCGTCGCTGGCACATCCTCCTCGTGGACGACGACGAGCTGGTCCGCCGCTTCGCCGAGAAGGCGTTGCGGGACGCGGGGTTCGACGTGACGGCGGTTGCCGACGCGGCTGAAGCGCTCGCCGCGGCGGATCGAGCCACCGCGCAGGGTGGGCAGCTCGACCTGCTTCTCTCCGATGTCGTGCTCCCCGGCACGTCCGGGCCGGAGCTCGCACGCGCCTTCGCAGCACGATGGCCTGCGACTGCGGTGCTGCTCATGACCGGCTTCGCACCGGAGGCGACCGCGGGCGGGATCGACGCCATGCCGGTGCTGAAGAAGCCGTTCAGCGCAGAGGAGTTGGCCGCTGCCGCGGACCAAACGTTGCGCTACGGCTCGAAGCGGTAGCCCACGCCGCGCACCGTCTTCACCCACCGCGGCCTATCCGGATCGATCTCGATCTTGCGGCGGATGCGCCGCACGTGCTCCGTGACCGTCGCCGGGTCCTGCCACTCGGTGGATGACGACCACACCTGCGCCAGCAGTTGCTGGCGGTCGAACACCTGTCGGGGTGAGGACGCCAGGAAGACCAGGAGGTCGAACTCGCGGGCCGTCAGCGTCACGAGGGCGCCGTCGACGTGCACGTCGCGCGTCGCCGGATCGATTCGCAGCGCACCGAAGCGCAGCACGCCGTCGTCGCGAGGCGCCACTGGATTTCGTGCCCGCCGAAGCACCGACTCGATCCGCGCGCTCAGCTCGCCGGGCGAGAACGGCTTCACCATGTAATCGTCTGCGCCCGTCCGCAACCCGAGGATCCGGTCCGCTTCGTCGCCGAGCGCAGAGAGCATGATCACCGGCACGGCGCTGCGCTTGCGGATCTCGCCGAGCAGGTCGATACCGTCCACATTCGGCATGACGACGTCGAGCAGCACGATGTCGGGCTCGCGCTCGTCGAAGGTTCGCAGCGCGCTCGTCGCATCCGCCGCCTCGCACACGACGTAGCCCTCGTGCCGCAGCAACCTGCCGACCAACGTGCGCACCTGCGCCTCGTCGTCGACCACCAGGACGACGCCTCGTTCTCCACCGCTCATAGCGCTTTACGTGACGTTACCGCGCTGTTGGGCAAGGGTTGAGCAGTGGTGGGGCGGTGGATGGGTTCACGGCGCAACGATCGTCCGCATGGTCGAGGAGCGGCCGGACTGCACCGTTCTCGTCGTCGGCACCGACGCGTGGGCCATCGACCGCACCGCGGCCGCCCTCCGCGCTGCAGGCATGCGGGTGCGCCGCTGTCAGGAGCCGAACGAGCCGGCCTTCCCCTGCAACGCCTTCGTCACAGGGCGCACGTGCCCGCTGGACGAAGGGTTCGATGTCGTGCTCACGGCGCGCGCCCGCCCTGCGCGGGATCCCGAGCCGCGGGAGGCGGGGGTGGTGTGCGCCCTGCGTACGCGCCATCCCCTCGTCGTCGCAGGCGTCACCGGCGCCAACCCGTACGAGTCCGTCGCCGCGGTCGTCGTTGCCGAGGGAGGCGACGCCGCAGCGGCGTGCCGCCGAGCGGCGCAGGCCGCCCCCGCGGTCGTCGACCTCCGGCACTGAGTCTCGGGGCGCGTTGCGGCCTGACCGCGGCCGCTCACGGCATGAGCAGCGCGCTGAGGCGTCGACCGAACAGGAGCAGCAACGCGCCGGTCCCGAGCATGCTCATCCCGAAGGCGAGCAGCGGCCGCGGATCGAAGCCCGTTCGGGCCAGTTCCGTCCCTGCCACCTGCGTCGGGTTCTGCGTGATCTCGTTGCCCGCCACGGCTGTCGTGAACGTGTTCGTGGCGACCACGGCAACAGGCGTCGTCGACGTCGGCGTCACCTGCACGCTCGTGCCGTTCTGCGGCGCGCCGCCACCCACGGTGAACGACGTGCTCGAGGCGCTGTTGGTCCCGGTCTCGGTGATCGTGCAACTCGTGTTGAGCGGCACCGCCGAAGCCACTGTGACCGCCGGGTTCGATGCCTTGACGTTGACCGGCGAGGTGACGACCGCACCTTGGCCGGCGCACGACACCGTGAAGACGAACGTCGGATCGTTGGACGGTGCGCTGTTGCCGGCGAGCACCTTGTCGAGCGTGATCGACCCTGTGTCGGGCGGGGGCGCAGGATCGTAGGTGTTCGTCGCCACGACGTTCACGGTCGATGTGCTCGTCGGGGTCACATCGACGCTCAACCCGTTCTGTGGCTGCCCGTTGTCGATCGCGTACGCAACGTGATCCGCAGCATGCGTGTCCGTCTCGGTGATCGTGCACTTCGTGTTCAGTGGCACGTCGGTGGCCACCGTCTTGGCGGCGTCCGATGCCTTGATGTCCACCGGTGACGTCACCTGCGCACCCTGACCGTCGCATGCCAACGTGAACTCGAACGTCGGATCGTCCTGCGGCGCGTCAGCGCCGGCGAGCACCTTGGCCAGCTTGATCGTCGTCGTGTCCGGCGGGGGCGGGTTGAACGTGTTGGTCGCGACCACTGCGACGGTGGTCGCGCTCGTCGGCGTCACGTCCACGCTGGTGCCGTTCTGCGGCGCGCCGCCGTCGACGGTGAAGGACGTCGCGTCCGCACCATTCGTGATCGTTTCGGTGATCGTGCACTTCGTGTTCAGTGGCACGTCAGTGGCCACCGTCTTGGCGACGTCCGATGCCTTGATGTCCACCGGTGACGTCACCTGCGCACCCTGACCGTCGCATGCCA
>Ga0070741_10004008_pt1 | contig 35132 bp, 24 predicted proteins | sample Coa_R1_4_FD_66440 | JGI IMG/M metagenome (GOLD analysis project Ga0070741, IMG submission 66440) | Surface soil microbial communities from Centralia Pennsylvania, which are recovering from an underground coalmine fire - Coalmine... | ecosystem: Environmental > Terrestrial > Soil > Unclassified ... | reverse complement strand
TTTTGGTATCGTGGCTATCGCGCGAAATGCATTCATTTGCGCAAAGAAACGATAACACTTGCCGCAAAAACAAGATGCACTGCATGCGGTCCTCTAACCTCATGTTGTGTATGTTCGTCGCCCGACTACGTAACCCACAACTCGGAAGCGGTATCGCTTGTGGGACTTGTTCCAGCACTTGAAGAAAAGGTCCTCTTTATTTGCCAGTTTGACCCGCCAATGAGCAGGTCACGTTGCAGCGAAAACAAACAAACTGGACCGTCAAGTTTCAGAATGGCGAGCAGCGGACGTTTGATGCCACGACGGGGAAGCTGCTGACCATTTCCGATCGTAACGGGAACACTGCGTAGTCGAGGTCGAAGCGCTGCTTCCTGATCCCGCCAAAATATACTCCGTCTCGCCAGAGACCGTGGGGGACCCGACAATATTACCTTCAGCTACTACGAATTCTGTAGATCGGCGAAATCGCCTTTTTAGATTCCGGTGGAGATTTTTCCCAGGATTTTAATGATTCTGTGCAGACATGAAGCAACTTACGGTTTGAGATTTACATCAGACAACTCACTTAAAGAGATTATGTCTATTAAATAAGTAGAGATAATGGTATAGTGACCTGCATGAAGATTTCGCAGAAGGGGCTTTATGCGCTGCAGGCGATGATGATGCTGGCGCGCCGCTATAACGAGGGCGCGATCCGCATTCGTGACATCGCTTACGAAGAGGAATTGCCCGAAAAGTTCCTCGAGTTGATTTTGCTCGAACTGAAGAACGCTCGCTTTGTGGAAAGCGTGCGCGGCGCCAAGGGAGGCTACCAATTGCGGCGGCCGCCCTCGGAAATTCGTTTGAGCGAAATTATCCGGTTGGTTGACGGGCCGCTCGCTCCATTTGGCGACGCCGAACAGCTGCGCACGCTGATTGATCGTGACGCTGAGCATCGCGCGCTCTATCAGGTATTCCTCGACGTTCGAGATGCAGCTGCAAAAATTCTGGACAGCACGTCGATTGCAGATATAGCCAATCCTTCGCCATCTCCGCGCTCGAAGGGGCGCCGCAAAAAAACCGGGGCCAGCATCTTGCCGATGGTCGTACACGGGAATGCTCCCAGGGGTGAGAAATGAGCAAGAAAATTTTCCTGCTTCTCGGTGTCCTTCTCCTGTCGATTTACGGTCTTGGTCAAACCGTGACGCTGTTGAATGTTTCCTACGATCCGACCCGCGAGCTTTATCAGGATTACAACGCCACATTCGCGAAGCACTGGAAGGCGAAAACTGGCCAGGATGTCGTCATTCAGCAGTCACACGGCGGCTCCAGCAAACAGGCCCGCGCGGTGATCGATGGTCTGGAAGCCGATGTGGTCACTCTGGCGCTCGCGTACGACATAGATGCAATAGCGCAGACGGCCAAGCTTCTCCCGGCGAACTGGCAGTCACGCCTTCCGAACAACAGTTCGCCTTATACGTCGACGATTATTTTCCTCGTTCGCAAAGGGAATCCGAAAGGAATCAAGGATTGGGACGATCTCGTGCGGCCGGGTGTTTCTGTAATCACCCCGAATCCCAAGACCTCCGGCGGGGCGCGCTGGAATTACCTGGGAGCCTGGGGATATGCCCTGAGGAAATCGGGCGGTGATGAATCGAAAGCCAAAGATTTTATTACCAAGCTCTACAAGAATGTGCCGGTATTGGACTCCGGAGCCCGGGGTGCAACTACCACGTTTGTCGAGCGCGGGATTGGCGATGTGCTGATCGCTTGGGAGAACGAAGTTCTGCTCGGAGCAAAAGATCTCGGGCAGGACAAGTTCGAGATCGTCGTTCCCTCGACCAGCATCCTTTGTGAGCCGACGGTGAGCATCGTAGACAAAGTTGTTGACAAGAAGGGAACGCGCGCTGTTGCCGAGGAGTACCTCAAGTATCTCTACAGCCCCGAAGGCCAGGAGATCGCTGCGAAGCGTTACTACCGGCCCCGTTCGGAAGCGGTCGCAAAGAAATATGCCAACCAATTTCCGAAGGTGAGGTTGTTCACGTTGGCCGAGATCGTCGGCGACTGGCAGAAAACTCAAAAAATTCACTTCGTTGACGGCGGCATTTTCGATCAGGTTTATCAGCCGAATCAGTAGAGTTCGCACAATTTCGCATGGGATGTAAGCCGAAACAAAATGGCAATCAGACTCAAACAGAAGAGCGTGCTACCGGGCTTTGGGCTGTCGCTCGGCTTCACGGTGCTGTACTTGAGCCTGATCGTGCTCATTCCGCTCTCCGCGACCTTCCTGAAGGCGTCATCGCTCACTTGGCCTCGCTTCTGGCATGTGGTCACTGCGCCCCGCGCATTGGCGTCCTATGAGCTGAGCTTCGGAGCGTCGGCGATTGCCGCTGGTATCAATCTTGTCTTCGGATTGATTGTCGCCTGGGTGCTTGTTCGCTACTCGTTTCCCGGCAAGCGGCTCTTCGACTCGATGGTGGATCTGCCGTTTGCCCTGCCCACAGCCGTGGCTGGTATTGCGCTCACTTCAATCTATTCCGCCAACGGATGGATTGGTCATTACCTGCAGCCACTCGGCATCAAAGCGGCTTACTCGCGGCTTGGGGTTGTGATTGCGCTCACGTTTACCGGCTTGCCATTCGTGGTTCGGACCGTGCAACCCGTGCTCGAAGACCTCGACAAAGAGATGGAAGAGGCCGCCGCCAGCCTGGGTGCGAACCGCTGGCAAACGATTGCGCGCGTAATACTGCCTACCATTACGCCCGCCGCGCTCACCGGACTGACAATGGCTTTCGCGCGCGCGGTCGGCGAATACGGCTCAGTAGTCTTCATTTCCGGCAACATGCCGATGCGAACAGAAATTACTCCGCTCCTGATCATTACTAAGCTCGAGCAATACGATTACGCCGGAGCGACCGCAATCGCAGTCGTCATGCTGGTGGTTTCGTTTGTCATGCTGCTGGCTATCAATTTGTTGCAGGCATGGAGTGGCAGGCGCATAAGGAGCTCAGGAGCGGGCGATCTCGCACTGAGCGAGGCTTAATTTATGGCAACGACTGTGGCATTGCGAAATCTCTGGATCACGCGCGACCGGGCCGCTCAAGCAACCACCGAACGCGCCTGGGTGCGATGGTTGCTGATTACTGTTGCAATCCTGTTCTTGGGAGTATTTCTGTTTCTGCCTTTGGCTGTAGTCTTCGCCTCCGCTTTTGCTAAGGGCGTCTCGGTTTATTTCGCGGCCTTGCGCGAACCTGACGCCATGGCTGCGATTCGTCTGACGTTGCTTGCCGCCGGTATTGCCGTCCCCATGAACCTGGTTTTCGGTATATCAGCCGCCTGGGCCGTCGGCAAATTCGAATTCGTCGGCAAGAGTTTTCTGGTCACGTTGATTGACCTGCCGTTTTCGGTCTCTCCGGTTGTCTCTGGTCTCATCTACGTCCTGCTTTTCGGTCTGCAAGGCCTGATGGGTCCGTGGCTCGTCGCGCACGACATCAAGATAATTTTTGCCGTTCCCGGCATCATTCTCGCGACAACCTTCGTGACCTTCCCCTTCGTTGCCCGCGAATTGATTCCGCTCGTGCAGGCCCAGGGGAATGAGGAAGAGGAAGCCGCTCTGACCCTCGGCGCCAGCGGCTGGCAGACGTTCTTCCGTGTCACGCTTCCCAACATCAAGTGGGGACTGCTCTATGGCGTGATTTTGTGCAACGCCCGGGCCATGGGCGAGTTCGGCGCTGTGTCGGTGGTTTCCGGACATATCCGCGGCCGCACGAATACGATGCCTCTGCACATCGAGATCCTCTACAACGAGTACCAGTTTGCTCCCGCTTTTGCGGTCGCATCATTGCTGGCATTACTCGCGCTGGTCACATTGTTTGTCAAAACTGCGGTGGAATGGAAGGCCCGGCAACATGCCGAACAGCAGGAAATCGCCGGCGCCTTGGGTGCGCGCGCAACCACCGCCCTTGGAGCGAAAGCGGCATGAGCATCGAAGCCAAAAATATCAGCAAGCGATTTGGTCAATTTGTCGCGCTCGACAATGTAGACCTGGAAATCCCCAGCGGGGAACTGGTCGCGTTGCTTGGGCCATCCGGATCGGGAAAGACCACGCTATTACGAGTCATCGCAGGACTGGAGTTCGCCGACTCCGGAACCGTCCGCTTCGACGGCAGAGACATAAGCGACCGCACCGCGCGCGAGCGCCGTGTCGGCTTCGTCTTTCAGCACTACGCCCTGTTCCGGCACATGACGGTGTTTGAGAACATAGCCTTCGGACTCAAGGTCCGGCCGCGCGACACTCGGCCATCGAAGAAACAGATTCAGGAAAAAGTTCACGAACTGCTCAAGCTCATCCAGCTTGAGACTCTTGCGCAGCGCTATCCCTCCCAGCTTTCGGGCGGGCAGCGGCAGCGAGTAGCCTTGGCACGGGCGCTCGCCGTGGAACCGAGCGTGTTGCTCCTCGACGAACCTTTCGGCGCGCTGGATGCGAAAGTCCGCCTTGAATTGCGGCGCTGGCTCCGGCAGCTGCATGACGAAATCCACATCACCAGCGTCTTTGTAACTCACGATCAGGAAGAGGCGCTCGAAGTTGCCGACCGCGTTGTGGTCATGAATCAGGGTCGCATTGAGCAGGTAGGCTCGCCAGAAGAGGTCTATAACCATCCCGCAACGCCTTTCGTCTACAACTTCCTCGGGAACGTCAATTTGTTTCACGGCCGGCTGGAAGGGGACAAAGCTTATATTCACGAGCAGAAAACCGGAGAGGTCGTTTACGTGCGGCCACACCTCCTCGACATCGGCCGTCAGCCCAATGGCGGAAGCCACTTTCGCGCTCGCATCAAGCACATCAATGCTGCCGGTCCATTGGTCAAAGTCGAGGCAATCGCCGAGTGGGGCGATCCGGTTCACATTGAAATGTCGCAGGAGAAGTTCAGCGATCTTCAGCTGAGCAAGAACGAATCAGTTTTCGTTATTCCCAAGGACGTCAAGGTCTTTTCCAATCACAAAGCCTGAGCGTCCGCACACCGCTTGCTTTTGAGCAGGAACGATGAGGGCCTCCCAGGGTCTTCTCACATCTTGAAGAACGAAGAACTAAGAGATCCCCGCTGATCTTAGCTGTTTAGTTGTGGCTCGCGCGTTTTTAAGGCATGATGGCTAGTTAATCAGTAGAGATACTTCTAATTCACAAGGAGAAATGTCGCAATGAAAGCCAGTCTTCGATGGTTGGGGCGCGGAGCGATTGTATTGGCGTTGAGCGCGATCACGATCGCACAAACCACCAGCACAATAACCAGCAGAACGACGACGAAACGTCGTACTTCGAGCTCGTCCTCAGTCCCCGCCGCATCCCAGGCGGACGTGCAAGCGCTTCGCGATCTGGTCCAGGCACAGCAAAGACAGATCGAGGCCCAGAGCAGGCAAGTCCAGCAGCTGCAGGACCAACTGCACCAGGTGCTCGATGCCGTGCAGCAATCCAATGCGAACGCGCAACAATCACACAATAGCGTCGACCAGGCGCAAGCGGCAGCCGTGCAGGCGCAACAAACCGCGACTCAGGCGCAACAGGCAGCCGCGCAGGCCAGTACCGCGGCAAGTTCGGCGGAATCCACAACCGCTCTGCTGCAGAAGCAGTCCAAGGATGACCAGGCAAAACTCGCGAGCTTCCAGAACCTTCTTGGACGCTTCCGCTTCAGTGGCGACGTTCGCGTGCGCGGCGAAAATTACACCCAAACGGGAACACAGGACCGAAACCGCGCTCGTGTTCGTGTGCGCTTCGGGGTCGATGGCAAGTTGAGTGAAGACTTTGTTGGCGGCGTGGCGCTAGCCACCGGCTCTCTCGGCGACCCGACAACCACCAATGAAACTCTGACCAATGCTTTCGACCGCAAAACGCTCGCCTTGGATCGCGGCTACATTACCTATAATCCGCACGCGGCTTCCTGGCTGTCCCTTACCGGAGGGAAATTCGCTTATCAATGGCAACGCACTTCGGTTACGGGCGACCCAGACCTGAACCCCGAAGGCTTCAATCAGAAAGTCTCATTCAACACCAAGGGATTCGTTCAAAACTTTACTATCCAGGCAATGGAGCTGCTCTACAACGAGAGCTCCACAGGGCCCGACTCCTACGTTCTGGGGGCGCAGGCGCAAGCCAAGCTGCACGCGGGACCTTGGACCTCGACTGTATCCGTCCTGAACCAGCATTGGAATTACCCTGATGCTCTGTTGCAGGCAAGCGCGTTTCAGGTCCAGGCCACCACGACCGGATCGACGACTGTCGGCTCATTTCCGGTGCCGGGCGAGGGGCCGGGTTGCTCAACCAACGGCAACCTACCGAAGTTCGCGCCCTGCGCGTTCGCCGCGAACGGCATGACCAACGCAACAATAGTCGACAGCTCAGGAAAAGCGCATTTTTATTCCGGCTATGACATTCTGGACTTCATCGTCAACAACCAGTTCCAGACCCCGATAAAGCGCTTTCCAATCACTCTGCTTGCCGAGTACGAACAGAACCTCGACGCGCAAGATCACCCGCTCTCTGCCACAACTGGCAATCCGGTGCTGACAAACCTCGGAAGCCAGAACAAGACCTACGGCGTCGACTTCTCATTCGGTCGGACGACCGAGAAAAACGACCTGATGTTCGGATACGCCTGGCTGCGACAGGAGCAGGATGCGGTCCTGGCGTCGATTGCAGAAAGCGATCAGCGCGCGCCTACCAACATTCTTCAGAACAAGGTTTACGCAAACTGGAAAATCCGCAGCAACACATTAGCAACGGTCACTTGGTGGTACGGCCGCACGCTTAACACGTTCCTGGAGAATAACGCTGCTTTGTACAACAACTGGGGTGGATTTATTGCTACTCCAGTTGTCGCGGGCAAGAGCACCATCTCGACCATTGGACAGCAGGAACCCTGGCTGTCGCGAATTCAGTTCGATTTGGTGTACACGTACTGATGAGTTTCGTCGCGGGGAGTAATTCGATCCATGGATTCACGGCGCGAGCTTATTGATGATTCCTTGGCGGTCGCGGCCTCTGCGGGTTCCTTCGTTCACGCAGGAGCCGCCACTCCGCACGATGACGAGGCAAGTGCCAAAGGCAAAGAGGGAATGATCGTTCACTCTTTGCATTTTCTAAATCTTGAAATGCCACCGGAGTATGCCAACTCTTGGCTGACTCCGGTGTCACACTTCTTTGTTCGTAATCACCTGTTTGAGCCGTCGGCAATCAACGCGGCGGAATGGAAACTCTCTGTGAGCGGCGAAGTAGACAGGCCGCTCACGATCACTTTGGCTGAACTGCATGAGTTGGAGCAGCACTCTGTCATCAATACTCTGGAGTGCGCCGGTAATGGCCGTGCATTTCACAGTCCCAAGATTCCGGAAATCCAGTGGCGGCATGGCGCAATCGGCACTGCTCTGTTCTCAGGTCCACGCCTTGCCGATGTTTTGCAGCGCGCAGGCATCAGGCCGCGCGGTAAGCATGTAATGTTTCGAGGGCTTGATGAGGCTTCTGGCAGTGTTCCGCCATTCATTCGCAGCATTCCGGTTGAAAAGGCAATAGACCCGGACACGCTCATCGCCACGCACATGAACGGTGCGCCACTCACACAAGATCACGGCGCTCCTGCCCGGGCGCTGGTTCCAGGATGGGTCGGCGCTGCTTCGTGTAAGTGGTTAGCGGAAATCAAGGCTCTGGAAAACGAATTCGACGGCTACTTCATGAAGCCGGTTTACAGATACCCGAATCATCCGGTTGTACCTGGCACGACAGTCAATCCGGATGACACGCATGCGCTCACAGCCTTGACGGTTAAATCGGTGATCCTAGGCCCGAAAAACGGCTCGAAGCTGAAGGCCGGTGTGCTCCACATCCATGGCGCGGCTTGGGCAGGAGAGGCGGATATCGCAAGTGTAGAAGTTTCAACTGACGGTGGGCGCACCTGGTACTTGGCTGCGCTTGGCAAAGAGACCGCGTGTTACGCATGGCGTTTCTGGAGCTATTCGTGGAGACCAGAAAAGAGCGGAGAACATGTCATCCTATCCCGCGCTAGCGACAGCGATGGCCGTGTGCAGCCCGACACCGCTGTCTGGAACCCGAGTGGGTATTTGTACAACGCCATCGACCGCGTGAACGTTCATGTTGAAGCGTGAGATGCCGCCTAGGCCGCACTGGCTCTTGTGCGTTCACAAGCCTCCCTGAGTATGTCAGAGCGCAAATAAACCAAGAAATAGTAAAGCGGCGCGCCTATCAGCGGTATCAGCATTATTCCGAACCAGACGACCTGTTTGAGAACCTTCGAATTATCGAACTGGAATAGAAACACTTCCATTCCAACAAACGTTAGTGCGGTCCCGAACACGCAAAGAAATAGCAATGGCCGGGCGAATGGCGCAAGCGCTGGCGGGATATCTTTCAATAAGATCGCCGCCACCAGGAAAGGCAACGCAATCGACAAAATGGCCGAGACGCGATACACATGACGCGCTGTTCGCGAGACGATCAGCTCGCGATTGATCAGTTCGTACCTCAGCATTGCCTCAATCTCCCTCTGAAATTCCTGAGTTCCGCGATCATTGTAGGTGGCCGTTGGTGGTTAATCTAGTAGAAACCAGTGAATCTCCTTCTTTGCATTATCATCAAACCTGAGTTCCTCAGGAGGGAAATTTGGCCGTTCTCGTGGTTGGGGGCGCCGGGTACATCGGCAGCCATACTGCTCATGTACTCCAGCGCAAAGGGTACGACGTCATCATCTACGACAATCTTTCAACCGGACACAAAAAACTCGCCGAAGGCTTTGAGTTCATCGCTGGCGACATGGCGGATACGGCGAAGCTCGCCAAAATTCTCAGCCGCTGCGATGCGGTCATGCATTTCGCGGCGCACGCCTACGTCGGTGAATCAGGTACAAATCCGCGCAAATATTTTCACAACAACGTCACCGCCGGACTCGCGCTGCTCGACGCCGTCATGGATTCGCGCGTACGCAAGTTCATCTTTTCTTCGACCTGCGCAGTTTATGGAAACCCTGTCAAGGTGCCGATTTCAGAAAACAATCCGCGCCAGCCGGTGAATACCTATGGCGCGACCAAGCTTGCTTTTGAATACGCGCTGGAAGCTTACGGCCGCGCATACGGTCTGAAATATGTGAGCTTTCGCTATTTCAATGCCGCCGGTGCGGACGAGAACGGATCGATCGGCGAGATGCACGATCCCGAGACCCATCTCATCCCGCTCGTCTTCGAAGCAATTCAAGGTAAACGCGCTGCTCTCGACATTTTCGGCGATGACTACCCCACCGCGGATGGAACATGCATTCGCGATTACATTCACGTTACCGATCTTGCCGAAGCCCATGTTCTCGGACTGGAGTATCTCAACAAAGGCGAATCAGCTGCCGTGAACTTGGGAACGGGGAAAGGCAGTTCGGTGAAAGAAGTTGTGGCCGCGGTTGAGCGCATCACCGGCCATAGCGTTCCCACGCATATCGGGCCTCGTCGTCCGGGTGATCCGCCCGAGCTCGTTGCCGATCCATCGCTCGCTCAAAAAGTTCTGAACTGGAAGGCAAAGCGCGGTCTGGACGACATCATCAGCACGGCGTGGAAGTGGGCACAAAAGCACTCCTTTTGATCTCTTAACTTCACCGGCCCAAGGTTTAGGTCATCGCAAGACGTTACCAAACGCCGAACACGTCTGGTTATTGCGAGTTGCTTTCGCATCATTTGAACTATATCCAGCTCCGGATACGTTGCTTCCGGCGTGACACTTTTACAAAAGGATGAATTGATGCGTAAGTTCGTCGTTTGCTTCTTATTGTTGATCGTTGCAGCAGTCGCTGCGCACGCGGCTCCGAATGCCACCATCTTTGGCGGATATCAGTACACACGCTTCGATGGCGGTCCCAATGCCAGCGGCTGGAATGCCGCGCTCACAGGCGGCTTTAACAGCTGGCTCGGTATCAGAGCAGATTTCAGCGGCGTCTATCCGAGCGGCGTTAACTTCTACACTTACACATTCGGTCCCGAGATTTCGGTGCCGCACATCCCAATGGCTAAGCCCTTCGCCCACCTTCTACTTGGTGGCGCAAGAGCCTCGAGTGGAGGCGCCAGCACAAATGGTTTTGACATGATGCTCGGCGGCGGCGTTGATGTGGGCCACGGCATCATTGCCTGGCGCCTTGTTCAGTTTGACTGGATGCATACCAGCTTCAACAACGTGACCGACAATGAGAACGTGCGCATCTGCACCGGCCTCGTCGTGCGCTTCTAAGAGGCTTTGTTGAACCAGATCCAACTAATAGATCAGAGCGCGGCGAACCTGCCGCGCCTTTTGCTCGTCGAAAAGGCTTGGGCAAAGCGTAAACAGGCGGCATTAGCGCATAATCGACGTTAGCTCCGAAAGACATGGAAATCTCTCAAGAACAATTCGAGCGATTACTTGAACAAATACGCGAACTCACGGCACGCGTGTATCGGCTGGAAGAGAAGCTGGAGTCTAACAAACCTCGGCAGACTCCTGAGACCCAACCGGCCGTGACCGCAAGCGATCCAGTTCGGTCACAGCCCCGACCATCTGCGGTTTCGGGACCAGCGATTCCTCCTGCTCCGAGGCTGGATCTTCCACGCCCGACTGTTTTAGCAACTCCGCCTGCTGATCTCGAATCCCGCATAGGCTCGCATTGGCTGAATCGTATCGGCATTGCTGCCGTTCTGGTTGGAGTTTCATTCTTTCTGAACTATGCGTTTGAAAATGGCTGGATCGGCCCAACGGGCCGCATCGTCATCGGCTTGATCGCCGGCGTAGCGGTTGTCTGGTGGAGCGAATATTTTCGCAAGCGCGACTACTTTATTTTTTCGTACACGCTGAAAGCGCTCGGTATCGGCGTGGTCTATCTCTCGCTCTGGGCCGCCTTTCAGGTTTACCACCTGCTGCCGTCGGGAGTCGTGTTCACCTTCATGGTGATCGTGACCGGGCTCACCTGTGCCATGGCTATTGTGCAGGACGCTGAAATCCTGGCAGCCTTTGCCATCGCCGGAGGATTCTCAACTCCGGTCCTGCTGTCCACCGGCCAGAACCGCGAGATCGAACTATTTTCGTATCTCGCTGTGCTTAATGTTGGAATCCTCGCTCTTACTATCGCGAAAGCATGGTGGCGTATTCCGTTCCTGGGATTCATCGGCACTCTGGCTCTTTACATCGCCTGGTACAACGAGTTCTACGACCGTTCGCAGCTCGCGCCAACCCTGGTGTTCGCCAGCTTGTTTTTTGCGATTTTTGCTGTCGCGCCGATGTTCATAGTCAGGCAGAGCGACTCCGGCAATATCGCCGTCGCGCTTGCTCTGGCAAACGGTGTTGCGTATTTCCTGCAGGCATACGCGATGCTCAATCCCGTCAGCAAAGACGGTATGGCGTGGTTCACGCTTCTGCTGGCTGCGGTGTATCTGCTGTTGATGCGTATCGCCACAGGCGCATCCGGTGAAGCCGAGAAGCTCCGCTTGATACATCTGGCGCTCGCGATCGGCCTGATCACAGTTGCAATTCCTATTCGTCTTGAAGCTCACGCGATGACCATCGGCTGGCTCGTTGAGTCAGCCGCTCTGCTCTGGGTCGGAACGCGTAGCAAGTTAGATCTAATGAACTGGTTTGCAATACTTGCCCTGGCGCTCGGCGTCGGTCGACTCGTTTTCTGGGATGATTTCGCTCCCGCGCAACTTATATTTAACGAGCGCATGATCATCTATGGAGTTGCCGTTGCCGCGCTTGGATTCTGTGCTTATCAAAGCTCCCGCCATCAAGACGAGACCTGGAAAACTGTTGCGGCAATTGCTCTGGTTGCGCTCAATTTGCTTGCGCTCCGCGCTCTGAGCATGGAAGTCGCAGACTTTTACGCGCAACAAATGCCTGCCGGCCGAAATGTCTGGAGCCCCGAATCACTGTTGCGCAGGCGTCGCATCCTGATTGTGCGTGACTTCACCTACTCGGCGCTGTGGATGGCTTACGGCGCTATGTTGATGGCAATCGGCTTCTGGCGCAGGTCGGCGTTTGTGCGGTGGCAGGCGTTGGCGCTGATCGCGTTCACGACAGTGAAAGTTTTCGTGTATGACACATCGGAGCTAGACCGGATTTACCGCATTCTAAGTTTCGTTGCGCTGGGAGTCGTGCTATTGGCGATCTCCTTCGCCTATCAGCGCAACTGGTTGAAGCTGCCGTCGCAGAAAACAGCATAGGAAGAGTTAGCGCATCGACTCTTCGATTTCCGAAATCCAGTCTGGTTTCTTCAACACTTCGCGCGGTTTCGGGCCATCAGCAGCACCGACAATTCCATCGCGCTCCATCAGATCGATCAGATGTGCCGCGCGGCCATAGCCAATGCGGAGACGCCGCTGGAGCAGGGAAGTCGAGGCCTTTCCAAATTCAAGCACCAGGCGAACTGCATCCTCAAAAAGCGGATCGTTTTCGTCTCCGCCCTCACCTGCACCTTCCTCCGACGCTGCAGCGCCGCGTTCACGTTCCTCCTTGGGAGCTTCAAGGAACTTCTGATCGTACTCAGCAGTCCCCTGCGAACGCCAGAACTCGACCACAGCTGCGATCTCCTTTTCGGTTACAAACGGAGCATGCAGCCGGTGCAGCCGTGCCGAACCAGAAGGCAGGTAGAGCATGTCGCCGCGACCGAGCAGCGCTTCCGCTCCGTTGGCATCGAGAATTGTCCGCGAATCCACCTTCGTCGCAACTCGGAACGAGACGCGCGCCGGGAAGTTCGCCTTGATCAGTCCCGTGATCACATCGACTGATGGCCGTTGCGTAGCAAGCACAAGGTGAATGCCCACCGCTCGCGCCATCTGCGCAAGCCGCGTGATCGACTCTTCCACATTGCTGCCGTCGAGCATCATCAGATCAGCAAGCTCGTCGATAATGATCACGATGTAGGGAATCGGTCGCTCCTCGCCAGAATCGCCAAACAGACTCGGCGTGTCTCCATCATCGAAGAGGCGGTTGTACTGCTCGAGATTGCGCACGCCTTTTTCGGCGAGCAGTTTTAGTCGCCGTTCCATCTCGCGCACAGCATTGCGCAACGCATTCGCCGCCAGCTTCGGCTCAGTGATGATCGGCGTGTAAAGATGTGGGACGCCTTCATAATTGCCGAGCTCCAGCCGCTTGGGATCAACCAGAATCAGTCGCACCTGGTCCGGAGTCGCCTTGTACAAAATCGACATGATCATCGCGTTGATCGCAACGCTCTTGCCGGCGCCGGTCGAACCGGCAATCAGCAGGTGCGGCATGCCAGACAATTCCGCGGTGACGATCCGCCCGTTGATATCCTTCCCGAGGGCCAGAGTCAGCTTCGATTTCGAGCCAATAAACTCCGGCGACTCGATGTTCTCTCGCAGCCAAATAATTTCCCGCTCGCGGTTCGGCACCTGAATTCCGACCGTGCTTTTGCCGGCCATGCGCTCGATGAGAATGCTTTCCGCCTTCAGCGCCAGGCACAGATCGTCAGTAAGCGACGTGATACGGCTGTACTTGATTCCCGCTTCCGGCTTGAACTCAAACGTTGTAACCACCGGGCCGGGGTTGATCTGCGTGACTTGTCCGTGCACCCCAAACTCCGCGTACTTTTCAGTGAGTACCTGCGCCAGCAACTTCAGTTCGTCGGGATCGACCGCTTGCTGCTCATCTGCGCGGTGCAGCAGACTGCTGGGCGGCAGCTTGTAATTCCCAGCCATTCGCGGCATCGTCGTCTTCGATTTTGTGTTTGTATCCGCGCGCTCGCTTACCTCGACGTTTTCTGACTGCGATGCCTGTGTGGCGCGGACATTCTTGTCCGCGACGGTTTCACCCGAGGACGTCGTACGACTCAACTCCTCCTGCTCCTCTGCGAACCGCTCGATTCCGGTGCGGCGTGGCTCAACTCTCGGTGCTTCAACCGGCGGCGGCACAACCCGGGCTGGAACCATTTGTGCCTGGATCGTCGGCTTCGCGGCGCGGCGCTTCTCCAGTTCCTTCTGCAACTTCTTTCTGAGCCTTGCCTCACGCCAATCCTTTAAGCGATCGCGCAGTGCGATCGCAAAAGCGAAACGTGTCGTCGCCCATACACGCGCTTGCGAGAACGAGAACGCCGTGCAGAAGTACAGCGCCACGGCAAGCATGGTTGTTGAAACTATGTAAGCGCCGGCAAGATTGAAGTAGTGAATGAGTGTGTCGCCGAACACTCGGCCCACCAGTCCTTCGACTGGAATTGCACCCAGCCAGCGGGTGTGTCCTGGAAGAAGAGCGAGCAACGCCGGAACAAACATCAATAACCAAACTCCGCCGAGTAGCTTCGCAAGCGGCGAAACAACTTTCCGCGAGTGAAACCAGCGGACACCCATGCCGACGGCGAATAACGGCAAAAGGAATGCGCTTATCCCGAACAACTGGAGCAGCGCATCCGAAGCGTACGCGCCAACAATGCCGATCCAATTGCGAGCAATACGCGACCCAGTGAGCACGGACGCGCTGTTGAACGAAGGATCAAGCGGAGAATAAGACGCGAGCGCGAGGAAAAGGAGGAGCGCGGAAGCGCACAACAAGAACCCGAGCAGCTCGTTCAGCCGCCGGTTGTCGGTCGGATTGAAAATACGCGCGACGAACTTCATAGGGCGCAGTTCTCCAGCTCTTGGGAACGCCGTCCCTCGGCCAGAGTTACGCCAGAGCCAGACGATTATCGCAGGAACCGGGCGGGCGGGCAATTGCGCAGTTTGGAACTAAACTGCGGGCGCAAAACTCCTTGCGTCATAGAACTTTAAGCGCGGTCGAGGAACGTCCATAAACCCAAGGCTCTGTTACACTGTGCGGCCATGAAACTATTGTTTCGACGCTTCGTTTCCATAATTGCTGTCCTCGCAGCCACTGCCTCCGCGCAAGACGTAATCCCTCTCTACTCCGGCCCTGCACCTGGTTCACCTCCGGCGAATTATCCAGAGAAACAATACTTCTCAAAGATATGGAATACAGAAGTTGTTACAAACGTCACCCAGCCCAGCATGTTGCTGTTCAAACCTGTTCCTGGGACGAGCAACGGCACCGCGGTCGTGGTGGTGCCGGGCGGCGGCTTCATGGCCCTCTCCATTACCAGCGAAGGAATTGATGTCGCGAAATGGCTGGCCGAAAGAGGCGTGACCGCATTTGTTTTGAAATATCGAATTGCGCACACCGGAGAAGATGCAACCCAGGAATTCACGTCCCTTTATTCCTCTCCGGATAAGCGGAAATTCCACGATCTCGTCGATCCTGTCATTCCATTGTCCATCGCCGATGGCCTTGCGGCAGTAACTTACGTCCGCCAGCACGCCTCAGAGTGGGGAGTTTCACCAGATCGCGTGGGCATCATCGGATTTTCGGCCGGTGGTACTGTCGCAACCGGAGTGGCATTGCGCTATACGCCAGAGGGCCGACCTGCATTCGCGGCTCCGATCTATCCCGCCGCCGCGAGGTTCCGGGATGCTGCCGTTCCTGCCGACGCGCCTCCACTCTTTATCGCAGCGGCAACCGACGACGGTCTAGGCTTGGCACCAGACAGCGTTGCACTGTACGAGAAGTGGACCGCCGCTCACAAATCCGCCGAACTACACATGTACGCAAAAGGAGGCCACGGATTCGGAATGCACAAGCACGGGATACCTACTGACACATGGTTCGAGCGCTTCGGCGATTGGATGGAATCGCAGGGTTGGCTGAAGAAGTGAGCGAAAGAGTGTGGGGCGGGCGCCCTCGCCCGCCGATATCCCCAGCATACCGAATCGTACTCCGCTCAATCGATGTCGGCCAACTATGGTTTAACCGTGACCACAACTACCCCATGGCTCTCCACTGGCGCTGAAAATTTATTCGTGAATCTGCCGAGATCTTTGTGCGCCCACAAATCCCGCACCGCCGCGCTTAGGTGACCGGGATACCCGATCTGCTCCCACCCAACGCTGATTTCGTGCGAAGAGCTTCCGCGGTTCAGAAGCACCACCGCGCGGCTTCCGTCCTGCAGTTGTTTTCCCCAAACTTCGAGATCGCCATCTTTCCACACGCGGCGTCCTTGGCGACCGAGAGGATCCTGGTTGACCGCAATCACTTCTTTATTCGTCAGGATGTCTCGAGTTTCTGAAGACATACTTCGCAGATCATTTCCCGCCATCAATGGCGCAGCCAGGATTGCCCACAAGCTGAAATGCGACCGATATTCGGTGGTCGTCATCCCGCCATTGCCCACTTCGAGCATGTCAGGGTCGTTCCAATGCCCGGGCCCGGCGTAAGATTCGAGCCCGACTTGTTCATCCAAGATCGCCAGGACGCCATTCGAGCAGCAACCGCCATTGGGCCACTTCTCCTTACCGCCCCAGCGATCTTGAATATCGCCAGTCGTGCGCCATAGATTTCCACCAACTTCCTTGCCCCAAATCCATGGCTGATGCTCTCCCCACTCACAGATGCTGAGCACAATTGGCCGGCCGCTCGCGTCCAGCGCGGCGCGGATGTTTGCATACGAAGCCTTTGCATCCTGCGTCGTTGTGTGGCACCAGTCGTATTTCAGATAATCAACTCCCCACGATGCGTACATCAGCGCATCCTGATATTCGTGCCCAAGGCCGCCCGGGCGCCCTGCGCAGGTCTTCGAACCGGCATCGGAATAAATTCCGAACTTCAGGCCGAGAGAGTGGACGTAATCCGCAACCGCCTTGATGCCGTTCGGAAATCGCTGTGGATCAGGCACAATGTTGGCGTGCTCATCGCGGGAAACCTGCCAGCAATCATCAATCACGACATACTGATAACCGGCATCCTTCATTCCCGACTTCACCATTGCGTCGGCCATGCCGCGCACCAGTTCGTCACTCACGTTGCAGCCGAACTTATTCCAGGTATTCCAGCCCATGGGCGGAGTGAGGGCCAAACCGGCTGATACAGATCTCTCCTGTGCACTTGCAACAACGACTTGAAGGACAACAACAGTACTGAACAACACGACTGCGAGTCGGTTCATAGTTGTTTGCCTCTGAATGAAATGAAAATGATAGCGCAGAGACTTACTTGCTTGCTGAATCAGAGATTGCCGGAAGCAGTAGCGCAACCGGAAAGTTCTGAAAGACCTTAGCCGCGAGAAGCGCGCCGCCCGCACTGGATCCGTTCGAGGTAATCACCTCACCAGTAAACAAGTTTCTAAGAACTGAATGATTGGCCGGGAGTTCGATTCTGGTGTCCGACCAAACTTGTTGCCCAAGGGGAAGCCGTGACTCGCTTTTCAGCAATTCGGCACAGAGTCGCGGAACTGCAACGACCACCGTATCGCTTTGATGTCGGCGCAGGAATGCGACTACATGTCTTGCCAGCTCACCGGTGACCGTCAAGGGGACATATTCTCCGCGTTGAAACAGTTCGGCGAATTGCTTCCTCAGATTGAGCGTCTTCCATGTGACGTGCAACTTGCTCCGGCCATCACGCAAGTTCTCGGCGAGCTCACGCACACATTTTCCCTTTGACTCGCAATTGCGATTCTCGAAATCGCGTAGCTCACCTAACATTTGGACGCGTCGTGCATAGTCCACTGGGCGGCGATTGTCCGGATCGACCAGATTGAATTCCGGGAGTTCGTTTCCCTGGTAAATATCCGGGACGCCCGGCACCGTAAGTTTGATCAACGTTTGCGCCAGACTGTTCAGCATTCCGAAATGTGCAATCGTGCGCTGGAAGGGAACAAAGTCGTCACAGAATTCCGGTGACTGCAAAACAGCGCTCACAAACTCTTTAGTTGCAGCTTCATACTCCTCATTCGGGCTTGACCAACTGGTTTTTTCTTTCGCCTCGCGGACCGCTTTGAGCATAAAGTTTCGGATCCGATTGACAAATTCTTCCTCATCCACCTCGTCCTGCTGCCCAGGCCAGGCCCCGATCAGGGTCTGGTAGAGCAGGTACTCGTCATTCGCAGTTGGGGCGTCGCAACCGTCACACGTTCTCTTCTTATCGCGATTCAACTCGCGCCAAGTGCGCACCCGCCGATGCCACTCGAGCGGCATTTCCGAAAGAACATTGATGCGTGCCCGAACGTCTTCTGATCGCTTGGAGTCGTGAGTGGAGGTTGCGGCCATCTCATGGGGCCAGCTACGCGCGCGTTTCAAAATTTCCCGATGGAAATCTTCCGGCGTAACACCAAAACTGAGTGGATCTCCGCCGACATCGTTGAGCGACACCAACCTGTGATAGCGATAGAAGCTGGTATCTTCCACTCCTTTTGCCATCAATGCACTGGTGTACTGCTGGAACCTCATGGCGAATCGCAAAACCGAGCGCTGATAGTAGTCGAGATGTCCAGAGGCGCGGCGTGTCAGCAACACCTCGCGAATGAAGTCATAGACTGATAACTCAGCCGTCGTGCTTCGTTCTTTGGCGCAGTTCACCGCCTCGTTTATGTACTCCCGGTCGTCGGGCGAGACACCTTGTTCACTCACGTAGGTACGGTACACGGGGAAGCATGCGACGATTTCGGTCAGTGCGTCGCGTAAGCTCTTGGTTGTAAAGTCGCAGGTGTGGCGGTCAGCTAACGCAATCCGGCTGAGATGGTTTGCAAGCACGTTCAGTTCGCTGTTCAGCGAGCGGTCCATCACCAGCTTCTTGCACTCATAAACTAGTTCTTTGAAATTCGCATGTGTTCCGATGAACGCACGGTAGATGCGATCCAGCTTGCGCTCACTCGCCGGATCAACGAATAGGCCATTCACCAGATTGGAGAAGTTGTAGCCGGTGGTGCCGTGGATCGGCCAGTTCTGGGATAAGTTTTCGTCCCCGGTAAGAATCTTTTCGGCGACAACGTAGAAGCGATGAGTTGCGCCGGCTTCGCCAGTTTCGCCTTGCAGGCGCTCGAAATATTGTCTTGGGTTGTAGAGACCATCCGGATGGTCGATGCGCAATCCATCCAGCTTTCCTTGCTGCAACAGTTGCAGCACGAATTCGTGTGTCTGGGTGAAAACCGCTTCATTTTCCTGGCGCAGAGCCGCGAGCTCATTCACGTCGAAAAATCTTCGATAGTTGATGTCGTCGGCGGCAACGCGCCAATATGCCAAGCGATAAGCCTGCGCCTTAATCAGCTCATGCAGTGTGTCAAACGAAGCGCTATCTCCTGGCTTGCCGTTGATCTTACTTATCTTGCGTTCCAGAAATTCGGCAATCGCGTCTGATTTCGCGCATAACGCCGCAAGGCGACGCTTATGAATTTCCTTATCGCGCAACCGCTCGGCGCGTTTTTCCGGAGCGGTCTCCTCGCGGCCGGGCAGGTGGGTGAAGGCTGAAATCAGGCTTTGCAGCTCCAGCAAATCTTCGTTCTCTGCCCCCAACTGCTGCTGCAAGCCTTCCAACTCGTAACCCAGGATACGCGGATACTCTCGTGGATTTACTGGGAGCCGGTGCTGAAAATACCAGATGCTGAACTCGCCCTTCGCGCGATCGAAACTCAGCTTCAGTTCACCGCGATCCAGTACCGTTCCATACTGATCGGCCAAAACCGGCACAAGCACTTTTCCTTGCAGCTCATCCTTCAGCGGATACCAATCAATGTCGAAAAACTCGGAGTAGTTTGAAGCCTCGCCATTTTCCAGTACCTCAAGCCACCAGGCATTGTCCGCTCCCAAAATTCCCATGTGGTTGGGAACGACATCGAGAATTTGTCCCATCCCGTGTTCATGAAGAACATTGACAAAGTGCTCGTACTCTTCCGGCGTTCCGATTTCCGGATTCAAGTGACAATGATCAATGATGTCGTAGCCGTGCATGCTTCCCGGCCGCGCGCGCAGGTAAGGTGAGGCGTAGCAGTGCGAAATTCCAAGCTCGGCAAGATAGGGAATTATTTCGGCGGCCTGCGCAAACGTGAAGCTCTTATTAAATTGCAACCGATAGGTTGAGAGCGGAATGGAACGTGCTTTCATGCATTCAGGAACCATGCTGCCGCGAACGAAGGCATTTCCTTCGCATTCGGATCATGGTTCGTTGCGTACAGCAGTTCGCTGCCCGGCTCGCGCGAGAGTGCAACCGGACTGCGCCCGAAGTTCGCGATCAATCGCAGAGACTCCGCAGTCAGTAGTGGCCAGCGAACATCAACCGCGGCCGAGCCCAGAACACTAAAGCTTGCCTGGCCCGGCGCAATATCTTTGATGAGCGGAACGATCTTCTCGCGCCGCAGGGAAAGCAGTCGTTGGTACAACGCGAGGAACTCCTGACGTTCCCCTTGCCTTCCCGACTTCCAATCGAGTTTCGAGCGCAGAAATGTCTCCTCGCTATTGGGATCGGGTATTCGCGATTGCGCTTCGGGCGAGCTGAACTGCTCAAAGCGGACGAACTCTGCTCGCCGCCCTTTAGTTACTTGGGCAGCGAGCTCCGGCCCGAAATCGCAAAAAAACAAGAAGGGAGTTGTTGCGCCAATCTCCTCGCCCATAAACAACAATGGCGGTGAGGGCGCAAGTAGCAGGACTGTCATGGCGACCTGTACACGTTGGGGATCTGCGAGCGAGGTGATTCGCTCTCCCAATGCTCGGTTTCCGACCTGATCATGATTCTGCAGAAAAGAGATGAAGGCTTCGGGCGGAAGCTCATTGCTTCGCTCGCCCCGCTTCTCTCCATCCCGAAAGGCCGAAGCATCGCTTTGATAGCTGAAGCCCTCAGCCAGGCAGCGGCCCAAGTGCCATGCTGGGTTGTCTGCATAATCGCTGTAGTACCCGTCGTTCTCGCTCGTTATCAGAACGTGCAGCGCATGATGAATGTCATCGTTCCACTGCGCGTTGTACCACCTGGGGCGTGTCTGACCTTCGCGGCGCAAATAATGTGCCGCGTTCTTGTCATTTTCAAGAATCAGATGAATCCGCCGCTCAGCGCCTAGTTGATTGCGAACCGTGTCGGCCAACTCAGTCAGAACGTCTGGACTTGAGTCGTCAACAATCGCATGAACTGCGTCAAATCGCAGTCCATCGAAGTGGTACTCCTCAAGCCAATACAACGCATTGTGAATAAAGAAATCACGCACCACGCGGCTGCACGGTCCATCAAAGTTGATGCCTTTTCCCCACGGCGTTTTATGGCGATCCGTAAAGAACTCGGGCGCATACGCGCCCAAATAATTTCCTTCTGGCCCGAAGTGGTTGTAAACCACGTCCAGGAAGACCATCAGGTTCTTCGCGTGCGCGGAATCGATCAGCCGCTTCAATTCTTCCGGGCGACCATAATTCGCAGAAGGAGCAAATGGCAGGACGCCGTCATATCCCCAGTTGCGCTTGCCCGGAAAGCTCGAGAGCGGCATTAGTTCGACCGCAGTTACGCCTAAATCCGCCAGATACTCCAACTTCTTCTCTACCGCAGCAAATGTGCCTTCCGATGTAAACGCCCCCACATGCAATTCGTAAATTACCGCTTCATCCCACGCTCGTCCGCGCCACTTCGCGTCAGCCCACTCAAATGAGAGCGGATCGACAATCTCGCTTGCGCTGTGCACGCCGAAAGGCTGAAATCGCGACGCCGGATCAGGAACGAGAAGTCTGTCGTCAATCTTGAACTTATACCCAGCCCCAGGAGGAGCTTCTGTCACCAGCTCGAACCATCCCTGGTCGAGCCGCGACATGGGCAATTCGCGTTGCGACCTATCCAGCCAAACGGCGACGGAAGACGCTTGCGGCGCCCACAGCCGGAAACGAACTGTTCCATCGTCCCGGCATTCGGCCCCAAACGGCATTTCGTGCTTACGTCTCATTCGCGGGAGCACGCCTCCGCTCGCTGGCGCGCAACTGGTTCGGCGCCCGCTGCACTAGTAATGCTAGTGAACGAGCTTGCAGCGGATATGAATCCCCGCCGCGATAAAACGAGCTCGCATCACGCGAAGTCTGGCAGGAAGTGTCCAGCATCACGAGCCATCCCGCTTCAGAAGGTAGACTCGAAAGCACGAACAGAATCTCCTCGTGATGCGCGTTCATCAGCAGCAGGAAATTGTCGTCGCGCAGCCGCTCGCCACGTTCATCAACCTCATCCAGCGCCTCGCCTGAAAGAATGACCCCAAGGCATCGCGCAAATTCCTGGTCCCATTCCTGATCAGTCATCTCCTTGCCGTCCGGCTTGAGCCACACAATGTCCTTAATTCCCGCTCCTTTGATTTTTCGACCCTGGAAGAACGTCCGCCGTCGAAAGACTGGGTGGTCTCTCCGCAACGCAATCACGCGCTGCACAAATGCGAGTAGTTCAGCATCTACGCGCGCGGGGTCCCAGTTGAGCCAGCTGATCTCGTTGTCCTGACAATAGGCGTTATTGTTGCCATGCTGACTGTGCCCGATTGCATCTCCCGCCAAAAGCATCGGGACGCCTTGCGACAGCAGAAGCGTTGTCACAAAATTTCTTTTCTGCCGTGCGCGAATCTGATTGATCTCGGGATCGTCTGTTGGCCCTTCCGTGCCGCAGTTCCAGCTGCGGTTGTTATCAGTGCCATCGCGATTTTCTTCGCCATTTGCCTCGTTGTGCTTGGTGTTGTAACTGACAAGGTCCTGGAGCGTGAACCCGTCGTGTGCAGTCACAAAATTTATGCTGGCGTATGGTTTGCGCCCGCTGCGCGCATAGAGATCGCTGGATCCTGTAATGCGATAAGCCAGCTCGCCGATGAGCCCTCCATCGCCTTTCCAATACGAGCGCACGGCATCGCGATATTTGTCATTCCACTCCGCCCAGCCCACCGGAAATTTCCCAACCTGATATCCGCCTTCACCCAGGTCCCAAGGTTCCGCGATCAGTTTTACCTGCGAGAGCACAGGGTCCTGATGAATGATGTCCAGAAACGCCCCTAGCCGGTCCACTTCGTGCAACTCGCGCGCCAGGGTTGCAGCAAGATCAAAGCGGAACCCATCCACGTGCATGTCAAGCACCCAGTAACGCAAGCTATCCATGATGAGTTGCAGCACGCGCGGATGACGCATGTTCAAGGTATTGCCGGTACCGGTGTAGTCCATGTAATAACGCGGATTATCAGCAACCAGCCGATAGTACGAAGGATTGTCGATGCCGCGAAACGACAACGTCGGCCCAAGGTGATTGCCTTCGGCGGTGTGGTTGTAAACCACGTCGAGGATCACTTCGATTCCCGCTGAGTGCAACGTCTTCACCATTGTCTTGAATTCGTTAATGCTTTGGCTGGCAGAGTAGCGAGGCTCAGGAGCGAAAAATCCAATCGAGTTGTAGCCCCAGTAATTACGCAGCCCGCGATCGATCAGTTGCCGGTCATCAACGAACGTGTGCACTGGCATCAACTCAACCGCTGTGATTCCCAGTTGCTTCAAATAGTTGATCACCGGTGCAGTACCAAGCCCGGCGTAAGTTCCGCGCAATGGAGGCGGCACATCCGGATGGAGAATCGTGAAGCCCTTGACATGCGTTTCGTAGATCACCGTGCGATGCCACGGCGTCCGTGGCGGACAGTCAGCGCCCCACGTAAATGCAGGATCAACCACGATCCCCTTCAGCATGCCGGGCGCGCTGTCACGCCGGTCAAAAGAAAGGTCCTCGTTGCGGTGGCCGATTCGATAGCCGAAGTGGGCATCCTGCCACGTCATGTCATTCTGAATCTGTTTTGCGTAAGGATCGAGCAGGAGCTTGTTTCGGTTAAAGCGCAGACCCTTCGCGGGATCGTAAGGACCGTGTACGCGAAATCCATAAACCAACCCCGGCCGAGCTTCTGGCAAGTAACAATGCCAGACCTGGTCCGTGTATTCCGGCATGAAGATGCGGTGCATCTCCCGCCGCCCCGAAGGATCAAACAGGCACAACTCGACTTTTTCGGCGTGCTCTGAAAACAATGCGAAGTTCACGCCTTCGCCGTCCCAGGTCGCGCCAAGAGGATACGGTTTCCCGGGCCAAACCATCAGGCCGGCTTGCTTGTTAGAAGTGATCGTCACGGTATAGGCGAAGCGTTCAGAGTCGAACCGTTACTCCGAACTAACTGTGGATGCAGGAGAGCGCTCCGGTGCAACTAGCCAGGCGGCAGCTCCTTGGCGAACGTCAGCTCCTGCTTCCACGCCAATGCAAGCGTCAATTCAGCCTAGGTATTGGTACCACGAAGGCTGCGATCTCGAATGTAGGGTGGATGCTGTAGACCTACGCCAAAGTTCAGTTTTCCTTAGGATGTTCTAGGGACTTTCCCGATGCGATGTTCTGGAGCTTTCGGAATCCGTGCCCCAACATACACCTGTGTCATCCCGACCTCCTTCGCCGAAGGCGGAGGAGAGCGACCTTGCGATGCGTGGACCTCGCATCAGCGCAGATCGAATATCATGACAGTCGCCCGTTAAATCAACTCCGCACGACATGCCCGAAAACAACACGACTTACGCGGCAACAAACTTCCCCGATTGCACCTCGCCGGGCGCGAGTTCATCCACGTAACACCATACCCACGCCTCACCCGGTTCAATAGAGCGAATAAGCGGATGCTTCGAGCGATGGAAGTGTTTCGTGGCGTGCTTGTTCTTCGACGAATCGCAACAGCCCACGTGCCCGCATTCCAGGCACAGGCGCAAGTGCACCCAGCGGTCGCCCTGTTTCAGGCACTCTTCGCAGACATGCGTATTCGTGCTCGTGATTTTAATTTGATCGAGATGAGAACAGTCAGCCATAAGCCCTCCTGATTAAGGTAGATGACGCTATTCGAGGCGCGTTTCGAAGAAAGATCATTCCAAGATCTTCAGAAATATTCTTCGCGTTCCTTGCGAGATATTAGCGTCCTTTTCGCTTAAAGTTCTGACGAAGTTGTGCAATCCCACAATCTAACCACTCTAAACTTCTTCAAGCAGAGAAGCCGCAATCTCCTCCCATTCTTTCTCGACCGAGAGACGTGCCGGAGACTTGCCTGCACGTCGATACCAATACGCTGCGTTCGACGAGTCTCCTTCCTTGCGATGGAGGTATGCGTGCACCCATGAACCTGCGGGGCCTTCATCTTGCTGCGCAGACTCGTGTGCTTTCGCCCAGTCGCCCTTGGCGTCCCACCACAAACCAGTAAGGGCGAGGGTCAATCCAGCTGGCGGCTCGCTACTCCCGAGAGAATCGCGAAAATGATTCAGGTCCATTTCTCCACCCAAGACAGTCATTGTACTGAACAGCGAGTTTGACTACACGAGTGCGCCTCCATATCCTATTCCCATGCGAACCTGCCCTGTTCCGGATTGCACCTGTTGTTGTACTCGTGCGCCGGCGTGTGGGCATTAGAGAGTTCTTGAACCCACCCGGCGCAACTCGGGTGGGTTTTTCGTTTTCAGCGCACCTCACCCGAACCGGTCGCCGACGTGGCAAGATGCTGGCCAATGTTCCAGCAAAACATATTTCCGACAGGAGAACATTATGAGCACCGCAACATTAACTCCAGCTGAATCCAGCGTTCCGCGCATCAATGACACCGCACCCGATTTCACCGCCGAAACCACCCAGGGCACGATCCATTTTCATGATTGGATCGGCGACGGTTGGGCAGTTTTGTTTTCGCACCCGAAAGACTTTACGCCGGTCTGCACAACCGAACTTGGCGCGATGGCGAAGCTGCAACCCGAATTCGCCAAGCGCAACACCAAAATCCTGGCACTGAGCGTTGATCCCGTAGCCGACCACCAGAAGTGGCAGGCTGATATTGAAGAGACGCAAGGCGCGAAGGTGAACTATCCGATGATTGGCGATCCCAAGCTCGAGGTCGCAAAGCTCTACGGGATGCTACCGGCATCTGCCGGCGACAGCTCGCAAGGCCGCACACCCAACGACAATGCGACTGTTCGCACCGTCTTCGTGATCGGTCCGGACAAGAAGATCAAGATGCAGCTCAGCTACCCCATGAGCACCGGGCGCAACTTTGACGAGATTCTGCGCGTGATCGATTCATTGCAATTGACCGCGAAGCACCAGGTGGCGACGCCAGCGAATTGGAAGCAGGGAGGAGAAGTCATCCTGACTGCTGCCGTTTCGAATGATGAGGCAAAGAAGAGGTACCCCGAAGGCTGGAAATCGCCGAAGCCGTACATGCGCATCGTTCCGCAGCCGAAGTAAGCAGCATTCAGAAGTTCGGCTGAGTGTGGGGAATTGTCGGCGACTAGAGGTAGTGCTAATCACTCACCAGCCACGCAGCGGCGGAGTGTAGATAGCCCGCCACGTGAGTGCCGGGAACGCAATGCGGGAAGTCTCGAGTCCGCTTCAGCGGGCGGCGCGACTTCGCCGAAGCATCTCAGCACTTGTCCACTCTCCAATACCCGTCTTCCTCATAGCCCAATTCGAGCAGGCGGTGCTTGGGGTCGTGCCGCTTTCCGCAGCTGGGGCAGATCAAATATCTGCTCCAGGTCGTTCCTTTCCGGTCATAGTTAGCTGGCACCGAAAAGCTGGTCCCGCAACTGCACGGGACAAGGAACATTCGTATTTGCTTCTGGGTTGCTGCTGGTTTTCTCGCCGGCATCCGTGCTCGCCCCAATGATCAGAAATGATCAGTGGTTCTGCTGATCGTAAACCACGCGTCCGCCGACCATCGTCAACACGACTTTGGTTTCGCCAATTTTGTGTGGATCGACCTCGAACACATTCTGCGAAACAATAACCAGATCGGCCATTTTTCCTGCTTCAAGCGAGCCCTCCATCTTCTCGCGATGCCCGGCAAAAGCCGCGTTCAGCGTATAGCCTCTGATCGCATCCTTGACGCTGATACGCTCCGACGGAATCCAACCGCCTTTAGGCTCGCCTTCGGTGGTCTCGCGCGTAACCGCATTCTGTACGCCTGGCCAGGGATTCAGAGTAACAATCGGCCAGTCACTGCCAAAAGCAAGCACCCCGCCATTCGACTCAATGCTCTTCCACGGCCACGATTGCTGCGCGCGCTCAGTGCCGACGGCGGGAAGCCACGACTTCAACGTGTCGTCATCGGGATACGCGTGCAAAGGCTGCATGCTGGCAATCACGCCAAGTCTGCCGAATCGTGGAATGTCCTCTGCCGACGGATCTTCAATGTGTTCGATTCTGTGGCGCTCATCTCTTGTTCCGTTTAGCTTTGCCGCTCGCTCGTACGCATCGAGCGTTGCCCGGATCGCACGATCACCGATTGCGTGAGTAAATATCTGAATGCCTCGCCGGTCCAGCTCAGCAACTGCCTCATCGTATTTCTCCGGTTGCCAGAATAATTCCCCTCGAATTGACGACTCGTTCGAATACGGCGCCAGCATCGCTGCCGTGTGAGTCTCAATCACACCGTCCATGAAAAACTTGACCGATCCCGCCGTAATCCATTCATCGTTATAGCGGTCCCGCGCTGCGACTATTTCCTCTAGCTGCTGCTTCGTGACCTCCGGAGGATCCAATCGGTATGCGAGATAAAGACGCAGCGTAAGCTCGCCATTCCGCAGTAACTCTTCGTACAAAGCCGCATTATGCAAATCGTCGTACGCCGGATTCGGATCACCTAAGACGTGCACGCGCGTCAATCCGTACTGGTTAGCCAGCTTGATGCCAGCTCGCAATGCCTGCAACTTCGTTTCGCGACTGGGCTCGGGAATCGCGCGCCGCACAATCGCGTCCGCAGCATCTTCTTTTATTGCTCCAGTCGGCTCGCCCGCTGAATCGCGCACAATTATTCCCGTGGGCGGATTCGGTGTGTCCCTTGTAATATGCGCCGCCTCAAGCGCCTTGCTATTCGCCCACCAACTGTGCCCGTCATAGCTTTCTAAATACACGGGTCGATCAGGTACCACATCATCCAGAAGCTTCTTGTTCGGCAATCCGTCGGGAGGGAACAGGGGATACGTCCATCCGCGCCCCAGAATCCACGGTTCATCGGGATGCTCGCTCGCATATTTCTTTATCCGCTGTTGCACCTCAGCAATCGTCTTTGCATCATCCAGGCTCGGCTGAGTGAGCGCGAGAGAAGCATCCATGAAATGAACGTGACAATCCGTGAATCCCGGAAAAACGAGGCGCCCTTTCGCGTCGATAATCTTTGTCATGCCGTCGCGAATGAATCGCTTGATTTCGCGATCGGTGCCTACCGCCAGAATCTTGCCGTTGCGGATCGCGAGGGCCTGTGCCCAGGAATGATGTGAGTCGACCGTATAAATTCGGCCGTGCAATAAGACCGCATCCGCCGGCCCAGTCGAAACCTGGGCTGCTAACAGAGAAGGGAACAGAATCGCCAGAACAAAATGACCGATTCGGCTGAGATGTGTCATGAGACTTAAAACGTCGGCGGCGTATTTACCCACAAAATCACAGTTTCGGAGCGGCCGGGGTTCGTCCACTTATGCGGCACGGCGCTTTCGAAATAAAAGCTGTCACCAGTTTTGAGACGATATTCTTCCTCGTCACGTAAGAAAATCTGCAACTCGCCTTTCAGAATATGAAGAAATTCTTCGCCCACGTGTGTGTACGATTCGCCACTGCCCGCTCCCGGCGCAACACGAAAAAGGTGCGGCTCCATCACAGTGTTTCCCCAGGCCAGTAGCTCCATACGGACTCCGGCGCCCGCCTCGAGCATCTTGCGCTCTTCCGGACGCACCAGATGCTTGTTTGCTTCCGCCGTGTCGTGGAAGTCGAGAATGTTGGTTTTGTAGTATCGAGCGAGTTTTCGCAACGTGGCGACAGATGCTGTCATCTGCGAGCGCTCCAGCGCGCTCAGAAATCCAACTGAGATCCCAATCGCATTTGCAACACTTGCGAGCGAATCGCCTTTCTTAGTTCGTAACTGACGCAGCCTCGCCCCGATTGCTCCCGCCTTCCCGTCACGAGCCGGTTTCGCGAGACCCTCCCGCTTGAGCGTTTGAACGATTGCCGGCGCGTTCATGCCGCGCACTTTTCGCAAAAAACTGGCTCGTTTCAGCAGCCGGACGTCATCCTGTGAATACAAACGATATTTACTCGCTGTACGCCGCGGGCGTGCCAGACCCAGGCTCTCCCACATACGGATCACCGAGGGTGAGATGCCCACAATGCGCGCCACATCCCCGATCTTCAGATAATCGTTGTTGCTGCTTGAATTCATAGCTTGGTGTGGGACGGACACCCTCGCCCGCCAGTCTGGCAGGGAAAAGGCAGCGGTTTTTCGCTTGACAGTATTGTTGACCAGCCACTAACCTTGCGGAATTATAGCAAGGTTTGTTTCTCGCACAACTCCGTAGATTTTCATCCTTGGCGATTGCCTGGAGGCGCTCTCGATGTCTTCCCCTCGATTCCGGCATTCTGCATTTCTTTGCTCCATCATAGCTACTATCGTCCTTCTGCTTCCAAATGCTCTCGCCCAAAGCACCGGCGGACGCATCATCGGCCGCGTCGCGGATACGACTGGCGCTGTTGTCGGCGGCGTGAATGTCACCCTGACCAACGAAGCTACAGGCGTCAGCCGCGGTACGAAAACCAACGACACCGGCGACTACACCTTCGTCGAAGTCACCCCCGGCAACTACCACGTCACGTACGAACTCCAGGGGTTCAAGAAGAGCGTTCTCAACAGCATCGTCCTCGAGCTAAACCAGGTCCTCACCCTTAACGCGACACTACAGCCGGGAGGAACGCAAGAAACAGTTGAAGTCTCATCAGAAGCGCCGCTAGTGGATACGACGAGCACCCAGCTCGGAACCGTCGTAAATGATCGAGCTATCGTTCAGCTGCCATTAAACGAGCGCAATACGTACCAGTTCCTGTCATTGCAGCCGGGAGTTTCGTCGCAGCTAGGCTCCGATCTCTATTACGGCAGCAATGATGTTGGAAGCGTGTCCGTTAATGGGGGACGAGGCCGATCAAACAATTTCAGTGTCAACGGCGGAGATGCCAACGACCTCTTTGTCAATTTGCCGACGGTGCAGCCGAGCCCCGATAGCGTTCAAGAATTCCGCATCCTGACGAATACTTTCGACGCCGAATACGGCAGAAACTCGGGCTCCGTGGTTAATGTCGTAACCAAATCAGGCACCAACAAGGTGCACGGTGACTTGTACGAATTTCACCGCAATCGCCCTCTAAACGCGAAGGGGTACTTCGACACCTCTAAAGCCGCATTCATTATGAATCAGTTTGGCGGGACGCTTGGTGGGCCAATAAGAAAGGACAAGACGTTTCTCTTCGGTTCATACGAAGGCCTTCGGCGAGTTCATGGAATTTCTGGAACGACTGTGGCCGTCCCTGATGCTCTGGAGCGAACCGGTGATTTTTCCGAGGGCCCCCAATTCAACGGAGTGATTGGCGATCAGAACGTAGCCGATGTCCTGAATAGCCGCTCTACATGTTTGAATGACATCCAGGCTGCTGGAGGAATTACCCCCGCGGCAGGCGTGGCATATTCGGACATCTTTCCTGGAAATAAAATCCCAACCTCGTGTCAGGATCCCGTTGCGGCGGATCTGCTGCGCTTCGTGCCAGCCCCAAACACGAGCAATGGCTTTTTCCAGGCGGTTCTCAGTGCCAGGGACCGGTCGGATCAGACTACCTTGCGGTTTGATCACCATATTAATGACAAGCAACAATTCACGGCCTATTACTACTTCGCCGACCAATACAGCGAAGAGCCTTTCAACACCTTCCAGGCCGCCGGCGCCAATGTACCCGGATTTGGCGATCTCACGAAACAACGATTCCAGCAATGGAACCTGAGCCATACCTGGACTCTGACTAACAGTCTGGTTAATGAATTCCGCTTCACTTATATGCGCGAGGGACAGCGCACCTTTCATCATTCACAGAATACAAATCTGGTCACTGATTCGTGTGCCTCGTCCGCCGCCCAGCCGTTCTGTTTTACCGGACTCTCAGACTCGTCTGTGATCAACGATCCGGCGAACAATCCGCTGGCAGGCACACCTTTCGCCGGCAAGATTGGAATTACTCCTGGCTTGGGAGCAGGCCATGAAGGAGTCCCCGACGTTAGTGTCTCCGGCGGATTCACGATCGGGAATAACTTCGAGGGCGAATTACCGCAGGTGGGCAATTCGTTCCAGTGGTCGGACAACATCACGAAGGTCAGTGGAAATCACACTATGAAATTCGGCGCGGACCTGCGCCGTATGCGCTTCGACCAAACCCTTTATTTCGAGGTTAACGGTTACTACAACTATTTTGGAGGAGGCACAAACGATGTCGGTTTTGCGAATGACCTTTATCCCAACTATTTGCTGGGTCTTCCCGATACTTACCAGCAAGGCGCCGCTCAGGTTGAGAATGTAAGAGCGACATCGCTGTATTTGTTCGCTCAAGACAGCTGGAAAATCCGCCGCAATTTAACACTCAACTATGGTCTGCGCTGGGAGCTCGATACTCCCCTGACCGACATCGGCCACCATGTTCAAACCTTCCGGCCTGGGCAGTCCACCAGCATCTATCCATGTCAAATTTCTCCTTATGGAGAAGCCGTGCTTGGAACAACGGACTGCAGCGCAGTTTTTCCCACGGGCCTCGTAGTGCCCGGGGACAATGGCGTCCCGAACGGCATGACGCAGACTTACTACAAAGCATTCGCTCCTAGGATCGGAATCGCATACAGCCCGGGAACGTCCGGCAAGACTAGCATTCGCGCAGGATGGGGAATGTTCTACAACCCAATCGAGCAGCTCGTTTTAGAACAGTTCAGCGCTGAACCTCCATTTGGAGGCAGCACGTTTCTTGTCGAAACAATGTTTAATACGCCCTACTATCCACAATCAGGTGGTTTTGTATACCCGAATCCCTTCAACGGCATCTTGAACCCGCCACGAGGTCAGCCTGTCGACTGGTCCGTATTTCGTCCCATTCTGTTGTTCGGGGAATTTCAGCCGCACATGCGTACCCAGTACTCCGTGCAGTACAACTTTGGAATCCAAAGAGAATTGGCGAAGGACTTGGTTCTGCAACTGGGATACGTGGGTTCTCAGGGGCATCGATTGCTTGTGTCAAATGATCTGAATCGTGCGACACCCCAGACGTGCCTGGATATAGGTACGATCGCGGCTAATGACCCCAGCGCAGTATCGTCATTTGGGAGTGCGTCGACGTGCAATCAGTTCGCGGAAGACAATCAGTTCAGCGTCACAATTCCGAACGGCTTCCTGTTCCATATGCCGAACGGGAGTACGCTCACAGGCGCCGGACAGACTCTGGACTTCGTCGGTATTCGTCCATACTCTTCGCCGAACTGCGATCCTGTTGCGGACACCGGCTGTCCACCCGACCAGGTCCCGGTGTTCTCAAACATCTTTACCCAAAACACGATCGCCAACTCGGCGTACAACTCCCTACAGGCAAACCTTGAAAAGCGTTTCTCGAACGGTTTGCAGCTTCAGGCAGCCTATACTTTTAGTAAGTCCCTCGATCAAGCATCCAGCTTCGAAGACATCCTCAATCCATTCGATCCGCGCCGCACTCGGAGCTTATCTTTGTTTAATGCTGCACAGAGATTCGTTGTGAGTTACTACTATCAGTTGCCAATTCCTAAGTTTTCCGGCACGGCTGGCAAGATTCTTAACGGGTGGGCAGTTTCCGGTATTACTCAATTCCAATCTGGTTTTCCGATCCATCTCCAGTCGTTCGATGACAATGAGTTGACCAGCAGTATTGATTTCGCGTCCGCCGGCGAGCCCGACCAGATTGCGCCATTTCACAAACTCGATCCACGCAAGAATTCCAATAACTATGCCTTTGACCCGAACAGCTTTACGTCGAACGCTTCCGACAGCAGTCAACCATTGTGTTCTGCTGGAGCCGTGTTCAATTGTTATCAGCCGTCCTTGTTCGGGCGGTACGGAACGGCTCCGCGAAGCATCTGCTGCGGACCGGGTCTCAACAGTTGGGATCTTTCCGTTCAGAAGGACACTCCGCTTACCGAGAGTAAGACGCTTGAGTTTCGGCTGGATATTTTCAACCTGGCCAATCACACTCGCTTCTTCAATCCGGATGGCAATGTTACCGACGGCAGCGATTTTGGCCGAGTTAAGGGCGCGGGAGACCCGCGCCTGATGCAGGCTGCTCTAAAATTTATTTTCTAGCTTCATCCGGGCGGCCCTCGCTGCCCGGTCATTCTAATGGCTGCCACAGCGCGGCTTGAGACTCTTCGGAGACCGTGATGTATCCCGAGCTACAGAAAGAACTGGACACGTATGTGCGCCGCACGCCCAAGTCGGCCGAGTCGCACAAGAAAAACCTGAAGCGCCTGCCACTCGGAGTTGCCAGCAACTACCGTGCCTACGATCCTTATCCGATCTTTGCTAAAGAAGGGAAAGCCGGCCACTTCCGCGATCTCGACGGCAATGACTACATCGACCACAACCTTTGCTTCGGCGCATTGATGGCTGGTCATTGCCATCCTGCCGTGATGAAAGCCGTTGAGCCGCGCTTGCGGCTGGGCACAATCTTCGGCATGCCTCACGACATGGAATGGGAACTCGCTGAAGAAATCTGCAATCGCTTTCCGGTTGAGATGGTCCGCTTCGGTAATAGCGGAACGGAAGTCACGATGCACGCAATTCGCCTCGCTCGCGCCGCAACTGGCCGCGACAAGATCGTGAAGTTCGAAGGCGCATATCACGGACTCCACGACAACGCTCTCGTCAGCGTGAAGCCGCATTCGCCGGAAGAATTCGGCGACATTCACGCACCGACTTCTGCGCCAGCCGGGCTTGGTGTTCCGAAATCAACCCTGGCGAACGTACTCATCGCCACGTTCAACGATCTCGAGACCATTGAGTTGCGTTTCAAGCAGCACCCTGGCGAAATCGCCGCGATCATTCTCGAGCCGATCCTGATGAACGTTGGGCTCTGTATGCCGCAACCGGGATTCCTCGAAGGCTTGCGCGAAATCGCAACCAGAAATGGCGCGCTTTTGATCTTCGACGAGGTAAAAACCGGCGCGAAGCTGGGCTGGGCTGGCGCTTCCGAATATTTCAATGTCACGCCCGACATGATTTGCCTCGCCAAGTCGATCGGTGGAGGCCTGCCGCTCGCAGCCTTCGGTACGCACAAGTCCGTGATGGACCTGATCTCACAGCACAAGGTCTTTCACGGCGGGACCTACAACACAAATCCGGTTTCGATGGCCGCTGGTCTGGCGACCTTCCGCGAAGTCCTCACGCGCGACAACTACGCGCATATTGAGAAGCTCGAACGCAAGCTGACTGACGGCTATCGACAGATCATCGCGAAAACCGGTTTGCAGGGGTACGTGATCAGCGCGGGCGCAAACGGCGCGTTGATGCTGTATCCAAAAGAGATTCGCAACTACCGCGACTGGCTCACGCTCGATACTGACCTGTGGCGGCACTACTGGTTTGGCATGGTGAACCGAGGTGTAATGCCGCAGCCGTACTGGTGGGACGAGCAGTGGACAATCTCCGTGCAACACACCGAAGCGGACATCGACAAACACATTGCTGCCTTCGGCGATGTCGCTCCGGCCTTGGCTAAAGCCCAGCAGGAGCGCTCAGCAGCAGTTGTTGCGCATTAGATTGGAACATGTGGGGCGGGCGCCCTCGCCCGCCAAATTTTGTCCTAGAGAATAAGTGCCCGCCGAATCCAATCCGCCGCACCTCAAGCGCGTTCTCGGACGCTGGGACCTGGTTCTGCTCTTCGTTGTCGCAGTGTTCAACCTGAATGTCGCCCCTTCCGTCGCAGCAAATGGCGGCGTCACAATCTGGCTATGGATTATCTCCGTCTTACTCTTCTTCCTCCCGCAGGGCATCGCTGTGATCGAACTTTCGCATCGTTATCCCGGCGAAGGCGGAGTCTACCTCTGGGCCAAAGAAGTCTTCGGTGATTTTCACGGATTCCTCTCCGGTTGGTGCTACTGGACGAACAACATGCTTTACGTGCCGACGGTCATGCTGTATTTCGTTGGCGTTTCTGTTTATGTGCTTGGCCCGGGACATCAGGAGCTGGCGGAGAACAAGATCTTTGCTCTTATCACGTCACTCGGTCTTCTCGCTCTGCTTACTGCGCTGAACATCGCCGGCCTCGGAGTGGGGAAGTGGATCAACAACGCGGGCGCGATCGGGACTGGTGTCGCCGCTGCCGTGCTGATCGGTTTAGGAATCGTAGTATCGCTGCATTTCGGAACGCACTTGACCGCAGCAGAATTCCGCATCCCAGCCGATTACCGCTCGACTCTGAATGCCTTCGGTGTGATTTGTTTCGGACTCGTCGG